>Ga0335081_10007605_pt1 | contig 17333 bp, 11 predicted proteins | sample Lox_Sample_35_FD_206713 | JGI IMG/M metagenome (GOLD analysis project Ga0335081, IMG submission 206713) | Soil microbial communities from Loxahatchee National Wildlife Refuge, Florida, United States - Lox_Sample_3.5 | ecosystem: Environmental > Terrestrial > Soil > Wetlands | place: USA... | reverse complement strand
CCACGTCGATGTGCTCGCTGAGCGTGCGGACAATATGGCGTTGCATTTCCAGGGGCGGCAGCGGGACGGGGAATGCCAGGATCTTGCTGCTATTAGTCGAGGCAAGATTTGTCGTCTTGACGCCCGTGCTCTCAAAGTAGCAGCGGCCGTGGAAGGACTGCGTCAGGAGGGCCAGGTAGTCGGCATCGAGCTTGTCGGGCTCTGGCCGCAGCGCGAAGACGTGGTTCTGGTGAAGGCAGCCCTCGATCTCCCCGCGCCATACTGTCCCGCGTCCGAGCTTGTCGAGGTCGCCTCCTTCGGTCATCAGCACATCACCGGGCCGCAGGCTGCAGCGCGCGGCCATCCCCCGGGGCACGGTGATCTCGGTAACGTGATCCAGGTCCAGCCGTCCGGCCTGGACATTCGCCACCCGCAGGTAAGGGCGGGTGACCACGTCGCCGTCCGTGTCCCGGGCGCCGTCGACCGTGAGGCCGCTCTGGAGGCGGCACACGTAGCCGAGCCGGACCAGGGGCCGGTCGGCGGGCAGGTCCGGCAGCCAGGGCCAGTCGGGATGACGCTGGCCTGCGCTGCTGGCGTGCGGGAACAGGTCGCGGGAGACGGCGTCCAGCAGCTGCCTGGTAATAGCGGAACTTTCCGCGAGCAGGTCCTCGATCTGGGATTCAAGGGTGCGCAGTTCAGCGTCGATTTCGGTGAGCGGCCGCGGCGGGGTAAACCTGTAGAAAAGGCGGGTGAACGGAATTTCGTAACCGACTTTCGCGCGTACCTTGGCGCCGGTAGCCGGGTCTTTCCCCACGGCAATCCAGGCATCGGGGACGTGGGGCAAGACCTCCCGGGCGAAGTATTCGTCAATGTCGCCAGTCAGGGGGACGTTCTCGTAGCCGCGCAGGCCAGGGTCGGCCTGGGCGGCGCCCTTCTTGGCCTGCAGTTCGCCGTTGGGGTCGCTGACAGCTATGGCGGTCCAGATCGCCTTGTCGATCGCGTCCGGTGGCCACTCGATCCCGGCTCCGGCTACGGTCGATCCCAGTTCGGCCCTGGCTTCTCCCTTGGAAGCCCAGGTAGTCCCTGTTAGGGGCTTCAGCGCGTCCAGGAGCGCGTTCCGGTGCGGGTACTTCGCCAGTTGCCTTGCCTCATCCAGGGCGGCCAGGGTGTCCTCGGTGATCTGGAAGAGCTGCCGTAGCGGCCGGTCCACGGTGATCCGCTGGTAGCCGAGATCGTCGTTGGCGAGGACCTGTACCTTGGCGTGGCCGGGATGCCCGGGGTCGGCGGCGGCTGCTAGTGCATCCGCGTAGAGCTGGGTGATCTGAGTGATCTGCCCGCTTGTGATGAGCTTGCGCTTGTCTCCCAGCGACTTGGGCATCTTGGACCAGTACTCGCGGGCGTCGAGCAGCACTACCTTGCCCTTGTGCGCCCTGGTCTTGCGGTTGGTGACGATCCAGAAGTAGGTCGACAGGTTGGTGTTGTAGAACAGCTGGTCGGGCAGCGCGACGATGGCCTCCAGCCAGTCGTTCTCCACGATCCACCGGCGGATCTCTGACTCGCCCGATCCTGCCCCGCCGGAGGACAACGGCGAGCCGTTGAAGACGATCGCCAGCCGTGTTCCGCCGGCGCTGGCCGGCTTCATCTTGGAGATCATGTGCTGAAGGAACAGGAACGAGCCGTCGGTGATGCGCGGCAGCCCGGCGCCGAACCGGCCGGCATGCCCGAGGGCCTTGTGCTCCTCGGTGACCTCGTCCTGGACTTTCTTCCACTCGACGCCGAAAGGCGGGTTGGCGAGCATGTAATCGAATTGCCGGCCGCGGTGGCCGTCGCTGGTGAACGAGTTCCCCAGCACGATGCGGGCCGGGTTCTGGCCCTTGATCAGCATGTCGGAGCGGCAGATCGCATACGATTCGGCGTTCACTTCCTGGCCGAACAAGGCGACGGTGGCGTGCGGGTTGAGCGACGTGATGTGCTCCTCGGCGGCGGAGAGCATTCCGCCGGTCCCGCAGGCGGGGTCGAGGATGTTGATGACCTTGCCAGGCTGGTTAATCGTTTCCGCGTCCAGCGCGAGCAGCAGGTTGACCATCAGCTCGATGACCTCCCGGGGCGTGAAGTGCTCCCCGGCCGTCTCGTTGGAGATTTCGGAGAATCTCCGGATTAGCTCCTCGAAGACGTAGCCCATCTGGTGGTTGTCGACCCTGCTGGGGCTGAGGTCGATGTCAGCGAAGCGCTGGATCACCTTGTACAGAAGCCCGGCGGACTGGAGGCGCGTGATCTGGGTGTAAAACGCGTACTTGTCAAGGATCTCGCGGGCGCTGGCTGAGAAGCCGTTGTAATAGTCGGTTAGGTTGCCTTCGACGTCGGCCGGGGCGGCGCCGATGGTGGCGAAGTCCTGGCGGGACAGGTTGTAGAACTGCTGGCCTCCCGCTGCCCGGTACAAGATGGCGTCCTGGTTCTGGACGTTGATCACCTTGTGTTTCGCCCACACGGCTTCCCTGGTCGGTGCCATCACGCAGTCCAGCCGGCGCAGCACGGTGAACGGCAGGATGACCTTGCCGTACTCGGACTGCTTGTAGTCGCCGCGGAGCAGGTCGGCGACCGACCAGATGAAGTTGGCGAGTTCGGTGTGCGTCGGCATGTCAGTCGTCTTTCGTCTGCGGGTCGGGTGGCGGCGTCAGCGCGCCGGAGGTGAGGCCGTGGATAGCCAGGCGTACCACATCATCGCTAAGGCCGGCGGCACGGCGGACACGCGCCGCGAATTCCGCCAGGTGCCGGAACGCGAGGCCGTAGCGGCGCTGCTCGGCGAGGGGCAGCCGGGGCACCTGCGCCCGGCGGACGTCGTAGCGGAACACCCCCGAGCCGGTCACGGCCTGGCGGAGGTTGGCGTCGCTGTGCAGGAACCCGGCCAGGAAGTACGGGTCCAGGACACCGGGGTCGCACCTGAGCAGGTGCCGGTCGGGAGTCGGCTCGCCGCCCTGGCCGGTGACAACCAGGGGAAGGTCGGCGGGATCGAGCGCCGACACCAGGATGTCGCCCGCCCGGAGGCCGCCGGTGCCGGTGTGGGCCATCTCCCGGTTGAGGATGACATCGACGGCGCCTGCGCGGACCAGTTCGGCGACGGAGACCACCGGCCCCGGCTGTGTCGCGTTCGAGGCGGCAAGCCCGGCAGGCAGGCTGTCGGCGAGAATCGTCACCAGTGGTGCCAGTTCCCGGAGGGTCCTGTCGAGATCTGCTGCCACGTCAGCCTCGGGGCGCTGGACATACCGTGACGGGGTGAGGTCAACGTCGTCGTCGAGCAGGTCGATGACCGGGATGTCAGCGGTCACGCCAGGCTCGTCGGTGAACTGGTGCCACCAGTCGCCTTCAACCTGACGCAGTCGTTCCCGGCTGAATCCGGAGGCATCCGCCATGCGAACGGAGCGGGCCGGCTCCACCTGGCCGGTCAGCTCCCCGTCCTCGTCGACGTGCCCGGCGCTCGGCCGGATCAGGATCCACAGGTGCACGCCCAGGGTATGGCTGCTGGCCAGCCCCGGCGGGAGGGCAGCGATCTCGCGCAGGGCGCCGCTGCGGAGCATCTCGGCACGTACCCGCCTGCCCGGCCGGCGCGACGCCGCGGCCGCGGGCATGACGACGATGGCGGTGCCTCCCGGCCGCAGGTGAGCGTAGCAGTGCTGCAGCCAGGCAAGCTCGGGCTCGCCGCGCGGCGGCAGGCCGAACTCCCAGCGCGGATCGTAGCCCAGTTCGTCGTGCCCCCAGTCCTTGTCGCCGGTCGGCGGGTCGCACAGCACCACTGACGCGCCGTCGTTCCCGCCGTACAGCGTGCCGAACTGGTCGGCACGCAGCGAGTCTCCGGCCCGGACGGTTGTGGCGGGTCCCTCGGCGCCGCTCCAGTCCAGCCGGTACGCGGCGATGCGGGCCAGCGCCGGGTCGGTCTCCTGGCCTGCGCGCCAGGCGCCCGCGCCCATTTTCTTCACCACTGCGCGCAGCAGGTTCCCGGTGCCGCACGCCGGGTCGAAGATCGCTCCCTCGATGACCGGAGGGATCATCGAGGCCATGATCGCGGCCAGCTCCAGCGAGGTTACCGGTGCAGGGCGCGACGGCGAGTCGGCGTACCGGCCGTGAAGGTCCTCGAACACCTCTCCGGCGCCCATCTCCCCGGCCAGCGCCGCGAGCGATCTCCAGAAGCCCACCTGGCCGGGCCGCAGGCCGTCGGCGAACGCCGTCCCGCCGGGCATGCGCCGCTTGGAGACGTGAGCGGCGACGGCATCAGGCAACTGCCCGGCAAGGTCCGCATCCGGCAGCTCTGCCAGTTCCCCCCAGGTGCCGTTCCTGTCGGCGTACAGGTAGCCCAACTCGGTGAACGAGAGGAACGCGGCGACGTCGGCGAGCGCCTCGGCAAGCCGCCACTCGTCGCTGTAGGCGCGAAGTTCCTGCCACAGCCGGTCCATTGGCGAGATCGCCGCCAGCTTGCCGTTGGCCGACAGCCACGCCTCGACCTCTGGCAGCGAGAACGTCGGGCGGGCAGGGGTACCACCCGTCGGCTCCGGGAAGTCCGGGTACCGGCGGCGCCAGTTCGACACGGCTCCCCGTGCGACTCCCGCCAGCCGGGCGACCTGCGCGGCGGTCACCTCCGCTGGCGGACGCCGGGTATCTGTCATCACGCGCTCTCCCTTGCCTTGTGGCCGATGTCCATGAAGAGTCGATGTATACGAGTGTAACATCAAGGTTGCCTGTTTACATGGTTCACAGTCATATTTGCTGTACCTCCTGGAGTGAAGGGCGGGACGGAATGTCGGCGGGTGCCTCTAAGGTGTTGCCGACGGTCCGCCGAGCGGAAGGACCAGGTGTGACGGCAGCCATGGCGCGGAACCCCGCGCATCTGGCGCGCGGCGGGTACGACCATGCCTAAGAGAAGCCCCCGGCAGCGCACCGGATTCAGCGCCGAGGCGTTCGTGGACAAGGCCGTGTCCGACGCCGGGCACATATGGAACGACACCCGCCGCGACTTCGGCATCGACGGCCACATCGAGTTCGTCGACGCCGCCACGCAGGTCAGCGGGTTCGCGGTCGCCGCCCAGGTCAAGGGCACCGCCGTGGGGTTCTCTGGCGAGAACCGGAACCAGGGCGGTTTCCGGTTCACCTGCGAGGCGGACCACATAGATTACTGGCTGCGGTGCGGGCGCCCGGTGGTGCTGATCTGCGTCAACGTCCGTGACCAGCGGGCCTGGTGGAAGCGGCTGGACACCTGGTTCGCCGACCCGGCCCGCCGTGCCCGCCGCGTCGTTGAGTTCGACAAGACCGCCGATGCCTTCGACCCGTCGGCGTTCAGCCTGCTGTCGGCGATCGCGGTCCCGGCCGGGGAGGCGCTGCCGCGGCTGGAGGGCAGCGAGCAGCTGGTGTCGAACCTGCTGACAGTGACGGGGTTCGCCCCGCAGATCCAGTCGGCATCCACGCCGTGCCGGGAACGCGCCGACGCCTGGGAGAGGATGCGGTCGAACCACGCATTCGAGAGCGGGTTCCTGCTCTCGGGCGGAAAGATCCACACCCTGGCCTCGCTGGAGGACGGCCCGCTGGCGGTGCTGCGCGACGGCCCGGTCACCTCGGTCCCGACAGGCGACTGGGCGGACTCGGACGACCAGGATGTGCAGCGGTGGTTCGTCTCCCTGCTGAACTTCACGGTACGGGCCGCGCACCACGAGGAACTGGTCTGGCACCCGGGGAAGAAGGTCGTCTATTACCAGGCATCCGCAGACCTGTCCAAGCGGAAGGTCCGGGGCCGGTACAAGGGCAGCAAGGGCCGCGCGTTCTTCACCCCTTATCACGGCCGGGACGACGAGACCAAGGTGCGGTACTGCCGACATTACGCGGCCGGGCTGTACTTCCGGCGCTGGGCCGGGCGGTGGTACCTGGAGATCAACCCGTCCTACCACTTCACCATCGACGGCCGCCGCGACTCCTACTACGACGCCGAGTACGTCGCCAAGATCAAGCGGATGGAGCGCAACAGCGCCGTCTACCAGCTGGTGCGCGCGTGGGCGGACTACCTGCGCGGCGAGGACACCTTGTTCAAGAGCAGGGACGAGCGGATCTTGTTCGGCAGCCTGCTCGCGATCGACGCCGACGCCGCGATCGATGAGAGAGCGTGGCTGCCGCCGCCGGACCCGCCCGTCCCGGCTCCCGCCGACGTCGGCCTGCTGGCGGGACTGTGGGAGGAGGCGTGAAGGCGCGCCTGATCGGGGAGCCGGAGCTGGAGTTCCGGGCCAGGAACCGGCACATCGACCCGCGCTACGGCGTCGCCGTGTACGGCCCGGCCGACGCGGACTCTCCGTCCGCGCCGCGCGACATCACCGTGGGCCTCGTCGGCCCGGCCGCCGCCATCGACGGGATGCGCGGCTGGCTGGAACGGTGCCAGACCCGGATCGAGGCGAAGGAGGCCAAGGCCGGGCAGGAGAACCTACACCAGCCCTTCCCCGGCTTCAGCACCGACACCAGCTTCGGCGCCCAGCTAGTTTTTGACGACGCGCTGGTCCGCGAGATCCCCGACCGGCAGCTCCGCACGCTCGCCAAGGCGGACGTGAAGGCCGCCATTACCGAGGGTGCCGGGCTCTACGCCGACGCGGCCCGGTCGCTGGCCGAGACCGGCCGCTGCCGCGTGATCCTGTGCGCCCGGCCCGAGGAGATCCGCGAGCACGAGTCCGAGCCGCCCGCGCCCGGTGAGGACGCCGACGGCGAGGAGGAGCACGCCGAGACCGAGATCGGCCGCGACTTCCACGACATGCTCAAGGCCGAGGCCCTCGGCCTGGCGTGCCCGCTGCAGGTCATGCGCCGGGAAACCTGGGAAGGCACCGTCAGGCGCGGGGACGCCTCCCGGCCCCTGCAGGACGAGGCGACTCGCGCGTGGAACCTGCACATCGCGCTGTACTACAAGGCCGGCGGGACCCCCTGGCGGATGCCGCGCCGGGATTCCGACCTGACCGCCTGCTACGTCGGCGTCAGCTTCTACCGGACCACCGACGGCGGGGAACTCCACACCGCCGTCGCCCAGGTTTTCAACGAGCGCGGCGATGGCGTCGTCGTCCGCGGCGGCACCGCAACCATCTCCAAGACCGACAAGCGGCCCCACCTGGCCGAGGCCGACGCCCGCAAGCTGCTCAGCGACGCCCTCGCCGAGTACCGGCGCACCCACGGCCACCAGCCCGCCCGCATCGTGCTCCACAAGACCTCGCAGTTCAGCCCCGCCGAGGTCGCCGGGTTCCAGGGCGCGGCCGACGAGCGGGAGATCGACTTCCTTGAGCTGATCTGGATCCAGCGGCGCGGCGCCCCGCACCTGTTCCGCACCGGGCAGCTCCCGCCGCTGCGCGGCACCAGCGTCCAGCTCGACCCGCACACCCTCCTGCTGTACACGCGCGGGTCCATCCCGTACTTCCGCACCTACCCCGGCCTGTACGTCCCCCAGCCGCTGCTGCTACGGCCGGCCGGGGACGGCACCGATCTCCAGGCTGCGGGAGCCGACGTCATGGCCCTGTCCAAGATGAACTGGAACAACGCCCAGCTCGACGAGCGCGACCCGCTCACCCTGCGGACCGCTCACCGGGTCGGTGCCATCCTCCGGCACGTCCCGCCAGACGCCCAGATCGCCACCCGCTACGCCTATTACATGTAGCTGCGGTCACGTTCTGCGCATCTCGCGGGCGGCCCCGCTGGTCGGCCGACGGGTGATGTGTTTGGAGGTGCAGCGGCAACGGCCGCCTGCCTGCATCCGGCCCCAGGCAGGCGGAGCGCCGCAGCATGCTTGCGATGACGTTCACGCCGTAACCGGCAGCACCTGATGTACGCGGCAAACGGCGGGATGGCAGCCACCCTGCCGCGACAGCCGGTCATTGGGGCGTTTCGTGATCACCGGGCTGGCGCGCTCAAGTCGGCTCGATTCCACCACGCACGCGATCGCCTGCAAGCCGGGTCGTTCTCGGCCTCGCGCTTATACGCTCCCGATCCCGCCGGAGCCCGAAGGCATGCAGCTTTAGGTGAGGGTAGGCGCGGGGCACGTGTCAGCAGGCCAAAGAATCGGAGTCCGAGTCGTCCTCCGGCTTCCCTGCATTGCTTATTCGCTCTAGCTCGCAGATGTCGTCATCTGAGATGGTTCCGCGGAGAGAGCTGACCAAGCCCCACTTGTCTGTCGCGCGGCCGTACCGGCCAGCCACGACGGAGACGCCGACGCCGAACCTGGTGGCGAGCCGGAGCAGGTCCTCACGGGTGGCAGCCTCGGCAATGCGTGCGCGTGCTTCCTCCGGTAGAAGCGTGTTTTCGGCGAAGTCGTGTGCTTCACGTTCAGCCCCGTCGCTCACCCCCTTTTCCAGTTCGAGGTCCAGGAACGTACTGCGGCGCGGGTGGAGCAGGACATGCGCGATTTCGTGGAGGAGGTTGAACCAGAAGATGTCGGGCTTGCGGTAGCGCTCGGTGAGTCCGATGACGGGGCGTTCCGGTCCCTGCCACCAGGTGACGCCGCTGACGCGGGTGCTAGGCGCCTCCCTGACGAAGGTAAGGATCACGCCGGCCTCGGCAAGCGCGCTGCGGGCGACGGCGAACCCGTGGGGAATAGTGTGGTTGGTCATCGCGGGAATGGTGCGGGCGACCTTGCGGAGCGCGGCAGGCCGGAGGGGCGGAACGGTGACGTGCTCGGCGCTCCGGTCCACCAGGCGCAGCCACAGGGCGGTGTTCGGCTCATTGACGGTGAAGGACTGGCTGCGGCGGAATGAGACGCGGGGCTGGATCCACGTGCGGTCAAACGCGTCGGGGCTGGCGACGCCGAAGAACCGGAGAATCTTCTCCACCTGGGTGCCTTTGTCGTCGCCGGCGGCGATGATGCCGTACCGGCGGAGGGTGACCTTGTCGAACGTGCGGGCCCACTGGATGAGCTCAGGGAGTTCTTGCTGGGCCTTCTCCCGGCTGGCCCGGGCCTGGTAATCGGCTTCGGCCCTGGTCCAGAAGCCGGGGTCGGTGCCCAGTGCCCTGTCCAGCAGCAGCGCGACATCGGCGGAGACGCCGATCGACTGGTTGACGATCTGGTTGATGTGCTTGGCAGTGAGGCCGGTGCGCTCGGCGAGTTCGGCCTGCCGGATGCCGCGTTCCTCAAGCATCCGCCGTAGGTAGACGCCCGGGTGCAGCGCCCAGTCGGGGGTGAACTGCTGGGGAGCGGTATCAGGCATCACCCGGCCGCCCGCGTGAGGACCGATGCCCCGCCGACCGACAGGTCCGACACCGCGAGCTGCCAGACGTCCGAGGGCCGCAGGTGCGGCTCCGCGACGAGCGTCCCGTCGCAGTCCGCCGCCAAAGCCGTGAGCGTGGCGGTCCCGCAGGCTAGCCCGACCTGGGAAGCGGCGGTCCCGGGAGACGGCGCGCTGAGGCGGACGAGCCCGTGCCTGAGCACATCGGCGAGAGTCGACCCGGCCAGCCGGAGGGTCCCCAGGAGGACCTTCACGTCCTCGACCATAGCGGGCCACAGGCGCGCGAGCAGGGTGCCTGATGCCAGGAATGCGTCAAGTCCGGGGTCTGTGACGGTCAGGATCATGCCAGGGAGTCTATATCCGGCAGCCGGTTCTGGTGGCGAGACACTCCGACCACAAAACAGGAGATAAAACTTCACCGATCACGCGACTTTTATGGTACTAATAGCTCCCGGAGAGGCGCTTGCGCCTGAACGAGATCAGCCACCCGGCTGGGGAAGGAACGGGGAAGACATGCGCGTACACGCCTACGCGGCAGGGACGCCGGCGGCGTCCACGCACCCGGACGTGGACGGGGGAACCCGGCTGCGCGAGCTCGTCGTCATCGAGGCCGCCGACATCGCGTACAAGGTCGGCGACGGCACCGAGGTCGACGTCGAGCTCACCGTTGCGGAGATCTTCGGCGGCGGGCCGGGCGAAGTGATCGTCCACGGGTGCCGGGAGATCACGATCACCGTGGACTACACGGGCAAGAGCGTGCCCGTCAGGGCGCGCCCGTCCGAGCGCCTGAGCGAGGTCCGCGCGCAGGCCGTGCAGGAGCTCGTGCGGGAGCACGGCCTCGACCCGAAGCAGTCGGCGGATCTGGTGCTGCGGCTGCCCGGCACGACGGCGGACCTGCCGGAGGCCAGCCCGGTCGGGGCCTACGTGCCAAAGGGCACCTGCGCGCTGACGCTGGACCTCGTGCACGCGGTCCGGCCGCAGGGCTGACCGCGGTGACCGTGCCCGGCGCCGACCCTGAACGGCAGCATCTAGAACGCGACCTTGAGGCCGCTGACTTCGAGGCCGGCGCCGGCGCCGGGTACTGGCGGCTCGTCGGCCTGGACTGGCCCGGGCTGACGGTCGCCGTCGGCTGCGGCGACGGAAACGAGCTGGGCCTGCGGGTCATGGTCGACGGCTACCCGGCCCTCGCCCCGGCGGGGGAGCCCTGGGACCTGCTCGAAGACAAGTCCCTGCCCGCCGCGCGGTGGCCGCAGGGCGGGGCTTCCCCGCTGGTATTCCGCCCGGACTGGTCTCCGGGCAACGCGAACGCCCCGTACCTGGCCTGCGACCGGACCGCGCTCAGGACTCACCCGCCCGCGTGGGCGGACGGGCACCCGGACCGGGCCTGGCACCCAGGCCGGACAATCGCCTTCTACCTCAGCGAAATCCACCGGGGCCTGCGGGGAACGGTTCTCCCTCCACCCGGTGCCGGCCGGTGAACGCTACCCGGCACGGCCTCACCATGGACAAGAGCCTGTTCACCCGGCTGGCCGGCGAACTTGCCCGGCGCGGGAGGGCAGAGCGCGAGACCGGAGCGTTCCTCCTCGCCCGCGCCGGGCACACCCGGGACGGCAGCCGTCGTCCGCGGGTCGTCGCGGTCGCCTACTACGATGACCTGGACCCGGGCTGCCTGACCGGGGGCATCACCTTCACCGCGGACGGCTACACGGCACTGGCCGTCCTGTGCCGTCGCGACGGATTGCGGGTCGCCGCCGACATCCACACCCACCCGCTGCGCGACGTCCGGCAAAGCCCCACCGACGCCGCCCATCCCATGACGGCGCTGCCCGGGCACATCGCCCTCATCGCTCCCCGCTACGCCCGCGGCGTGACGTCCCCGGCCGACCTGGGAGTCCACGTCCTGCAGGCCGGAGGGCAGTGGCAATCCGCCTATGGCCGCGACGCCGCGCGCATCGTGCGGCTCACCTCGGCCCGTTCCGCGGCGAGCCGGCTGCAGGCCGTAAGCCGATGGCTCCGCAGCCTGACCTGGACAAGGAGAACCTGACCGTGACCCTGCGCTCCGACGACGTTCACCGCACCGTCCTGCTCGCCGCCCACGACGGAACCCAGCCCACCCTGGACGCCGCGATCGCGGCCCACGACCGCACGGGCATCGTGATCTGCGCCGACAAGCAGACCTGCCGCGACGCCAGTGGCCAGGCGGCGATCCTCACCGCCGTGGTCACCGCCAGGCGCGCCTTCGGCACCGTCACCGTGCACGTCGAGGACCCCGCCGCCATCCCCACCGCCGGGATCTTCAAAGGCCAGGGGCTCGCCGATGCTGTGGCCAGCCAGGGAGCCCGGCTTCTGCCGGCAGCGGCCCCCGGCACGGCAGGCCAGGCGTGGCCCGTGCTGCTCCTCGGACCGGGCACGCCTGTCCCGCCTGGAAAGCACCTCGCGGCCCTGCGGGCCTCGTGGCGGGGATGGACCGCGAGAGTAGCGCCCGCCGGCCTGCCCGGTGAGACCGCGGGCACCGCGTGCGTCCTGGCCCCGATCGCTGCCGCCGCGCTGGGCGTCAGCGAGGCATTCGGAGCCGTCCGGTCCGCCCCGGGCAGCGAAGCAGGCTACCGTGGCATCTCCTTGAACCTGTGGAACCCGGGCGCTGATCACCATGACAACGGCCCCGACCTCTCCCACGCCCCGGCCGCGTGGTGGCTCGTCGGACTCGGCCACCTCGGCCAGGCCAGCGCCTGGGTGATCTCCTGGCTCCCCTATACCGACCCCTCGGGCATCGAGGCTGTCCTGCAGGACACCGGCCGCACCACGCCCGCCAACTACAGCACCGGCGTGCTGACACCCGAGGGATCCGACGGCGTCCCCAAGACCCGTCTTGTCGCCGCCGCCTTGGAAAAGGCCGGGTTCACCACCCGGATCATCGAACGGCGTATCGGCAGCGACCTCCGCGCCGCCCCGGGCGAATGCCATGTCGCCCTGCTCGGCGTCGACAACCTCCCCACCCGGCGCCTTATTTCCGGGACAGGCTGGACGCTCGCCATCGACACCGGCCTCGGGGATCAGCCCGGGAACTTCGACTCCATCCTGATCCACCGCTTCCCCGGCAGCCGGCCCAGCGACACGATCCCCGCCTGGCAGCCCCGCGAGCCCCACGCCGTCACCATCCCCCAGACCCCAGCCTTCGCCGACCTCCAGGAACACCACGACCCCTGCGGCGTCACCGAACTAGCCGGAAAGGCCGTAGGGGCCGCCTTCGTCGGCGTCACAGCCGGATGCCTCGCCATCGCCGAGGCTCTCCGGGAGCTCCACGGCGGAACCGGACACGACACCCTCCTGCTCAGCCTCACCACCACGACAGCCCGGACCTCGCCCGGCGACCAGACTGTCCGGGTACCCAGCGCGCGGCTGAAGCTATAACTCTGCCCCTCGGGGCTGAGTGAGGCCAATGGCCTGGGCGATGAGGCGGACTCGTCGTACACCATGCCCGCGATGAGGGAAGCTATGGCGTTAGCGGGGCAGCGTCCCAGGGACGCATGAAGACGACCATGTCCCTGGCCCGGGTGATCGCTACGCGCAGGACACGGCGGCGCTGCGTGATGCGGGCGGCATCCCAGCCGGGGTCAAGGAGTTTGGCGTGGTGCCGTCCTTCGACGATGACGACAGCGTCGAACTCCTTCCCCTTCGACTTGTACATGTTCATCAGCGTGACCGGGTGAGACTCGGCGGGCCGGCCCGCGACGAGCTCGTCAGCGAGGATGCGGCCGACGACGTCCGCGGCCCCGGGGTAAGAGGACTGGCCGTCCCAGATGTCGTTCAGTCCCCAGGCGAGCGCATCGGTGGCCTGGAGCAGGCGGAGCAGCCGAGCCCGGCTGAACACTTCATCCAGCTGGGTGGACCCGCGCAGCCGTGCCCGCGCGATCCGCCAGTCCGTCACGGGATTGCCGGTGAGCTGCAGGCCGCTGTCGTAGGCGGAGATGATCGCCCTTGCCGTGTTGGTGGTAGCACTCTTCCCGGCGAGGAACCTCGTGATGGCGTTCTCGATGGTGGTGACCGCCGCCCTGGCGGTATCCGTCTTCTTGTCGGCGAGCTTGACGCGGTAGAAGTCCGCCATCTTGCGCAGCGTCGAGGTGATCGCATCGGCGGGGGGCAGGGTGGGCCATTCGAGGATGCTCGCCACGACGAACCCTGCGGCGGCCGACAGGCCCGGGTCCCATACCAGCTCGTGGTCTATCGCGGGCCGTATCGTCCCGCCCGGTGCCTGGCGGTCCTCAGAGAGCTGCTCGGAGATGCTCGCGGCCAGCGCGTTCGAAGGGGCCAGGACGGCGATGGTGGGCAGCCTCCCCAGTTCCTGGGCAAGCTGGCCCTGTATGAGCGGGATTACCCTGTGGACTTCATGTTCCGGCGTGGAAGGGTAGCTGTAGCGAAGGTCGTAGACCGTCTCGGGCCGGGAAGTCGGCTGGCCGCGCAGGACGGCGTTGGCGTAGTCGAGGATGCCGTTGCCCGGGCTCCGGTGGTTATCGCCTGCCAGGTCAAAGCGCGTGGGGCTGAGGACTTCGGCGGCCTGCTGCAAGCGGGCCTCATCGACACCGGGGATGAATCCCTCGTAGATCCGCTGGTCCGGGTCGGCGAGGCAGATGATGGTGCTGCCCTCGGCCAGGGCCTGGATAACGCGCCACTGGTCGAGGTTGGTGTCCTGGAACTCGTCCACGATGACGAGCGGGTACCGGTTGCTGTACAGGCTGCGCAGCGCGGAGCTGCGCTCGAGCAGGGTAGCGGCGACTGGTGCGAGCTGGTCGAACACGTAGGTCCCGCGGCGGGCCAGGTCCCGGGCCTCGGCGTCCCAGTCGCCGTCGTGGTCGGCCTTGCGGGTGTTCTCCACGTCCGGCGGCAGGAACACTGCCGGGGTCCCGGTCAGCAGCGGGCCGTGCGCGCGGACGAAGTCCATGAAGAACGCGTGGAACGTGCGGACCTCCAGACGGTCGCGCACGGCGCGCGGGAGGTGCTCGGCGACGCGGTCGGAGATCTGCCGGACGGCGGCCCGCGAGAAGGACAGGAATACGACCCGCTGCTCGGGTTCTAGCATCTCCAGGGTCCCGGCGGCCTTGAGCAGCGCGATGGTGGTCTTGCCGCTGCCCGGCCCGCCCTCGATCAGCAGGTGGCCCGCCGCGTCGAGGATCGCGCGGCGGGTGTCGTCGAGTTCCATCATGCCCCGCCGGGAGCGCCCGTCTCCAGATGGCCGCCTTCGGCCGGGCCGGCCTGCGCCCCGGCCTTGGGCATGCCGTCCAGTGCCTTCGCCTCCAGGTAGGCGTTGATGTCGAGCATCAGCTTTGCCAGGGTGGGCGGCAGTTCGGCGGCAATGCACTCGGCGATGACCAGCGGCCCGTACTCGGTGGCCTTCCGTACCTTCAGGACCTTCTTGGCCAGTGCCACCACTTGCTCGTCGGTCGCGCCTTCGGGAAGGTAGCCGACCTCGCCGGGATAGTCCTGACGGGAGGTGACCGCGGCCAGGAACCTGCGGAGCGCGGCCGGGCGGACCTCGGCGATGAGGAGGTCCTCCATACCGAGATAGGGGATCTCGTAGTGGATCGCGAACGACTCCGCCTTCTTCTCCTGGTCGTTGGTGTACGGGGTCTTCATCGTGTCGTGCGTGCCGAACACGATCTTGCCCATGGCGGCGAAGACCGGGCCGTACGTGGGCACGTCCTTGTCGCAGCCCGCATCGAAGATGGTCAGGCCGGCTACGTCCGGGTGCTGGTAGCCGGGCATCTCGGCGTCCAGCACGTCGGCGACCGCGAGGTACACGGCGACCTCGGTGCCGCCCTCGGCGACGAGCACCGCGTTGGCCAGGATCGCCTCGGCGAACTGGCGGCGCAGGACACGGTACCTCTTGGGCTTGATATGGCCGCCGAGGTCGATGGCGTGGCTGGAGAGCGTCCCGGTGTCGTCGCGGTTGAGGACGACGATCTCCTCCGGGGCGAACCGCTCGATGACGTACGGCGAGTGCGAGGTGACGATCGCCTGGCCCATCGTCTTGGTGACGAAGTCGACCATCCGCCGCTGCGTGTGCGGCGGCAGGGCGATCTCGGGCTCCTCCATCGCGAAGATCACCGAGCCGGGGCCGCGCAGGTCGGCGATGTAGGTCAGCAGGGCGAACACCAGCACGTTCAGCGCGCCCGTCGACAGCCGGCTGAACGGGACAGGGTAGGTGCCGGGCTGGGTCGCGATGAACATGCGCAGCACCTCGCGCAGGTGCTCGCGCGTCAGGTCCGACGGACGCACCCCGACCGTCGTGTCGTCGTCGGGTACCGACAGGAACTTCCGGACCCGGGACAGCATCTCGGCGCGGATCTTCCCGAACCCCGTCGTGGACTCGGCCAGGTCGATGCCGTCGAGTTCGTTCAGCGCGCTGGTCCACAGCGAGTCGGCCTTGTCGGACTCCAGACGGACGATGGTGTCGATCAGCGAGCCGCGGCCGAAGCTCAGCGCCCGGCTCCCGGTCCGGTTGGGCCGCAGGTACAGGTACCCGCAGTACCTCTTGTCCTCCCGGCGGAACGGCGCCAGTTCGCCGCCGAGCTCCTCGGGGTCATAGTCACCTTCGGCTCGCTGGGGATGGGCGAAGAACGTGCCTCCCTCGAAGTCGTCCTCGTCGGGGTTGAACCGGCCCAGGAACACCACCGGCAGGCACCACTCGCCGGCTGCGAGGTCTGCGTCCCCGCCGCCCGCGGCGTCGTCGGCGGCCGTGACGCCTGAGCCGGCGCCCGCAATGTCAGCGAGCGGCGCGAAGTCGTTAATCTCGGCGGACCACGGCCGTACGTGCCCGGCGAACCGGCGCCGGGCTTCGGCCGACAGGTCGGTGAGCACGACCTCGATGCGGACTTCGGGCGGCGAGCCGGTGCCTCCGGGCTCGCCAGCCCGGTAGAGGGCCTGGTGGAAGTCGTACTCGTCGATGACGGGCCGCCGGTAGAGCCGTTCGAGGCCCAGCACCAGGTCCAGTGCCTCGCAGACCGTGGACTTGCCCACCGCGTTGCCGCCCACCAGCAGGCTGCGCGTATCCAGAAGAACGCTTCCGGACCGCACGCCGCGGAAGTTGCTGATCGAAACCCGCCGGACCTTCACCGGACCTCCTGCCTGCCTGATCGCGGCCCGTCGGCCGACCTGGCGCCTCGCGACTCGCAGGCTGGCGTCGGACAGGACAGGTGACCGCAGCTGATGCGCTCGGAAGGCAGCCGCCATGCCGACGTGCCGTGAATTCGGCGCCACGACCTGCCTGCCTTACAGCCAGGGCGACGCCCAGAGATCATCGCAACGGGCGCTGGCCCGTGGACTGTGCGTAAGCCTACCGGGAGGCTGCCTGTCGGCCGACCGAATTTCGCGTGCCATTAGCCTCTCGCCGCCAGTAGGCTCGCGGGCACCCACCCGGCGCGAAGAAGGGAGTGTTGCACGTGTGGGAGCAGGACATCGAGTGTTCTCTGTTGACTTCGCTAAGCAGGCGATGAATGGTCATACCACCTGCGCGTTGGGCTCACCGTAGATATGCCCATGGCCGGGCGCGGGACCGACGAGACCGCCCCGGTGGAGTTCGGCCCGCCCACGTCCGGCCCGGTGCACAGCAAGCCTGCTCGCCGCCGCCAGCTGTGGCGTGCTTCACACCGAGCTGATCCAGGGCAACGGCACTCGGTAAATACGCCTCCGATACACCTTTCATACACCCGTCATGTACCCGCCGGGGGGACAGGGCCGCGACTAGCGCCGAGCAGGGTGCAGGGTGCCCGTGCCCGGCAGCCCCGGGTCGGCCCTGCAGAGCCATCGGATTGTGTTCAGCCACCCGGGCAGGCGCGCGTCCTCCTGGGCGCAGCCACGCGGCTCCGGGGTCGCACTACCTGGTGCTTTCACGCTGAGTAACGCCATCCGACGGGGTCCCGCGGCCGTCGCTAGCTAGCCCGCGCGACAAGATCACGACACGCGAGCAAACATGGAGCAAACATGGGCCGGAAACGGCCTTCTCGTGATCACCGGGAATGGGTATAACCCCAGGTCAGAACGGGTGCGCCGCCAGGGACTCGAACCCCGAACCCGCGGATTAAGAGTCCGCTGCTCTGTTCGATTTTACTCTTCTGCTTGTACCGGGATGTGCCG
>Ga0335081_10007604_pt1 | contig 17336 bp, 13 predicted proteins | sample Lox_Sample_35_FD_206713 | JGI IMG/M metagenome (GOLD analysis project Ga0335081, IMG submission 206713) | Soil microbial communities from Loxahatchee National Wildlife Refuge, Florida, United States - Lox_Sample_3.5 | ecosystem: Environmental > Terrestrial > Soil > Wetlands | place: USA... | reverse complement strand
GCCTTGATTCATGCCGCCGAAAGCGCCGTTTCCGCCTCCGCCGCCTACGCTCCGGTTTCCAACGCGGTCACCGCCGCCTGACGGTTTGACGTTTCCCTGTACTGCAGCGGGGCGTTGTCCGGCATTGCCCTGGCTCGGCCGGAAGGCGTTGCCACCGGCGAGACCCAAATTACCTTGACCCGGTCGCATGGCATTGCCCCCGGCTTGTCCGAGATTGCCCTGGCCCGGGCGGGCGGCGTTGCCAGGGCGCTGCCCGAGATTACTCTGGTTGAGACGTTGCTGAGTCTGGGCTACCGTCGGGCGTGCATTGATATTGCCTTGCGCAGCATTAAACCGATTCGCGACATTCCTGTTGTTGTAAGGCACGCCACCGCGGTGCACAGGATTGTGCACCCAGTTGTTGCCATTGGCTACGTTCACTCGATTGAAGTGGTTGCTGCTGATGAAATTGTTGTTGATGACCACGTTGTTGCGTCCCCATCCGCAACCCCAACCCCAGCGGCCCCAGCCTCCCCAGCCGCCGCCCCAAATTGCGCCTACAGCCACACCCACGCCAAACAAGATCGCGCCCGCGCCAATGATGGCGCCGGTTGACGGCGGATAGTATATCGGCGGATAAGGATACACCGGTGGTCCCCAGACCGCGGCCGGATCGTATTGAGGTACATAGACCACCTCAGGACTGGCGGGTTGAATCTCAATGTAGGTGCCACCGGCTTGCGTGGTTGTGGTTACCTGTTGCTCCTTGGTCGATTGCAGTGCCCCGCTGCGCTCAGCTTTTTGGCGCATACGCTGCACAGCTTCCATGACGCCTTGCTGTTGCGCCAAGAAGGCATTTCCAAGATCCGACGTCCAAGTGATTTCCTGATTTAGGCGCTTTAGCAGATCGGGGAGCACTACCAATGCCTGCACGCTGGCGTCCCAAGATTGTTTCGCCGCCGCGTCGACGAGCGCCTTCCCCTGCAGGCTCGAATTCTGACTGAGCCACCTGGCGGCCTCCACGATCTCGAGCGGATAAGTGGACGCAACTAATGCCTGACTCAGAATTGGGTCCGGGTACAAGGCGATTGGAGCCACCAGGCTGTCCAGTTGATCCGGCGTGAGCGTCTGCTGGGGCGGACCCTGCTGTGCGTCGGCGGGCACCTGCTGATTTGGCGGCGGCTGCTGTTGCGCAGGGAAGTAAGGCTGAACAACGAGCAGCTCGACGCAGAGAATGGCCAGTGATCCTTGAATTGTCATATACGACCTCATGGCATGACACTACTGCAGACTGAGTGAACCGAGATCGCGGCGCAAGAAATCCAAGGCTTTCTATTGAGTTCTGAATCGCGCTTCGACAGTTTACTCGCGTGGGCTGGGTAGAACACGATCAAAGAAACAAAACATCTACGCCGTCCGGCACGCATCGTAATCGTGAGTGGGTGAATAAAATCTCAGCGATTCACAAGAAGGAGGAAAGGATGGATCGTCTCGAAGAGTTGAAAAACAAATATGCAAACGCGCTCACGCTGGTTCAACAGCAAGGCATTCGTTTGTCTCATTTCCACGTGCAAGACAACAAGCTGTTCCTGCAGGGTGCGGCGCCCTCGGAAGAAATCAAAAATGCCCTATGGAACCAAATCAAGGCAATCAACCCAGCCTGCGACGACATAATGGCGGATATCACCGTTGATTCGTCCTTGCGGCGGCCCCAACCTGCCAGCGTGTCCAAGCAAACTTACACCGTGAAACCGGGGGATTCACTATCAAAGATTGCAAAGCAGTTCTACGGAGATTCGAATGACTACATGCGCATTTTTGAAGCCAATAAGGACAGGTTGAATGATCCCAATAAAGTCCAGATCGGCCAGGAGCTTGTCATTCCAGTTGGTCGTTGATCGTGACCCGGTTGCTGTATAAAGCCGCAAGGCGCACGAAAATCCCCGATCAATAGCGTTTGTGTGAACCGCGACGCATTGTTACTCATCTAACGTTATGGGAGTCGGCCGGGCCGCGCAAGCGAGAAGCAATGCGGCGCGGATCAGCAGGAAATTGAAATGCGATCGGCCGCACTTGTTAACTCGCCAGACCTTGTTGCTGAGAATCGTTTCTCCATCCGGCAACGTAGAGCACGGTCGCGCGCCGGCTCCATTCAGAACCGATAACTCGTGCGCTACGGGGCTGGCTAACTCGTTCCACGACGCTCGCGTCTAGAGCCCCGCTGGCAACAGTGGGAGCTTGAAAAGTTTAAAAGTTTATAGGACCAACCCATTCTTGGCGACATCAACCGTTCTGTGAAGGCTAGTCGAGTAGTCCAAAGGATGCCCACATTGGCAGAGTCGGAGAACTGGGATCGCAGGGACTTCGGCATGGCTGAATCTGAAAGGGCCCCACAAGGTGAACTATGGCTACTTCTGTGTTTTCCTCACTTTTCAATATGCTCGACTCCCGCAGCATCAACGAGATCGCATCTCGTCTGTCCGAGCCCGGACAGGCGGTGTCACGAGGCTTGGAAGCCTCCACTGCATCTCTGATCAGTTGTCTAGCCGCACGGTCCAGCGACCCCGCCTCCATGAACCACGTGTTCCGTCTGATTACAGAGGCGCCATCAGACCTGAACGTCTCGAACTTAGCCAGCGCCGTCACTGGTTCTGGCGGAGCATCGTCAACTACCGCTTCACTCCTGGACTCAGGCAAAAAAATCCTCTACCTCGCCTTCGGGAGCGACCAGTCGTCGATTCTGGGTGCGATCGGCAAATCCGCAGGCTTGCGGGCGAGCTCGGTCACAAGCTTGTTGAGCATGGCCGCGCCACTACTGATGACCGCGCTGGGTCGTTTGGTGCGCAGCGAGCATTTGAGCCAAGAGCAGCTTGGCGGCTTACTCGTTGACGAAAGTGCCGGTCTCAAAGGCCTGCTGCCTGCTGGGCTGCAGGACCAGTTCGAGCGCCCGGCGCCGGCAACAGCGACCGGAGACTTGAGCGCAAGGCCGCTTGCCGTCGGAACCCTACCGGAGCCTAGGAGATCATCGTTGGGCTGGCTCTGGGTCATTCCCGCGCTGCTGCTTATACCCATCCTCATGTGGTTGTTCAACAGAGCGCATGTTCGCCAAGTCACACGAGTTACGCAGGCGGCGGCAGAGCGGGCCAGACTCGGCGCCACCGGCCTTGGAAACTTTGTCATCCGCAACTTGCCAGGCAACATCGCATTGAAGGTCCCACAGTTCGGTGTAGAGTCGCGACTGCTCGAATTCATCCAAGACCCATCCAAGAGTGTAGATGAGGTGATCTGGTTCGATTTCGACCGCTTATTGTTTAATACCGACTCCGCGGAACTTCAACCCGCGTCTCGGGAGCAACTGGGCAATATCGCAGCCATCCTGAAAGCGTATCCAGACGTGCATATAAAAGTTGGCGGGTATAGCGATAATACGGGGGACTTCCAACACAATCTCAAGCTTTCTCAGGACCGCGCGGACGCCGTGGTTGAGGAATTAGTCAACCTTGGGGTTAAGCCTGAGCGTCTGGAATCCCAGGGATACGGCGACCAGTACCCAGTAGCTGACAATTCTACTGCGGAAGGCCGCGCCAAGAACCGGCGCATCTCCATGCGTGTGACACAAAAGTAAACGGAAGAGGGCGGGGGAGCCGATTTCCAGTCCGTTCTTGTAAAGCGGTCTCAATCTCCCCTGTTTTGTTACCAGGCTCGGAAGCCACGTGATCGGACTAGCATTCGATTGCGGATGTATTGAATAATTACCGGTTGCGTCTCACGACCTGCACCTCTCGTAGTGGGCTTTCGGGTTCGAAACCAAGGGTGCTGCCATAGCGACTCCTGCACGTTCTCGATAGCGGGAGGTGTCTTGAAAAAGTCAGTTGTCGGCGTCGCCGTCCTTTGGAGTTTGTCGCCGCGAATTCCGTCGCTTGTCATGCCGGCGAGCTACGGTCCAACGTTCGTCCAACCGCCTCGTCCACCGGCCCAGTCAACTGGACTGGCTTTTCGCTCCAACGCGTGCATTGCCGGACTGGCGATCAGTTCTTCAAATTTAATAATTCCTTTCTAACGGAGTTGCGACTCGGCCGTCACTCTTGACTAGGGTAGTTTGAATTGCTTGACTGGATTCATTCTCCGCAGCCAGGCGAGAAACTAGGGTTTGCAATATTGCGAGGGCGAGTCGGCGGGCCAAATCACCACGATCAAAGCGCCGCTTTTTCTGGCGCCGCCGGCGCTTGACGGAACCGCGTTGAGTCTACGCTGCCTTCTTCGATCCCTCATGGATGGGGATGTCCTGCCGCTTCGCTCTGGTCTCCGGGATCGGGATCCTGACTTCAAGAACACCATTGTCGAACCGTGCCGCGGTCTGTTCGGTCTTCGCCCCTTCAGGCAGCGGGATGGAGCGATAGTACCTGCCGTAGCTGCGCTCGGAGTGGTAGTAACCCTCACGTTTCTCTTCTTGTTCCTGTTTTCGCTCCCCCTCGACTACTAGCGTGTCACCGTCGATGTGGACTTTCACATCTTCCTTCCTGAGGCCGGGGAGTTCAGCGCTTATCAACAGGTTGCCCTCTTGCTGTTTCACTTCGATGGCTGGACTCCATGCGCCACCGTCGCCCATGACTCGCTGCATCTGACCAAGAATCCGATCCATTTCCTCCGCGAACAGTCTCATCACCGCAAATGGACTGATGCTGAGAAGGCTGCCCCGCGCCAACGGTGTCTCGAATCCCAGCCATCGGCTGAGCTCCGACCTCTCTTGTTTCGGTTGTTTTGTCACAGTAACATCCGCCATTGTTTTATTTCTCCTTCGCTATGGATTTGTGAAAGCGTGATTTCGGACGATCGGCGTTGTGCGGTCGAAAGCTTCAACTTCCAGATCCGCCTCGTCAACTGAATAATCGTGTTCCCAACCCACATCCATCAGCCCGATGATGCTAACGAGATGGAATCAGGTGCAAAGTGTTTGGCAGCCCAGTCCGCGGGGTGGGGGCGAACACTCTACTCTTGCCTGAGGATTCACTAGGGTTACCTGTTCCGGTGCTGGACAATTGCGTCGGTTCACTTGAGCCGTAACAAAAGTGAGTCCAGCACCCCCAGTGACGGCATCGCCATTATTGCAGGATGGCGCAGTAGTATGTCGGATCACATCGCAAACCTCGGCCTTTATGGCGGCACACGACGAGCACCCACGCCCAATCTCGACCACCGTGCAGCCTGGTTGAATGTCGCTGCTCAACGGGTTGTGGGCCGAGCTCTCGATGGCGAGCTGGTTGGGAAGCAGGAAATTCCAAATCTTTAGAAGGAGAATCAAGCATGCAGAGGACTGCACTCAAGAATGCTACTGGTGATGGGGTAGTTCAAGGGATCGTGGCCTCAAAGGAAGCGGCATCTAAATTGTTGGTGGAGACAGGTGCCAGGATGAGAGACCTTATGAAGCGCGGTCAGCATACTGCCGAGGGAGTGGTCAATGAAGCGGGATACAAAATCAAGCACTATCCATTCGGTTCCGTTGGCGCTGCGTTTGCAGTAGGAACGCTTGCCGGCGTCCTGACAGGAGTGCTGATTTGGCGAAATGGAAAAAGATGATTTGAAGTGCCGCCCCTAGTGGGCTTCATAGAATGCGAACTTAATTTCGCTAGAACGAAGGCGCTCAACTCCGGTGGGGCTTCAGTCTCATCGCCAGGGAGTGGCGAGCTCTCTGTGTCCTAACAGGTTCAAAGAGCGGGAAGAAAAACATTATGAGCACGAGCCTGATTCACAGCGTTAGGAACTTCGCAGGACTGCTGTTTGCCGTTAGCTGCGTGGCTCAATCAACTGCTGGCGCAGATCCACCCAAATCGCCTTCATCGGACACGATTACCACCAGTGTTGCGGTTGTGATTACACCCGCCACGGTGCGTGCGAAAAGTGGAAAGTTCGTTAGCGATCTTCAAATTCAGGACTTCGAGGTGTACGACAACAACAGGTTGCAGAACGTTACCGCTGACTTACGGGACTCGCCCTTCTCTATGGTCGTTGCAATTCAGCGAAGCGCTGACATGACGGGTTTGCTGCCGAAGGTTCAGCGAATTGGTCTTGCGCTGACGGATCTAGTGGCTGGGCAAGACGCGGAAATCGCCGTGGTCGCGTTCGATCATCGCGTCCAAATCGCGCAGGATTTCACCGGCGACAGCGACAAAGTTTGCCAGGCGATAAAGCAGCTGAAAACGGGAAGCTATAGCCACGCGACGATCGATGCCGTGATGGAATCTGTGCGGATGCTCCAAAACGCGCCGCGCGACCGCCGTCGGATCGTCCTTGTGGTTGCCGAAAGGTGGGATAAGGGCAGCCGCGCGAGTTTGCGCGAAGCGCTCCTCGAAGCTCAATTGGCGAACGTCACTATCTACTCGCTCAATGTTTCGACGACGGCCGCAGAAGCGACTTCCGAGCCGAGGCCGCAGCCCCCTCCCTCCGTGCCGACCACGGCCCAACACGTGCCGGCCGGCGCGCCACTGACGCCAACCACTATCGAGCAAAACTATTACCTCGGCAACTGGGTTCCGCTCGTGGAGAACGGCTTCTATTCCGTCAAGGATTCGTTTACCGATAATACCCTCGAGGTGTTCACGCGCTTCACAGGGGGCGAAGGATATTCCTTCCATGGTCAGAGGACCCTAGACAAAGCGCTTCAGAGCCTGACGGAGGACCTGCACAGCCAATACGTGCTCAGTTACTCGCCGAACAACCTCAATCAAGGCGGATTTCATGAAATTCGGGTGGCCGTCAAGCGTCAAGCTGGCCTGGTGGTTCGGACCCGTCCTGGATATTGGATTGCGGGCAAGCCTGACTAGCAACATCTAGGGCGGCAGCAGTGCGCATGATCTCGGCTTGCGGCCTATCGCGACTCTGCATCTTGGTGGAGAAATCAGCCGAGGGCTTTGCAGAACTTGTCGGTACTAACAACTGATTTCAGCGCAGGTTGAATTTCTTCATCCTGTACCGCAGCGTGTCGCGACTAATCCTCAACAATCCAGCGGCCCGTGTCTGATTGCCGCCAGCTGTTTCCAAAGCCTGCACGAGCAAACGCCGCTCCTGCTCCGCCAATGACAGGCCTTCGCCTTTAAATGGGTCGAAGTTGCCGGCTCCTGTTGGCGCAAGCTCGGATTCACCCCGAACCGCAATTTCCAAACTAGCTGGCTGAATGCAGGCCGTTTCTTCAAGTATTATCGCGCGCTCGATTGCGTTGCGCAGCTCACGCACGTTGCCGGGCCAGTCGTACGTCAGCAGCAAGCTCTGCGCGCCGGATGAAAGTCCCTCTATTTGCTGCTTGAATTTGGCATTGTAGTGTTCGACAAAGAAGCGGGCCAGCGGGAGTATGTCTTGTGGTCTTTCTCGCAGCGGGGGAACGACTAACTGAATTACGTTCAGCCGATAATACAAATCCGGGCGGAAAGCTCCTACTTTTACCGCCTCACGGATGTTCCTGTTAGTGGCCGCGATGACGCGAATGTCTATGTGGATGTCCCGCAGCCCACCCAACCGCCGGAATGTCTGGTCTTCGAGCACCCTCAATAGCTTGGCTTGCAGCAAGAGCGGCATCTCGCCGATTTCGTCGAGGAACAAGGTTCCTTTATCCGCTAGTTCGAACAGGCCGCGCTTTTGCGCCCGCGCGTCCGTGAACGCGCCTTTCTCGTAGCCAAAGAGTTCGCTCTCTAGCAGAGTCTCAGGAATTGCAGCGCAGTCGATAGCCAAGAATGGAGCGGATTGGCGCAAGCTCTGATCGTGAAGCGTTTTCGCGATTAGGTCTTTACCGGTCCCGTTTTCGCCCTCGATGAGAATGGAGGTTGCTTCACTAACGGCTACCCTGCCGACAACGTTCAGCAGATCACGCATGGCGCGTGATTCAGCAACGACCCGGCACAGGCAAACGTCGGACTCTTCTGTAATTTCTTTGATGGTCGCGACGGTCCCCCCTACAGCATTGACATCGTCGCGAAGTTGTACTGTTCGGATAACCACCCTAGACTGTCGTCCGCCGTTCAAGCAAAGACTGACAGTACCCGTCGGAAGTCCGAAACATCTGTCCAAGGCTCGCCGCGTAGCACCATCCCGGTCACAGGTCCTACCTTCAAACAAGTCCTGCCAGTCTTTTCCGACTATCTCCCCGGCCACCAGCCCGAATAAGCGTTCAGCTGCTTGATTGGCGCCTACAATTTGCAAGTGTTTGTCAAAGAGGATAACGGCGTCAGAAAGCTGATCGAACATCGCCTCTAGAAAGCGGGCCCGCAGGGTGGCAGCAGTCAGTGATTCATCATCGGCAAATGCGACTCTAGCGTGCTCAAGAGACATATCCTTTCCAGTCGACACTTAAGAACACGGCGAATTCACGATCCGTTTCTTCGCGCAAAACCCGAGCATCATTGCGGACGGCCTCACCTGACGGGCCGAGACATCAGCGGGCGGACCTCACTGGAACCCACTGACGACTGTGGTTTCTCATGTGTTCCTGCAAACTGCTCCTTCAGGAACATCAATTCTCCTGCGTCAAATGACTCTAAATGTCTGGCCTTGGATTTATTAATTACCTCCCGGCGACGTCACGCCGGAAACAGGCAGATGGTTCACCGGTAGGACCTCGGCTCGCAGAGATCTGTGGCCCATCAAAATGCTGGCAAGAACAGTTGCTGGTGGGAACCCTCGAACAGATGCCTCCCTTATGTAGCATGTGGCGCATAAATTGCCAGTATTCGCGAAGTATTGAAGAGCGGTTTAGGAGGGAATCGATGCTACAGCAATTCGCAAGTCAATCCAACCTTAAGCGCAAGGGGCAAACGACGTTCATCGTTCTGGTTGTGTCCCTGCTGTTTGCTTCCCGGCTTTTCGCCCAGCAAAGCTACGTTGGGCTATGGGATGCTTACGGAGGATTCACACGAATCATGCAGCCGAATATCAATTTGGCTGAACCCGGGTTCAACCTACAGGCCGGCATAAGGCTTACAACCTGGCTTACCGGTGGTTTCGACTATTCGATAGGTACTGGACAGAACATTTTGGATTCAGGCATGCTGATTCCGTCCGTACAGGGACAACTGGCTGCGCAACTGGGCGAGCTAATGGAGCTGGGAGCGATACCGCCCAGTTATAAGCTTGCCGTCCCAGTCAACACGCGAACGCAGTCCTTTCAAGTGGGGCCGGATTTTCCGATCCGCATATTCCAATCGGTTACCTTTTTTGTGCGGCCCAATCTGGGAGCGATACAGATCCTTGCCAGGCCGCTGCCGGGCGACCCCATCGCGCAGGCCATCGTCGCCCAATTGGTTCCCGCCGGCAAGAAGACTGACTGGACCTATTTCTATGGATTCGGCGGGGGCATGGAATTTAATGTCAATCACCACTTCGCCCTCCGATTGCAGGCGGACTTCGCTCACGATCATCTGTTTAACGATCTGCTACGGGCCGGAAACACGCTGCGTTTTTCGGTGGGGCCGGCCTTCCAGTGGGGCAAGAACGTGGCAGGACGCTGAGGGCGGCGCTCAGAAACCTGATGGTTCCGAAAGCTCGACGAAATGGGGACGAGTTGCGTAGACCCATCCCTTCGGAGACTTAAGCCCCGTATCTCATTCGCCGACCCCGAGGGGGGACCAAGACGAGCCCCTCGGAGATCGGGTTAGACAGGTGGATTGTACGCACCTGCTTCGCTAATGATGCAGGCATCTTTGCAGGTGATTCTTTTTTTTCAATAATTGACAACACTAGGTTCGGCCACCTTCCAACTGGGTCGCGTTCGGACTAACCCTTTATCCCGCCCCGGGCCACACCGTCGGTTGCGAAGAAGCACACTGGCCTGCCGAGAACGCCGCCTTGTTTACCAAAGTGAGATGAGGGAAGACGCTCCATCTCAGTGCTTGATGAACGCTTTTTGGTGTTGAAGCTAAGAACTTTTGTTATCACGACATGCTCCGCGCGATCTGTAGATTGGCAGACTGCATGCTCACTTTTTGACGTGAGCTCGAAGCCCCGAAGTCGGATGATTCTGCGTTTCTTGACACTTGCGTGCGTTGCATTTCGGCTGGGGCTGCCGAGCGAGCGATTTTCGACAAACGCAACGGGCGAATACGAACGCACGTTGCATGCGCTGCGCCAATACCGGACCCTGGCGGCTGAGGACGACGGAGCTATCCTGCCCGCTATCGAGAAGCCCGTGGAACCGGGTGATTACTACGCTGACGTACATCTGTTGATTCGGCTACTAACGCGGGTCGGAGATCTCTCCCCGGCAGCAGTTCCGGGCGATTCGGACTTGTATCAAAGCGCGGTCGTGGAAGCAGTCAAAAGGTTTCAATCCCGTCACGGACTTGCACCGGACGGCCGCATTGACCAAGCGACGCTGGAGCAATTGAACACGCCGCTCCGGGTACGCGTTCGCCAGCTGGAATTGGCTTTGGAGCGCTTACGGCGACGTCCCTACGATCCTGCCCGTCCATTGATTGTGCTGAACCTTCCAGAGTTTCGATTGCGTGCCTTCGGCGGGACAAACGCTGCCGGGCGCGATCCAGAACTCGACATGAAGGTGGTAGTCGGAGCTCCCGAGCACAGGACTCCCATTTTGGTTTCGCAACTCGAGACTGTGATCTTCTGTCCGTACTGGACCGTGCCGGCCAGTATTCAACGCAATGAACTGTTGCCAGAGATCAGGCAAGACCCCTCATGGGTTTCGGCAAACCACTTCGAAATGCTCACTAAGCAGGGTGTGGTAGCGGGGAATCCGACGGTTTCAGAGCACATGCTATCGGAACTGGGCGCAGGCGAACTTCTGCTGCGCCAAAAACCGGGGCCGAAGAACACGTTGGGGCTGGTGAAGTTCGTCTTCCCGAACGAATACGGCGTCTATATGCACGACACGTCTGCACGGTGGTTATTTGCCCAGGCACGTCGCGATCTCAGTCACGGCTGCATTCGCGTGGAACAGCCAGAGGACTTAGCGGAGTGGGTTCTGCGTGGGCAGGCCGGTTGGTCGCGCGATCGCATCCTCTCGGCGATGCACGGGACGGAACCTATTTCTGCGAAGGTCAAACGGCCGATTCAGGTCGTGACGACGTATTCGACCGCCGTAGTCATGAAGAACGGCGAGGTGCACTTTTTCCCGGATATCTATGGTGAGGACGCGGCCTTCGAAAAGGAACTCGCGGCGCAGCCGCACATCATGGCTATCAGGAGCGAATCGGGCCAACGTCCACGTGAATGAAAAGCCGAGGCTGGCGGCGCCGCGGCTAGGCAGGGTCTTCCATGGCATGGCGAATCGCCTGGTTCAGTTCCTCGCGGGCTGAGGATTTCAGAACGTAACCGGTAGCACCGATGCTCTGAGCTTCTCTCCGATACCCGCTGGCCCCGTGCATCGTGAGGAAAATGCACTTGATCCCGGGCAGGAGGCCACGAATCTGCCGGATCGCCTCGATTCCATTCAGTTTGGGCATCGAAATATCCGTTATGATGACATCCGGTTGCAACTCGAAGGCGGCAGCCACCAAGGAGGGCCCGTCTGAAACCATGTCGACGATCTCGAAGTCCGTCTGCAGGAGCTTGTGAACGGTCGCGAGCACATGCAGATCATCATCTGCCAACAAGATTCGAGCCCGCTTCATTGTTTTTAGACACTCCAAATGGTCGCCCACCTGTGCTGCCTTTATGTAATCACATTGACACCCCGGTGGATACTCCTAAGAATGTTAGGCTTTCAATTGATGCCATCATGTTGCGACGAGCCCTTCCTGGATCGCATATTTCGTCAATTCCGCAGTGGTGCGAAGCCCCAGTTTGTCCATGATCTGATGTTTATGAAAAGCCACGGTTTGGAGTGAAACGTTCAGGACGCTCGCGATCTCCTTGGCGGTCCGCCCTTCTGCCACGAGCTGTAGAATCTCCCGCTGTCGGGAGGTGAGGACAGACTGGGAGCCGGTAAAGCGTCGAGGATGACGCTCGAATTGATCTACGATCTCCTCGCCAAAGCCGGGGCTGACGTGGATCCGATTCCGAACGACGTCCTGTACTGCGCCCAACAACTCCTCCCTGGCTGAGGTCTTCAGTAAATAACCGGAGGCGCCGACAGCAAGCGCATCCCTAAGGTAATTGAGATTTGCGTGCATCGTCAGAAACAGAATCTTTATTTCGGGCTGATCCTTTTTTATCTGACGCGCTGCGTCGATTCCATTCAGCAGGGGCAAGCTGATATCCATGACAATCACTTCGGGCTTCAGCCTAGAAGCAGCGTCGACTAGTGACCTTCCATCGCTCACAGCGCCTACAACTTCGCATTCAGTCTCCAACAGTGACCGCAATCCTGCCAGGACAAGCGGATGATCGTCGGCCAACAGTAGTCGTGGGCGCTTCATTCTATCCCCTTCGAAAGCGGAACGAAGACTGTGACCTCGGTGCCTCGTCCGGGCTGAGAATGGACTGAGAACTCGCCTTGCACCAGCCGCACTCGCTCTTTCATGCTAACGATGCCGAGCCCGCGCTGGAGCGAGTCGGTTTCTGAATCGAAGCCAACACCTGTGTCGTAAATGCAAAGGTGAAATCCCTCAGGGCTTCCGCTTATGTTTAACCGGACCTGAGTCGCGTGGGCGTGCTTGGAGACGTTGTGCAGGGCCTCTTGTGCGACTCGGTACAGGCAGGAAGCCACTGCAACTGGAAGGTCCCTCGGCATAGCCTGCTGCTCAAACACGACCTCAATTCCCTCTCTGGCGGAAAATTCCTCGCACAGCTCACGCAGAGCCGCGATTAGCCCGAGATCCTCCAGGATCGCAGGATGCAACTGATGTGAAATCTGGCGTACTTCCTCGGCCAACTGTACGATTCGTGTCTGAAGAGTGTGAAGAGGCTCCTTCATCTGCTCTACGGAAGGAGGCGGCGCCAGAACAAGGCTGCCGGTATCGAAGGCCAACAATGCCAGCTTCTGGCTCAAGTCGTCATGAAGCTCGCGAGAAATTCTTTTGCGCGCCTCTTCCTCCGCGTGGATCAGACGGCCGGCTAAGGCCCGCAGTTCTTGCCGGCTCTCTCGAAGCGCGCGTTCCGCTTGCCTACGTTCCGTGATGTTGACGCTGACGGTACCCCATCCGACCGTGGCTCCCTGGGTATCGCAGATACTAAAGACGTTGTATATCATCCAGATCGCTTCGCCGGTTTTCAAATGCCGGAAGCGAATCTCGACCTTGCCATGGCCCTCGCGCAGCACACGCGGAAGAAACTCGTCTGCGATAAAGGGCCGGTCTTCCGGAAAGAAGTAGTCCTGGACTCTTATGCGGCAAGCTGCTTCGAGATTGTCCAAACCGACCAGACGCATGCCGGCGGCATTAACGTAGAATGGTTTGAAATCAAGGTCGCACATGCCAATGAACTCTAGGCTTCGGTCGGCCAGCGAGACGAATTTCTGCCGCTCTTCCTCGGCGCGCCGCTTCTCGGTGATATCGATACAAGAACCGATGTAGCCCGCGAAAATGCCTCCGGATGCAAATCGCGGAGCACCGTCATCCAGTATCCATCGGTACTCTCCGTCCTCCCGGCGTAACCGGTACTCCATTCGGAAACGGCGATGAGCATCAAACGCCGCGGAGTAGGTCGCGAGGCAGCGATCGACGTCATCAGGATGGACACCTTTGGTCCAGCCGTCGCCCAGTTCCTGCTCCATAGTACGACCCGTGAACTCCAGCCAGACCTTGTTAAAGAACGTACAAAGCTTGTCTGGGCCAGAAACCCAGATGAGTACAGGCGCCGTGTCGGCCATGTTTCGAAAGCGCTCTTCACTTTCGCGGAGCTTCGCCTCAGCCCGCTTACGCTCGGTAATGTCCACGATCGAGCTCAGCACCCAGCTTTCCTGTTCGGCTTCGATCGGATTCAACCCGATTTCCACGGGAAATTGCGTTCCGTCCCTTCGCCTACCGTACAGATCCTCCCCGATTCCCATTGGCCGCACCAGCGCGCGGACGAAATATTCCGTTCGCACGTCTTCGTGCTTCTTCCGCAATGATTCCGGCACCAGCATCTCGATCGACTGTCCGACAAGTTCCTTACGGTCATACCCGAATAGTTTTTCGGTCCGCGAATTCACCAGGATAATCTTGCCGTCACGGTCGACCATTACCATGCCGCTTGGTGCGGCCTCCACCACCAGTCGAAAGCGCTCCTCTGCCTGCTTGCGCGCGGTGATATCCGCGTGCGCTATTACTGCACCACCGCCGGATCCAGCCAGGGGAATCGCGAGCATACGGAACCATTTCTTCTTATCGGGCGAGTGGCATGGGTACTCCATTTCGAAACGCAGGCAGCGGCCTGCCAGCACGTCTTGAACTCCGGCCAGCGCCTTGCGGGCATCCTCGGATCCATCCACAACAGCTCGCTTGCATACTTCCAGGTAGCTGGCCCCGGCGTCGACCACACCAGAAGTGGGGGCGCCGTTTGCTTGCGCGAAGCGCCGCCAAGCTTCGTTGGTCGCCTGGATTTTGCCGTCAGTGTTCAAGACCGCGATGTTCGCCGGCAATGAATTCAAGACGCCTCTATTTAACGCCTCACTGTCTCGTAGTGCCTGTACAGCCTGTTTACGTTCCGTCACATCCTCAAGAGTCCCGACATAGCCCGTGAGTGCGCCGCTCTCAGAATAGAGCGGCCCACCCACAGCTCGAATCCAGCGAGTCTGTCCTTGGGCGTTTAGAAGGCGGTACTCCCACGCTGTTCCTCGCTGCGCGGCTGCTTGCCATCCTTCGAACACTGTTGCGCGATCGTCCGGATGCAGCACCTTCATCCAGCCATGCCCGAGGCTATCGCCGGCAGTGAGCCCGGAGATCGTGGTCCACATGCGGTTGGTGTAGACACAGCGACCGTCCGCATCGGTCTCATAAATCCCCACGGGTGCTTGCTCGCATAGTGTCTCGAATCGGCTGTTGCTCGCGTGCAGCTCCTCTTCCGCTCTTTGTCGCCGCGTCGTGCTGCGAGCGAGCACAATTTGGCCAATCAGGAGTCCGCAAGCCGCCAAGAAGACGCTCGCAACGAGAGCTGCTAGGCTGAACCGCAATCTCGACTGCCTCTCACGCGAGAATCGTGTGAGTGTACTCTGCTCGTCCTGTTCCATCCGGCTGACGTTGCTGCGAATGGCATCCATGAGTTGCACGCTGCGGCCACTACGAACTAGGGCACCGGCGGCCTCAGGCCCGGCCCTGGCCCGAACATCAATGGCCGCCTGGAGTTCGTCCAACTTCTGGTGAACCAGGTCACGGAGCTTTTCGACTTGTTCCCCTTCTTTTCGGTTGTTCTTCACCAGCTTTCGGAGCCGGTCGAATTCGTCATCCAGGTCCTTACGCGAGCGCTGGTATGTTTCGATGTAATTTGGATTCCCGGTGAGAAGATAGGCACGTTCGCGGGTTTCAGCGTACTCGGTATTGGCCAGCACGTCGAGTGCGCTGGTAATGACATAGGTGCGCTGCAAGTTGACAAAGGATTGTCGCTCCAAGCGCAAGATCAAGCCGGCAATCAATGCGATCAGAACAAGTGCGGTGATGCCCAGTCCAAGCCAGGCGACGGTCCAGATTTTAGGAGAAATAGGCTTGATGGGCCGCAGCTTTAATAAATCGCCATGCTCGTCTGCCCGTTTGGGACCCGGATTCGAAGGAGGCCGTACGCTCCCGTGAGCCGCTGGTTGGTTTTCTTTGACCACGCCGCTTCCGATCTTCGCGATCTCCGAGGGCACGATTGCAAATCGCCCGAGGACGCGCTGTCAGTGCTCATATGAGTCGGCATCGCTTTGCGAAGCCGCCGATATGTCTCGCCAGTTCTCGAAGCAGTAGCTGAGAAGCCACCAACATACGAGCACAATTCGGGATTCTGGAAGCGCAGGTCCTTCGCTGCGCTTCACTCAGTAACGATGATGTGGTCCGAATGTGGCGAGGCTCACAAATTGGAGCCCTGACGGCTGCGGTCCGTACCCCTGGCTTCAGTCGGTGAGGGCTCGCGGAACCTACGATGCGGTTGCCGCCGATGCCCGGTGCGGCGAAGTGTCGGCCTCCGGCCAGAGTTTTGCCCAATCCGGCAAATATCCGTTCTTTTCGAATAGCGTCACGAGCACACGATAAGGGTCCCCTAAATCGCTCCATTCGACATCAGCCAGCCGAAGGGCTAGCAGTCGATCGGTGGCAGCGGAAAGTACCTGCCGCGAGAAATCCGTGGAAGGAATTCGATTGTACACGGCATCCGGGATTCGGCATTCTCCGCTCGGCAGTATTACCTGCCATGAATCCAAAACCTGAAGCAAACCCGGGACCGTGGCCCGTCCCATTTCCAGAAACGCAGACACGCGCCCTACCATCACGAAGGTGTTCCAAAGAGAACCGTCTGTCAAGAGTGCTTCGGCTCGAGGCAGTGGCGGCTTCTCGTGGAAGCCTCCCACCTGGAATAGTTCGGAATGGCCGCGAATCCCTTCTCCCACCTCGATCCAGCCATATTCGACTTCTGGGCTTTTCGGCTCTACTCCCAGAAGCACGATGGATCCCGATCGTTGTTCCCCAATCGCGAAGGCGGATTCCAAGGCGGCCGTGAAGGCACTCTCAGGAGAATAGTAATGGTCGCAGGGAAGGATGACGACCATCGCATTCGGATCCGTGTGCGCAATGCGCATCAGGGCGGAGAGAATTGCCGGAGCCGTGCCTTTATTGGACGGCTGCACTATTGTCTGAGAAGGCCGATCCGCAAGGCAGGGAAGATAGTACTCCTCGTGCGTGCGCGTGACAGAGTAGAGGATCTGCTCTGGCGGAACGCTTCGTTGCGCCCGATCTCGGGCTTCCTCAAGGAGGGTACGCTCACCGAGAAGCGGGCAAAATTGCTTCGGCCGAGGGTCTCCCCACACCCATTCGGTTAGTTCCCGCAGCCGGACGCCATCTCCGCCGGCTAGGACGATGCCCCAACGATGCGGTGTGGGCGTTGCTGGTGCGCTTTGGCGCTGCGGAGCTTCTCCTTGCCTATTCGATTGCACCAGTCGCGGGTACAGTTTCGTTCTCACTGCAACCCGGCCCCAGTCCGTGTCCATTCGGGCGACAGTTGGAGGGGTTTTGATCGACGGAGTGGCGCTCCCTGACACGATCGCGGAATCTGTTGGATGAATTAGTTCTTGGGTCATCATGCTTTGAGATTAACAACGAGCAGTCTCGCAATTAACTGGTTCCTTCACTAGTGTTTCATCCGGAAAGCTAGACAGATTGCTAGGGGCCTTCCTAGATTCATACGCGACGGATTGGCTCAAAGACATGGAACTGCAAAATAAAAGCTGCCTTGAAATCGTCCAGGAGGCGGGGTCGAAGACGCGAGTTGGCGCCCTTCCGGTTCTTACACTCTTTCCAACTCAACTA
>Ga0335081_10007602_pt1 | contig 17337 bp, 17 predicted proteins | sample Lox_Sample_35_FD_206713 | JGI IMG/M metagenome (GOLD analysis project Ga0335081, IMG submission 206713) | Soil microbial communities from Loxahatchee National Wildlife Refuge, Florida, United States - Lox_Sample_3.5 | ecosystem: Environmental > Terrestrial > Soil > Wetlands | place: USA... | reverse complement strand
GAGATAGCTGCAAATCACAACGTGAAGGTCGCGTGCTTTGGACACAGCGGCGATGGAAATATCCACCCCAACATTATGGCAGACAGGAAAGACAAGGAGAACTGGGAACGAGCCTCAAAGACCAACGACGAAATCGTGGGCTACGCAATCAAGCTAGGAGGCGTAGCCTCAGGGGAACATGGCATTGGCATAGAGAAGAAACAGTTCATGGAACTTGAGCATGGCAACTCTCTCGAGCTCATGAAATCAATAAAGAAGATGCTGGATCCAAACAACATCCTCAACCCGGGCAAATTCTTCGATCTCTAGGAGAGCATCATGAATAACGAAACGGCTCGCGAACAATTCCGAGCGGACCTCGGTCCAATACAGAATGAAGTACTGCGTTGCATCAGATGCGGCTTCTGCAACGCCGTATGCCCTACATCTAACGTGGATTCGGCGTTCAGAGATTCACGAACAAGCAGAGGAAGAATGATTCTCATACAATCCTTAGTACAAGATGTAGGAGACCTGGATCCGTACTCTCCAGACCTCAAGAATCTCGTTGATCTTTGCTACTCATGCAGAAGATGCACCGAAGTTTGCCCCGCCGGAATCCCGATACCCGACCTTAATTCACACGCCCGCTACGCCTACCTCAAAAGAAAAAGTTCCACCTCGCTAACACTGGGGCATAGGATCTTCTCAAACTATGGTACGTTCGACCGACTCGCGAGCCACTTCGCCTTCCTAACTAACTGGGCACTCCGTAGAGAAATCGCCAGAACGATTATGGAATGGACCACTCACATTGATGCCCAGGCGCGTTTACCAAGCTTTAGTTCAGAATCATTCGAATCCTGGTTCAGAAAACGCAAAGATATTCCCAGAGCGAAGAGGATTGTCTACTTTGTCGATTCCTATGCAAACTACAATGCTCCGAGCGTAGGCAAGACCGTCGTCTCTGTACTTGAGAACCTTGGATACCAAGTCATTCTCCCACCCCAGAAAGAATCTGGCATGCCCGCTGTCGAGTACGGCCTGTTCGACAAGGCGCGAGAGTTGGCTGAGTATAATCTCAAACATCTTGCTCCATACGCACAAGAAGGGACAAAAATACTCTGCACATCCCTCGCGGCAGCCTACCTTCTCAAGGATGGGTACAGCAGCTTCATGGCCGACTCCAACCTCGCCTCAGTCTCCAAGGCTGTTATCGACATTGCACAATTTCTCTATGGGGAATACGAATCGGGCCAACTTCGCTTTAGAACGGAGCCGAAGATGAAGGCTCAATACCATGTATGCTGCTTGTCAAGAACGCTGGGTCTAATCCCAGTTACCACAAAGCTGCTTCACGCGGCTGGTATAGAGGCAGAAGTTATCGAAGATTGCTGTGGTGGGGCTGGCGTGTGGGGTACCTTCAAGGAGAACTACCCCATAAGCAGCGAGATCGCTGAGAAACTCAGCAAGCGAATCGAACCTGGAGCCCTGGTTCTAACGGAAAGCGAGACATGCAGACTCCAAATTGAGAACCACGTCAAATCTACCGTTCGCTTCCCACTCGAAGCTATCGCACCACGTGTAGAATCGATGAACTAACAGTTTATCGAACAATTGAGTGAACGAGAACAGACATCACTGAATTTCATTACTCACGAAGACAAAGAGCGGGTGGGAGCAGCTTGTCGCTAGAAGGCGCTTCCACCGATGATCGTTCCACATCGTCCACATCGTTTAGCGAACGGTGGATTGCGCATGTAGCATGCTGGGCATAAACCGACAGGGACTGGTGCGGGGACATGCGTGAGTGGTGTTCCGCATATCATGCAGTAGTTGTTGGTAGGAGGATTGTGCATTCCACAAACTACACAATATCCATATCGATACAAGGATTGAATCCTGTCCTTATCTAACGCAGTTTGCGTGCAACAAATAAAAGCATTTACCGAATGCAATCAAAGATGAGCGAGTGGAGGACACGATCATGTCAAAATCCGTGAAGGCGCTTCTATCATGGTCCTCCGGCAAAGACAGCGCAATGGCACTCTATAGAAGTCTGAAAACGAAAGAGCTGGAAATCGTAGGCCTACTCACAACCGTGAGCGATCAATTCCACCGAGTATCCATGCACGGCGTCAGAGAAGAATTACTAGAAAAGCAAGCGGAGGTCACAGGTCTGCAACTCGAACGAATCACGATCCCTTACCCCTGCCCAAACATTGTGTACGAGGACAAAATGAGAGAAGTACTCACACGCTGGAAAATGCGAGGAATGACACACGTTGTCTTTGGAGACCTCTTCTTACAGGACATTCGCAAGTACCGAGAAGAAAAACTCAGCCGAATTGGAATTACTCCAATGTTTCCAGTGTGGGGACAAGACACTGCGGCACTAGCCAAAGAGATTTTGGAAATCGGATTTCGAGCCGTAATCACCTGCGTAGATCCCAGAAAGCTGGAGCCTAAGTTTGCGGGTCGTGAATTCGATCAAAAGCTCTTGGCGGAACTCCCGAAGGGTGTTGACCAATGCGGGGAGAACGGGGAATTTCACACGTTTGTTTACGACGGTCCGATCTTCAAACGATCAATCCCAATTCGTGTAGGTGAGACTGTCAGCCGAGATGGATTTCAATTCGCAGACATCATCCCGAACTAGGCTGGGCTCTCTTTCGAAACAAATAGACCGAGAGTAGCGCAAGAAGGAGCAGCTGGAGAGCAGAGCCTGCAAGAAAAGTAATTGACGCCAAGGAAGCGCCTGCGGCCACAAAGGCCAAGTGTTCGGGTCGAGGCAACGAGACGATTAGCGTTAGTAGAGATAGTACAAGAGCCAAAGGGTATGCTATTCTCCGACCCAACCCCACCAAGACTGCGACTCCGACATACGCCAACCATCCTATGAGCACCGACAAAAAGAGCCACGACGGAACGGCATAGTATAACTGAAACAGCAACAACACACCCAGGGCCACCGAGAGAAAAATCAACACATCAATTGTACGTTTCAACAACATAGCTTCAACCCGTAACGAAATGCTTCAGCACGAGTCTGAGATAAAGTTAGAAGAAAAAGAAAAGAGAAGATCGTCGGCGTTACTGTTTGAGTTCTGCTATTCTTTCAGTTACGCCTTTCAACTCGTTCTCTAGGTTGCTCTTGTAATCCTCAAGCCATTCGATCTTCTCTTCCTTGGTTAGGAATCTACGCTCGCCATATCCACACAAATTCTCAACACCTCCTTGCTTCGCAATAGCAAGGATGGGTTAGGCGGAATATAGCGACTGGGCGCGGAGGACATTCGTCATGACCGAGTTGATCGTGACTCGGTCATTCGAGCAATAGATTGGATTGCTATTTCTTGAGTATCTTTGCTTCCTTTAGCACGTCTCCGTGACCGCGGGTGAAATCCTCACTCGTGATTCCCTTCGGTTTTACGAACTTGAGTTCGGAGAACCAATCTTGCGGATGCGCTTTTCCTTTCAGGGTTCCTTCGTAGACGAAGCAAATGTCCCAGTGAGCGCCCTCTGGATCGTTCGGGTCTTGGGCCAAATGCGACTGGACCTCACGAAGCTTCAACTTAGTGGGCTTGAGGCCTAGTTGTTCGTTAAGCACTCGCTTTGCAGCATCCTCAGGCCTCTCGCCAAACATGAGGTGCGACGCGGGCAGTAGCCACTTGTTCGACGCAGCATACTTGGGCGCGAATTGCTCTCCAACGAAAAACTTCTCCACCCATATTTCCGGCTTCGCCATCTTGCCCAAAAGAATTCCTCCGCTCCCCTTGAGAACAAGGAACGATGAGAGGCACGTGCCTCCTTTTGGAACGTTACCTTCCATGAACATAGCTTTCTTAATCATCCTTCTACAACTCTCAAGACTGACGATACGGTGCAAGTATAATAAGCAAATGTCGAAAGGACGAGACAAGATTTGGTGACGTCGGCTTCACAGGTGAACGAAGCGAAGCCTCACACGCCAGTCTACACGATGCACAAGTATTTTGCCAGACGACCATGGAACATCTTCAACGATCTAATCTCAAAATACTCCTCTCCCGGCGAAGTCATTCTCGACCCTTTCTGTGGCGGCGGAGTAACCATTGTCGAATCCCTGAAGCTAAAGAGAAGGGCTATTGGAATTGACGTTAACCCTTTGGCCACGTACGTCACAGAGATGGAATGCAAACCGCTAGACCTACAAAAGTTTCGTGACGCAAGACTGGTTCTCGACCGTACGATTGCAAAAGAAATCTCACCCCTCTATGCGACTCGCTGCAGGAACTGCGACTCGCCATCAATCGCTGACTGGATTGAATGGGACGAAAAAGCCGGGCATATGCGACGAATTAGCTATGATTGTCCTAAGTGTGGGTCGCGAGAGGGCCTGGCAACAAAGGAGGATGAGGCGAACGCCACAAAAATAGCCGAAGATTTCCATGCAACTGTTAGGACAAGGGGACTTTGGTACCCTCTCACACGGATACCGAGTGGTGACAAGACCGATTCTCTTCTATCTCGCGACATTAACTCATTCAGTCAATTATTCACACCAAGAAACCTGCTCGCCCTCTCTCAACTCCGCGCAAGCATTGACCAGATAGAGGATAGTCAAGCACGCGAGTTCATGGGACTTGCGTTCAGCAGCTCTCTGAAATGGACCAGTCGTCAGTCGCATTTGAGGGGAGACATTGTTGAAGGGTGGGCGATGCACGCGTATTGGATTTACCCAAAAAGCTTGGAGATTAACGTCTGGAACACCTTCAAGAGAAGAACACTCGCCATCCTCCGCGGCAAGGAATACAGCACCCAAAATTTAGGCACAGATGTGAAGTTAGGTCGAGACTTCAACGAGTTCACGAATAATCAGGCAAACTGCCTTATCTTGACCACGAGCTGCTCCCAGATACCTCTCCCTGACAATAGCGTAGACACAATCGTTACCGACCCGCCTTACGGAGGCAACGTGAACTACGCTGAACTTTCGGACTATTGGCAGGTGTGGCTGAATAAGGGAGAGATCATTCCAAAGAACAATGAAATCATTATCAACAAAACGCAGGGAAAGGGACGCAAAGAGTACGAAGAACTTCTCAGCGCAGTCCTAAAGGAAAGCTACAGAGTCCTAAAACCCGAACGGTATCTCGTATCAACCTTCAACAGCAAAGACGTGAGAATAGTAGCCAGCTTTGTAACTGCCGCCTCCAGGGCAAACTTCAATCTACTCCCCGACGGATTCACCTTCCAGAAACCGATACGATCGTACAACACGACCTTTCATGCTATGCAAATTGGAGCGTTCGTTGGGGATTTCATCTTCACATTTCAGAAAAACCAACATCAACCGCCACAATCCGACAGTGTCATTCGTCTGGACGATCTCAAGAGCTTATTGACTTCACTTGTCTCTGAATCAGTTAAGGGTCAGTTGACTGAACCACAACTTAGAGAGAAATCGTACGGCCTGCTAATTCCATTCTTGTCGACGACAGCACGCTCGGACTTGCAATCATGCCATGAGGCGACTGAGTTCTTTGAATCGGAAATAAGAGAGCACGAGTTGCACTTCCGACAGTTAAGGAAGAGAATTGTTAGAAATAGAAAACGCACCTTCCGCAAGCGTCGCTAATCTGAGGTTCATGATATTGTTGTGGCCATGGATTCGCCTTCGTCCTGCCTAGAACTATCGTCTCTTCCGTAATGCCATGACAAGATGCGTTCGGGCTTTAATGCTAGAACGACTCTGTCTGGCTGTTTGATGGCGCTCTCGAACCAGGCTCTGCCTTCCTTTTCTCCGTATCTGAACGAGATTTTCTTCAACCAATCGTTTCGGCTCTCGTTTACGATCTCTACTTTTCCAAATGCGCAGACGGCTTGGTACGGTTGTTCGTCAGTGGCGATGCTTAGGGCCATGAATGGGTTGCGTTTCATGTGTTGACCCTTTACGCGATGGAGGCGGGTAGTGAAGTAGAAGATGCCATGATCATAGGCGAACCACATGGGGGTAACTCTGGGTTTTCCCTTCGAACTTGACGTCGCTAGATGCGCAAGTCGTGGTTTCTTAAGAAAACTCTCAAACTCATTCTTTGTTAACGGCAACTTTCATCAAAACCTCATTTGAGTAGGGATGGTTCGAATTCGGCACCATACTTGTCCAAGAAGGCAATTTCGTTTAGCCGTTGACGTTTCTTCTTTCCCAACAGTTTTCTTGCAGGGTATCCGAAACCTATGATGATTGTTGGAGCAAGGTGGTTTGGAATCGAGAAGTCTCTGCGAAGTTCCACTTCATTCACTCCTGTGAAGACTCCGGATGCAACTCCGAAGTTCCAAGCACTCATCTGCATATCTTGGACTGCTCGACCTGCGTCAATCAAGTGAAAGCCGCCCTTCGGATCGGTGAGGACGATTACTGCGAAATTTGAATTGGCGACCCAATGGCCCGTAGTGCTGTCCTTCGCCAAGATGCTTAGTCTGCTCTTGTCTTGGACTAGAATGAAGCGCCATCGCTGAACGTTCATGCCGCTCTGCGTCAAACGCGCAGCCTCCAACACCTTCAGTTTAACGTCCGCCGGAACGGGCTTCGGATCAAACTCTCTAACATCGAGTTTCGTGCTAACACAATCGAAGGTATCCAAAAAGACACCAGAGTGTCCACTGCCCAACTGAAACATAGGCTTAACGTAAGCGTCTTCGAACGCACGCTAATGATGAAGCATCGCGCCCGCGTATTGGGCTCTCTTTCCGAGTTCCTTCTCGATCGCGAGCAGTCGGTTGTATTTGGCGGTTCTCTCGCTTCGGCACGGTGCCCCGGTCTTGATGTGAGCGGAGCCAAGGGCGACGGCTAGGTCTGCAATGGTTGTGTCGCTCGTTTCCCCAGACCGATGACTCGTCACAACCCCATAGGAATGCTTCTTTGAGAGGTTGGCGGCCTCGATCGATTCGGTCAACGTGCCGATTTGGTTTACCTTGAGGAGTAGTGCGTTTGCGGCGCCCATCTCGATGCCTTTCTTGAGGCGTGTGACGTTTGTGACGAAGATGTCATCGCCAACAATCTCAACTTTGTTTCCGATCCTTCGTGTTAATTCTGCTGTGCTCTCGTAGGCTTCCTGTTCAAAGGGGTCTTCAATGTAACTGATAGGGAAGCGATCAACTAGGCCCGAGTAGAAGTCCGTAAGTTGTCCGGGTGTCTTAGTTTCACCGTCAATCTCGTAATGGTCGTTGTCGTAGAATTCAGATGATGCTGCGTCAAATCCCACGAAGATTTCTTTCCCAACGCTGTAGCCTGCCTCCGAGACGGCTTGCATAAGGAGTTCGAGGGCTTCGGTTGTTTGGTTTAAGGGTGGAGCGAAGCCTCCTTCGTCGCCTACGTTCGTAGCCAGTTTCCCATGTTTGATTTGGATGACTCCTTTGAGTTTGTGATAGATCTCAGCTCCAGCCCTCAATGCGTCACCGAAACTTGCGATTCCGGAGGGGATTATCATGAATTCCTGAATCTTCAAACCAGTTCCGGCATGCTTGCCCCCGTTGATCACGTTCATTACTGGAATGGGTAATGTTCGTGCTTTCCCTTTGCTGAAATAATTGTAGAGAGGAACGCCCTCAAGTTTCGCTGCCACCTTCGCCACGCCAAGCGACACCGCGAGAATAGCATTGGCGCCTAGCTTCGATTTGTTAGGCGTCCCATCCAGCTTAATCATCAACTGATCAATATCAGTCTGTTCTCGAGGATCTCTACTCTTCACTTTTGGAGCGATCAAGTGCTCTACGTTGCCAACCGCCTTCAGTACTCCCTTTCCTGAGTAGCGTTTTGGATCACCGTCGCGCAGTTCAAGTGCCTCGTGCACGCCGGTTGAGGCACCGGACGGAACTGCGGCACTCTCACACACATTTCCAGCCCAAACGGTGGCCTCGATCGTTGGATTACCGCGCGAATCTAGAATTTCACGAGCAGAGATCTTAGAAATCCTGAACCTGCTTGGCATTGGAGACATCTAGCCGACACGTGAACTAGGAGTCGCATATCAAGGATTTCAATAAAACCCGTGACGGGTATGTGCATTGACGGTTACAGATTGGATTCACCCTACTCTCCGACTTCTCTCACCAATGTTCCTCCGTTAAGAACCAGCACCTCACCCCGCTCTGCCAGTGACTACGAAATGATTTGTCCCGAATGCAAAGTGGGAACCGTGATCCAAGCCCCGACGATCAGCAACTATGAAATTGGAGATGAGAGTGTCTGCGACTTCTGTGGACTGATCCTCGAACAGTTGCCGAGTTTTTGGCGAAGTTAGTTCAGCCTATTACTGTTAGGCAGTCGATACGGGCTTGTGCCTTGCAGGATCATTAGCTGGAAGCACGTCCGCAGCCCATTCAAATCGTTTCCATTCGGGCACGGGTGTTCTGCATCCCTTTCTTGGGACGAACTTTGATCGTTCTATCAACTTGTATTGGTGGATGTAGCGCGGGCAATTGGGAAACACGTGTGTGGCTCGTACCCGCACTATGAACTGGGCCTCTGGGTATGCGGAGACAAGTGGGTCTTGTGGGTTGATGCTTGCCTCTCCATTAACTCTGAGCCGGTCGCCTTCCTCAAGGTCTATGAAGAGAAGGCCAACGTGTGGATTTCTCAGGATGTTTCCCATGGAGAGGTACATCCCGTTGCCGTCATAGTTTGGAAAAGCGAGGGTATGCTCGTCTACGACCTTCACAAATCCTGGATCGCCGCCTTTGTACGAACAATTCGGACACCCGTTTTCGTCAGCGGTGGCTAGGAAGAACATGTCACGGCTCTCGATTAGTTCCCTGTAATTGGCCAGATTGTCGCTGACTAGAACCTGATCTATTCTGTCAGCCATTCGCCTCGTGTCAAACTGATCCTGAAGCTGCCTGTTTCCCTCATGGTACATGACGAGTAATCACGTATCTGGCCAATTATATGACTCGGAAGTTCATAGACATTGTGTGACATGAAACGAAAGTAACAAGGAATGAAAAGACGTTAATCGATGGCAAGCTCTTGGCGCTCACACTGCGTTGTTCGTCATACTGCGTATACGGCTGAGGGCCGTTCGAATTTTCTGAATTCTCTATCAAGGAAACTCAAAGATGAGCTAGATTTGACTACGATCTATTGACGAGAATAGCTCGAGCCGCAGCTTTGGCTGATCGGACGGCTGACTCCATTCTTCCACCGAGATAGAAGTCTCCACAAAGGTACAAACGAGGTAAATTAGTTTCTACGCGCTGAAATTCTACTCCAGGCTCAATTATCGGCAACGCTTCTTTCCAATGCTTCGAGGCGATTATCTCGAAGGAATCATAGAATCTATCGAGCTTAAGCGATGAAGTGCGAGAGTGAATGACCTGGAACGGTCCGAAGTTCTTTATCGAGTGGATTCCGGAGTCCTTCCAATCACCGTCGATCAAGATCTTGAATTCATTGTAACGGTATTTTCCCTTAACGACTAGGACGTCTGCTTGCGCGTAGGGTAGAGGAAGGATGTTGGCTTGTGGGAACAGTCTTCGAGCTTTGCTGAGAGGGGTTGCGCAAACAAGTGAGTCCACCTCTCTCCACGAAGTTGCAGCTTGCACTCGCCATCGACCTTTGATTTCAATCACCGCGTTAACTTCTGTGCGGAGTAGAACAGACTCCTCAAGAAAACGACTTAGCGCCTGAGTGATCGTCGCGTTCCCGTTGGAAAGCACGTGCACTTTTGAAATCGATTTGAGGAACTGCAATCCCACTCCGGCGGCAACTTGATCTGAATCTTGGAAAAAGGCGTTCAGGGCTGGTTTTATGATGAGTTCAATTGTCTCTTCGCTAACTTTGCGTTCCAGATACTGTGACAGCGTCTCTTTCATCAAATCTTTTGGATAAGACCACGGCTCAAGCCTTGCGAGCAACTTGGAGATCTTTCGAATCTCCAATTTCACCTTGACAGAAATCGATCCACTCTTGATGATGGATAATGGGTTGAGGCGGAGCGGTTTCCCGTCCAACAGTAGCGCAGAGGCTGCTAGTGGTACGCGTTCAATCTCCTCTTCGAATCCCAACTCCTTGACCAAACTCACGAGCTCGGAATATTCGGGAGTGAACATGATTGCTCCAATAGGAACCTGATTGGAGCCTATTGTCACGTTTCGAATTCGTCCCCCGCAAGATTCCTCCTTCTCGAAGATTATCGGAGCGACACCGGCTTTACGAAGTTCGTACGCACAACAAAGTCCCGCTAGTCCACCGCCGATGATCCCGACTCTCTGAATCTGAATGCACCCCCGCAGACGCGACGCCAAGATAGCTCCTCTCGACAGCCAAAATCTTTGGGGCTCCGGCACTCGAAGTGGAAACTGTAGGGTACGGAGCAGTTGGGGTAACTGCTAGGGAAATGTCGCGCTATCGTGAAAAAGCGTGCAGAAGCGCGTATGAAGACGTAACAAAGAGCGATGCGCTCAGAGTGCGATTACGCTTGTTGAGCAAACTTACTCGCCAAGTATATGATCACGAATACATAGAGCATTAGCTCAACCGAGTCAGGGAGCAGGTAGAAGGACCGCGCATTATCAGCGAGCCAGCTGCCGACCCAATCCACGAGTTCTCTGACGCCCAATGGGAGTTTCCTCACTAAGATTTGACGAAACACGAAGAGACGATTTGTTATTGTCGAAATAAGGGTTTGAGGATGATTCATCCACTTCTACTTTGTAACTTCTCGCCATCAAACGGCGCTATCGGATAGAGATGGCCGGTATCGTTTGATGGAGGATTTTCTGCCCAAACTTCCATCCCAAGTATGGACGGTTTGACTTGTTGATTATCGAATTCGCTAAATCCCCATAGAGATGGTCCATGGGTTAACGTGAGAGTATAGCGAATGCGTTGCATCCTAACCACACTCATTCTCTTTTGCGTACTATGCTCCATTACGTTCACGACATCTGTGAAAGCAACCTCGCCTAATGCTTCAACGACGGACAACCTCAACGGAATCGCCCTCTTAACTTCGGACAATGGTTGGACGGTAGGAAATGAGGGGACTATCCAGCACTTCGATGGGTCCTCGTGGAGTCTGATAGCTTCGGGGACAACGGCTGATCTATTCGGCGTTTCCTTTGGCGCTCCTGGTAACACCAACTCCAACGCGGGGTTTGCAGTTGGAGGAAGTGGAGGAGTTGCAACGGCCTTGTTCTGGGGTGGAGTGTCCTGGTTCCCCATAACCACTGGCCTTTCAGGAGCAGGTGCCCAAAAACTCTCTGCCGTATTCGAAGTTAGCGCGTCGGACGCTTGGGCAGTCGACTCCGTAACTGGAGCGTTTTGGCATTGGTCGGGTTCCGCAGGTTTGGGTGGGGGTTGGAATGAGGTCTCAACGGCGACTGTGGGATTGAATTCCGTTTTCATGACGAGTCCAACTGATGGTTGGGCTGTTGGAGCAGGCGGAATCATTTACCGTTACGCGGGTGGTGGGTGGACGCAGTACACAAGCGTTTCTCAAACCCTGAACTCGGTCTTCATGATTAGCTCCGACGAAGGCTGGGCTGTTGGAATGGGTGGAGTAATCTACCACTACTCTGGAGGCGTGTGGACCGGCCCGATTTCTCCAGGCTCTGGAAGTCAGAACTTGAATTCAGTCTTCATGCTGAGCCAATCAGAAGGTTGGGCGGTCGGTGCCTCTGCCACCATAGTGCATTATCTAAACGGAGCTTGGACGGTCATTCAGAATCAGCAAGGCACGAATCAAGATTTGAATGGCGTTTTCTTTGTTGGAAATCTTGGATGGGCCGTTGGAAATGCTGGGACGATCCTAACGATAAGCGGACAGACGCCCTCCGGACTACCATCAACCACTTTCGAGTCCGTATTCTTGTCCAGCTCAAGCGACGGGTGGATTGTGGGATGCTCAACGGGTGGTTGCGGATCTGGAACCGGAGAGCCGATACTGGTTCATTGGGATGGAAATGCTTTCTCTCGAGGAACAGTTTCGGCGATAACATCTGACCTGCTCTCAGTCTTCATGGTGAGCACGTCGGAAGGTTGGGCTGTTGGGGGAATCGGAAGTACGCCAGTAATTCTACATTATACCGACGGAGTCTGGACCCAAGTATCTACTCCACCCATAACGGGGTTGCTTCACTCGGTCTTCATGATTGACCAGAATGATGGATGGGCTGTGGGCGACAATGGCGCGATTCTTCGATACTCTTCTGGATCGTGGGCACAGGTTTCCTCGCCCACAACCAATGGGTTACGAAGCATCTTCATGTTTAGTTCCACGGATGGATGGGCGGTCGGTGTTTCGGGGACAATTCTTCGCTACGAATCCGGTACCTGGATAACTTTCCCCTCTCCTACGAGCATGCAACTGAATGGTCTGGGTTTCTTCGACTCGTCTCATGGGTGGGCGGCGGGTGCGGGTGGGACAATTCTTCACTTTGACGGAACGATGTGGCTTAACGTTGCCAGCCCTGTATCATCAAACCTGAACTCTATCGCGCAAAACGGTCCCCAGTCTGCTTGGGCAGTAGGGGATTCGGCCACAATTCTCCAATGGAATGGAATCGGATGGTACACATTCACACCGTTTCCACCATTGTCTGGGAACCCGAACTTGAATTCGCTCTTCATCCTACCGAACGGTTTTGGCTTTGCTGTCGGCGCACTCGCGGGTCCGGGAAGCCAAGGTACAGTACTCAATATACCCGGCATGACACCTATCCCAGAATTTCTGCAAACACAAACGTTGCTGTGCATCGTTACGTTGCTTTCTGTCTCTATATTCGCTGTTCGGGTGAGGAGAGCTCGTCGAGTACGGTCGACGTAATCCTGAATGAACATTGACTAGCACAAGGGCAAGCTGACTACGTTCGATTCGAACGCTACGATTGTCTTAGTTTCCTGTGCAGATCTTCAACGCGGCGTTGCGTGACCCAGTCCTTGTGGTGCCGAAAGCCTCCCCCGAAACTCTTGGGTATGTGGAGCAGTTCGTGGATCAGCGTCTTCTCCTTCTCAGCGTACGGAAGTGAATCATACTGTTCTGACAGAACCTCCACGGCGTAGTAGGCTGGTTCGCTCAGGGCCTGCTGCCAAATTCGTGGAAGTGAGTGGACTCTGGCGATGGTGTTGCTCGCTTTTGAGCCGTAACTTCTGTAGCAGTATACCCTATGCTTGGGCACATGCGTGAAACCGAGCTTGTCGATTATCGTAACCAACAGCTCGGAAACGTCTGGCGCACGCTCGTAGCGAAATTCCATGGACACGAATGGCCACGTCAGGGTCTAAAATAGACTACGCACACCTGCTCAAAGTCACAAGCAACGCCGAAGAACCGAACGTTATGTCTAGGTGCGATATTCGCGGTGATCAAGATGTGCCTCACCATTGCTAGGTGCGTGGCTCGCCCAGCGTATGGGCGGATGGGTGAAACTCGCGTGAGACTCACGCCGTGCCCGTATAGGGTGGAGGACACCCGCGCCGGCTTGCCTCTATCGAACGTGGATTAGCATCCTTCAACTCAGCTTAACACTTGACCATGAAACGGATTTCCTTGTTGGAGACGGTGGGGTCCACCTTTTCGGAGGGGTGTGGTCCACCCTTTGAGAAAGAGTGGATACCACCCTCTCAGCAGGACTGCTAAGGCGCGATGGCCGCCAAGGCTGCATCAACCGCCGTCACAGGTGAACTCGTGCCTAGGACCCTCTCCGCCTGACGATCATCCAAGTAGGTGTCAGCATACTGATCCGCTACCCCACCCGTCCCTCTCAAAGCTACGATGGGGATCTTCTTCTGGTATGCCGCTGCAGCCTCGATCAAAGTTCCGACTCCGCCTCCGACAATAACTATCGCGTCCGCGGAGTAGGCGGTTACGAAGTTTCTAGCAAAACCCAACCCTGTGGCGACTACAACATCGCAGAACTCGTTCCCCGTCCGGTTATCGTCCTGTGGAACGATGCCTACTACAAATCCGCCCGCGTCCTTGGCTCCATGGCTCGCTGCCTCCATTACACCTCCCAAGCCGCCCGTCAGCAGCACCGCGCCCCTCTTTCCTATCTCACGGCCGACTTCGTAAGCCGCCTGATACGCTACGTCTGAGCAGTGCTCTTTGCCGAAGCCGATCACAAGAATTTGCCTCCGTCTCACCAAGCCACTTCACCCTAGTTTGACAAGGGACTCAGGTCCAATCTCTTTCTAATCTCAACTGTGAGGGCTTTGACGGTTGGGAGTTGGATTTGGTCAAGTTTGGAGAGAATGTCCTCAACGATCAACGCTTTACGGACATGCACGTTTCCTAGCAGGTATTCCTCGTAGGCCCAGAGCAATGCCTCAATCTTATCGCAAGCCTTCAGTATACTCGCCTCCACCGAGTCGTCCCTCTCAGCCCTCCGCAGACGAGTGTACTCATCGACAAGGTTCTCTGGTAAGCCTCCCATTAGGTTGGTGAACCACGCAAATGCTCGGGTGTCGAGGACCTCTGCGAAGGAGGCGTCTTGGTGTTTGAAGGGGTGGTGTATGTCGCCGGTGCGGGCTTCCTCCGCATCGTGGAGCAGGGCCATTCTCAAGAGTCTCTCTGTCTCAATCTTCGTTCCCTTCTCCCTCTCCAGATCAGCTAGAATCATTGCGTATAGTGTGGTGAAGTAGGAGTGTTGGGCCACATCTTCTCGGAAGTGGCACTTGTAAACACTGAAACGTCCGACAGTCATCAACGATCTAATCGCCAAGAGAAAATCCAACACATCTGACTTAGACAAGGCTCGTTCAGATCGACAAGGGTCGTCAGACGTATTCTTGCTTTCCTAGCATGGGTTGACGATGCAGCGAGCGGATGAAATTGGTTCAATGAGTTTTGAATTCTTGGCCGGAATCGTTTGATTTTGAGTCGCCTTAACTATAAGGCGAGAGAGAGGCAATTAGGGGCTTCTGATAGCCTCTCGGTGACTCCACGTCTTATTAGGTGCAGGGGAACCGCGCCGTGTTCGCCTGAATTTAAGCCGAAACACGGCTCTGTAACCGTCTAATCAGAGCTTGAACGTGTGAAATTCCGTCCATGCATGTCTCCAGAGTGGGCATGCGCCAGTGTCCAACCGAGAAATTGGCTCCAGCTCTCTCTCAGATTGGCGAAGCCGGAGGCGCGAGAGCGCATCTCGGCCTCGAATTTGGGTCGCTTGACTGTTCGGAGGTGATTGTATGGCTAGAGAGAGTATGCTTACACAGAAGTCGATCATGGCGGACGACACACTCTCATTGCTGACCGGACAACCAAAAGGAGCACTTCTCAGTTACACTGAACTAACGAAGAGTATGCACGCGTACATTAGAACAAAGGGCCTCCGTTTGAAAGCATGTCCCAACTGCAAGGCGCAAGTACCAGGCTACGCGACCTTCTGTGACAAATGCGGGAAAGATATAGCACCTACACCAGTAGCACCAGTAGCAAAGTAACCGATACAGGCATTTTTTGCCTGTAGCCATCCTTTTTCTCATTTTCTTGTTTGTCAGACTTAGTTGACCGACATGCACACCAAGAAACCAGCCACGAAACCAAGTGACAGTCCTAATTCTTTCTTCTAGTTGCGTGATTCTCTTGTGTTGAGCGAAAATTATGGATGTGAGAATAAGCTCGCGATAATCTGTGAAGTCCAAAATCTCGTCGGGAACATCTAACGGAAAAAGAGGAAGGTTAGGAGTTGATGTGTTCACGCTCAGCCAGGGCAGTCGGGTTGCATGTCTGAGAGTTGTGGGTTTTGTGGGTTGATCGATACTGGGCAGCAGGTAGAGTCTGGGCTTATCGGATTGGAACTGAAACAGCAGGCACCGTCAGGTGCCTTTGAATCGAGGGTACAGTGTGGCGGGTCTTTGGGGTCGTTTCCGTCGCTGTGTGCCCCGCATCGTGTGGCATTGGTGGAATTGCTGATTTGAGGGTTGTAGGGGTTCTGGCAATTGTTGTTGTTATCGTTGTCTAGGGGTTGTGGGGCTTGGGTTATTGGAGTGGCGTAGGAGAATCCTACGAGTGAGGTAAGCAGCATCAATCCTAGGAGTATTGAGAGAATTGCCTTCACAGAACTATCTCCGACCGCCGAACAGTACATATGGCATATATTAGTATACCCTATGCCATAGTTTTGTTAGACTTCAGTGAACTTACAGTCCACATCCTGAATCGTAAGCCGTTCCAATTCTCTCATAGTTCGCGGCATTGATTCGCTGCTCTAGTTGCATGATTCTTTTGTGTTGCGAGAAAATGATTGACATTAGAATAGGGATCGCTTTGACCGGCGACGCCATGCATCCTGCATCTGAGGCGTAAAGTCGGCATTGGTTCATCATATCTTCGAATACGGCTCGGTCTTCTTGGCGTAGAAACATTTGAAACCGGTTCAGTTTCTCGATTTCGGCTTCGACCACCATTCGCCACGTTGGGATTGTTCGCCCCACACCCAGTACACCTAACCAAACCTCGGAATTCTAGAGTGAGTTAAGGCAGGGAAGAAAGATCGGGGAGTGGGTGAGAGAGGTAAGTGTTGAACCTACCGCGATGCTTACTGGTGAATCTTGAAGACACGTGAAATGCAATACCTGGGGATTAGGGAACACCGCGAAATACTGTCGTCTGTTATTCTGGCGTGGTTGCCTTGAGGTTTAGTCGTCAAAACTTGGAACGTCTGAAAGCCACGATCCGGTGTTTCATGAATCGCGCGGGGAACGCGTAAGATAGAACAACAAGTCGCGGGGATACAGGCTAAGGCAAGCTCTGAAGAATCAAATAGAAACAGTCGGGCTATCACGTTCGTCCGAGAGAGAACCATCTCTACTAAGCACCATGATTGGTGCAATGGCAGCAATCAGTGCGACGATTAACACAAATGATGTCACCGAGAGCGGCGAACGGAAAATTACTAGAGATGAAGTAGCGGGTTGTGTTACGAATACGGACCCTCGTGCCTCACTCAAGCATCCTACCGAATCCAGCGCGCGCACGAGTAAGGAGTAGTTGCCGGGACTCACGTAAGTAATTGTACGAGTCATATTCCCAGGTGCGTACGAGCCGTTGCCGAACCACCAATCGGTTCGGACATAACCTTGTGGATAGTATGGTGCTGCAGTCACGTTCACGTTCAATGGAGCCGGACCAGCTCCTCCGTTATCGGACAATGTCATGTACAATGCACAGACTTTGTGACGAATCCAAATCGGGTGAGCGGTTGAGGGAGTTGGAATATTCGATCCAGCTATCGCATCGTTGACTCCGATCGCGGCGACCCCGTAGGGCATAGCAGAATCGCAGGGTAACGTGTCTCCTTGACCACATCCTACGATGGGGGTGAGGGAGGATGTGCTATGCCATTGTCGGTCTGTGCCTAGGTAGGCAAGATTCC
>Ga0335081_10007601_pt1 | contig 17338 bp, 20 predicted proteins | sample Lox_Sample_35_FD_206713 | JGI IMG/M metagenome (GOLD analysis project Ga0335081, IMG submission 206713) | Soil microbial communities from Loxahatchee National Wildlife Refuge, Florida, United States - Lox_Sample_3.5 | ecosystem: Environmental > Terrestrial > Soil > Wetlands | place: USA... | reverse complement strand
GATTTCCAGCCTGTATTTGTCGCCGTCGATATCGGGCGCTTCGTCCTCGGCGTAGTAGGCGTTGAATGGAAACGGCCGGGTGACGGCGCTCTCCGGAAAGGTCGGCGCCAGCGTTGTCTCGCTGAACAGCCGCGCCTGCACCCAATCGTTGAAATTCGATATGACGCGCAGCGCATTCTCCGAGGTCGGTCCGTCAATGATGTCGCATCCGGTCAGCATCGCCAGCGCGCCGAGGCTTGTCGCACCGCGTAAAAACAGCCGCCGCGACGGCGCGGGCAACAGTTTCCCCGCGTCCTTGATCAGGAGGTTTTGATCGACGCCTTTCGCCGGCAGGCGCGGTCGGGACATCGCACTTCTCCCTTTCAGCGGCCTAGGATCATGGCGCGCAGGCTCTTCGGTACGATCAGCGCCAGAACTACATGTATGGTCAGAAAGGCCACGATCGAGGCCATCGCGAAAAAGTGCACGTAGCGAGCGGTATTATAGCCGCCAAAAAAGTCGGTCAGATATTTGAGCTGCACCGGCTTCCAGATCGACAGGCCCGACAAAACGATGACCACGCCGGCGAGGATGACGCCGAGATACAACAATCGCTGTACCGCGTTGTAGACCGCAAGGTCGTCATGGGAGAGTCGGCCGCGCAATGCGGCGCCGAGATCGCGCATGACCCCGCCGATCCGGATCGGGAAGAGCTTGCGGCGAAATCGTCCGGTCGCGATGCCGAGCGTGACGTAGACGATGCCGTTTAGGACCAGGAGCCACATCGCGGCGAAGTGCCACAGCAGCGCGCCGGCCAGCCACTCGCCCAGCGCGAAGTGGCGCGGAAAATAAATGAAATTGAACAGCGGCGACGCGTCGTAGATCTGCCAGCCCGAGCCGATCATCATCAGCATGGCGAGCGCATTGACCCAATGGGTCACCCGCACCCAGCGCGGATGGATCACAGGCCCGGTTGTCGCGTCCGGGAGCGAGGTTGAATTGCCGGCGAATTCCGCGGTCATGGGCAAGGCTTTTAGCAAAACGCGGGCGCACGCGCGTCTCACATTTGTGTCAAGGAGAGAGACCTCTCCCCGCGCGTCGGGGAGAGGCCACGCGCCGTTTTACGGCAGCAGCACGCTATCGACGACGTGGATGACGCCGTTCGACTGCAAAACATCCGCAATCGTGACGTCGGCGACGTCGCCCTTGGCGTCGGTCACAGTGAGCTTGCCGGGGCTGGCTTGCTTAACGGTGAGGTCCTCGCCCGCGACCGTCTTCAGGTGCGCCTCGCCCTCGCCGTCCTTGACCGCTTTCATGAGCTTCACCGCGGTCATGCGGCCGGGGACGACGTGATAGGTCAATACTTTCACCAGCGTCGCCTTGTTCTCCGGCTTGAGCAGATTGTCGACGGTGCCCGCCGGCAGCTTGGCGAAGGCGGCGTTGGTCGGCGCAAACACCGTGAACGGGCCCGGGCCTTCGAGCGTTTGCACCAGGCCGGCAGCCTTCACCGCGGTGACGAGAGTCGTGTGGTCCTTCGAGTTCACCGCGTTCTGGATGATGTTTTTCGAGGGATACATCGGCGCGCCGCCGACCGTCACGGTCTTCTCCGACATCTGCGCCAGCACCGGCGCCGGGGCCGCCGCGGCGGCGAAGGCAAGAATGGCCGCGATAGCAAGCAAAGCGAAACGCTTGGACATAGTCGTCTCCATTTATCGTTGAGGTTGCGGCGGCGGACCGCCGGCGACGCTTTAATCGATCGCGTCGTCGGCAACAGCTACGGAGCCTTGCGGCAAGGGTTTCAGCCGGGCGGTCACGGCTGCGTGAACACTTCCACAACATCATCGGGTAGGGTATGAAGCGAGCGCCAAATGCCGGGTTTCACGTCCGAATTTCAAGGTAAAGGTGTTGCGCTATGTCGAAGACCAGTCCCGGTAATTTTTTTGAGGATTTCCGCATCGGCCAGGTGATCCGTCACGCCACGCCGCGGACGATCACCGTCGGCGATGTTGCGCTCTATACCGCTTTGTTCGGTGGGCGCTTCGCGGTGCAGTCGTCGGACGCCTTCGCCAAGGTGATCGGTTATCCGCGCGCGCCGATCGATGATCTCCTCGTCTTCCATTTCGTGTTCGGCAAGAGCGTGCCCGACGTGTCCCTTAACGCAGTCGCCAATCTCGGCTACGCCAATTGCTGTTTCCGCAACCCGGTCTATCCCGGCGACACGCTCAACGCCCAGTCCGAGGTGATCGGGCTGAAAGAGAACTCAAGCCGCAAGACCGGCATCGTCTATGTGCGCACCACCGGCTACAACCAGGAGCAAAAGCCGGTGCTCGAATATGTGCGCTGGGTGATGGTGCGCAAAGGCAACGAGGCGGCACCAGCGCCCGGCGATCATGTGCCGCGGCTGCCGACCGCGCTTGAGCCGAAAGTGCTCGGCGAAGCCTGTCCGGCGATCAACGTGGCGGCTTACGATCTTGAACTTGCCGGCAGCGCCTACAAGTTCAAAGATTATGCCATCGGCGAGAAGATCGATCACGTCGACGGCATCACCGTCGAGGAAGCCGAACACATGATGGCGACGCGGCTTTACCAGAACACCGCGCGTATTCATTTCGACCAGTTCGCCGCCAAACAAGGCCGCTTCGGGCGGCGCCTGATCTATGGCGGCCATGTCATTTCGCTGGCGCGCTCGTTATCGTTCAACGGGCTTGCCAATGCGTTCCACGTCGCCGCCATCAACGGCGGCCGCCATGTCGCGCCGCTGTTTGCCGGCGGCACCGTCTATGCCTGGTCGGAAGTCTTAGCCAAAGCTGAATTGCCCGGCCGCGACGACGTCGGCGGCCTGCGGCTGCGCACCGTCGCGACCTGCGACAAGCCCTGCGCCGATTTCCCGTTCAAGACTGGCGAGGAATACGATCCGGCCGTCCTGCTCGACCTCGATTATTGGGTGCTGATGCCGCGCTGATCGCGCCGGGGGGCTCTTTCATTAGCAAACGTCCATGAGACAGCCGCTCGACTTTCGCTCTCGAAAGTCGGCTGCTGCGATCTATCATTGCCGTGATCGATCTTCTTATGTCGGCATATGCACGGGCTAAACCGGCAGTGTTATGCGTTGGGGGGAGTTAGTGAAAAAACACGAAACGGTACTGTCTTTTGACGAAATTTATCGAACTGATACCGCCGGCGGCATTGCCGTGGAAAATCTCCAGATCGAGAGCGCCAACAGGAGGCACGGACATCCTTATGAACCGATGCCGATGCGATTGTTTGAGAGACTGCTCGCGAGCGCACAGGTGCGGCACGAGGACTACGTCTTTGTGGATTTTGGCTCTGGAAAGGGACGCACTCTTCTTCTTGCGTCACACTACCCGTTCAAGAAAGTGATCGGCGTCGAATATGCACTGGATTTGCATACGGTGGCGTTAGCGAACATCGCGCAATATCGAAGCCGGGACCGACGTTGCTTAAATGTAGAGGCCGTGCACATCGATGCAGCGGAATACGTGGTGCCGTTGGAGCCGATGATTTGCTTTTTCTTCAATCCGTTTGATGAAAAGATAATGAGGGCGGTTCTCTCCAACTTTAGGAAATCACTGGATCACCATCCCAGAGACGTACAATTTATTTATTACATACCGCGACATGTTCATTTGTTTGACGAACTCGACTTTTCCAGAAGCCAAATAACGGTTCGGGAAGCCACCGCGGAAGATGTTCGTGAATCCGTGCAGGACCGAATAGTAGCTCGCCCAACATCAACTTTGGGATGAGGGCGGACGGGCTACGCCCTTCGCCCTTAAATGCTCGACCAATTGGCGGGCATAGACCGGCAAGTCGGCTCGGCTTCTGACGCAGATGGTCAGATCGCGCTCCGCCCACGCATCGGACAACGTCACCGCCGCGATCGCCATGGTCTTCGAGACGCGGCGGGCGGTGGTCTCCGGCACGATGCCGATGCCGACATTGCATTCCACCAGCCGGCACACCGCATCGAAGCTGAGGAGTTGCACGCGCAGACGCAGCGGGTGACCCGTCCGCGCCGCCTTGGCGGCGAGGAAGCGCTGCAACGCGCTGGCCCGCGCGAGACCGACGAAATCGTGATCGAGCACATCCTCGAAGGCGATCTTGACGCGCTTGGCCAGCGGATGATCGCGCGCGACAACGAGAACGAACCGGTCGCGGCGGAACGGATAAGTCTCCAGCGTGCCGGCATCGACGGTGCCGGCGACAATGCCGATGTCGGCGACGCCCTCGGCGATGAGCCCGACGATCTCGTCGCTCAATCGCTCCTCGAGATCGACGCTGACCTGCGGATGCGCGGCTAAGAAGGACGACAGCGCTTCCGGCAAGAATTCCGTCAAGGCATTGGTGTTCGACAAAACGCGGATTTGCCCCGCCATGCCGCCGCCGTAGGCGCCGAGGTCTTCATGCAGGCGCTCGGCTTGGCGCAAAATCGCCCGCGCGTGCTGCAGGAGCGTGCGGCCGGCCTGCGTCGGGGTGACGCCCTGGCGGCCGCGTGTGAGCAGCGGCACGCCGAGCACGGCCTCCATGTTGCGGATGCGGGTCGACGCCGCCGCCAGCGCCAAATGCGCGCGCTCGGCGCCGTGCGTGATACTGCCGGCTTCAACCACATGGCGAAACAGGCCGAGATCGGTAAGGTCAAAGCGCATTGGCGAAAGGTTGCCTTCGTATTGGGCGAAGTCAGGCTTAATATATTGCTCATTGTATTTGGATTTCTCAAGTCTATTGTTTCGCCGAATACGAAATCCTACCGATCCGAATATCGGGAAATTCGTGCGCTGTTGCATTGCGGCACGGGCGCGGATTGGGTAGGAACGGGGCGCAGGCTTGGCGAGCCGACGCCAAGCTCGTCCGGATGATTTCAAGCTCGGATAACGTGAATGGCAGACACACGCTCGCTCGAAGCACGCACCGCGGCCGAGCGGCCGCTGTCGCCGCATCTGCAAATCTACCGGCCGATGCTGACGATGATGATGTCGATCGCGCATCGCATCACCGGCGCCGCCAATTACTTCGGAACTCTGTTGATCGCCTGGTGGCTGCTCGCTGCGGCAAGCCCGAACGGCTATGCGCGCTTCCAATGGTTCGCCGGCTCCTGGATCGGCCGGCTGATCCTGTTCGGCTACACCTGGTCCGTCATCCATCACATGCTCGGCGGCATCCGCCATCTGATCTGGGACACCGGCCGCGGCTTCGGCGCGAGCGAACGCGAATGGCTGGCCGCCGCCAACCTGATCGGTTCGATCGGCATCACGGTCGTGTTGTGGATCTTCGTGCTGCTCACCATGGGAGGCTCGTGATGAGCGCGCCGAAACACATCCGCACGCCGCTGGCGCGCGTGCTCGGCCGCGGCGCGGCGCGATCCGGCACCGAACACTTCTGGCATCAGCGGCTCACCGCGGTTGCCAATATCCCGCTGACCATCGCGGCGATGATCATCCTCATCTCGCTGCTGGGCCGCAATCAGGCCGCGGTGGCGCAGATTCTAGGTTCGCCGGCCGTCACCGTCATCATGCTGCTGTTCATCCTCTCGATCACCGTCCATATGCGGATCGGCATGGCGGTGATCATCGAGGATTACGTGCATGACGAATCGGCCAAGCTGACGCTGCTGATGGCCAACACGTTCTTCACCTTCGCCGTCGGACTGACGGCGGTCTACGGCATTCTCAAGCTCTCGTTCGGATTGTGAGCATGGCAGAGACTGGAGCAAACGGCGGCAACAACGGAAGCACAGCTCCCGCCATCAACGGCCGCGCTTACCCGATCGAAGACCATGCTTACGACGTCATCGTGATCGGCGCCGGCGGGTCCGGTCTGCGCGCCGTGGTCGGCTGCAGCGAGGCGGGGCTGCGCACCGCCTGCATCACCAAAGTGTTCCCGACCCGCTCGCACACGGTGGCGGCGCAAGGCGGCATCGCCGCGGCGCTGGGCAACATGGGCGAGGATGACTGGCGCTGGCACATGTACGACACCGTGAAGGGTTCGGACTGGCTCGGCGACCAGGATGCCATCGAATATATGTGCCGCAACGCGCCGGAGGCGGTCTACGAATTGGAGCATTGGGGACTGCCGTTCTCGCGGCGCGAGGACGGCAAGATCTATCAGCGGCCGTTCGGCGGCATGACCACGCATTACGGCAAAGGCACCGCGCAGCGCACCTGCGCCGCCGCTGACCGCACCGGTCACGCCATGCTGCACACCATGTACGGCCAGGCGCTGCGCCACCAGACCGAGTTCTTCATCGAATATTTCGCCATCGATCTGATGGTGGACGAGGACGGCCGCTGTCGCGGCGTCATTGCGCTCAATCTCGATGACGGCTCGATCCACCGCTTCTCGGCGCAGATGACCATGATCGCCACCGGCGGCTATGGCCGCGCCTATGCCTCGTGCACCGGCGCGCATACCCAGACCGGCGACGGCAACGCCATGGTGCTGCGCGCCGGCCTGCCGCTGCAGGATATGGAATTCGTGCAGTTCCATCCGACCGGCGTCTACGGCGCCGGCGTGCTCATCACCGAAGGCGCGCGCGGCGAAGGCGCCTATCTGGTCAATTCCGAAGGCGAGCGTTTCATGGAGCGCTACGCGCCATCCGCCAAGGACCTGGCCTCGCGCGACGTGGTATCGCGCGCCATGACCATCGAAATCCGCGAAGGTCGCGGGGTGGGGCCGAAGAAGGATCATATCTTCCTTCACCTCGACCACCTCGATCCGAAGATCCTCGCCGAACGCCTGCCGGGCATCACCGAATCCGCGCGCATCTTCGCCGGCGTCGATCTCACCCGCGAGCCGGTGCCGATCGTGCCGACGGTGCACTACAACATGGGCGGCATCGCCACGAATTATCACGGTGAAGCGGTCACCAAGAAGGACGGCAGCCCCGATCACGTCGTGCCCGGATTGATGGCGCTCGGCGAAGCGGCTTGCGTCTCGGTGCACGGCGCCAACCGGCTCGGCTCGAATTCGTTGATCGATCTCGTCGTGTTCGGCCGCGCCGCGGCGCACCGCTGCGCCGAAATCCTCACCCCGGACGACAGGCAGCCCGAGCTGCCGAAGGATTCCGCCGAGCGCGCGCTGTCGCGGCTCGACAAGTTCCGCAATGCCTCGGGTAAGACGCCCACCGCGCAATTGCGCGCCAAGATGCAGCAGGTCATGCAGAACAACTGCGCGGTGTTCCGCACCGGCGAAATCCTGCAGGAAGGCTCCAAGCTCATTCACGACGTGCACAATGGCATCAACGACGTGCGCGTCAGCGACCGTTCGCTCATCTGGAACTCCGACCTGGTCGAGACGCTGGAATTCGCCAATCTGATCGAACAGGCCGTGGTGACCATGGATTCGGCGGTCAACCGCACTGAAAGCCGGGGCGCCCATGCGCGCGAGGATTTCCCCGACCGCGACGATCAGCACTGGATGAAGCACACTTTGACGTGGCTCGATCCGGCAAGCGGCAAGGTGACCATCGATTACCGGCCGGTGCACACTTACACGCTGACCAACGACGTGTCCTATATCGAGCCGAAAAAGCGGGTTTATTGAGGTTCCGATGGTGCAATTCACGCTGCCCAAGAATTCCAAGGTCGAGCAAGGCAAAGCTTGGCCGCATCCGCAACGGACCGACGGGGAGCGCGAATACCGCATCTACCGTTGGAATCCCGAGGACGGCCGCAACCCTCGCGTCGATACGTATTACGTCGACGTCAAGGACTGCGGACCGATGGTGCTCGACGCGTTGATCTGGCTGAAGAACAACGTCGACGCGACGCTCACTTTCCGCCGCTCCTGCCGCGAGGGCATCTGCGGCTCCTGCGCCATGAATATCGACGGCACCAATACGCTCGCCTGCACCAAGGCGATGAGCGAGATCAATGGCGCAGTGCGGCTCTATCCGCTGCCGCACCAGCCGGTGATCAAGGACCTGGTGCCCGACCTCACCAATTTCTACGCCCAGCACGCCTCGATCGAACCTTGGCTGCAAACCAAGTCGCCGACGCCGCCGAAGGAATGGAAGCAGAGCCACGAGGACCGGCAGAAGCTCGATGGGCTTTATGAGTGCATCCTGTGCGCCTGCTGCTCGACGTCGTGCCCGAGCTATTGGTGGAACTCGGAGCGCTTCCTGGGCCCGGCCGCGCTCCTTCAGGCGCAGCGCTGGCTCGTCGATTCGCGCGACGAGGCGACCGGCGAGCGGCTCGATATTCTGGAAGACCCGTTCCGGCTCTATCGCTGCCATACCATCATGAATTGCGCCAAGGCCTGCCCCAAGCACCTCAATCCGGCGAAAGCGATCGCCGAGATCAAGCGCGCGATGGTCGAGCGGCAGGTTTAAGGAACCAGCGTCCCGGGCCTGCCGTTTATGCGGCATGGCACAGGAAGATCATTACGCCCGCATCTGGTACGTCATCGAGCGCGTCAAGGTCGCGATGCTGACCACGCGTTTTGCCGACGGCTTGCGCGCCCGTCCGGTCGAGCCGCGTCCCGAGCGGGCCGCCGGAGTGATCTGGGTCGTCACCGATCTGCACAGCGCCAAGGAACATGAGATCGAGGCCGCGCACGACGTCGGCCTGACCTTCATCGACCAGGACAAAGGCGTCTATCTATCGCTGACGGCGCGCGCCGAAATGCGCCGCGACCACGACAAAGCCGCCGAAATCTGGAAATCGGCCGATGATCTCTGGTGGCACGGACCGGACGATCCGAATGTCTGCGTGCTGTGCGTCACGCCGGTGACAGCCGAATTATGGGATGGCCCGGCGAGCAAGGTTGTCGCCGCGTTTGAATTCCTCAAAGCTCGTTTGACCGGCGCCAAACCCGATCTCGGCGAAAATCGCAAAGTCAGTGTTTCGATGTGACCCCGCCGGTTCCCCAGCGGAACGACCGGTGGCCTCCTGACGTTAAACAGTGGAACCAATTCATTCCACATGAGGCACTGCATGGGTGACTCCGATCGCGTTTGGGAGCTGATGAAGAGGATTTCGATTTGCATGCTGGCCAGCTGGGACGGCCGGGAACTGCATGCGCGGCCGATGGGCGCTTATGTGCGGCGCGAAGAGAACGCAATTTATTTCCTGTCCGATGCGCGGCGGCACAAGGACGACGAAATCAGGCAATATGCCAAAGTGTGTCTCGCTTTCGCCGACACCAGCGGCCAGGACTACGTTTCGCTGTCCGGCCATGCCGAAGTATCGAGCGACCGCGGTAAAATCCGTGAGCTGTGGGGCACGCCGGCGAAAGCCTGGTGGGACTCGCCCGACGATCCCAACATCCGCGTGCTGAAAGTCACGCCGGCCGAAGCCGAATATTGGGACGCGCCGGGCAAGACCATGGCCACCATCAAAATGGCAGCGGCCGCGATGACCGGCCATCGTCCTGATATGGGCGAGAACCGCAAGGTGGGTATGCGATGAGCGAACCTGAGCCTGGACGCAGGATCAGAGAGCCGGACGGAGGCTCGAAGCCGACGCCTGACCCGCAACCCAAGGGCCCGCGCACGCCTTATCCAGTGGACGAGCCGCCGGAATCGCACGGCCCCGGTTCGGAGCCCGATTACTTTCCCGGCAACCCCGCTGGCGGTGAACTGCCGAAGCTGGAAACAGAGTCCGAGCGCGGCATCCTGCTCACAGTTTCAGATTGCGTTTGCGCTGCCCTAGGGTGCGCAAGCGCAGTGCGTTGAGCCGGATGAAGCCTTCGGCGTCGCGCTGGTCGTAAGCGACCGCGCCCTCTTCGAAAGTGACCAGGTCCTGGTCATAAAGCGAATATTTGCTCGACCGGCCGACCACGCCGACATTGCCCCTGTAAAGCTTCAGCCGCACCCGGCCGGTGACGAACTCCTGGCTCTTGTCGATCGCGACTTGCAGCATGTCGCGCTCCGGCGAAAACCAGAAGCCGTAATAAATCGCTTCCGCGTATTTCGGCATCAGCTCGTCTTTGAGATGCGCGGCGCCGCGGTCGAGCGTGATCGATTCGATGCCGCGATGCGCGGCGAGCAGAATGGTGCCGCCCGGCGTCTCGTACATGCCGCGCGACTTCATGCCGACGAAACGGTTCTCGACCAGATCGAGCCGGCCGATGCCGTGCGTCTTGCCGAGCGCATTGAGTTGCGTGAGCAAGGCGGCCGACGAGAGTTTCTTGCCGTCGATCGCGACGGGATCGCCGCGTTCGAAGTCGATCTCGACATACTCTGCCTGATTTGGCGCATCTTCCGGATCGTCGGTGCGCGAATACACATAATCGGGCACTTCGCCCGCCGGGTTTTCCAGCACTTTGCCCTCAGACGAGGTGTGCAGCAGATTGGCGTCGGTCGAGAACGGCGCCTCGCCGCGCTTGTCCTTGGCGATCGGAATCTGATTTTTCTCGGCGAATTCGAGCAGCGCCTCGCGCGACTTGAAGTCCCATTCGCGCCATGGCGCGATGACCTTCACGTCCGGCTTGAGCGCGTAATAGGACAGCTCGAAGCGGACCTGATCGTTGCCCTTGCCGGTGGCGCCGTGGGCCACCGCGTCGGCGCCGACTTTCTCGGCGATCTCGATCTGCCGCTTGGCGATGAGCGGCCGCGCGATCGAGGTGCCGAGCAGATATTGGCCCTCGTAGAGGGCATTGGCGCGGAACATCGGAAACACATAATCGCGGACGAATTCCTCGCGCAGATCCTCGATGAAGATGTTCTCCGGCTTGATGCCCAATGTCAGGGCCTTGGCGCGGGCCGGCTCGAGTTCCTCGCCCTGGCCGAGGTCGGCCGTGAAGGTGACGACCTCGCAGCCATAGGTCGTCTGCAGCCATTTGAGAATGATCGAGGTATCGAGCCCGCCGGAATAGGCCAGCACGACTTTTTTGACGTCTTTTTTGCCGCCCGCGGGCATGACGAAAACCTCTCGCTGAAGGCGGCTTGCCGCCCAAAATGCGCGCGGACTATAGGGGCGCGGCCGGCCGGCGCAAGCGTCGCGGCGCGATCAGGACGGCTTGCTGCCGCGGTCTCGCAGCCGCCGCGCCAGCGCCGCAAGTTTCTCACCGGCCTCAGCCAGGACGCGCTCGGCCGCCGCTTCGTCGATCCGAGTCGCCGGCCACCGGTAGATCAGGCCGTGAACGAGCCAGATCAACAGGTACATGAATACGCCGGCGAACACGACATCGGAGAAGAAATGGGCGCCGGCGGCAATGCGCAGCAAGCCGACGCCGACGCCGAAGGCGAGCGCCGCGGCATAGGCGAGCGGCTGCAATTCCGGGCCCGCCAGGGCCGCCGGCGCCAGCGTCCAGAACGCGCCGGACGGCTCGCCGGCAATGAACGAACAATTGTCCGGACAGTCGCCGCGCGGATCCCACCACGGCACGAAACGGTAGCCGCCATTGAACTCCTGCACGTCGATCGGCCGCGGCCGGCCCCAGTGATCCTTGAGGATGACGTTGGTGAGCAGGCCCGGGCCGAGCGCCAACGTCGCAATGAGGAACAGCGCGGCGCGCGCTTCGATCAGCATGCGCCGCTGCGGCCAAATCAGCTTGCCGATGACGGCGAGGAAGGCCGGCAGCACAAGCAGCGTGATGATCAGGCGCGCGGCCTCGCGAGTGTGCTGTACCCACGGCTGGGCATTGGCCGCGAACAAGGTCGGCGGCGCGCGATGAAAGAATGCGCCGGCAATATCGAGGTCGAGCTGCGGATCGACCGCGCAAATCACGCCGATGACGAAGCCGATGCAAAGCGCGATGATAAGCCCGGTGCGATTCATGCGTTCAAGTCCAGGCCCGGCTCACTTCCATGAACCGGCCCTGCGGCCGGCAAACAGCCAATAGACCATGCCGCCGGCGATACCGGCTGCAGCAAACACCTCGCGCTCGCGGGCGATGGCGACATCGGCCGCCGCGCGGTAGCCGGCAAAATCCAGCCCGAATGCCATGACCAGTGCCAGCGCGGCGCCGATCACGCCATAGACGACGATCGAGCGAAGCGCAAAACCTTCGGTGATGACGATGACGAGCAGCGTCGGAAAAAAACCGACGATGAAAATGATGAGCGCGCCGAGGCCGACGACGACCCACATCGCCGTAGATTGCGCTTCGGGCGATTGCACCCCGAGCGACCGGAAAAAATAATCCCATTGCGGCGTCAGCGTGCCAAGCGCGAGAACAAGCGAGGCGGCGATGCAGGCCCAGACATAGCCGACGAACATCATGATGATGCGAAACAGAGCGGTCATGAATGCTCGTTTGGCCCGTCGCTAATCCGTCACCGCCATGGCACGCAACGCCAGGCGCTCACGGGCGGAGAGTTTTTCGGTCGCGCTTTTGAGCTGCCCGCAGGCGGCGAGAATATCGCGGCCGCGCGGCGTGCGCACCGGCGAGGCGTAGCCGGCGTTGAAAATGATCTCCGAGAATTTCTCGATCTGCTCCCAGTCGGAGCATTCGTATTTGGTTCCCGGCCAGGGATTGAACGGGATGAGATTGATCTTGGCCGGAATGCCCTTGAGCAGCCGAACCAGCGCCTTGGCGTCGATCAGCGAATCGTTGATGCCCTTGAGCATGACATATTCGAAAGTGATGCGCCGCGCGTTGGAGAGGCCGGGATAGTTGCGGCAGGCGTCCAGAAGCTCGCGCAACGGATATTTGCGATTGAGCGGCACCAATTGATCGCGCAATTCGTCGGTCACGGCATGCAGCGACACCGCGAGCATCGAGCCGATCTCCGCGCCAGCGCGTGCGATATTGGGCACGACGCCGGAGGTCGATAGCGTGATGCGGCGCTTGGAGATACTCAAGCCGTCGCCATCGGCGACCACGGCGAGGCCGTCGCGCACCGCCTCGAGATTATAAAGCGGCTCGCCCATGCCCATCATGACGATATTGGAGACGAGGCGCTTCTCGGGCTCGCCCTCGGCGTTCGCGCCGCGCTGCCAGTCGCCGAGCCGGTCGCGCGCCAGGACGACCTGCCCGGCAATTTCGGCCGCGGTCAGATTGCGCACCAGCCGCTGCGTGCCGGTGTGGCAAAAGCTGCAATTGAGCGTGCAGCCGACCTGGCTCGATATGCACAAAGTGCCGCGGTCGGTCTCCGGGATGTAGACGCACTCGACCTCGTGCGGCGCGCTGCTGGGCTCGCCCGGCAGCCGCAGGAGCCATTTGCGGGTGCCGTCGACGGAAATCTGCTCGGCGGCAATCTCCGGCCGCTGCAGCGTGAAGCGCTGCGCCAGCGCGGCGCGCAATTCCTTCGACAGCGTGGTCATTGCGTCGAAGTCCTGCACGCCGCGCACATAGAGCCATTGCCAGATCTGCTGCAGGCGCATGCGGCGTTGCCGTTCCGGCACGCCGGCTTCACCCAGGGCCGCAGTAAGCGCCTCGCGCGGCATGCCGACGAGCGACGGTTGCGCCGGCGCGACATAGGCCTCCAGCGGCCGTTTTTCGATAAACGGCACGGCGCTGGAGCGTTCGTTTCCTGTCGCGGCCAAGGGCGTCATCGGTTACCGGATATGCAAATTAGAGGCGAATGGATACCCGCCGCATAAATGGGGCTGGAGGGGCGATTTTTACAGCGCGAAACGCGAGGACGGCGGACGCCTATTTGCATTCCTGCGCGACGCGGTCGAGCGCCTGCGACACACCTTTCAGGTTGAACGTGTCGGTGGTCTGCGTGCCCTTGGCCGACTCGCCCTTGACGACGGCGTTGTCGGCCGTCCGCATGGCGTCGACCATTTGCGATTCTTCGGCCGCGTTCTTGATCCAGGCACCGTCCAGCTGGGTGTACATCGCGAAACTGGTCGAGCCGATTTGCACGCTCGCCTCAGACCCCGGCTTGAAGGGATAACCGATGATGATCGAGACCTCGTTGGTCACTTTGTCGGCCGGGCGGGTCGAGAGGAACATATAGATCGGGTTGCGCGGCCGATTCGGCGGGTTGGTCACCGAGGAGGTCGGCTTGGAAATGGCGAAACAAACCTTCTTGCCCCCGGGCGAGGCCGTGTAGGCGCCCCAATCGGCATATTGGCCAAGAAGCCTCGGCTGAGTGCCGGCTTCATGCCTTTCGGCGACTGGAGCTTCGTGCCTTTCGGCGCCCGCGGGCTTAGGCTTCGGCGCGGGTTTGGGCTTGGGCTTCGGCTTGGGAGCAGCCGCGGGTGCGGCGGACGCCGGTGCTGCGGGCTGCTGAGCGAGCGCCGGAACGGCGAATGCCGCCGCAACGAGCAGCACAAAGGCAAGCGGCCATCTTCGATCCATGCGCATATGCCTCGCGGAGGGCGCCCCGCGCCTTCATTAGCAATTTTGTCATTTTAATCCAATTCGTTCGAATACGGAATGAGATAGCCGGGCGCATAAACAACCTTTCAGCAAGAGCGATTCGCGCGGGTCGCGGTTCCCCCCGAGCGGTTCTGTAAGGTCCACCGGCTCAATACTGGCGGAGAGTGGGAAGCCTGATATGAAGCGGGCATGAAAGCCGTCCTCTGCACCCATTTCTGCGCACCCGAAGAACTTGAATTTTGCGATATCGAGGAGCCGCAAGCCGGTCCCGGCGAAGCCGTGGTGCGGGTGAAGTCGGCGGCCCTGAATTTCTTCGACACCCTGATCATCGCCGGCAAATATCAGCATAAGCCGCCGTTTCCGTTCTCGCCGGCAGCCGAGTTTGCCGGCGTCGTCGAGAGTATTGGTCCTGGGGTCACCGGCATCGCTCCCGGCGACCGCGTCATGGGCAATATCGGCTGGGGGGCAGCGCGCGAGAAGGTCGCCGTCCCGGCGCAGCTGCTCGTCAAAGTGCCGGATGGATTCGATTTCGACCGCGCCGCCGGTCTCACCGTCACCTACGGCACGACGCTCTATGCGCTCCAAGAGCGCGCCGCGCTCAAGCCCGGCGAAACGCTGGCCGTGCTCGGCGCCTCCGGCGGCACCGGCCTTGCCGCGGTCGAGATCGGCAAGACCATGGGCGCGCGGGTCATTGCCTGCGCCTCGTCGGACGACAAGCTTGCCTTCGCGCGCCAGCACGGCGCCGACGAGACGGTGAACTATGCGGGCGAAGATTTACGGGCCGCGCTGAAGCAACTCGGCGGCGAGCACGGCATCGACGTGGTCTACGACCCGGTCGGCGGACCTTATGCGGAGCCGGCGGTGCGTTCGCTGGCCTGGGAAGGGCGTTACCTTGTCGTCGGTTTTGCCGCCGGCGAAATCCCCAAGCTGCCGCTCAATCTCGTGCTTCTGAAAAGCTGCGATGTCCGCGGCGTGTTATGGGGCACCTGGGTCAGGCGGGAGCCGCAAGCGCAGCGCGCCTTAATGACGCAAATTGTAGAGTGGTGCGCGCAGGGCAAGCTCAGCGCGCATGTGCATGCGGTTTATCCGCTGGCCGAGATCGCGGCCGCGCTCAAGGCCATCGCCGACCGCAAAGTCATGGGAAAAATCGTGTTGCGGCCGTAGCCGTCAGGCGCGCAGCCGCGCCACCGCGTCCTGGGCCGCTTGCCGGTGCTCCGGCTTGATATGTGAGGACATGAGCTTGAAAGCCACGCCAAGGACCGCGGCCTCGTCGGCGAGGCCAAGCAATGTATCGGGGACCAGATCGTCCGGCACGGCGAAATAGACGATCGCGCCGACCAGGATGGCCTTCACGTAAAGCGGGGTGTTGCGATCGAACGCGCAATAATAGGCGGTCAGCGCGTCTTCCAGAAATGGAATATTGGCCGCCTCGCGCTTGACCTTGCGCCAGAACCTTTGCCGCAGTTCCGCTTCATCGGCAACGAGCCGGCGGCCCAGCGCGGTAAGATCCGGCCAAGAATCCGACCAGGAGAACTCCGGCCATCCCGCAGCTTGCTGCCAAAATCCCATCGGTCCCTCCTCAACGGGCAAGAGATCAACAAATGGCCCCAAAAGGCGGCAACCGCAAGGCGCCGCTTGGGGACATGCTTAGCCCGCGATCTTGTCCATCGCCTGGGCGAGCTTGATGTCGCGCTCGGTCAAGCCGCCGGCATCGTGGGTGGACAGCGTGACGTCCACCGTCTTGTAGACGTTGAACCATTCGGGATGATGGTCGAGCTTCTCCGCGACCAGCGCCGCACGGGTCATGAAGCCGAAGGCTTCATTGAAATCGGCAAATACGAATTTCTTGGTAATGGCGTCCCGACCGGACACTTCGCTCCAGCCCTTGAGCCGGGCCAAAGCGTCCTTGCGCGCTTCGCCTTCGAGCTTTTGTGTCATTGAGAGCTCCATCCGTGGGGCGAAGCCGCCGGGGCCCGCTATCGCAACTATGCGCCAAGATCATTAGATAGCCAATCGAGCCTCAACGCCGGAAGGCCCCGAGGTTGCGGAGGGAGGGAGGTAGTAATGGGCTGGTCTTTGAACATCGGATCGGTCGCCGGCACTGCGATCCGCATCCATGTGACATTCATCTTGTTTCTCGCCTGGATTTTCGGCGTCAGCTACTTCGCCGGAGGCCCGCAGGAAGCCTGGAACGGATTGATATTTCTTCTGCTGCTGTTCCTGTGCGTGCTGCTGCATGAGTTCGGACACATTTTCACGGCGCGCGCTTTCGGCGTCACCACGCCCGATGTGATCCTGTTGCCGATCGGCGGCGTCTCGCGGCTGGAACGCATTCCGGAACAGCCGCGCGAAGAATTTCTCATCGCCATCGCCGGACCTTTGGTGAATGTCGCGATTGCCGCCCTCCTGGTTCTCCTCGGCGGCGCCAATCTCGAGCTCAATCATCTTGTCGCGCTTGAGAGCACATCGACCAGCATGGTCGATCGGCTCGCCGCGGTGAATGTCTTTCTCGCGGTATTCAACCTGATCCCGGCGTTTCCGATGGACGGCGGACGCGTGCTGCGGGCGCTGCTGGCGAGCCGCTTCGGCTATGTGCGGGCCACCGAGCTTGCCGCTGCGATCGGCCAATGGGTCGCCTTTCTGCTCGGCTTCCTTGGCCTGTTCGGCAATCCGCTGCTGATCTTCATCGCCATCTTCGTCTATCTCGCCGCCTCGTCGGAAGCGCATCTGGTGGCGATCCGCGCCATGTCGCAGGGCGTGCCGGTGACGGCGGCGATGATGACGCAATTCGCCACGCTGACGCCCGACGAACACGTCGATGCCGCGGTGGAGACGCTGCTGCGCACCAGCCAGAGTGAGTTTCCGGTGGTGGACGGCGCCGGCAAGCCGATCGGGGTGCTGGCCCGCAACGATCTTATCCGCGCGCTCAAGGAACGCGGCCCGGATGCCAAGGTCGCCGAAGCCATGACGGCGCAAATTCCGACGCTCGGCCATCGCCACTGTCTCGACGAAGCCTTTCGCCTGCTGCAGGAGAAACCCATTCCCGCCGTTGCCATCGTCGATGCCACCGGCCGGCTGATCGGCCTTGTGACATCCGAGACCATCGGCGAAATGCTGATGCTGCATC
>Ga0335081_10007600_pt1 | contig 17340 bp, 14 predicted proteins | sample Lox_Sample_35_FD_206713 | JGI IMG/M metagenome (GOLD analysis project Ga0335081, IMG submission 206713) | Soil microbial communities from Loxahatchee National Wildlife Refuge, Florida, United States - Lox_Sample_3.5 | ecosystem: Environmental > Terrestrial > Soil > Wetlands | place: USA... | reverse complement strand
CGCCGCCGGTTTCGACCTCGGCCCGAGCGGCTTCGACCGGGTCCAAGGCCCAAGGCTGGGCCTCGGGCTCCCCGAGCTCAGCCTCTCCGGCGCTACCCCGGCCCAGCTGACGGTTACCCCGGGTGATGAGGTGCGCGCGCGGGCCACCGAGCCCGGGCTGGCCCTCATCCTGGGGGTCGTCCCCGGCTTCGGGGTCGGGCACTACTTCGCGGGCGCGCCGCAGTGGACGGTCTGGCTGGTGGCCGACATCGTCCTCTTCGTCGTGTGGCCGGGGGGGTTCATCTTCACCGACAGCCGCGTCTACACGCTCTCTGGCCTGCTCGTCCTGGCCGAGCGGGTGGTGGAGGGCGTGAGCGCCTACCAGGCGGCGGGGGGCGAGCGCGAGGGGCCCGCGGGGCCCGAGCAGGACCTCTCCCCCGCGCAGCTCGCGCTGCCGGTCGGGGCGAGGGCTTTCCTCGAGCGGTAGCGGTCCGCGCATTCGGCTGGCGCGCCCGCTCAAATCCCCTTAGAACCCGCGGAGATGTGGCCTCCCGGCCGGCCAGGGCCCGAGGCGCCAAGAGAAGGGACGCGGGCCGTATGACGGGTGGTGCGAGGGCGCTCGAGCAGGGTGCGCGGTGGAAGGAGCCGGGCGGCAAGCTCAAGATCGCCCTCGTCTACCCGAACCGCTACCGGCTCGGGATGGCGAACCTCGGGCTGCACGCGGTCTACCGGCTCCTCAACGACCACCCGCGCGCGCTGTGCGAGCGCGCCTTTCTCCCCGAGGAGCCCGGGGAAGCCGTCCTGGGGCTCGAGTCAGGCCGGCCGCTCCGGGCCTTCGACGTGGTCGCCTTCTCGCTCTCCTTCGAGGACGACTACGTCCACGTGCTCGAGATCCTCGATCGGGCCGGGCTCCCCCTGCGCGCCGGGCAGCGCGGGGAGGGGCACCCGCTCGTCATGGCCGGCGGGATCGCCGTCCAGATCAACCCCGAGCCCCTGGCGCCCTTCTTCGACCTCTTCCTGGTGGGCGAGGGCGAGGAGCTGTGCACCCCCTTCCTGGACGCGCTCCTGGACCTCCACCGGGAGGGCGCCTCCCGGCCGGGTACGCTCCTGGCCCTCTCCGGCCTGCCTGGCGCCTACGTGCCCTCGCTGTACCGGGTCGACTACGCCGACAGCAGGGCGAGGGAGAGCGCCTGGGTGACGCGCTTCGAGCCGCTCAAGGGCGCGCCGGAGCGGGTCCTCCGCCGTTACGTGAAGGACCTCTCGAAGGTCGCCACCTCGCGGGTCATCGACTCGCCGGACGCGCAGTTCGGCGACCTGTTCCTCACCGAGGTCGCCCGCGGCTGCCTGTGGGGCTGCCGCTTCTGCGCGGCGGGGTTCGTGCAGCGCCCCTACCGCGAGGTGAGCCTCGAGCGGCTCGAGGTGGAAGCGCGCGAGGGGATGGCCCGCGGCCTGCGCATCGGCCTCGTCGGGCCCGACACGAGCGACTACACCGGGCTCGATCCCCTCACCTGCCTGATCGGCGCCGAGGGGGGCTCCTTCAGCCCGTCCTCGCTGCGGGTGGACGCCATCACCCCCGAGCTCTCGCGCCGCATGGCGGCCGGGGGCGAGCGCTCCATCACCATCGCCCCCGAGGCCGGGACCGAGCGGCTGCGGCGGGTCCTCAACAAGGACTTCGACGACGATCGCATCGTGCAGGCGGCCGAGGACGCCCTCGGGCAGGGCATGCGCCACGTGAAGATGTACTTCATGTGCGGGCTCCCCACCGAGACCGAGGACGACGTGATGGGGATGGCCCGCATCGCGGTGCGCATCCGGGACGAGGTGATGAAGCCGCAGGCCCGGCGGACGGGCCGCATGGGACGCCTGTCGCTCTCGGTGAATCCCTTCGTCCCCAAGCCGTGGACCCCCTTCCAGTGGGCGCCCATGGCCGAGCGCCGCTGCCTGGAGGCCAAGCGGCGGCTGCTCGAGCGGGAGCTCCGGCCCCTCGGGGTGGAGGTGGAGTTCTTCAGCCCGCGCGAGGCCTACCTGCAGGCGCTCCTCTCCCGGGGCGACCGGCGCTGCGCCGACCTGCTCGAGGAGGCCCATCGCGCCGGGCGGGGCGACGTGCGCCGGGCGCTCGCGCGCTGGCCGCACGACCCCGACTTCTTCGCCCTGCGCGAGATCGGCCTCGAGGAGCGGTTGCCCTGGGACTTCATCGACCACGGCCTCGAGAAGGCCTTCCTCGCCCGCGAGCTGCGCCGCGGCCTCTCGGCCAAGGTGACCCCCAAGTGCCGGCTCGACGCCTGCCGCGCCTGCGGGCTCGCCTGCGCCGACCACCCTGAGCTGGAGCTGCCGCCCGGGGGGCTCGTCGGGGAGCCCCGCGCACCCGGCCCCTCGGGGAGCGGCGGGGAGGCCCGGGAGAGTAAGATGTAGGGCTTGGACCCCCTCCTTCGAGCCGGCATGCAGGAGGCGCTGGCGCTGGCGCGCACGGCGGGGGCCAGGGGCGAGGTGCCGGTCGGTGCGGTGGCCATGCACGGCGGGGCCGTGGTCGGCCGCGGTGCGAACCGTCGGGAGGGCGACCGCGATCCGACGGCCCACGCCGAGCTCATGGCCCTGCGCGAGGCCGCTCGCGTGCTCGGGCGCTGGCGGCTCTCCGGCGTCACGCTGGTCTCGACCCTCGAGCCCTGCGCCATGTGCGCCGGGGCCATGGTGCTCGCCCGCATCGACCGGCTGGTGTACGGGGCGAGGGACCCGAAGGCGGGAGCGGCCGGCTCGCTCATGGACCTCACCCAGGACCCGCGCCTCAACCACCGCTTCGAGGTCGTGTCCGGCCTGGAGGCCGAGGCCTGCAGCGCGCTCCTGCGGGAGTTCTTCCGGGCGAGGCGCGGGCGGGTGGAAAACGGGCCCGCGGAGGCATTCGCGCTTGGCGATGGGGGGGAAATCGGCTAGATCGGCCGGCGGAGAGCTGGCCGAGCTGGTCGAAGGCGCCTGACTCGAAATCAGGTGTACCGGGAACGGTACCGGGGGTTCGAATCCCTCGCTCTCCGCTTTTGCTGGTTTCGGGCCCGCGGCGGGGGCGTTAAGGAGGCAGGGCCCCGCGGTCCGGGGCGGAGGAGGCCGCGCTCACGGCGGGCCCCGGGGGCAAGACGCCTTGGAAACGGTCGGAGGTGCGGTCGGAGAAACTAAGGAGAGGTGACCGAGCGGCCGAAGGTGCACGACTGGAAATCGTGTGTCCGGGGAACCGGACCGCGGGTTCAAATCCCGCCCTCTCCGCCAGCCGTCGAAGGAAGAGAAGGAGCGCGGGGCCGGCCGGGCCCCGGGCTCGCAGCGTGAACGAGCCGGCCCAGAATCCTCGGGCGGCGTGGGGATCTCCGAACTCCGCCAGGCCCGGAAGGGAGCAACGGTAGGAGGTCCTCCGTGCGCCCGGGGATTGTGGGCCGGCTCTTCCCTCTGCCCTCCTCGCGGCGAGGAGCCCTCGGGCGACCCTGGCTGCCGCCGCGCGGGGTGCCCGGGCTCCCGGGCGGGCCTTCGGGCGCCGCTTCCGTTCGCGGGCTAAAGCTGGTAGCTGATCTCGCTCCCCGCCCATGAGCTACCTCGTCCTCGCGCGCAAGTACCGCCCCCAGAGCTTCGCCGAGATGGCGGGCCAGGAGCACGTGGTCCGCACCCTCACGAACGCCCTCAAGAGCGGCCACCTCGCGCACGCCTTCCTCTTCACCGGCCCGCGCGGGGTGGGCAAGACCACCGCCGCGCGCCTCGTGGCGAAGAGCCTCAACTGCGTCAAAGGCCCGACGGCCGAGCCCTGCGGCGCGTGCCCGCCCTGCCTCGAGATCGCCGAGGGGCGCTCGGTGGACGTGGTGGAGATCGACGCCGCCTCCAACAACGGCGTCGACAACGTGCGCGACATCGTGGAGGCGGTGAAGTACCGGCCGGCCCGCGACCGCTTCAAGGTGTTCGTGGTGGACGAGGTCCACATGCTCTCGACCGGCGCCTTCAACGCGCTGCTCAAGACCCTGGAGGAGCCCCCCGAGCACGTGAAGTTCGTGCTCGCCACCACCGACGTCCACAAGGTGCCCGAGACCATCGTCTCGCGCTGCCAGCGCTTCGACTTCAGGCGCCTCACCCTGAAGCAGATCGTCGAGCAGCTCGGCCGGGTGGCGAAGCGCGAGGGCCTGCAGGTCTCCGAGGGCGCGCTCTCCTCGCTGGCGCGCGCCGCCGAGGGCGGCATGCGCGACGCCCTCTCCCTGCTCGACCAGGTGCGGGCCGCCTGCGGCGACGCGGCGGACGACGCCGCGGTGGCCGAGGCGGTGGGCACTGTCGACGCCGGGGCGGTGGCCCGCCTGGCCTCCGCCCTCATCGGGCGCGACGGCGCGGCGGTCCTCCTCGAGGTGGCGGCGCTCCACGCCCGCGGCCTCGAGATGAAGCGGACCGGCGAGGAGCTCGTCCGCCACCTGCGCAACGTGGTGGTGGCGAAGCTCGTCCCCGCGGCCCCGCTCGACCTCCCCGACGCCGAGCGCGAGGCGGTCCTCGCCCAGGCGGCGGCGGCCCCGGCGGCCCAGCTCGCCCGCCTCTTCGACCTCGCGCAGCGCGCGGTGACCGAGGTGAAGGCCTCCGAGCAGCCCCGCTACGCCCTCGAGGTGGCGCTCTTGCGGGCCTGCTACCTCGCCCCCGGCGCGGAGGTGACGGAACTCCTCGCCCGGCTCGAGGCCCTGGGCGGCGGCCCGCGCTCGCCCGGCGCCGCGGGCGGGTCCCGAACGCTCGGCGGCAGCCCTCCGGCCGGGGCGCCCGGGCCCTCGGGCCCTTCCACCCGAGCGGGGGCCCCGGCGCCCGCCGTGCGGGCCCCGCCGGCAGAGCCGGCGAGCGCTCTCCCGGTCACCCCCTCTCCCGAGCCGCGCGACGATCCCTCCCGTGAGACCGCGGAGCGCTGGCGGGCGGCGGTGGCGGCGGTGGAGCGCGCCACCTCGTCGGCGGGCCGCGCGCTCAAGCAGGCGGTCCTCGTCGAGCTGGGAGACCGCGAGATCGCTCTGCGCATGCCGCCCGGGATGGCCTACAGCACCCTCGAGCGGCGGCGCGGAGAGGTGGAGGCGATCTTCAGCCGCTTCTTCGGGCGGGAGGTGAAGATCGCCTTGCGACCGGGCGAGGCGGCGGCCGGGACGGCGAGCGGGGGCCCCCTGCCGGAGTCGCTCGCCGCGACCGAGCTGGCCGAGCGCGACGCGCGTTCGGCCGAGGTGCGGGCGGCGGCCCGGACCCACCCCAACATCCAGGAGGCCGCCCGGGTCCTGGAAGGCGAGATCGTCAAGGTCGACGAGCTCTAGAGGACGAGCGCCTCCGAGGCGGAAAGGATCCCGACGTGGCCGGCTTCGACATCCAGCACCTCATGCGCCAGGCGCGCAAGCTCGAGAAGGCGATGGCCGACGCGCGGGCCTCACTCGACCAGATCGCGGTGGAGGCCGAGAGCGGCGGGGGGCTCGTCAAGGTGCGCATGGATGGCCGTTGCACGCTGCAGAAGATCGAGATCGACCCCCGGGCGGTCGATCCGGCCGAGCGGTCGATGCTGGAGGACCTGGTGGTGGCCGCCGTCAACGCCGCCGCCGAGAAGGCGCGGACCGCCGCCGACGAGCACGTCCAGAAGGCGACCGGCGGGATCAAGGTGCCCGGGCTGCCGTACTAGAGGCGCGACCCCATGGCGGTTGCCGACCCCATCGCACGTCTGGTGAAGGAACTGGCCAGGCTCCCCGGCATTGGAGAGAAGACCGCCCAGCGCCTGGCCTTCCACATCCTGAAGGCCGGGGCCGGCTACGCCGGGGAGCTAGCGGCCGCTATCACCGGGGTGGTCCGCGACGTCCGCCTCTGCTCCTCCTGCCAGACCCTCACCGACCGGGACCCGTGCCCCATCTGCGCCGATCCCAGGCGCGAGGCGCGCCTGCTGTGCGTGGTGGAGGGAGTACCCGACCTCGTCGCCATCGAGCGCACCCATGAATACCGTGGGCGCTATCACGTGCTCCACGGCGCCCTCTCCCCCCTCGATGGCGTGGGGCCGGGGGACCTCAAGATCCGGGAACTCCTGGTCCGCCTGGAGCACACACCGGCGGAGGAGGTCGTCATCGCCACCAACCCGGACGTGGAGGGCGAGGCGACCGCGCTCTACCTCTCGAAGCTCCTCAAGCCTCTCGGGGTGCGGGTGACCCGCATCGCCCAGGGCATCCCGATGGGAGGCGACCTCGAGTACGCTGACCAGGTGACCCTGGCGCGCGCCCTGGCCGGACGGCGCGAGCTGTGACCCGCCGCCCGCCGCCGGGCTCACCGAGGAGCCGGCGCCGGATTGCTTGACTCGCGGTTCCCTGATATTTCGCTCAAAGGGTATGGTGTCGCCCGTCGGCGAGGAGCCGGCCGGGTCGTGCGCGAAGGCCCGCGCCTGCCCGGCGAGCGCGGCGGCACCGCACAGGCTCCCGGGGGGCCGATGCGGGTGATGTGCGCCGGGACTCGCTGCACGAGGAGCACGCGGGCATGAACTCGGGGCTGGTGATGTACGAGGAGGAGTTCCGGCAGATCGCCGGGATCTGCGACCGCCTCACCCGCGACGCCAACGCCAAGGTGGTCTTCCTGGTCGACAAGAACGGCCAGCTCATCGCCTCGAGCGGGCAGGCCCAGAACCTCGACACCACCTCGCTCGCCTCGCTCACCGCCGGCAACGTGGCCGCCATGGGCGGGCTCGCCAAGCTCATCGGGGAGAAGGAGTTCCCCAACCAGTTCCACGAGGGCGAGCGCGAATCGCTCCACATGAGCATCGTGGCCGGGCGGGTGGTGCTGGTCGTCATCTTCGACGCCAAGAGCTCGCTGGGCCTGGTGCGCCTGCGGGTGAAGAAGGCCGGCGAGGAGCTCGGCCGGGTGTTCGACGTGCTCGCGAAGAGGCAGGCCGCGCCGGGCGCGCAGAGCCCCTTCGCCGAGATCACCGACGACGACATCGACAACCTGTTCAGCGAGTAGACATGAGCTTCATCAACTACAGCTCGCGCGAGATCAACTGCAAGATCGTCTACTACGGGCCTGGCCTGTGCGGGAAGACGACCAACCTCCAGTACGTGTACGCCAAGACCAACCCGGAGGCGAAGGGCAAGATGATCAGCCTGGCCACCGAGACCGAGCGTACCCTGTTCTTCGACTTCCTGCCCCTCTCGCTCGGCGAGATCCGGGGCTTCAAGACCCGCTTCCACCTCTACACCGTGCCCGGTCAGGTGTTCTACGACGCCTCGCGCAAGCTCATCCTGAAGGGCGTCGACGGGGTGGTGTTCGTGGCCGACTCGCAGCTCGAGCGCATGGAGGCGAACCTGGAGTCGGTCGAGAACCTGCGCACCAACCTGGCCGAGCAGGGCTACGACCTCGACCGGGTGCCCTACGTCGTCCAGTACAACAAGCGCGACCTCCCGAGCGCGGTGGCCCTCGAGGAGCTGCAGCGCGCCATCAACCCCCGCAACGTCCCGGCCTTCGCGGCGGTGGCGCCGACCGGCGTGGGCGTGTTCGACACCCTCAAGGCCATCGCCAAGCAGGTGCTCACCGAGCTGAAGCGCGGCGGGTGACCGCCCGGCCCCGCCTCGCCGGACCCTCGCCGCCGGCGCGGGTCCCTCGCCGGGATCCCTCCTCGCCCGCGCGCTCAGAGGCCGTGTAGGTTCGTGGCGGATGGTATAAGGGGGGCCGTGTCGAGGAGCGCGCTCATCCGGCTCGGCGGGGCCGCCCTCGCCGCGCTTCTCTCCTGCGCCGCCGAGACCGCGGTCGGGCCACAGGCGCCGCAGCCGGAGGCGCTCGCGGAACCCCTGCACCCGGCCGGGGACAGGCTGCCCTCGCCGGACGATATCGCCCCGGGCCCCGAGCGCGGCGACCTCGAGCTCGCCCGGCGCGAGCTCGCCCACGCCGGGCGCGCCCGCGCGTCGGGCGACGAGGAGCACGCCCAGGCGGTCGGGCGGTCGGCCGGGGAGGCGCTGCGGGCGCTCGCCGAGCGCTACCCGGACTCGAGCTACCGACTCGTCTACCGGCGCGAGGCGGCCGAGGCGCTCCTGGGGGCGGACGAGTTCGAGGGAGCCGCCACCCTCTTCGAGCGCCTGCGCGACGACGAGGGGGTCGACCGGCCTTACCGCGCCCAGGCGGCGCGCCTCGCCGCCGACGCCCTCAGGCGGCTCGCCGAGAGCGAGGTCCGGGCGGGCGAGCTCGCTCCGGCCGAGGTGACGAGGAAGACCGAGCTCCGGCCGCGCGAGCCGGCCGGCACCTGGAAGCGCTTCATCGAGGCCACCGACGCCTACCTGCGGGTCGAGGAGGAGGACCCCGCCCCGGGGGCCGCCCGGGAGGCCGCCTCGCTCGCGCTCCTCGCGGCCCTCGCCACCTACGCCCACGACGAGGTGGAGGAGGCGCAGGGCCGGCTGGAGGAGCTCTTCCGCCGCTTCCCCCTCACCGCGGCGGCGGTGGAGGGGGTGGGACCGTACCTGCAGACCTTCGTCGCCCGCCGGGACATGGCCGCCTACGCCGCGGCGGTGGAGAGGATGCGGGGGCAGCTCGAGGCGGACCGGCCGCGCGCGGCAGAGCTCGCGAAGGCCGCCGAGGCGACGCCGGAGGAGCGCAGCCTCCCCGCCCGCATCGACAGCGTGCTCGAGCAGCTGGCCGGCGAGCGCGACCGGATGGAGTTTGCGGCGGCCATGGACCTGCTCCGCGGCGGCAAGCCGCTCGAGGCGGCCGCCGCCTTCGAGCGCTACGCCGAGAGCCACCCCGACGCGCGGGACGCGCCGGCCGCTCTCCACGACGCCGGGGTGGCCTACGGACGCGCCAAGCAGCCGAGGAAGGCCCAGGCGGCGCAGCAGCGGCTGCTCGCCCGCTATCCGGACGCCGCCGAGGCCGGCCCTGCCACCCTGGCGCTCGCCACCCTCCGCCTCGACGCCGGCGACGGGCCGGGGGCGGCCCAGCTCTACCAGCGCTACCTGCGCCGCTGGCCGGAGGGGGAGGAGCGCTGCCTCGCCCTCGTGAACCTGGGCGCGGCCCAGGAGCAGGCCGACCGGCCCCTCGAGGCGGCCGCCCGCTACCTCGCCTTCGGCCGCGACGCCCGCTGCGCCGACGAGGACCCGAGCACGGCCGCCCGGGCCCTCTCGACGTCCGGGCACCTCTACCTCGAGGCGGGCCGCAAGGAGGAGGCGCGCACGGCCTTCCGCCAGCTCGTGCAGCTGAAGGGCCACCTCGACGCCGAGGCGCAGGCGCAGCTCGACGAGGCGCGCCAGCAACTCGAGAGCCTGCGTTGAGCGCGGGGCGGACAGGTTCGGTCGAGGGGCGGCTCGGGGCCCTCGCCCGCGAGATCGTCTCCTGCCGGCGCTGTCCCCGCCTCGTCGCCTACTGCGAGGAGGTGGCGCGCGCCAGGCGGCGAGCCTACCGCGACGAGGCCTACTGGGGCCGGCCGGTGCCGGGCTTCGGCGATCCGGCGGCCTCGCTCCTCTTGGTGGGCCTCGCCCCGGGGGCCCACGGGGCGAACCGCACCGGGCGCATGTTCACCGGGGACGGCTCGGGGGACTTCCTCTACGCGGCCCTCCACCGGGCCGGGCTGGCGGCCAAGCCGCGCTCGGAGCGGCGCGGCGACGGTCAGAGCCTCTCGGGCTGCTTCGTCTCCGCCGCCGCCCGCTGCGCGCCGCCCGCCAACCGGCCGAGCCCGGAGGAACTGGCCGCCTGCGCGCCCTTCCTCGACCGCGAGATCGCGCTGCTCCGGCCGCGGGTGGTCCTGGCCCTCGGGGCCGTCGCCTTCGCGGCCGTCCTCGGCGCCTTCGCGCGGGCGGGGATCGCGCTCCCGCGGCCCAGGCCGCGCTTCGCGCACGCCGCTCGGGTCGCGCTGGCGGGGGCGCCGGTGCTCCTCGCGAGCTACCACGTCTCGCGGCAGAACACCCAGACCGGCCGGCTCACCCCGGCCATGTTCGACGCGGTGCTCTCCCGCGCGGTCGCCGAGGGTGCGGCGGGCCGGCCAGCCCTCTAGGGAGACGCATGCCCTACCTGTTCTTCGTCTCCCTGGTCTGGGCGGCCTCCTTCGGGCTCATCAAGCGCTACCTCATCTTGGTCGACCCCGACCTCGTCAACGCCGTGCGGCTCGTCCTCACCTTCCTCGTGTTCGCGCCGTTCCTGCGCGTCCGCGGGGTGGGCACGGCCCGCCTCCTCGAGCTCGCCGCCATCGGGGCGGTCCAGTTCGGCGCCATGTACGCGCTCTACACCCGCTCCTACGGCGTCCTGAAGGCCCACGAGGTGGCGCTCGCCACCGTCATGACCCCGCTCTACGTCACGCTGCTCGACGACCTCCTCGAGCGCCGGCTCCGGCCGGTCTTCCTGGGCTGCGCGCTCTTGGCGGTGGCGGGCACCGGGGTGAGCCTGGGGGCGGTACGGCTGGGCGGTGCGCCCATGCATGGCCTGGCGCTCGTCCAGCTGGCGAACCTCTGCTTCGCCGCCGGGCAGGTCTGGTACCGCCGCCTCATGGCGCGCCGGGGCCCGCTCGCCGAGCGACGGGCCTTCGCCTGGTGCGCGGCCGGCGCGGCCGCGGTGGCGGCCGGCCTCGCCCTGCCACGTGCGACGGGGGCGCTCGGGGAGCTCGGGCCGACCGAGCTCCTCGTGCTCGCCTACCTCGGGGTGGTGGCCTCCGGGCTGTGTTTCTACCTGTGGAACCTCGGGGCGCGCCGGGTGAACACCGGGGTCCTGGCGGTCACGAACGACCTCAAGATCCCGCTCGGCATGGCGGTGTCGCTCCTCGTCTTCGGGGAGCGGGCGGACTGGCCGCGGCTCGCGCTCGGCGGCTCCCTCATCGTCCTCGCCTGGTGGATCGCCGCGCGCCAGGGGCGCGAGGTGGCCGAGGCGGTCTAGAGGGGCGGTCCCGGCCGGTCGGCTAGAGGCGCGCGAGGAGGAGCTCCGCCGCGCGCTCGGCCCCGGCGAGGTCCGGGGCCTCGGGCCAGGGCAGGGCGAGCACCCGCTCGACCGCCCGGGCGAGGCGCCCCTGCGCGACCTCGGCGTGCGTGACGTGGAGGCAGGGCAGGTAGCGCGGCATCTCGCGCACCATCACCGGGTACTCGGGGAAGTCCCCGCGGTCGGTGTAGAGGAGCCGCGTGCCGGCCCCCACGGCGTCGGTGACGATGCCATACCCCGGCTTCGTCACCACCACCTCCACCGCCCCCACGACGTCGGGGTACTCGAGGCCCAGGCGGGCCAGGCGCTCCTCGCCGAGCTCGCCCGGGAAGAGGTAGCGCAGGTCCTTCTCCCCCCCGAACTCGGCCGGGGAGAGGCCGGGCAGGCCGATCCCGCCGAAGGAGAGGAGGACCGAGGTCCGGCCGTCGAGCCCCAGGCGCCGGCGGGCCTCGGCGCGCGGGACCCGCGGCCGGCGCGCCACCAGGCCGACCGGCCGGCGCCGGGCGAAGGCCGGCATCTCGCAGGCGAAGGGCAGCTCGAGCAGGAGCTCGGCCGAGGCGTAGGCGCGGGCCGCCAGTTCGGCCGAGGCCATGAGCGCCGGCTGGCGCGGGGCGAGGTGGCGGTAGATGGCGTCCCAGGAGAAGTTGGCGAGGGCCAGCGCGGGCACGCCGGCCCGGCTGGCGGCGGCGAAGGCGAGCGGCGGGACGTCGCCGAGCACGAGGCGGGCCTTGGCCCTCGCGAGGAAGGCGGCCTCCTCGGCCACCCGCGCCTCGAAGCCCTCCTCGAAGGCGCGGCAGCGCAGGGCGGTGGCGGCCTCGTCGATGCGGAGCGCGTCGTGCTGGACCAGGCCCACGTCGCACTCGACCCGGCGCAGCCGCACCGGCTCGAGGCCGGCGCGGGCGAGGAGCCACTCGGGCAGCGCGCTCGCCACCGCGATGGGGAGCTCGGGCCGCCGGGCCCGCACGGCCCGCAGCACCTCCAGGGTGCGGGTGGCGTGGCCGAATCCGTGGCCGGAGAGGTAGGCGACGAGCACCGGGGGCCCCCTAGAAGAACAGGTAACGGAGGGTGAAGTTCGTCACCCACGACGTGCCGTCCTGCAGGGCCGGAGTGAGGATGCCCCCGATGCCGAAGGGGTGGCCGAAGTGGAGGCGGAAGACGAGCGGGCCGAAGATGAAGTTCACGCCCAGGACGCCGGTCAGGGTACGGGCGTCGAGGGCGCCGAAGTCGCTGGGCGGGCGGGTGGGGTCCTTGACGCTCGCCCCGGGCACGGTGTCGACCCGGTCGAACACCCCCCCGAAGTCCATGGCCACCACGCCCTGGAGGTACTCGAAGAAGCCGAGGTGGATGATGGGGTCGAGCGGGAACTGGAACTCGGCGTTGGCCACGTAGTAGTGGGTGCCGATGAGGTAGGCGGTGTCGGCCGGCGAGTAGCCGCGCAGGTTGTCGGCCGAGGAGAGCCACCAGGTGCGCTCCCAGGTCCGGCTGGTGGCGTCGGGGGCGAAGCTCGCCCCGGCGGCGAAGCGCAAGGCGAGCCGGGCGCGCCCGATGACCGGCCAGTACTGCTCGGCGTCGAGGCGCAGGTAGCCGCTCAGGGCGCTGCGGCCGGGGTAGTAGTTGCCGCCGAGCTCCACCCACAGCGAGTTCCCCGCCAGCGGCCCGGTGAAGGGATCGTAGCGGAGGGTGTCGTAGCCGTAGCGCACCGCCGGGCCGAGCTGGGGGTTCACCCCGCTGTTGGCCGCCTGCCACGCTGCGGCCTGGTCGCTCGGCACCCCACCGCAGGGGTTGCCGGTGGCGGCGCTGGCGTCGGTGAGGCAGTAGCGCTCGACCGCGCCGGCCGAGAGCTCGAACTCCAGGCGGCGGAAGCGGTCGAGGGGGAGGCGCAGGGTGGCGAAGGCCCCCACCTCGCGCTGGTTGAAGGAGAGGTTCGAGTCGCTGGCGTCGGCGGTGGGCCAGTCCCAGTTGTAGACGCCGAAGTCCCAGGGGAGGCGCCCCTCGCGGCTCTCGAAGACCGCGATCCCCTCGGTGAAGTCGAAGGAGTTGTAGACCGACACGTCGAGGTAGAGCAGGTGGTCGCGCAGGACGTCGGCGAAGAGGGCGGCGGCCTCGCCGGCCACCCCGCCCCCGCCCCCGCCGCCGAAGAGGATCCCGGCCTCGGGGCGCCAGTTGCTCCACCGGTAGGCCGAGTAGCTCGGCAAGGTCTGCGGGAACTCGGCCCGGGGGGCCGCGAGCGGCGGCGAGGCGGCCGCCGCCACCTCCTCGGGCGGCTCGGAGAGCCAGGCGAGGCGCGGCGCCTCCACGAGCCGGAAGCGGCCGCGGTAGAAGGTGCTGGCGTACAGGCCTCGCCCGCCCGCGGCGAGGGCCGGCGCCGCGAGCCCGGTGGCGAAGTCGGTGAGCCGGTGCACCTCTCCGCCCTTGAAAAGGTAGAGGTCGGGCTTGCCCGAGGCGGTGCTCGAGAAGTACACCGAGCCGTCGGCCTGGGGGCGGGGGTGGCCGTCGTTCCAGTCGCCGGTGGTGAGCCGGGTGCGGGCAAGCGTCGCGAGGTCGAGGCGGAACAGGTTGAAGCGGCCGTGGTCGGTACCGTCGGAGGCGAAGTAGAGCCCGTCCGGCCCGAAGGCCAGGTCGCGCTCGGCGTAGGGGTCGTCGGTGAGCTGGCGGGCGGTCCCCCCCTCGGTGGAGACGACGTAGATGTCCTCCTGGCCCGCGTCGGTGAGGCCGACGAAGGCGAGCTCGCGCCCGTCGGGCGAGAAGGCCAGGTCGGAGAGGGCCACGAACGCCCGGCCGGCTGGGTGCCGGAGCGGGAGGCGCCGGCGCTTGCCGAGGTGGATCGCGGAGGGCTTGAGCTCGCCGGGCTCGCCGGCCTTGCCCGGCGCCCGCTTGGAGGGCTCGTAGCGGTAGGGCGTCAGGTAGAAGGTGTCCCCCGGGCCGTCCTGGGCCGCGAAGGCGATCTCGCCGGCGCTCACGGCGAGGATGCTGTGCTCGATGGGGTGGAGCGACTCGACCCCGGGCTGGTTGTCGGCCGCCACCTCCACCGCCTCCTTGGGGAAGCGCGGGTCCATGAGGAAGAGCTTCACCCGCCCGGCCTCGCGGTCGAGGCCGCGGAAGAAGACCACCTGGCCGTCGGGGGAGACCTCGAAGGCCTCCACCTCCAAGGGCGCGTCCCGGATCTCGCGCAGGGCCGGGAGGTCCTGCCGGGTGTGGGCGTACTCGGGGAAGTAGCGCTGGCGCAGCCAGGCGCGCCAGCGCGCGTCCACCTGCTCGAGCGGCTCGTTCAGGGCCCGCTGGACGAGGGCCGGGAATCCCCCGCGGTTCGGGAGGGTGGCGGCCTCGAGGAAGCCCTGCACGCGCTCGCGTCCGTAGACCTCGGCGATGAAGGCCACCCGGGCCTGGCCGAGCTTGTAGGTGGGGATGTAGCCCTGGTAGCGGTCGTCCTCGAAGGAGAGCACCTCGTAGTGGGTCTCCGGGTCGGGGTTCCAGACGAGGTCGCGCAGGAACAGGTCGCTCTCCGGGTCGAGGCCGCCGCGGGCGTAGTACTCGGCCAGGCCCTCCTGGAACCAGAGCGGGAGCAGGTCCATGGCCGAACCGGCGCCCTCGTCGCCGGCGAGGTCGAAGAGCTTCTGGATGGCGAACTGGTGAGCGAGCTCGTGGGTGCAGACCTCGCGGAAGAGCTCACGGTCGCCGAAGTAGGGCAGGGACATCTTGAGGTCGCGGGGAGAGGTGACCCCCAGGGTCCCCTCGGTGACCTCGAAGACGTTGGTGGTCTGGAACTCGCGCTCGGAGGCGTAGAGGATGAAGGGGATCTGGCGGGTGGGGGTGTAGTGGAACTGGTCGACGAGCCGGAGGTAGGCGTTGCGGATGACCGGCAAGGCCCGCTCGGCCACGTCGCGCTCGCGGGCGTAGAAGTAGAGCCGGATACCGCCCTTGCCGCCCGAGGGCGAGGCGACGTCGTAGTGCCGCCAGTCGAAGGCGTACCAGGAGACGAGGTTCTGGCCGGGGTGCTCCGGCAAGACGAAGGTCTGCTCGAGGCCCCCGTCGCCGAGGGGCCGGCGAGGGGTGCGGAGCCGCGAGAGCTGGTCGAGGTTGCGCAGGGCGTCGCCGATGGTGGGGTGGGCGCTGCCCGAGAGGACCTGGCCCCGGGCGATGCCGCCGAGGAGGAGGGCGAGGAGCAGGATCCTGGCAGTCGACCTGATCACGGGGTTAGGGGGTGGCACCGAAGAGGGGGTGCACGAGGGCGATGGCGGCCGTCTCTCTCCCTTCTCGCAGGCGCGGCGCCAGGGCCCGCGCCCGCTCGGAAAGACGGTATCTCACTCCCGGCCGACCGCGTAGCGCCGGCCGGAGAGCCGTAGCACGAACCGCCCTTCCGCGCCCTCTTCCTCCTCCAGGGCGAGGCCGAGGTCGACCTGGGCCGACCGGCCGAAGCGCGCCCGGTGCCCTCCCGCCTTGACCCGGCAGTGGAGGACCCCGGCCCGGTCGAGGGTGAGGGTCTCGGGGTCTAGCGGCTCCACCGCCCCGTCGGAGAGGTGGAGGAGGATGAGGCCCTGCTCGAAGGTCACGCCCCGGACGCCGTAGGGGGCGTCCGCGAGGGCCACGTAGCCCACCTCCCTCCCGACCTGCACCGCGTAGCGGCCGTCGGGGCCGACCCGGAGCGACCGCCACAGGACCTCGAGCGTCCGCGGGTGGGTGATGGGCTCACCCCGGTGGCACAGGTGCCCCTCGAGGTCGATGGAGAGCCCGCTCTGCGAGCGGAGGAGCTCCAAGGCCTCGTCGGTGGGCGCCATGGCGCTCTTGTAACGCGCCCTCGCGCCCGCGCATGAGCGGGGCGGCTTGCGCGAGGAGGGGGCGGCCCTTAGGAAGGGCGCCATGCCGCCTGCCCGCGTGGAAGCCTTGGTGCGCATCCGCTGCGCCTCGCCGGGGGACGAGGCGCGCTGCCGCCGCCTCCTCGAGGCGGCCGGGATGGGCCCGGAGGCGGTCCTGACCCGGCTCGTGGTCCGGGGGGCCGATCCCGACCAGGTGAACCGGCTCCTCGTGGCCGGGGGAGCCCAGGGCCGGGTGGTGGTGCGCGAGCAGCTCGGCAAGCTCATCGGCTGGCTCATCGACCGTCAGGGCGCCCTCGAGGGCCGCGCGCGCAACGTGAAGAGCCTGGTCGAGCGGGTCCTCGCGGAGGGCGGCCTCGCCGGCCGCTACGCGCCCAAGGGCGACCCGGACCTCCTCGAGGCGGCCCGCGCGCTCCACGAGCGGCTCATGGCGGGGCGGGCTCCCTTCGTCGCCTGGGACGAGTTCGTGGGCCTGTTCTGCGACGAGCGCGCGGACTGAGCCAGGCGCCTCTTCCTTCGAGGTGGCCGCCGTAGAGGTGGTAGCGGGTCTCGTGGGAGGAGACCGAGAACGAGGTGAGATCGATCATCTCGAGCAACCACTTCGGCTCGACCTTCACGAAGTGCACCTTCTCGAAGCGCGGCAGGGGGGCCCTAGACCATGGCAACGGTGGCGCCCTTCACCCTGCGCTGGGGCTTCTGGGCACGGTGAGGAGGTTCAGGCCTTAGCCGCCCGCGAAGGCGAGGGCGCCCCAGGTGTTCACCGCCACCCCGGCGAGGGCGAGGAGCGCGAAGAGCCGGCCCATCCGGTGGCCCCCCACGGCGAGGAGGAGAAAGAGATAGGGGGTGTAGTCGAGGCTGAAGCGGTAGCCGAACTGCACGTAGCCGGTGTTCTGGTAGAAGAAGCCCGGCAGCGCGGTGGCGGCCGCGGTGAGCCAGAGGGTCCCGTGGAGTCGCGGGCGCGCTTTCGGCCACGGCAAGAGCGCGAAGAGCGGGGTGGTGAGGAAGAGCGACATGCCGTCGGGGTCGTAGGCGAGGTGGCCGTTCTCGAGGTGCGGCAGGCGGGTGAAGGCGGCGTGGAGCTGGCGCTCGAGGTAGTGGAACGAGAACAGCCCGTAGCGCCGGATGTCGGCGTTGACCCGGTTGTGGAAGAAGTGGGCGTGGCCGAAGTCGGTGGGCGACCCGAAGCGGACCAGGTTCAGGTAGGCCGCGAAGGCGAAGAGCGGGGCGGCCCCGGCCGCGAAGAGGAGGAGCCGCCGCAGGCGGGAGGGATCGAGGTAGCTCGACCTCCGCCGGGCCATGACCGCGAGCTCCCCGCCGTCGGCGAGGAGCTCGGCGAGGAAGAACACGCCCGAGAAGAGGAGGGGGGTGCGGCTGATGGCGGCGAAGCCGAAGGCGATCCCGGCGAGGAGCGGGTGGGCGGCCCGGTGGGCGGCGAGCAGGTAGAGCGAGGTGGCGGCGACCCCCAGGACCTCGGCCGTGTACCAGACCTCGCCGCGGATGGAGCAGGAGAAGGCCAGCGTCCCGAAGGCGAAGAGGAGGGCCAAGAGGGCGTTCTCGCCGCGCGTGCGCGGGCTGTCGCCTGCGGCGCTGAAGCGCTCGAGGACCTTGAAGAAGAGGAGCACGTTCACGGCCGCGCACAGCACCGTGAAGGCGACGTCGGGGAAGG
>Ga0335081_10007599_pt1 | contig 17340 bp, 16 predicted proteins | sample Lox_Sample_35_FD_206713 | JGI IMG/M metagenome (GOLD analysis project Ga0335081, IMG submission 206713) | Soil microbial communities from Loxahatchee National Wildlife Refuge, Florida, United States - Lox_Sample_3.5 | ecosystem: Environmental > Terrestrial > Soil > Wetlands | place: USA... | reverse complement strand
CGTTCGCGCAGGTCCAGCACATCGCGGTACAGCGACGCGTGGCGCAGCCGCCGGAACACCTCCCGGCTGCCCGCCGGATAGCACACGTCCACCGGGTGCGGCACCCGGTCCAGCGACATCCGCGCCAGCACGCCCGGCAGGCCGAGGCAGTGATCGCCGTGCAGGTGGGTGACGCAGATGCGGGTGATCTGGCTGGCCGTAACCCCGGCGAACAGCATCTGCCGCTGGGTCCCCTCACCCGGGTCGAACAGCAGGCCCTCCTCGTCCCAGCGCAGGAAGTAGCCGTTGTGATTGCGGCTGCGAGTGGGCGCCTGACTCGCCGTGCCGAGAATAACCAGCTCACGGTGGGACACGACATCCTACGATATGCCGCGTACCGTCAGCCGCGCCCGTTACGGCGCGGGGTTCACGACCAGGGCGCTGCCGCCGTAGAGCCGGACGGGCTCGGCGATGGCCTCGAAGCGGTCGTGCCCGAGGACCTGCAGCGCGGTCGCGTCCCCCGGGTAGTTGTCGAGGGGGAGTATCGGCCCGGTGGCCAGGCTGAACTTCTCGCCGTACTGGCTGGTCAGCTGGGCCGCGAGCGCGCTGTTGTAGAAGTCGGGTTCGGCCAGCGACGTGGCCGCGTTGCGCTGGCTCACCCGTGGCGCCGCCAGCGCCGCCGGCAGCGACATGCCGAAATCGACGTGGTTCAGGATGATCTGCAGGATCGTCGTCGGGATGGTGGAGCCGCCGGCCGCGCCGACGCTGAAGACCGGCTGCCCGTCCCGGAACGCGATGACCGGGCCCATGCTCGACCGTGGCTGCTTGCCTCCGGCGGGCAGGTTCGGGTCGGCGGCGCCGGCCGAGGGCGGGGCGAAGTCGAAGTCGGTCATCTCGTTGTTGAGCAGGAAGTCGTAGCCCGGCACGGTCTGGCCGCTGCCGCCGAAGAAGTTGATCGTGTTGGTGAAGGCGACGACGTCGCCTTGACCCGACATCAGTGGGTAGCTCCGCTCAGGTCAGCGCGGCGGACGCGGATCGCGGCGATCGCGATCACCAGGATGAGCAGTGCGATCCCGGCCGCGACCAGGAAGGCGCGGTCGAAGCCGGCCGCCAGCGCGTGCTGGTAGGCCGCCTGCCGTGAGCCAGTCCGGGCCGTGGCGGCCTGAGCGCGGGCGCCGCCGGCGACCACCGTCCAGGCCACGGTGCCCAGCACCGCGAGGCCGATGGACCCGCCCACCTGCCGGCCCACGTTAAGCAGGCTGGAGGCCACCCCGGAGTCCGCCTCGCCGACGCGGGTCAGGGCGACCAGCGGCAGCGGGACGAAAAGCAGGCCGAGCCCGGCCCCTGTCATCAGGCTCGGCCCGAGCAGCCCGCCCGCGTACGTGCCGTGCTCGGTCATCCGGGACAGCCAGTACAGGCCCCCGGCGCTAGCGGCACCGCCGGCCAGCAGCAGCGGACGCGCACCGATCCGCGGCACGAGCGCGGCCGCGGCGCCGGAGGCGGCCAGCAGCACGGCGGTCAGCGGCAGGAACGCCACTCCCGCCCTGAGCGCGGAATAACCCCATACGTCCTGCACGAACAAGGTGATGAAGAAGAACACGCCGAAGACGGCGGTTCCTACCGCCAGCATGATGAGGTTCGCGCCGAGACGGTCGCGCTGACGCAGCAACCGCACCGGCAGCAGCGCATCACGGCTGCTCGTCTCGACCAGCGCGAACGCGATGAGCAGGACCGCGCCGGCCGTCAGCGCGGTCACCACCTTGGCGTCGCCCCAGTGCGACGTCCCGTCCGGGCTGGTCGCAGCGGCGGACAGGCCATAGACGAGTGCGGCGACTCCCAGAGTTCCGGTGATGGCGCCGGGCAGGTCGAGCCGGCCAGGTCGTCGGGCGGCACCAGGCAGCACGACCAGGGCGCCGAGCGCGACAGCGATGCCGATCGGCACGTTGACGAACAGCACCCACCGCCACGAGGCGTACGTGACGAGCAGGCCCCCGGCGAGCAGCCCGACCGCGCCGCCTGCCGCGCTCATCGCGGCGTACACGCCCATCGCCCGGTTGCGGGGCGGGCCTTCCGGGAACGTCGTCACGATCAGCGCCAGCGCGGTGGGCGCCACGATCGCGCCGCCAGCGCCCTGAACGGCCCGGGCCGCCAGCAGCCACGCCTGCGAGGTGGCGAGCCCGCCGGCGAGGGACGCGGCCGAGAACAGCAGTAGGCCGATCACGAACATCCGGCGCCGTCCGAGCAGGTCACCGGCCCGGCCACCGAGCAGCAGGAGCCCGCCGAGGGCCAGGGCGTACGCGTTGATCACCCACTCCAGGCCGCTGCCGGAAAATCCGAGCGCGGTCTGAATGTGCGGCAGCGCGACGTTGACGATGGTCGCGTCCAGCACGACCATCAGCTGGGCGGTCGCGATGACCAGCAGGGCCAGGCCGAGGTGGCGGCCGTTGTTCCTGGTGCCGGCCTCACCGATTGCGGAATATGTCGTTGCCATACCTACGATGCTGCCGGCTGGGCGGCCTGCCGTCGTCGTGCACAGGAAGTGAATTCTGCCTGGTCAGCTGGATGGGGCTGGCGCACCGGAGTACCGCCCGGGGAGTAGCCGGAAATAGCGACTGCGGGCGGATGTGCTCGCGGACAGGACGCGTACGCTCGAAGAATGCGAACGGATCGCGGTCGTCAAAGGTTCTACGCGGCTGGATGGCTCATCTCGGCGGGCGTCATGGCCGTGGCGGGCGGCATGTGGCAGCTGCACCTCCGCGAGGTCGAGCAGCGCGCGGAAGAAGCGGAGCGGACAAGGGACGAAGCCGCCCGGCGCATGGCCATGGAGGAGCGTCTGCGCATCGCCCGTGAGCTGCACGATTCCCTCACGCATAGCATCTCGGTGATCCAGGTTCAGGCCGGCGTGGCGGTACACCTGGCCCGCAAGCGCGGCGAGGATGTCCCGCCCGCACTGGCGGCGATCCAGGAGGCCGGCGCGGACGCCGCACGGGAGCTGCGCGCGACGCTGGGCGTGCTGCGCAGCGAGGAGGACGGCGACGGCAGCGGCCTGGGCCAGCTGGACAGCCTGGTGGCCCGGGCCCGGGCGGCCGGACTCCCGGTGACGGTGACCGTGACCGGCGCGCAGCGCCCGCTTCCGCCCGAGGTGGACCAGGCGGCCTACCGGATCGTGCAGGAAGCGCTCACCAACGTGAGCCGTCACGCCGGCCATGCGTGCGCGTCGGTCCGCCTGCACTACACGCCAGAGACCCTCTCGGTCCAGGTCGACGACGACGGCAAGGGCCCGGTCATCGGCACTGGTACCAGCACCGGCGCCCGGCCGTCAGGTCCCGGGCTGGGCCTGGTCGGGATGCGGGAACGGGTGTCCGCCCTCGGCGGCCAGCTCCAGGCCGGCCCGCAAGACGACGGCGGCTTCCGGGTACGCGCCGAACTCCCCGCACGGGCGCCGTCGTGATCAGGGTCCTGCTGGCCGATGACCAGGCGCTGATCCGCAGCGGCATCCGGTCGCTGCTGGAGGCGGAAGACGACATCGAGGTGGTCGCCGAGGCCGCCGACGGGCAGCAGGCGGTGGCGCTGGCCGCCGAGCACCGCCCGGACATCGCGCTCATAGACATTCAGATGCCGGTGCTAGACGGCCTCGAGGCCACCCGGCAGATCGTCGCGGACGAGCGGCTGGACGGCGTGCGCGTCGTGATCCTCACCAACTTCGGGCTCGACGAGTACATCTTCCGCGCGCTGCGGGCGGGCGCGAGCGGGTTCCTGCTGAAAGACGCCCGTCCGGCCGAGCTGCTGCAGGCGCTGCCGGTGGTCATGCGCGGGGAATCGCTGCTGTCTCCCGCGGTTACCCGCCGCCTGATCAGCGAGTTCGTCGCCCGGCCGCCGGACGCGGTCGCAGCGGCCGGGATGGAAACCCTCACCAACCGGGAACGCGAGGTGGTGGCCCTGGTCGCGCACGGCCTGTCCAACGACGAGATCGCCGACGCCATGGTGCTCAGCCCCGCCACCGCCAAGACCCACGTCAGCCGCGCCATGATCAAGCTCGGTGCCCGCGACCGGGCGCAGCTCGTCGTCTTCGCCTACCAGGCCGGCCTGGTTACCCCGCGCGCCGCCGGGCAGGCGCCGGGGCACTGACCGCGCTGCTCCCGGCCAGAGCTCTTTCGCTACCTCCTAGGACTGAATGAAGGCCAGCAGGTCAGCGTTGATCGTCTCGGCCTGGGTGGTCGGCATGCCGTGCGGGAATCCCTGGTACGTCCTCAGCGTCCCGTTCGGCAGGAGCCGCGCGGACAGCGGCCCGGAGTCGGCGTAGGGGACGATCTGGTCGTCGTCGCCGTGCATCACCAGGGCCGGCACCGTGATCTTCTTGAGGTCCTCGGTGAAATCGGTCTGGGAGAAGGCCACGATGCCGTCGTAGTGGGCCTTCGCCCCGCCCATCATGCCCTGGCGCCACCAGTTCGCGATGATCGCCTCGGAGGGTTCCGCGCCGGGCCGGTTGTACCCGTAGAACGGGCCCGACGGCAGGGCCCGGTAGAACACGGACCGGTTGGCGGCCAACTGGGCCTGGAGGTCGTCGAATACGCTCTTCGGCAGGCCGCCGGGGTTGGCGTCGGTCTGCACCATCAGCGGCGGCACCGAGCTGATCAGCACCGCTTTCGCCACCCGGCTCTCACCGTGCCGGGCGATGTAGTGCACGACCTCGCCGCCACCGGTGGAGTGCCCGACATGGACGGCGCCGTGGAGATCAAGATGGGCGGTCACCGCGGCGAGGTCGTCGGCGTAGTGGTCCATGTCGTGACCGTCGCTGGTCTGCGCGGAGCGGCCGTGTCCGCGCCGGTCATGGGCGATGACGCGGTAGCCGTGGTGCAGGAAGAACAGCATCTGGGTGTCCCAGTCGTCGGCCGACAGCGGCCAGCCGTGACTGAAGACAATCGGCTGGCCCGAGCCCCAGTCCTTGTAGAAGATCTCCGTGCCGTCGGTCGTCGTGATCGTGCCCATGCGCTGCCTCCCCTGATCTGGCCGTTGACGCCGAAACGTCCGCACAGGCAGGGTAACCAGCTTTCCGGTCAGCATTCCAGGCCACCCGGCTGACGCCGCGGTGGACTCACGGAACGGCATCCGATCAGGAACATGCCAGGCCGCGATGTGAGCACTGCGCTCCGGGCCATGCGGCACCAGTGCTCAGGGCGGTTTTTCGAGCTCGACCTCGTCGCGCAGCGGGATCCCGTAGGCGCCCACCGCGGGGATCTTCGGCTTCAGGCTGGCACGGCTGCGATCAACGGCGCCGCGGTGCACCCGCACCAGGCAGAAGCCGCGGCGCTGGTAGAAACGCAGCGCATCAACGTTGTCGTTGGTGGTGATGACCCACAGCCGCGTGCACCCGTGCCGCCTGGCCAGCTGCCCGACCGCCTCGACCAGGGCGGTTCCCGCCCCGTGCCACTGCTCGTCCGCGTGCAGGGTGAGAATCTCGCACTGCCGCCAGTCCTGCCCCGGCACGTACGTGAGCATCCCCAGCAGCTGCCCGCCGGCATCCTCGGCGACCAGCGCCGGATGATCCAGCGGGTGGACCAGTTCGCCCAGGCGGGCCGCACGGACGTTGTTGTGACGGTCGAGGAACGCCCGGGCCGCAGCCTGATCGGCGGCCTCCCGCGGACGGACCTTCACCACCTCAACCTAACCTCATGGACCAAGGCACGATAGACCTGGTGCGTGGCGACTGGCTGCTCCCGTGACAGGCCAGGGCCAAGGTCTTGGTGGCACCGACGTAGCGGAAACGCCCGCGGGAGCAACGGGCCGACGAGAAGGTCACGGCCGCCGGGGCAGGTACAGATCGGTGATCGTGCCCTCGAACGCCTCGGCCGCCATGGCCACGGTCTCGGACAGCGTGGGGTGCGGGTGGATGGTCAGGCCGATGTCGGCCGCGTCGGCGCCCATCTCGATGGCCAGCACCGCCTCGGAGATGAGATCGCCCGCCGAGGGACCGACGATGCCGCAGCCGATGATCCGGCCGGTCGCCTCGTCGAACAGCACTTTGGTCATCCCCTCGGACCGGCCGAGGGTGAGCGAGCGCCCGCTGGCGGCCCACGGGAAGACCCCCTTGCCGTAAGCCACGCCCGCCGCTCTGGCCTCGTTCTCGGTAACCCCGGCCCAGGCCACCTCGGGATCGGTGTAGGCGACCGACGGGATGGCGCGGACGTCGAAGTAGCTGTTCTTGCCCGCGATGACCTCGGCGGCGACCTTCGCCTCGTGCATCGCCTTGTGCGCCAGCATCGGCTGGCCGACCACGTCGCCGATGGCGAAGATGTGCGGCACGTTGGTCCGCAGCTGCTTGTTCACCGGGATGAAGCCGACCGGGTCAACACCGATCCCGGCCCGTTCGGCATCGATGAGCGCGCCGTTGGGCCGCCGCCCGACGGCGACCAGGATCCGGTCGAAGGTGTCGGTGGCCGGGGCCTTCGCGCCATCGAACGACACCACCAGGCCCTCGGGCCGGGGCTCGACGCCGGCCACGCTGGTGCGCAGGAAGACGTTCTCGTACTGCCGGGACACCCGCTTGGCCAGCGGCGCCACCACATCGCGGTCGGTGCCGGGGATGAGCTGGTCGAGCAGCTCCACGACGGTGACCTGCGCGCCCAGCTCGTGGTAGACGGTGGCCATCTCGAGGCCGATGATCCCGCCGCCCACGACGAGCAGCCGCCGGGGCACCTCGCCGAGCTCCAGCGCGCCGGTGGAGTCGATGACCCGGGGGTCCGAGGCGGGGATGAAGGGCAGCGTCGCCGCCTCCGAGCCCGCCGCGATGATGGCCTGCTCGAAACCGACCAGGACTTCACCGCCCTCGGCCAGCTCGACCCGCAGCTGGTTCGGCGAGGTGAACCGGCCGTAGCCGCGAATCACCGTAACCTTGCGCTGCCTGGCCAGCGTGGCCAGCCCGCCGGTGAGCCGGCCGACGACGCCGTCCTTCCAGGCCCGCAGCCGGTCCAGGTCGACCGAGGGAGGGCCGAACGTAATGCCGTTCTCGCTCATCTCCTTGGTTTCCGCGATGACCTTGGCCGCGTGCAGCAGCGCCTTGGACGGGATGCAGCCGACGTTCAGGCACACCCCGCCGAGCGCTTCCCCGCTGTCCACGAGCACGACCTGCTTGCCCAGGTCCGCGGCCCGGAACGCGGCGGTGTACCCGCCCGGCCCGGCGCCGAGGACGAGCACCTCACCCGTCTGGTTCTCCACGTCAGCCTCCACGAACCACGTCAGAGCACGAGGCGCCGGATGTCCTCGAGCAGCTGGCACAGGTACCGAACGAACCGGGCCGCCAGCGCGCCGTCGATGACCCGGTGGTCGTAGGACAGCGAGAGCGGCAGCATCAGCCGCGGCACGAAGGCCGAACCGTCCCACGCCGGCGCCATCTTGGACCGGACCACGCCGAGGATCGCCACCTCCGGGGCGTTGACGATGGGCGTGAAGCTGGTCCCGCCGATGCCGCCCAGGCTGGAGATGGTGAAGCAGGCGCCGGCCAGGTCGGCCGGGCCGAGCTTGCCCTCCCGGGCGCGGGCCGAGGTCGCGCCGAGCTCCTGGCTGAGCTCGGTGATGCCCTTGCGGTCCACGTCGCGGATCACCGGCACCACCAGCCCCTCGGGCGTGTCCACGGCGACGCCGAGGTGGTAGTAGCCCTTGTAGATCAGCGCGTCCTTCTCCGGCGTCAGCGAGCTGTTGAACTTGGGAAACTCGCGCAGCGCGGAGACGCTGGCCTTCATCAGGAAGGCGAGCAGCGTCACCCGGTAGCCCTCCGCCTTGGCGGCGGTGTCGAGTTCGCGCCGGTACGCGTCCAGGTCGGTGATGTCGGCCTCGTCGTCGTGGGTGACGTGCGGGACGTTGAGCCACGACCGGTGCAGCGCGGGCCCGGAGAGCCGCTGGATCCGGGTCAGCGGCCGGACCTCGACCGGCCCGAACTTCGAGAAGTCCTGCGCCGGGACCTCCGGGATCCCGGCACCCGCGGCCATCGCCGGAGCCGCGGCCGCCGCGCCGTCTGAAGGCCCGCGCACGGCTCCGATCACGTCGTCCTTGGTGATCCGCCCCTTCGGCCCCGTCCCGGACAGGGTGGCCAGGTCCAGGTCCAGCTCGCGGGCCAGCCGCCGCACCCCGGGGCTGGCGTGCACGCCGTCGAAGTCCGCGGGGGGTTCGGGCGCGGTCACCGGCGGGCCGCCCTCCGCGGTCCCGGGAGCGGCAGCCTCGGCCGAACGGTCCGCCGGTTCCCGCGCCGCCGCCACCGGATCCGCCGCGTCCAGCGCGGGCGGCTCCTGCTGGTCAGTCAGCGGCGGCGGCTCGACCGCGGCCCCCTCGGTGTCCAGCAGCAGGATCGGCGACCCGCGGCTGACCAGGTCGCCGACCTTGACCCGCAGCTCGCGGACGGTGCCCGCGCCGGGCGACGGGATGTCCATGGTGGCCTTGTCCGACTCCAGGGTGACCAGCGGGTCCTCGTTGTGGACCACGTCGCCGGGCGCGACGTGGATCTCGATGACCGGCACGTCGGCGAAATCGCCGAGGTCGGGAACGCTGACTTCAGTCGCGGTGGCCATGCCTGCTCCCTTCACTCACGCCCGCGCCGGGTCCGGCTTGCCCGGGTCGATGCCGTACCGTGCGATCGCGTCGGCTACCCGGTCCGCCGGGATCGTTCCTTCTTCGGCCAGCGCCGTCAGTGCGGCCAGGGCGACGTAGTGCCGGTCGACCTCGAAGAAGCGGCGGAGGTTGCGCCGGTAATCCGAACGGCCGTAGCCATCCGTTCCCAGCACCCGGTATCTGCCCGGCACGAAGGCGCGGATCTGGTCGGGATAAGTCTTGACGTAGTCGGTCGCCGCGATCACCGGGCCGCCCGGCCGGGTCCCCAGGCATTCCTCCACGTACGAGCGCTTCGGCTCGGCACCCGGGTGCAGCATGTTCCACCGCTCGGCGGCGAGCCCGTCCCGCCGCAGCTCGGTGAAGCTGGTCGCGCTCCAGACGTCGGCCTCCACGCCGTAGTCCGCGACGAGCAGGTCCGCCCCGGCCAGCACCTCCCGCAGGATCGTGCCGCTGCCGAGCAGCTGCACGGACGGCTTCCCGGACGAGCCGGACGAGCCGTCCCGCAGCAGGTACATGCCGCGCAGGATCCCCGCCTCGGCGCCCTCGGGCAGCGCCGGGTGCTCGTAGTTCTCGTTCATCAGCGTGAGGTAGAAGAACACGTCCTCCTGCTCGGCGAGCATCCGCCGCAGCCCGCCGGCGACGATGACCGCGACCTCGTAGGAGTACGTCGGGTCGTAGGCGACGCAATTGGGGACCACCGAGGCCAGCACGTGGCTGTGCCCGTCCTGGTGCTGCAGCCCCTCGCCGTTGAGCGTGGTCCGGCCGGCCGTCCCGCCGAGCAGGAAGCCGCGCGCCCGCGAGTCGCCGGCCGCCCAGATCAGGTCCATTACCCGCTGGAAGCCGAACATCGAGTAGAAGATGTAGAACGGGATCATCGGGATGTCGCTGGTGCTGTACGCGGTGGCCGCGGCGATCCAGGACGCCGTCGCACCGGCCTCGTTGATGCCTTCCTGCAGCATCTGGCCGTCCGGCGCCTCCCGGTAGTACATCAGCTGGTTGGCGTCCTCCGGCTGGTACAGCTGGCCGGCCTGGCTGAAGATGCCGAACTGCCGGAACATGCCCTCCATCCCGAACGTGCGGGACTCGTCCGGCACGATCGGCACCACCCGCGACCCGATGGCCTTGTCCCGCAGCAGCGTGTTCAGGATCCGGACGAACGACATCGTGGTCGAGATCTGCCGCCCGGGCGTGCCGCCCAGCTGCCCGCCGAACGCGGACAGGTCGGGCACGGTCAGCGTCTCGGTGGACCGCTGCCGCCGGGACGGCAGGTACCCGCCGAGGGCGGTCCGCCGCTCCCGCAGGTAGGCCAGCTCCTCGCTGTCCTCGTCGAAACGCAGGAACGGGAGCTCGGCCAGCTGCTCGTCGGTCAGCGGCAGGCCGAACCGGTCCCGGAACTTGGCCAGCGCCGAGTCGGCCATGTGCTTCTGCTGGTGGGTGATGTTCTGGCCCTCGCCCGATTCCCCCATCCCGTAGCCCTTGATGGTCTTGGCCAGGATGACGGTGGGCTGGCCGGTGTGCCGCACCGCGGCCGAGTAGGCGGCGTAGACCTTGGCCGGGTCGTGACCGCCCCGGTTCAGCGCCCAGATCTCGTCGTCGGTCATGCCCGCGACCATCTCGAGCAGCTCGGGGTACTTGCCGAAGAACTTTTCCCGCACGTAGGCGCCGTCCTTGGACTTGAAGTCCTGGTACTCGCCGTCGACGGCTTCCTCCATCCGCTTGAGCAGCAGCCCGGTGGAATCCCGGGCGATCAGCGGGTCCCAGCCGCTGCCCCAGATGACCTTGATCACGTTCCAGCCGGCGCCTCGGAAGATGCCCTCGAGTTCCTGGATGATCTTGCCGTTGCCGCGCACCGGGCCATCCAGGCGCTGCAGGTTGCAGTTGATCACGAAGATGAGGTTGTCCAGCTTTTCCCGGCTGGCCATCGCGATGGCGCCGAGCGACTCGGGCTCGTCCATCTCGCCGTCGCCGAGAAACGCCCACACCGTGCGGCCCGCGGTGTCGCCCAGCCCGCGGCAGGCCAGGTACTTCAGGAACCGCGCCTGGTAGATCGCCATGATCGGGCCCAGGCCCATGGACACCGTCGGCATCTGCCAGTAGTCGGGCATCAGCCACGGGTGCGGATAGGAGGACAGCCCGCCGCCGTCGACCTCCTGCCGGAACCTGGTCAGCTGCTCCTCGGTGAGCCGGCCCTCCACGAACGACCGGGCGTAGATGCCCGGCGAGGAGTGCCCCTGGATGAACAGCAGGTCCCCGGCAGAACCACCCCGGAAGAAATGCTGGAACCCCACGTCGTACAGGGTCGCCGCGGACTGGAAGCTGGCGATGTGGCCGCCGAGCTCGGAAGATTCCGCGTTGGCCCGGAGCACCATAGCCAGCGCGTTCCACCGGATCATCGACCGGATTCGGTGGTCGACGGCCAGTTCCCGCGGGCTCAGCCGGACCTCTTTGTCAGGCGGGATCGTGTTCAGGTACGGCGTGGTGGCACTGTACGGGACCGGCGCGCCCTTCCGGCGGGCCTCTGCCGTCACCTCGTCCAGCAGATAGAAGGCACGATCCGCGCCCTCGAAGGCGAGCACGGAGTCGAGCGCCTCGACCCACTCGCGCGTCTCGGCCGGGTCCAGATCTTCCAGCATCGTCGCCCCCTGCCCTCTCGGCGTTCCCTCAAGCATCTACCCTGGGTCGGTGGCAAATCCACTTGGTCAGGTCGCGTCCTGGCCGGCCACCGCCGCGGTCGGCGTCGCGTCGGCCGCGGGCCTGATGGAGACGGCCGGCCCGACGGGTCAGCCCTTCCGATGGGCCTCGGTGACCAAGCTGCTGACCGCGCTGGCCGCGCTCGACGCGGTGCAGCGCGGCCTGCTCGACCTGGACGAGCCGGGCGGGCCGCCGGGGTCGACGATCCGGCACCTGCTGTCGCACGCGTCCGGGCTCGCTTTCGACAGCGACGCGGTCCTGGCCCGGCCCGGGACCCGGCGGATCTATTCCAACCGCGGTATCGAGATCGTCGCGGACACCGTCGCCGCCCGGTCCGGTCAGCCGTTCGAGAGGCTGCTGGCCGACGAGGTCTGCCTGCCGCTCGGCATGTCGGCTACCCGGCTGGAGGGCTCTCCCGCCTGGGGCGCGGTCGGCCCGCTCGGCGACCTGATGAACCTGGCCGTCGAGCTGGCCAGCCCGTCCCTGGTCGACGAGGGGCTGCTGGCCGAGGCGACCACGGTCGCCTTTCCCGGCTTGTCCGGCGTGCTGCCCGGCTTCGGCCGCCAGGCCAACTGCGACTGGGGCCTGGGCTTCGAGATCAGGGACAGCAAGGCGCCGCACTGGACCGGGTCGCGGAACTCGCCGCGGACGTTCGGCCACTTCGGGCGCACCGGGAGCTTCCTGTGGGTGGATCCCGACGCCGGGCTCGCCTGCGTCGCCCTGGCCGACCGCGACTTCGACGACTGGGCCAGGCAGGCCTGGCCGAAGCTGTCCGACGACCTGCTCGCCGCCCACGGCAGGTAGTCGAAGACCACCCGGGCGTCCGTGAACCGCCACGCCGAAAAGATCTTGGTGGATTGGGGCTTGGCGGTGATTTTGGTGCATGATGGTACCCCCGTGGGGAGGCAGCCATGATTCCGTGTGGCGACATCCATCACTTGCGGCTGACCGTGACCGACGTGAAGCGCAGCCGCGAGTTCTACACCGGCCTGCTGGGCTTCCAGGTCGTCGCGGAGTCGCCGCCGCCCGGCGACCCGGCCGCGGCCGAGACGTTCAAGATCTTGTTCGGCGGCGTGGTCATGATGCGCGGCAACCTGATCATGGGGCTGCGGCCGATGGCGCCCGCGACGGATCGCTTCCACCCTGACCGGGCGGGCCTGGACCACCTCAGCTTCAACGTCCCAGCCCGCGCCGACCTGGAACAGGCGATCCAGCTGTTTGACGAGCGCGGCGTGACGCACGGCGAGATTACCCGGCTGCCCTCGTTCGGCATCGACGTGCTCTCGTTCGAGGATCCGGACGGCATCCAGCTCGAGCTCACCGCCCCGGTTCAGGCCGACAGCGTGCCCGCGGATGGCTGACCGTCGGCTTAGCTGTAATCTCGGAATCTGCGAATCCGGAAGGTAACGATGTCCCGGCTCACCCGACAGGACTTCGAGCGGCTGCTCGAGTTCCGGGTCACCCTGCGCCGCTTCCACCGCTGGAGCGAGGACCAGGCCCAGGCCGAGGGCCTGACCCACGTCCAGCACCAGCTGCTGGTGGCGGTCAAGGGACACCACGGGAAACTGCCCCCCAGCATGGGAGACCTGGCCGGCTACCTGCTGCTGCGGCCGCATAGCACGGTCGAGCTCGTCGACCGGGCCGAAGCAGCCGCGCTGGTAGAGCGGGTGCCGGACGGCGACGACGGCCGCGTGGTCCGGGTCCGGCTGACCCGCGGCGGCGACCGCGTCCTGCAGAAGCTGACCCGGGCTCACCTGGAGCGCCTGCACGAGCTCGCGACCGTCCTGGATGAACTCGTGAACAAGTACGACGCCAGCCAGCACGCCTAGCTGGCAGCGGGCCGGGCCCCGCGGCGGTTGAGCCGCGGGGCCCCAGCCGGCAGGGTTCACCCGGTCAGCAGCCGTCGTAGGGGGACCAGTTGGACTGCCCGCCCTGCGCCATGGCGTTGGAGAACACCTGGTGCTGCTCGCCCGCGCTGGCGTGCCCGAAGTCGCTGGCCGAACCGCCATACGCGACCCAGGTCGACTCGCTGAACTGGTACAGCCCGTAGTGCCCGCTCGAGTTCATGACCTGCGAGTTACCGCCGGACTCGCGGGCGATCACGCAGGCTTCGTATGAGCTGGACGCGCCGCCCGAGTAGCTGCTCGACGCTGAGCTGCTCGACGCCGAGCTGCTCGACGCCGAGCTGCTGGCCTGCGCCGGCGCGGCCGATGACGCCGCGACGGGGGCCGGCGCCGGGGCCGGGGGCGGGCCGAGCTGCGAAGGCGCGGCGGGGATCTTGGCGGGCATGGCCGGCACCTTCAGGACCTGCCCCTCGCCGATGATGTTCGCCCAGTGGATCTTGCCGCGGTTAGCCCAGTAGAGGACCGGCCACGCGTCCTGCTTGTGGTAGACCTTCCCGGCGATCGAGGAGAGGGAGTCACCCGACCGGATGGTGTAGCTGGTCGGCCGGGCCGGGGCGGCCGTGTGCGTCGCCCGCTTCACGGCGGCCAGCGAATCGTCGCGGGACATGGTCGCGCCCGCGACCGTCGTAGAGCGCCCGGCCGCGTGGGCGGCCGGTGCCGGGTCGGCCAGCGCCTGCGGCGCCAGGCATACGGCGGCCGCCACGCCAGCCACGGCGGGCACGGCGGCCTTGGGTAGGAGATGGGTGAAACGGTTGCGGGGTGCTTTCCTGTGGCAGCCCAAAAGGGTCCTTCCCGAGCAGTGCGCGCTCACTGGGAAGGCAGCACAACGTGCATGCTGCCTTCGGAGCGCCTGACATCCGGGCAGCTTATAGGTCACTTGGGACCTAATTTCCCAAAATGGACTAAATCGGCCGCAGCCTGCTAAACTGCGCGCACCGTGCATCAGTGAGCAATTTTTTTCACTCTAGTAACATGCTTCACGGTATCTGGTTGACTGTCGACAGGGGTGGTACCGCCTCCAAGCGGATCATTGACTCCTGCCCGCTCCGCGCCCCCGCGGCCCAGCGAGCCTGGATACGTCCGCCCCAGACCACGCCATGGTCACGCAAAACGCTTGCAGGCCCGGTGTAGATCATGTGGAGCCAGCCGGCCGCGCGGGCCGGGAGCTCAGGCCAGCTCGAGCAGCAGCCCGGCGAGCTCCCCGGGCCGGTTACTGGGGATCATGTGGTTGGTGGCGATCTCCCGGTAGCGCCAGGCCGGCGAGGCCATGGCCCGGTCCGCGGCATCCCAGAACGGCCCGCCGGCTTCGGGCCGGGGCTCGCCGGTGGCCTTGATGTAGGTGCGCGTGAACGGGTAGTCCTCCAGCGGGCGCGCCAGCCGGACCGGCTCGGTGAAGCAGCCGGCCGGGTGCGGCGTGCGCCGTGCGCCCGCCCACGCCGACTCGACCGGATCGTCGAACTCGCGGGGCAGCGGTGGCACCAGCCAGTCACGGCCCAGTCCCGGCGCGCCGTAGCCGGCCCCCGCGCCGCCGGCAGCGGGAACCCCAGCTCCCGCATGATCTGCGCGTAGGCCGCGGGCGTCCGGTTGGTCCCGTTGGTGAACACCACGTACGGCCGCCCGCGCCGCGCCGCCCACCGGGTGATCTCCAGCGCGCCGGGCAGCGGCCGCATCCCGTTGCTGGTCCGGTCGCCGAGGACCAGCGTGCCGTCCATGTCGAAGACGAACCCGCGCGCCGCCGCCAGCCGCTCCCGGACCACGACGTTAGCCACGAGCCGCCACCCCCGGCGAGCCAGCGGAGCTGAGCGAGAGCCGGAACCCCGGCTTGTCCACCACCAGGCGGGACACCGGCGGCCGCGAGCCGAGCTCGCGCAGCAGCCGCAGCACCGGCTGCACCTCCGGGGTGTAGTGCCGCGCCGCGGGCGCAGCGGCCAGCATGGCGTCCACCTCCTCGGCCGGCATGCCGAACCGCAGCAGCAGTTCCTCATCGCAGATGCCGTGCGGCAGCCGCCGGCGCAGTTCGGCCACGGCCAGCGGCGGCGGCTCGGCGGCCAGCTCGCGGGCCCGCGGCCGGTCCATGATCGTGTCGAGCACCGAGGGCTCGACCGGCGCCGTCGGCTTGCCGAAGCTCCCCAGCACGTAACGAATCACCTGATCGGGGACGACCGAGTACCGCGAGCCGCTCAGCGCGTTGGACAGCGCCTGCCCCATCACCATCTGCGGGAACGGCGTGACCATGATCGGGTAGCCGAGTTCGGCCCTGACCTGCGTCACCTCCTCGATCACCGCGCCGAACCGGTCTTCGAGCCCGAGCTCGGCCAGCTGCCGCCGGAGCGTGGTCAGCACGCCGCCGGCCAGCTGGTGCCGGGTGAACGCCTCGTCATACGGCTGCGGCCGGCCCGGCGGCAGTCCCTCGGCCGCGGCCAGCCGGCTGAAGTACCGCGCCGCCATGGCCAGCAGCCGGTCGTCCACGTCCACCGTGTGCCCGAGCGCGCGCAGGTTCGCCACCACCCGCTGCGCATCGGGCAGCGAGGACCCGTCGGCCAGCGCGCCGCAACCCGTCTGCAGCACGGAAACACCCAGGTCGGGCGCTATCAGATAGACGAGAGGCGACAGCCCGATCGTGCAGTGCGCGTGCAGCTCCAGTGGCTTGCCGCCGAGCTTCGCCCGCACCGCCGGGATCAGCGTGCGGGCCCGTTCCGGCGTCAGCAGGCCGGCCGGGTCCTTGATGTAGGCGCGGTCGATGTATGGCGAGGCGGCGGCCGCCGCGGCGATTCCGGCGTAGAAGTCGTCGTCGTGCACGGCCGAGATCGTGTAGGTCAGCGCCAGGATGGTCTCGGTCCCGCCGGCCCGCCTGACCATCCGCGCGCTCTGCCGCACCGCGTCCATGTCGTGCATCGGGTCGAGCAGCACGAACCGCGATATCCCCGCCGCGACCAGCCGCTCGTAGACCAGCTGCATCACCTCCGGGTGGGCCCGCTCCCAGGAGATGAACCGGAAGCCGGTGCCGATCAGCTGCAGCGGCGTGTCCGGCATCGCCGCGCGGGTGAGCCTGATCCGCTCCCAGGGGTCCTCCCGGTGCGTCCGCACCGCCACGCCCATGGCCGTGCTCGACATGTAGTCCAGCGCCCGGAACCCCACCCGGTTCATCAGCGGGGCGATCTGCAGGACGTGCTCGGTCCGCAGGCCGGTGGCCCCCCACAGGCTCTGGTTCCCGTCCCGCAGCGAGACGTCGACCAGCTGCACCTCAGCCATTTTTATCCCTAACGGACCAGCTTTGGAGCTCCAGCCACCGTCCCAGATAACCGGCGTCGACGCCCCCGGCGGCGAACTCGCTGTCGGCGGCCAGCGCCGCGTGCATCGCCACGGTGGTCGCCACCCCGCCGATCTCGCACCGGGCCAGCGCGCCGCGCAGCCGGGCCAGCGCCTCGGCCCGGCTGGCCCCGCTGGCGACCAGCTTGGCCAGCAGGCTGTCGTACTGCGGCGGCACCGCCGAACCCGCCTGGACGTGCGTGTCGACCCGCAGGCCCGGCCCGGCCGGGAAGACCGCGCGGGTCACCGTGCCCGGGCTCGGCCGGAACCCGGCCGCCGGGTCCTCGGCGTTGACCCGGCATTCGATCGCGTGGCCGCTGAACTGGACGTCGGCCTGGGACAGCCGCAGCCCGCGCCCCTCGGCGATGGCGATCTGCTCCGCGACCAGGTCCAGCCCGGTGACCGCCTCGGTTACCGGGTGCTCCACCTGGATGCGCGCGTTGACCTCGAGGAACCAGAACGCGGACCGCTCGGCGTCGACCAGGAACTCCACGGTGCCCAGCCCCTGGTACTTCAGGTGCAGGCCGAGCGCGACCGCCGCCGCCCGCATCCCGACCCGCAGCGTCTCGCCGAGCCGCGGCGCCGGCGCCTCTTCGATCAGTTTCTGGTAGCGCCGTTGCACCGAGCAGTCCCGGTCGCCGAGGTGGATCACGTTCTGCCCGTCGCCCAGCAGCTGCACCTCGACGTGCCGCGCGGGGGAGACGTACCGCTCCAGGTACACGCGCGGATCGCCGAACGCCGCCCGCGCCTCCGCGCTGCCCACCGCGACCGCCTCGCCGAGCTCACCCGGCTCCCGCGCCACCCGCAGCCCCCCCCCCCCCCCCCCCCCCCCCCCCCGTTAAACCCCCCGGGAACC
>Ga0335081_10007598_pt1 | contig 17343 bp, 17 predicted proteins | sample Lox_Sample_35_FD_206713 | JGI IMG/M metagenome (GOLD analysis project Ga0335081, IMG submission 206713) | Soil microbial communities from Loxahatchee National Wildlife Refuge, Florida, United States - Lox_Sample_3.5 | ecosystem: Environmental > Terrestrial > Soil > Wetlands | place: USA... | reverse complement strand
CTGGGCCCGCCGGAGCGGACCGGCGGGCCCACGCCCCGGTACCTTCGTATAATCAGGCCGTTGCCACCCCTACGGAGCTGCGGTGCGATCGCTGTACTTCGATGAGCTGCGCCTCGGCGAGCGCTTCACCACGGACACCTATGCCGTGAGTGAAGCGCAGATCACGGCATTCGCGGCCGAGTTCGATCCACAGCCCTTTCACATCGACGACGCCGCCGCCCGCGCCTCGGCGTTCGGCGGCTTGATCGCAAGCGGCTGGCACACCGCGGCGATCAGCATGCGCCTCATCGTGGACGGACCGCTGCAGTTCGCCGGTGGCGTGGTCGGACTCGGGGCGGAGGTCAGCTGGCCGATACCGACCCGGCCGGGCGATGTGCTGCGCGTGGTGAGCGAGATCCTCGAGCTGCGGCCCTCGCGCTCGCGCCCCGACCGCGGCGTCGTGACCGTGCGCAACGAGACGCTCAATCAGCGCGGCGAGGTCGTGCAGATGCTGGTCGCCAAGCTCCTCGTACCGAACCGACCGCGCTAGGCGAAGGGCTGCCGACGCACGATCGTCTGGTCGCGCTCCGGCCCCGTCGAGATCATCTCGATCGGAACGCCGGCGAGCACCTCGATGCGCTGCAGATAGGCTCGCGCATTGGCCGGCAACGCCGTGTAGCTCGTGATGCCGACCGTGGATTCACGCCAGCCCGGCATCTCCTCGTACACCGGCTCCACGTCCGCGTACGCATCCACGATCAGCGGCGGCTCGGCGGTGACCCCGCTGCCGGTGCGATAGCCGACGCAGATGCGGATGGTCTCGAGCGCATCGAGCACGTCGAGCTTGGTGATCGCAAGACCGGTGACGCTCGACTGCACGATGCAGCGCTTGAGCACCACGGCATCGAACCAACCGCACCGTCGCGGCCGTCCGGTGACCGAGCCGAACTCGCGCCCGACTCTCGCCAGGTGCTCGCCGTCAACGTCGAACAGCTCGGTGGGAAAGGGCCCCGCGCCCACGCGCGTCGTGTACGCCTTGACGATGCCGAGCACCTCATCGAACAGGCGCGGGCCGATGCCCGTGCCGGTCGCGGCGAATCCGGCCGTGGTGTTCGATGAGGTCACGAACGGATAGGTACCGAGATCGACATCCAGCATCGCCGCCTGTGCGCCCTCGAACAGCACGTTCGCGCCGGCGGCGCGCAGCCCCGCCAGCGCGTCGGTCACGTCGGTCACCACCGGCTTCACCCGCTCGGCGAGCGCCAGCTGCTCGTCGAGGGTCCTCTGGAAATCCACCGGGGCCTGACGGAAGTACTGCTGCAGCACGAAGTTGTGGAAGTCCAGCACCTCGCCGAGCTTCGCCGCGAACCGGTCGCGCCGAAACAGGTCGGCGACCCGCACGGCGCGGCGCGCGACCTTGTCCTCGTAGGCCGGGCCGATGCCGCGCCCGGTGGTGCCGAGTGCATTCGCGCCGCGCGCCTGCTCGCGCGCGCGGTCGAGAGCGACGTGCGAGGGCAGGATCAGCGGGCAGTTGGGAGAGATGCGCAGCCGCTCGAATACCGGCACGCCGCGGCCGATCAGCATATCGGCCTCGCGCATCAGCGCCTCGAGCGACAGCACCACGCCGTTGCCGATGAAGCAGCGCACCTCGCGGTGCAGGATGCCCGAGGGGATGAGCGACAGCACGGTCTTCTCGCCGCCGATCACGAGTGTGTGCCCGGCGTTGTGTCCGCCCTGAAAGCGTGCGACGGCGGCCGCACGATCCGCGAGCAGATCGACGATCTTCCCCTTGCCCTCATCGCCCCATTGGGTGCCGATGACGATGATGAACTTGCCCATGAGCGCGCCCTAGCCCCGGATCCAGAACAGGATCGCGATTCCGAACAGCATGCTGATGAGGCCCGCCACGCGCAGCTCCCGATCACCGACTTCGAGCAGCCACGCCACCGCGCGCTTCAGGCCGGACGGATTGACGAACGGTACGATACCTTCGAGCACGAAGAACAGCGCCAGCGCGGCGGCCAGATCCGAGAAGTTGAGCTGCATCAGCGGCGCGACCCGCGGCCGGGGTCCTTGAAGTACTTGAAGAAGTCGCTGTCGGGTGAGAGCACCAGCACGTCGCCGTTCGTGCCGAGTGAATTGGTGTAGGCCTGCAGGCTGCGGTAGAAGGCGTAGAACTCGGGGCTCGAGCTGTAGGCGTGCGAATAGATGTCGGTGGCCTGCGCCGCCCCGGCGCCCTCGATCCGCAGCGCCTCGCGCTCGGCGTTGGCGATGATCTCGGTCTGCTTGCGCTCCGCGTCCGCCCTGATCGCCGTGGCCTGGCTCTGCCCCTCCGCCCGCAGGCGGTTGGCGATCTTCGCGAAATACTGCTTCATCTGCTCGAAGACGCGCGTGCTCACCTCCTCCGGCATGTCGATGCGCTGCACGCGCACGTCGACGATTTCGGTGCCGAGCGCGATCGCCGAGCGGCTCGCCCCGCCCAGCATCTCGCCCGTCACGGCGGCACGCTCGGCCGAGACGATCTGCCCGAGCGTGCGCTGCGCCATCACGGTCTTGATGCCATCCTTGACGATCTCCGAGAGCCGCTCGGCGGCGCTGTCTTCCTTGCCTCCGGTCGCCTTGTAATAGAGCGCCGGGTTGCTGACGCGCCATTTGATGTAGAAGTCGACGATCAGCCGCCGATTGTCGTTCGTCAGGAAGGTCTCGCCCTGATAGTTCTGCGTGAGAATGCGCCGGTCGAATTTCGTGATCTGATCCCAGGGCAGCTTCCAGTGCAGTCCGGGCTCGTAATCGGCGCCGATGATGGCGCCGAACTGTGTACGTACCGCAAGCTCGGTCTCGCTCACCGTGAACAGCGAGGTGAGCGCGAGCAGCAGCACGAGCGCGATCGTTACCAGCATCGGGATGAGGCGCGTGCTCATCAGCGCTCCGCCCGGTTGCGGCCGTCGACCGTCACGGTATCCGTCTCACTGGGCGCGGCCGTGCGCCCGGAATCCGGCTGCTGCGCATCCGGCGCAGGCACGACCCCCGCGCCGCGGCCGATGAGCTTGTCGAGCGGCAGATAGAACAGGTTGCCGTTGGTGCCGCCGGACTTCACGTCCACGATCACCTTGCTCGAGCGGCCGAGCACGCGCTCCATGGTCTCGAGATACAGCCGCTCGCGCGTGACCTCGGGCGCGCGCGCATAGGCAGCGGCGAGCTGCGAGAAGCGCGCCGCCTCGCCCTCCGCGATCGCCACTGCCTTGGCGCGGTTGGCCTCGGCGATCTGCAGACGCCGGTTGGCGTTACCCTGCGCCACCGGCAGGATGCCGTTGGCGATGGCCTGCGCCTCGGCGATCGCCTTGTCCCGATCCGCCTCGGCCTTGTTCGAGTCGGCCTGCGAGGGAACCACCGGCTCGGGTACCTGCACGTCGGTGAGATTGACCGTGGTCACCTCGATGCCGGTGTTGTAGCCGTCGAGGATGCGCTGGATCAGCACGCTGGTGCGGCGCGTGACCTGGGGCCGGGTTGCACCGACCAGCACGTCCTCGAGGTTGCTCTGGCCGATCACCTCGCGGATCACGCTCTCGCTCACCTCGCGCAGGGTCTGCTCGGGATCGCGCACGCGAAAGGCGGCCTTCAGGGGGTCGACCAGCTGGTATTGCACGGTGAAGCGCAGGTCGACGAGATTGATGTCCTTGGTCAGTACGCGCGACTTGTATTCGGTGCTGTTGACGCTGCCGACGTTGATCTTGCGCACCGTCTCGATGGGCCACGGCAGATGCCAGCCGGCACCCTGGTCGTGCACGTACACGAGCCTGCCGAACCGCTGGATGATGCCGCGCTCGGCCGCGCCGACCTGATAGAAACCGCTGACCAGCCACACGCCAAGGGCGAAGAGCCCAACCAGGGCGAGCAGCGAGCTGCCCCCGTCCCCGCCCTGACCCGGCCGCAACAGCGACTCGAGCTTGCGCTGCCAGCTCTTCACTTTCTCATCCAGATCCGGACCGCCCGAGCCGGGACGCCGGCCCCAAGGATTGTTCTGACCGCCTGGTTGATTCCACGCCATGGCAATACGCGCGCCGCACGCTACAGTGTTTCTTACGGGAGGACCTTCGGATGCTAGGACAGTTTGGCCGCGCTCGCGGGAGTCGCCGATTGTAGGTAGGGCTCCGCAGGGCCACAAGCCGTATCGCCGCCGCGCGTCTCCAGCACCGTGACCCCGGCCGTGCGCGCGAGCACGAGCAGCTCCACATCCGGCAGCTCCACCGACAGCTCGATGGCGCCGTCCTCGGCCACTTGCTCCGCGCGCACCGCCCCGCAGGCATACAGCCGCGAGCGCACGGCCCCGGCGCTCGGCGCCAGGCGCAGCCGCGCGCCGCGCACCGCGCGCGCCAGCCGCTCGGCGATGACCTGCTCGAGCAGCTCCAGGCCGCGTGCCTGCGCCGCCGAGATCCACACCGCGGTGGCGCGCTCCTCGGCGTCGCGCTCGATGCGCGCGGCGGCGCCGAGACGGTCGATCTTGTTGTAGACCATGACCTGCGCGATGTCCTCGGCACCGATCTCCTTCAACACCTCGTTCACCTGCCCGATGTGCGCATCGCGGCGCGGATCGCTCGCATCGACCACGTGCAGCAGCAGCGTCGCCTCGCGCGCCTCGGTGAGCGTGGATTTGAAGGCGGCGACGAGCTCGTGGGGCAGATCGCGAATGAACCCCACCGTGTCGGCGATCACCGCCGGCGTACCGCCCGGCAGTCGGATGCGGCGCACCGTCGGGTCGAGGGTCGCGAACAGCTGATCGGCCACGTACGCATCCGCTCCGGTGAGGGCACGGAACAGCGTCGACTTGCCGGCGTTCGTGTACCCGACCAGCGTCACCGTCGGCACCGGAATCTCGCTGCGCTGCTGCCGCCCGGTCTCACGCTGCTGCTGGATGCGCGCAAGGCGCTTCTCGAGCACGCGCACGCGCTGCGCGAGCAGCCGACGATCGGTCTCGAGCTGCGTCTCGCCGGGTCCGCGCATGCCGATGCCGCCCTTCTGACGCTCAAGGTGCGTCCAACCGCGCACCAGGCGGCTCGCGAGGTGCTTCAGCTGCGCGAGCTCCACCTCGAGCTTGCCCTCGAAGCTGCGGGCGCGCTGGGCGAAGATGTCGAGAATCAGGGCGCTGCGGTCGAGCACGCGACGACCGGTGAGCTTCTCGAGGTTGCGCTCCTGGCTCGGGGAGAGGCGGTGGTCGACGAGAATCACCTCGGCCGCCTGGGTCTCGGCCGCGAGCCTGAGCTCCTCGGCCTTGCCGCTGCCGACGAAGAAGCGGGGATCGGGACGCTCGCGCCGTCCCGTGACGGTCGCGACCGGATCCGCGCCGGCCGAGCGCGCGAGTTGCCTGAATTCCGCAAGGTCTTCGGGATCGACGGGTGCCCCGAGTCCCAGGCGCACCAGCAGCGCACGCTCACCGGTGCGCGGGCGCTCGAACATGTCTCATGACCGGACGGGCTGCGTCCTCATTCGGCAACGGGCTCCGTGGAGGCCGGTGCGCCATCCTCCGACTGCAGGCGCACGTTGCGCGCCGGCACGACGGTCGAGATGGCGTGCTTGTAGACCATCTGGCTCACGCTGTTCTTGAGCAGCACTACGAACTGGTCGAAGGAATCGATCTGGCCCTGAAGCTTGATGCCGTTCACCAGGTAGATGGACACGGGCACGCGCTCTTTTCGCAAGGCATTCAAAAAGGGGTCCTGCAGCGATTGGCCTTTGGCCATCGGGTTCTCCTTATTCTGGCAGCTTCTAGTTGTTCGGTTCTAAGATCGCGGGGGTCCGTCCCATGGACGGCGATCTCGCAAAGCAAGCTCCATGCCCTGCAAGGCAAGGCGTAGTGCCTCCATCCTATCACGGCAGCGCCGCCGCCGGCCAAAACCCTACGAGCTCGCGACGCAGCTCGCGGCTCCAGCTTTCATAGGCATCAGTGACTTGCGGGTCGACCCACCTGATTGCGCGGTCGGCGCGCAGCCAGGTCATCTGACGCTTGGCCAGCTGGCGCGTGGCGGTGATCGCCCGTGCCACGGCCTCCTCCAGGGTGCCGGATCCGGCCAGATAGGCCCACAGTTGCCGGTAGCCCACGGCGCGCATGGCCGGGTGCTCGGCAGTGAGCCCCGGCCGGGCCCGGAGCCGTGCAACCTCCGCGAGCAGGCCCTGCCGCATCATCCGCTCGAAGCGCAGCGCGAGCGCCTCGTGGAGCGCACCCCGCTCCGGAGCGAGCGCCCAGCGTAGCGGCGGCTCAGGCAGGGCCGCCCGCGTCGCGCGTTGCAGCACCGAGAGTGGCTGGCCGCTCACGTAGCACACCTCGAGCGCCCGCTGAATGCGCTGCGGGTCGTTTGGATGAATGCGTGCGGCGGCCTGCGGGTCGAGCCGCGCGAGCTCGGCATGCAGGACCGGCCAGCCGGCGCGAGCCGCGCGGGCATCGATGTCACGGCGCAGCTCGCTGGTGCCGCGCGGCAGCGGGGCGATCCCCGCAGTGAGTGCGCGCAAGTACAGCATCGTCCCGCCGACCAGCAGCGGAATGCGCCCCCGACCGCGGATCGCGGCGATGAGCGCCACTGCGTCCGCCGCAAAGCGCCCGGCCGAGTAGGTTTCCTCGGGATCCACGATGTCGATGAGGTGGTGCGGGACTCGGGCGCGGATCTCGGGGAGCGGCTTCGCGGTACCGATGTCCATGCCGCGGTACACGAGCGCCGAGTCCACGCTCACGATCTCGACCGGCAACTCCGCAGCGAGCCGCAGCGCCCAGTCGCTCTTGCCCGCGCCCGTGGGGCCCGTGAGCACGATCACCGGGAGGGACGTAGTGGCGACAGCCATCGCCGTCAACGGCCCCGGAGGAAGAGCTGATCGAGCTCGGCGAGGGTCAGGCGGGTCCAGGTGGGGCGGCCGTGATTGCACTGGTTCGCCCGGTCAGTGGTCTCCATCTGCCGCAGCAGGGCGTCCATCTCCGGCAGGGTCAGCCGACGGTGTGCATGAATCGCCGTGCGGCAGGCGAGGGTCGCCAGGAACCGATCCGCGGCATCGCCGAGGTGATGCGCCTCGCTGTCGGGCTCGGCGGGACGCGCGAGCGCGCGGATGACGCCCGTCACGTCAGCCCCGCTCAGCAGCGCGGGAACGCGCCGCACCGCCACCCGCGTGGGTCCGATGGCGTCGAGCTCGAAGCCGGCCCGCTCCCATTGCTCGCGATCGGTCAGCAGCACATCGACCTCGTGGGCCTTGAGCTCCACGATCAGCGGGTCGATGAGCAGCTGGGAGGCGGGATGAGCCGTTCCGTACTGCTCCTTCAGCTGCTCGTAGAGCACGCGCTCGTGGGCTGCATGCATGTCCACGAGTATCAGCCCCTCGCGGCTCTGAGCAAGGATGTACACGCCGTGGAGCTGCGCGATGGCACTGCCCAGCGGCTCGCCCGCCTGCGGGCCCGAACCGTTGGGCCGACCCTGCGGCAGCTCGGCGGGCAGCGATCCGGGCGCCTCGCGCACGCCGCTCTCGGCACCGGCGGTAAGCTCGCGCGCGATGAGCCACGGACTGCGCGTCGCGCGCGCGAAGGGCAGGTTCTGCGTGCGCTGCGCCTGCCCGGCCGGATCGATCGGTAGCACCGCGGCCGGAGCCGCAGCGGCGGCGGGCCGCGTGGCAGCGAGTGCACGCTCGACCGCGCGGAACACGAAGTCGTGAACCTGCCGTGCATCGCGAAACCGCACCTCGAGCTTCGCAGGATGGGCGTTCACATCGACGAGCTGCGGATCGAGGGTCAGGTACAGCACATACGAGGGATGCCGGCCGTGGAAGAGCACGTCCCGGTAGCCGAGGCGCACGGCATTCGTCAGCAGCCGATCGCGCACCATGCGACCGTTCACGAACCAGTACTGCTCGTCCGGCTGCGCGCGCGTCGCCGTGGGCAGGCCGATCCACCCCGTCAACATGACCGGGCCAGCCGTCTGTGCGATCGCAATGGCCCGGCCGAAAAATTTCTCCCCGAGCACGGCGGCGATCCGGGCACCGCGCAACGCACTCATCTCCGCATCATCCGGCGCATCCGCCGATGCGCGCGCGTCGATGAGCACGCGCTCGCCGTGGCGCAGGCGGAAGCTCACGTCCGCGCGCGACAGTGCGAGCCGCTCGGTGAGGCGGGCGATGTGCCCGAGCTCGGTCGTATCCGAGCGGACGAACTTGCGCCGCGCCGGCACGTTGAAGAAGAGGTCGCGGACCTCGACCGTCGTACCCAGCGGGTGTGCAACCGGGCGGACCGGGCTTGCGGCAGCGCCGGCAGCGGTGATCTCCACACCGTGCGTGGCGCCCGCCGTGCGCGAGGCGAGCCGGAAGCGCGACACCGAGGCGATCGAGGGTAGTGCCTCGCCTCGGAACCCCAGACTCACGACCGACTGCAGATCATCGAGCGAGGTGATCTTGCTGGTCGCGTGGCGCGAGAGGGCGAGCGCGAGCTCATCGGGGGCGACTCCGCCGCCATCGTCGCGAACGCGCACCAGGCCGACGCCGCCTCGCTCCACGTCGATCTCGATACGGTGCGCCCCGGCATCGAGACTGTTCTCCACCAGCTCCTTGACCACGGAGGCCGGGCGCTCGATGACCTCGCCCGCGGCGATCTGGTCGATGATCTCGTCAGACAGGATTCGGATCGGCATGCGGCGCGGCAGTCCTGGCAGGAAGACGCCATGTTAGCCGCTGGCGCGCCGCAGGGAAGCTCGAGGGCCGGCGAGCTCCTCAGGGCGAGGCGATCGGCCCTCGCGAGCCCGCGCCGGCGAGCACCGCCGCCGTGCTGGGCTCGCGCGCACGCGCGAAATGCGTGCCCGCGGGCGGATGGTGCTCGAAGTACCCGCGCAACCCCGTGAAGATCGCCTCCGCCAGCCTCGTCTGCTCGCGCGCGGTGCGCAGCCGCCGCTCCTCAACCGGATTGGAGATGTAGGCAGTCTCGACGAGCATCGAGGGAATGTCGGGCGATTTGAGCACGACGAAGCGTGCCTGCTGCACGCTCGGCTTGCGGACTTCGCCGACCTGCTCAAGGGCGATGAGGACGCTCTCGGCCGCCGTCATGCTGGTGCTGATGGTCGCCTTCGAAGACAGGTCGAGCAGCACCGAGCGCAGCGTGGAGTCCTTGTCACCGAGCGACACGCCACCCATCAGGTCGGCCGCGTTCTCCCGCTCGGCCAGGATCTTCGCCGCCTCGTCGGTGGCGCCGCGCTCGGACAGCACATAGACCGAGGAGCCCGTCACGTCGCGATTGGCGATCGAATCGGCGTGCACCGACACGAACAGGTCGGCCTTGGCGGCCCGCGCGCGCGCCACGCGATCACCCAGCAGCAGGAACTCGTCGTGATTGCGGGTGAGCACCGCGTGCATGCCGTCCTCGTCATTGATGCGTGCCGCGAGCGCGCGAGCAATCGCCAGCACCACGTCCTTCTCGTGCGTGCCGCTGTGCCCCGTCGCCCCCGGATCATGCCCGCCGTGCCCCGCGTCGACCGCGACGATGACATCCCGGTCGGAGTCCGCCGGGGCATGCGCGGCGCGAATCGTGCGCAGCGTCGGCGCAGAGCCTGCAGCCGTTGCGACCTCGCCGGCCGCACCGAGCCTCACCACCAGCCTCGCGCCGTGATCCGTGCTGCTCGACCAGCTCGCCGTCGGTGTGCTCGCCTGCCCGACCTCCAGCACGATGCGCAGTGTCCCGTCCGGCCGCGGAGCCGCCCGCACCGTCTCAACGAGACCGCTGCCCTCGGGAAGATGCAGGCCACTCGCGAGGCGCGTATTCGCGAGGTCGATGACCACGCGGGAGGGCTGCTCGAGCGTGAAGAGCCTGTAGGCGGTGGTGCGTGAGAGATCGAGCGTGAGGCCGGCGCGATCGGGCGCCGCGGCGAGATCCACGGACCGCAGATCGGCATGGCCGGCGGCAGCCGCATTCGCGGACAGCGCCAGGAACACTCCACACAGCAGAAAACCGCGTCTTATCATGGACTTCGCTGCGAATTCTGCGCGGTAATCTACGATTCCCGCGCCCACAATTCAACCTCTACAGGCTCGCCCCGCCAGCCTCGGGCCAGCGAGCAACCCACTCTCGGCCGAAATCCGAGCGCGCAGCGATCTCGATGCGGTGCCGGTCGGCCTCTACGCTGAGGCTCGCCACGAGATCGGGTTGGGGCAGATGTTCGGCCCCGCGCTCGGGCCACTCGATCAGAAAGAGGTGATCCGAACGGACCAGATCGCGCAGGCCCAAGGTTTCGACCTCCGCCGCACCGCGCAGCCGATACAGGTCGAGGTGCACGATCGTCAGAGCGTCGGCCCGGTGGCACTCGAGGAGTGTGTAGGTCGGACTGCGAACGGCGCCGGTGTATCCGCAAGCACGCAGGAATCCCCGCGCCAGCGTCGTCTTGCCGGCACCGAGATCCCCGCTCAGGTAGACCACCACGACGTGCCTGGCAGGGGCCGGCATCGACCCGGCGAGCCGCGCGCCAACCCCTTCGGTCTCTTCGGCGGAGCGGGTGGCGAGGTGTAGCGCGAAGTCTGCAGCCATCACAGATTGACGCTGGCCCTGAGCTCGCGCGCCACATCGCCGGCGAGCAGACCGCGCTCACCCCCGCGGGCGACGGCATCTCCCGCCATGGCATGGGCGAGCACCGCGGCACGCGTCGCCAGCCAGGGATCGCGGCACTGGGCGAGGATCCCGGCGACCGCCCCGGTCAGCACGTCCCCCATGCCGGCGCTCGCCATTCCCGGATTGCCGCTCTCACACAGCCCCGGGGTGCGGGCCCTCATGCCGACAAGCGTCCCGGCACCCTTCAGCACCACGATCCCGCCGTAGCGCCCGACGAGCTGATCCAGCGCAGCCAGGCGATTGCTCTGGATCTCAGCCGCATCCACCTTCAGCAGCCTTGCCGCCTCGCCCGGGTGCGGCGTCAGAATCCAGTCATCGCGCGCGTCACTGTCGCCTTCGGCAATCAAGTTCAGCGCATCGGCATCCACGATCAGCGGCTTGCCGGCGCGCAGCACGGCAGCCAGCGCCGCGCGCGCCCACTCGCTGCGGCCCAGGCCGGGTCCGATGGCGATGATCTCGGCGCGCTCGAGCGGAGCTTCGAGCTCGGCGGCGTTCGTCAGCGGCAGGCAGATCAGCTCCGGGCGCCCCGCAACGATCGCGACGACGTTGTCCGGGTCGACCGCCACCGTCACGAGTCCGGCGCCCACGCGCAGGCAAGCTTCCCCGGCGAGACGCACGGCCCCGGGCATGCCCGGGCCGCCACCGACGATGAGAACGCGCCCGAACTCTCCCTTGTGCGCCGCACGCCTGCGGCGCGGCAACGCCGCGACGATCTCACTCTCCGTGATGCGCGTGAGGCGTGGCGCGAACTTCGCGTCCGCTGGAGCCGGCAGCCCGAGATCATCGAAGTACACCGTGCCGGAGTACTCGGGCCCATCGCCGATGAAGAGTCCGGTCTTCAGGCCGACGAAGGTCACGGTGCAGTCGGCGTGCACCGCGATGCCACAGCTCATGCCGGTATCGGCGTTGAGCCCCGAGGGGATGTCGAGCGCGAACACCGGGCGCTGCGCGGCATTGATGGCACGGATGACTGCCGCGGCCTCCGGGCGCACCTCGCTCGCAAGCCCGATCCCGAACAGGGCATCGACGATCAGGTCGCACTCGCCCAGCCCCTCTGCGCTAAAGGGCTGTACGCGGCCCTCACTCGCGACAAAGTCCGCGTGCGCCTGATGCGCATCGCCACGCAGTGCGGCCGGCGGCGCGGCGGCAAGGGCCGTGACGGTCAAGCCGGCGGCCCGCGCAAAGCGCGCAAGCACGTAGCCGTCGCCGCCGTTGTTGCCGCCGCCGCAGACGATGACGATGCGGTGTGCCGTCGGCCAGCGCGAGCGCAGGTAGCGCAGAGCGGCCTCGCCGGCGCGCTTCATGAGCGTGTAGCCCGGGATGCCGAGCTCGCTGATTCCGTGCGCATCGAGTGCGCGGACCTGGGATGCGGAATACAGAGCGATCGGCAGGGCCATGCGCTCATTATACTGGCGCGCCATGGGCCGCCTGCCGGAGTTCGACCCTCACGACCCCGCGCTCGTGAAGCGCGCGCTTGCCGCACGGGCGAGCGAGTTGGGGTTTGACGGGCTCGGCGTGGCGAGCGTCGCGCTGGATGAGGATGCGCGCCACCTCGATGCCTGGCTCGCCGCCGGATTCCACGGCGAGATGGCCTACATGCAGCGCCACGCCCGGCTGCGAGCCCAGCCGAGCGAGCTCGCGCCCGGTACCGTGCGGGTCATCTGCGTGCGCATGCACTACTGGCCGCAGGAGGCGCGTGCGGCGCTCGCCGTGCTGGCCGAGCCCGAGCTTGCCTACGTGTCGCGCTATGCGCTCGGCCGCGACTACCACAAGGTCATGCGCGCCGCACTGGCGCGGCTGGCCGCGGAGCTCGCCGAGCGCATCGGACCCTTCGGCTACCGTGTGTGTGTCGACAGCGCTCCGGTGCTCGAGAAGGCCCTCGCGCGCAACGCTGGCCTCGGTTGGATCGGCAAGCACACCAATCTGCTCGCCCGCGAGGTGGGCTCGTGGTTCTTTCTCGGGGAGATCCTCACCGATCTGCCCCTGCCCGCGGATGCCCCGGCGAGCGCGCACTGCGGCACCTGCGCTGCGTGCATCGAGGCGTGTCCGACGCGGGCGATTCTCGGGCCCTACCGGCTCGATGCGCGGCGCTGCATCTCTTATTTGACCATCGAGAGCCGGCAGCCGATCCCTCTCGAGTTCCGTGCCGCCATCGGCAACCGCATCTACGGTTGCGATGACTGTCAGCTCGTGTGTCCCTGGAACAAGTTTGCGCGCGCGGCGAGCCACTCGGACTTCAAGGTGCGCCACGGGCTCGATGCGCCGCGGCTCGCCGAGCTCTTTGGCTGGACGGCCGACGAGTTCGACGCACGCATGCGCGGCTCGGCGATCTACCGCATCGGCTACGAGCGCTGGTCCCGCAATATCGCGGTCGCGCTCGGCAATGCGCCGCGCTCAGCGGCGGTCGTTGCAGCTCTGGAGGCACGGCGCGAGGACCCCTCCCCGCTGGTGCGCGAGCATGTCCTCTGGGCGCTAGCGCGCCACCGCGCCGGGCTTGGGGCCTGAGCCGCGTCGCCGCAGCGCGCCGCGGTTCACCTGCACGTTGTCGATCAGCCGCGCCTTGCCGAGGCGCACCGCAGTGAGCACCACCAGATGGCGAGCGTCGGGCCGGGGCTCGGAAAGATCCCGCGCGTCGCGGATCGCGAAGTAATCGGGCCGGAATCCCGCGCCGCTCAGCGCCTCGGCCGCCGTGCGCTCGATCAGCGCAAAATCGGTCTCGCCGGCGTAGACACTGCCGGCCGCGCGCTGCAGCTCCTGATGGATGCGTGGCGCGAGCGCGCGCTCGTGCGGGGTCAGATACTGATTGCGCGAGCTCAAGGCGAGCCCGTCACTCTCGCGCAGCGTCGGCGCACCGATGATCTCGACGGGAATGCACAGATCCGCGACCATCCGCCGAATCACCGTCAGCTGCTGGAAGTCCTTCTCGCCAAACACGGCGACGTGCGGTTGCACGATATTGAAGAGCTTCGCCACGATGGTCGTGACTCCTTCGAAGTGCCCCGGCCGGAACTCCCCGCACAGGATGCGCGACAGACCGGGCACCTCGACACGAGTCGCCCCCTCCGGGCCGTGCGGATAGATCTCCGCTACATCGGGCATGAACATGATGTCGCAGCCGGCCTCCTCGAGCATGCGCTCGTCCTGGTGCGGCGTGCGCGGATAGTGCGCGAAGTCCTCGTTCGGTCCGAACTGCATGGGATTGACGAAGATGCTCGCGACGAAGCGGTCGCCGTGGCGGCGTGCCGCCTCGATGAGACTCACGTGGCCCGCGTGCAGGTTACCCATGGTGGGCACGAAGGCGATGCGCTGGCCCTTGCTGCGCCAGCGGCTCACCTGCTCGCGCACCGCCGCGATGGTCTTTGTGGTCTGCATGCTTCAGATGGTCCGATTGCGCAGCGGGTTGTAGTAGAGACGGCCGCGCTTCATGCGCAGGATGGCTGCGAGCAGTTCGTCGTAGTCGGCCTGATTGCTGATCGGATCGATGGAGGCGGCATTGACGATGAGGAGCGGCGCCGCCTCGTACTCGTAGAAGAAACGCGCATAGGCCTCGTTGAGCCGCACCAGATAGTCACGCTCGATGTGCTGCTCATAGTCGACGCCGCGCCGGGCGATGCGCTCGAGCAGCACATCGACCGGGGCCTGCAGGTAGACCACGAGATCCGGCTTCGGCGCGACGATGCCAAGCTTGGCGTGCACCTGCTCGTAGAGGCCGTATTCGGCCTCATCGAGCGTGATGCGGGCGAACAGCCGGTCCTTCTCGAGCAGGTAATCCGCGACGCGGACCGGCGCGAACAGATCGTGCTGCGCGAGCGCGGCGAGCTGCTGCGCGCGCTGGAACAGGAAGTACAGCTGCGTCGGAAACGCCGCGGCGCGCGGATTGCGGTAGAAGCGCTCGAGGAACGGATTCTCGGCAGCCTGCTCGAGGATCAGCTCCGCCGCCAGGCTCGCGCACAAGCGGCGCGCCAGCGAGGTCTTGCCGACGCCGATCGGACCCTCGACGACGATGTAGCGGAATGCCGGAGCCGGAGTCGTCATAGCGCAGTGGGGAGAGTCTCAAAGAATCCGGATGCCATCGCCCGCGACGCGCCCCTTGAGCTCGGCGACGCGCCCGAGCCCGGGCACGTCGAGATCCGGGGCGATGTCGGCGAGAGGATACAGAACGAAATTCCGCTCCACTATACCGGGATGCGGCAGGGTGAGATCGGGCTCGTCGCGCCGCTCGCGGCCGTAGACGAGCAGGTCGAGGTCGAGCACCCGCGGGCCCCAGCGCTCATGCACTGCCGGTCGGCCGAACTCGCTCTCCAGGCCGCGCAGAGCCTGGAGCAGCGCGCGGGCATCGAGCTGCGTGACGAGGGCGGTGACGGCATTGACGTAGTCGGGCTGCGGAATCGTGCCCATCGGGCGCGTGCCATATAACGGCGAATGCAGGATTGCCCGTGTCACCGGCAGCTCGCCCAGCCGTCGCTGCGCGGCCAGCACCTGCACGCGCGGATCATCGAGATTGCTGCCCAGGCCCACGTAGGCCGGCTGCCAGATCGTCATGGCAGGAAGCGGTGGGCCTTCAGGCCGAGCTCGCTGGACGCCTGCGCCTGCGCCGGCGCCGCGGTCCGCGGCGCGCGCCCTCGCGCCGCGGCCCGTCTGCCTCGAGCTTCTCAGCCATCGCGTCGCGCTCCTCGGCAGAGACTTCCTGCAGACGCCGCCACCACAGGGCGGTATCGCGCGAGGCGAGGCCATACTCCGCGCGCAGCAGCAGCAGATCGAATGCGGCACGAAAGCGCGGATGCTCGAGCATGCGCAGTGCGCGGCGGCCGCGCGGATGCTCGAGCCGCGGCTGCGCGGAGAACATCTCACGCACGCCGAGCGCGAAGCGGCGCGGGATCGCAATGTGCACCTGTGACTCGCGCACGGCGCGATCACAGGCGTCGAGAATGGTCTGCAGCTCGTGCCAGTGCGCCGGAGGTGCCGCCTCGATCACCTTGGCGATGGGCCCATAGAGCAGCAAGGCAAACAGGAACGTCGGCGTCACTGGCCGGTCCGCGAGCACACGAGCATCAGTGTTACGCAGCCCCTGCATCAGCAGCTGCTCGACGAGGCTCCCGGGGTGCTGTCGCAGATAGGCATCGACTGTGGGCAACAGCACCGCGAGCAGCCCGAGATCTCTCAGGACCTCGAGGCTGCGCGCGCCATGGCCGGACAGAAAGAGCTTCAATGTCTCATCGAACAGCCGTGCGGGCGGCACCCCGCCCAGCAAGTCCCGCAAGGCGCCGATGGGGGCGGCGGTCGCGGGATCGAGAGCGAAGCTGAGCTTCGCCTGGAAGCGCGCCGCCCGCAGCATGCGCACCGGATCCTCGCGATAGCGCGTCTCCGGATCGCCGATCAGCCTCAAGGTCCGCGCGGCGATGTCCTCGGCCCCGCCCACGTAATCCCACAGCGAGAAGTCCGCGATGTTGTAGTAGAGCGCGTTGGCCGTGAAATCGCGCCGCCATACGTCCTCGCCGATCGAGCCATAGACGTTGTCGCGAATGATGCGTCCGGTCTCATCGAGCACCCGGTGAAGGGCTTCATCGGTAGCGGCGAGCTCAGCTTCGGCCGGGTCGGCCTCGGGCAGCTCGTCCATCTCGGGCGCCTCACCGTCCTCCGGGTCGGCATCCGGGATCGGCTCCTCACCCTGCGAGGGGGCGCTGGCCGCGCGGAACGTCGCGACCTCGATGGTCTCGCGTCCGAAGAACACATGGGCGAGGCGGAAGCGCCGGCCGACCAGCCGGCAGTTGCGGAACAGCCGCTTGACCTGCTCCGGCAGGGCATCGGTTGCGACGTCGAAATCCTTCGGCTCGATACCGAGCAGCATGTCGCGCACGCACCCGCCGACCAGGAAGGCCTGAAAACCCCCATCACGAAGGCGGTAGAGGACCCGGAGCGCATTGGGCGAGATGCCGGAGCGTGAGACCGAGTGATCGGACCGGGGAATGATCCGGGGGGTGACGGCGGGCGCCGGGGCGGGCGCAGCAGGGGAGTTCAAAATGGGGGCTTTCGCACTTACTTGAGCAATGAAGCGAGGCACATATAATACCGCGCTCTGCCAAGCGGCCCCACCGACGCTCCCTTCGTCTAGAGGCCTAGGACATAGCCCTCTCAAGGCTGTAACACGGGTTCGAATCCCGTAGGGAGCGCCATAAAATCAATGAGTTGCGGGATCTCTGGCGGCACCGTACAAAAAAAGTACAAAAAAGCGCGCCAGAATTTTTGTACGGTTAGCCCTGGACGACCGCAGTCGCGTGTGGATTTTCGGTACGGTATTTGGGCGCGCCCAGCCGACGACGTGCGGGTACGCTGCGCCCTCCAGTGGATGCGACGACTCCCCGTTTTTCACTGCTAGCTGGCGTCCGCCGCTGCGCGGGTCTGGCGACCCAAGCGGCTTGGCAATTACCCTCGCGGGGCGAGGGATCGGAAATCTGCGGTGAGCGCGCCGAGCGGGGCTTCGGATTGCAGAGCGCGTGAAAGTAGGCATCCACAATCTTGGGCCAGATCTCTCGAAGGGCCTTCTGGCCTTCCTTGGTGTGCGCCGATTTACCCGAATCCATTCGTCTCTGCCGGGACCGACATCGTTGCAAGGCTCAAGTGTACCGAGGAGGTTCACGGGCAGTGCGCCGCCTAACGAATGTAAGGGACTTCCCCGTCCCGGAACGACACCGAGGTGTCAGGATTGAGTTGCGTAATCGATCCTTCCGAAAGGGGAAGTCCCATGAGCT
>Ga0335081_10007597_pt1 | contig 17343 bp, 15 predicted proteins | sample Lox_Sample_35_FD_206713 | JGI IMG/M metagenome (GOLD analysis project Ga0335081, IMG submission 206713) | Soil microbial communities from Loxahatchee National Wildlife Refuge, Florida, United States - Lox_Sample_3.5 | ecosystem: Environmental > Terrestrial > Soil > Wetlands | place: USA... | reverse complement strand
AAAAGTATGAGGCCCGAGCAGTGGGAAATATTCAAGAAAGCCGCGCGGCTGGAAAAACTGGACAAAGTGCCAATGGCCATGATCGTGGACAGTCCATGGATACCCGGTTACCTCGGCCTCAAGCACTTGGATTTTTATCTCGACCCGGAATTGTGGTTCCAATCACATCTGAAAATTCACCAGGAGTTTCCAGACATCATCTGGGTGCCTTCGTGGTGGATGGAATACGGCATGGCGGCGGAACCCTCGGCGCTGGGGGCCAAGATCAAATTCTGGCCGGACAACACGCCCAGCGAATACCACACGCTGTATCGCATCGAGGATGTCGAAAAGTTCCCGGAATACGAAGTTGAAGCCGATGCGTTCATGGCCCTGACCCTGCAACGCATCCGCATGCAGAAGCAACGCATCCTGGACACCGGTGAAATCCTGCCGCTGGTCACGTCGCGCGGCCCGATGTGTACGGCGGGGTTTGTGCGCGGCACGACCGAACTGATGATTGATCTGGTGGAAAAACCCGAGTGGTCCCACAAATTACTCGACCTGTGCACACGGCTGGTCATTGACTGGTTGAAAGCCCAGCACCAGGCCCTGGGCAATACGGTGGAAGGCATCTTTGTTCTCGACGACATCGTCGGTTTCGTAAACGAGGAGCATTACCAGGAATTTTGTCACCCTTATTTGAAGCGCATTTGCGACGCCTTCCCGAAAGATTGGGTGAAAATCTACCACAACGATGCCGAAATCCAGGCCTGTCTGGATCACCTGCCGGATTGCGGGTTTAATGTCTTGAACTGGGGAAAACAAACGGACATTTCCGAGGTCAAGGAACGCGTCGGAGACCGGATGTGTCTGATGGGAAATGTGAATCCGCTCGAAGTCGGCGTCCGCGGCACGCCGGCGGAAGTGCGCGCCGCGACGCTGGACGTTCTGGAAAAGGGCGGCGACCGGGGCATGATTCTGTCCATCGGCGGCGGCACCAGTCCCGGAATGCCCAAACAGAACATCCTCGCCATGCTGGAAGCGTTGGCGGAATTCAATTCCAGGCGGTAATTTTTCGGATTTAAAAAAAAGAAAGACCAAATGCCCGACTATGCGTTAATGAACCAGTGCCTTTATGAAGGCAAAGCCAAGGAGGTCGAACAGATGACCAAAGACGCTCTGGCTGAAGGCCGGAACGTGCAGGAAGTTTTGACCGCGGGATTGATCGCCGGCATGAGCGTCGTTGGCGAGGACTTCAAGCACAACGTTCTCTACGTGCCGGAAGTGCTGATTGCCGCCCGCGCCATGAAAGCCGGCCTGGCGGTCCTGAAGCCGTTGTTGAGCGCACACGACTCGAAGGTGCAGCCGGCGGGAGTGCTGGTCATGGGAACCGTGCGCGGCGATTTGCATGACATCGGAAAGAACCTCGTCTGCATGATGGCCGAAGGCGCCGGGTTTGAAGTCCATGACCTCGGTGTGGACCAAAGCATCGAGAAATTTCTGGCCGCCACCGAACGGTACAAGCCGCATATCATCGGCATGAGCGCGTTACTGACCACGACGATGATTTACATGAAGGTCGTAATTGACGGCTATAAAGAACGGGGCCTCGACCATATCAAGTTTGCCATCGGCGGCGCGCCCATCAGCCAGATGTATGCGGACGAGATCGGCGCAGATGGTTACGGCGCCGATGCGTCGAGCGCGGTGGATTTGTTCCTGTATTTAATGGGCAAAGGCGCCGCGCCCACGGCCAAATCCAAATTGGAAACCATCGAGTCGGCCAAGGCCGAGCGCGCAGAGTCAAGGAGACCACGCGATCCGAATGCCAGATCGAAATTCCAGATTCTCTCCTGGCAGGACATTCCTTCCGAAGTCAAGGCGTGGGATGATTTCGATGAAGTCAGGGTCAACCTGCCGTCGCGTTTCGCCGAGCGCATTGACGCCTCGGCGCAGAAGCAGGGTTTAATTCAGGCTGACCAATACATGGCGCAACTGCGCTGGAGCGACCCGGCGGAGCGGGCTGGCTCGCCCGAAGAGGTTGCCGAAGCCGTTAAGAAGGAGTTGGAGGCAAAGTTTGCCTGACCGCCGAAGGTTGCTAATTTACTGCGGACAGCAAAAGCACGTTCCAACATATCAAGGCCGTCGTCACAGGACGCGAGAAACATGAACGCAAAAAAACTACGGATTATTGGCGATTTGATCAACAACGCCTATGCCCGGGCCCGCAACGCCTTCATCGCCCGCAACCTGGAGGGTTATCAAACTCTCGCCAGATTACAGACCAATCTGGGCGTGGAATTTCTGGACATCAACATTGACGGCACCCGGCAAATCCAGGTGAAACTGGAGGAAATGCGGGCCTTCCTGCCGGACCTGATTCCCGCCATTCAGGCGGTCACACCCGTGCCGCTTTGCGTGGACAACCCGTCCGTCGAATACCACAAAGTCGCGCTGAAGCATTATAATCGTTCCAAGGGCGGGGCGCCCATCCTGAATTCCATCGCCGCCTCCCGCGAACGGCTGGAGGAAATGATCGAACTGGTCGCGGCCTATGATACCCTCGTTATTGTCATGGCCTCGGAACGGTTTGCCGATGGCGGGACGGCGCAGTGCCTGCACCCGCGGGACGTTCATGCCGCCGCCAAGCATTTTGTCGAGCTGCTCGCGACCAGGGCCGGCCGGCGCAACGACCAAATCATCATTGATACCGGACTCGCCCCCGTCGGGGCCGACACTTATGGACTGGTAAACATCGGACTGGATGCCATGCGGCTTATCCGTCAGGACCCCGATCTGCGCGGTGTTCATTTGACCGTGGGACTGTCCAATTTTGCCTGGGGCACACCGAAGCATATCCGCCATGAGCTCGAAAAGGCTTATCTTACCGTAGGCATGGAAGCCGGCCTGGATTTTGCGATAGCCAATCCTGAAAGCGTGTCCGGACCTTTGCCCGCGAACGATCCGATGGTGCCGCTTCTTCGACAAGCTTTGGAACAAGGCCGGGCCGCTGAAGGTGAATCCCAGGAAACAGCCGGATTCCGTCAGGCTGAGGCCGTGATGAACATCTGGGGCAAAGCCGAAGCCGGAGATTAGGACGGCGATCCCGTCTGCAATCCACGAGTATTGCGGCTGGCTTCGCGTCGGAACTTTGTTGTCCGGAATCAGCGCCCGGCGGCTTCAAATCGCTCACGCTGGCGAAGCGCACGCGCCATCCCGCACAGTGAAAGCTTATTGCATCACCGGCGCTGGCTTGCCCTGTCGCAACGCGGGCAGCCAGGCGCTCCAGCGGCGCCGGTCGTAGGCGGCTTGCGTGCCGCGCTCGTCCTGGTGGCCGGATTTCGGCAGGATAACAACCTCTTTGGGCGAAGTGATCTCATTCACCACGGCAAGCACGCTTGACGGCGGACAGATTTCATCGCGCAACCCGAGTCCGACGAGCACGGGGCATTTGATATGCCGCGCGAAATTTGCGGTATCGTAATACCGGCTCGTCTCGCGCACTTTGTCGGGGTTTTTGCCGCCTTCAGTGTTGAAATACCAGCGCGGAAAGCCCGGCGCCCGACCGGCTTCGGGTGCGAGCATGTCACCGCCTGCCGGCACGAGCGCCAGGGCGGCGGTGATGTCTTTCGGATGCAGCCCCGCAATCATCAATGTCTGCTGTCCACCTTGACTGTCGCCCATCACCACGAGCGTCTTGCCATTCCAGTCCGGGCGCGTCTTCAGATATTCAACTGCCCGGTAGCAGGACAAATACATTCGCAAATAGTAACTGGTGTCGCGGTCATCGTTGCCAATGGACCAATAATCTTTGAGCGGTCCGGCGAATCGCTCTTTGTAAAATGCTTCCGGCTGATCAATTGGCAGATCATGCGGTTCGATGTCCAGTGCCAGCCAGCCTTCCGCGGCGCGGTCCGTCACCCAACTTTTCTGCAAGCCATAAACACCCGCCCATTGCACAATGAGCAACGCGGGGAATTTTTTTCCGTTTTCGGGCCGGGCAATCTCGCCTTCGATATGCGTTCCACGGATGTTGTTCATCGTGATTTTCCAGTACGCCACGCCCGGCTTGCCAACGTCCGCTTTCTCGAGCACCGGGGCCACCGGAACTTTCTTCAATTCCTTCAGCTCGGCCCTCCAAAAGGCATCGAAATCGGCGGGCGGCGGTGCGGCGGGCACGATTTCTTCCGGTGCGGCAACGGCGCCGCCAACGGCTCGATTGGTGGGGTTCTCCGGCGGCCACCGCACTTCGACCAACAGGGTGTTCGGCTGGCTGAACTTCGACTCCAGCGTGGCGATATTGTTGCTGAAGGTTAAATCACCCTGTCCCGCATCCGTCAGGCCGCCGCTCTTGAGCAGGTAATGCGCGGCGGGCACATTGGTGCCGCCTTTCCATTCGACCGTCCAATGAACAGTGGCGCCCGCCTGATAGACGCCGCTGGACCAGTCCGGCGTGACCACCATGAGTTGGGCGCAACAGAAATTCGCAACTGCCGGAAACAGCGACGCCACCATAAAATTGGAGGCGCGGTTGAATCGCATAGACGGCTGGTTTGCGCTACGGAGCGACGAGAATTTCGTGGTCGGTAATTTTTAGTTCAACGCCCGCCGCTTTCGCGGCTTCCTGGAGCGCGGCGTGCAGCAACACGACCGGGTCCTTGCTGACATCAAGCCGGCGCATCAGGCCTTCGCCTTTTTTGGCGCCGACGGTGAGCATCAATTTCAGCCCTTTGCGTTTGCAGGCGACCCGCGTGCCATCGGGAAGCTGGGAGTTCATCGGTTTGATGAAAGCGTCGGTGTACAGCACGCCAATGCCCGATTTGTCGCCGAAAGCGGGCGAAAGTTTTTCCTTTGCCGCCGCGTTGATATCGCAAAGTTTTGTCATCGCGCGGGCCGCATCATTTCAAAAATTCCGCCGGCTGTCCAACACTACCCGCTTCCTGTTCGCGCCGGACCAGTGCGTAATGAATCACTTCAAAGACCAGACCCCATTTGTGCGCGCGCCGGGCCGAATCACAATAACAGCCCGAAGGATCGTTGGGACGTTCCCAGGCGAGCACCGCGTTCAAGGGTTTGCCGAGCAGGGGTTTCTCCTTCGCAATGCTGCGCATGAGGGACCGGGCATCGTTGAGATACTCGCACTGGTATTGGTAGCCGGTGTCGCCGGGAGCCGGAGCGCAACGGGTTGCCAGAATCCGATAGCCGCCATCGGGCGGCCCGAGTTTGACTTCATAGTCAAAGGCCAGCGGCCGCCCCAGGTTGGAACAAGTGGTGCCTTCGTAACGAAAGCGGGCAGCCACCGAACGGTCCTCCAAAAACTTCAATTGCAACCGTTCCTGCGACCATTTTTGCAGCGCGTGGGAATTGACGGTGTATCGGGCACTACGATTCAGCGTGGAGTCGGCGGTGGCGGGCGCTTCCGGGCTTTCAACCGCACTGCCCTGTAACCGTCGCACGTTTTCAATTTGCGGCGGCGAGTGCCGATAAGGGGTGCGGCGATATTGGCAGCCCGGCAACGAGCAGTTTTCGCAGGGTATCAATGCCGCCAGATTCCGCACCGCGTCCAGATGCCGCGTGACGCCAAACATCGCCAGCAGCGATTTCTTTGGCCGCAACATCCCGGTGTCCAGCACCTGAAGGCCGCCGGGAAAATCGCGGTCCGCTTTTTGCCGGAGCAATTTCCACAATTTGATTTGCTCGGCTATGTCCCAGCCGGAATAACCCGGACTGTAATGCGGCAGGACTGTCATGCCGTTTCGGTCGGCCCAGCCGCAAATACGGCCGCTGGCAATCGTTACCAGATGCTCGACCACCGCGGAGCCATACATCTCCATGAAAAAATATTCGTCTGGTTTTCCCCCCTGCCAGAGTTGGCGCGCCTTTTCCTCGCATTCCCGTCCGGCGCTCACGGCCACGAGTACTGCCGTATGAGCGCTAGCAACGGCAAATTGATCGTGAAGTCGTTTCGACGCGAATTCTGTTCCGCGCATCCGCAACCGGTTGTCCCTCAATTCCACGTTGCCCATTTGTCGGGCATAAATCCACGGTCTCCCGTTATCCGCGTACCACGCCCTCGCCGCATCGGCCAGTTCGCGCGCCCGCCCCTCCGGCACGTGACGCTTCGGATAACCGAGCAACCGCTGGTATTCGGTCTGCTGCACGTTGACGGGCGGATGAGGGTCAATGAGTTCGAACATGTCAGGCATTCAGGAAGTTTGCCGGGCTGCCGGCGTGTTCGAAGACACCACGGGATTAAACTGGCAGCCTTCAACGAAATAATCGAAGAAATGCGGGTGGGCTTCCAACCGGCAGTGCGTCACGCGTTTGACCAGGGCTTCCAGTTCCATCCGCTTCGTCCGTGACAACAGGGCGATGCAGGCGCCTTCAATCGAAGCGTTGCCAACCTGCAAAATTTTTGAATCGTCAATGGAGGGGATCAGACCGATGCGTTTCGCGGATGCGACGTTCAGATGCCGGCCAAAGCCGCCGGCCAGATAAAAAACGTCCAGGTCTTCAAACCGGACGCCGTATTGCTCGAAGACAATGTGCAGGCCCGCGACGTTGGCGCCCTTGGCCTGCGCCAGTTCGTTGATGTCGCTTTCGGAAAAATAAATCGGTGAGTCGCCGTTCGCGCTCAGAACAATCCGGTCTTCGCCATTCTCGAACCGGCCCAGGGAATTGACGCGGTGGTTTTTCAAAAGTTCACTCAACAAATCCACCAGACCGGAGCCGCAGATGCCTTCTGCGGGGCCGTCACCGATAACCTGCACGGAAAATGAACCATCCGGATTGAGCTTCACCTTTTCAATGGCGCCCGGCAATCCCGGCATGCCGCAGGAAATCCGGCCGCCCTCGAACGCCGGACCGGCCGGACAGGAAGTCGCGAAAATTTTGTGTTTGTTTCCCAGGATTAATTCCGTGTTTGTGCCGATGTCCATCACGGCCACCAGCCGCTCCTCGTTCGCCAGATCCACGGACAACATGCAGGCAGCGGCGTCCGCGCCGACGTGGCCGCTGATGATTGGCAGGCCGTAGGCGCGTGCCCGGGGGTGCAGCGGCAGCAGCAATTTTTTTGCGGATTCGGCCAGGCTGGTTGTGTTCCGCTTGCCTTCCGCCAGTTCCAGCTCGGTGATGGAGCGGTAAGGGCTTTGGCCGATGGAATAAACGTTCAGGCGGAAGAACAAATCGCGCATGGTGGAATTGCCCACGACGACTATTTCGTAAATCGTTTTCGGGTCAACCGGAAATTCTTCAATGGCACGGCTCAAATAGCCGGCGAGCGTCCGTTGCAGCAATTTGCTGCGGTCGTGAGTGTCGTAATGAATGCGCGCCATCACATCCGACCCGCCGAAGCGCTGTGGATTTTCAAACGAAGCATCCGCCACAATTTCTCCCGTCTCCAGGTTCAGAAGCCGCAGCACGATGGTCGTGGTCCCTAAATCCAGCGCCAGCCCGTGGATCGGGCCGGTTGAGCGGTCGATTTTTTCTCCGTCCAGCAGAATCCGGTCGCCCTCGCGGATGACGGCAGGATCCAGTTTCCATTTTTTACTTCCCGTGGGGAGTTGAAATGCGTGGCGTTCGATTTTCATCTCTCCCCGCCGCATCGTGTGGCAACGGACGACGCCGGAGTCGGCCACGATTTTACAGGAGCAGGACAGACGAAACGGGCTTTTCAAATGTTTCTCCGCCGGCACGGGTTGCGAGAGGCGCTCCATGCCTTCGATGACTTCGACGACACACTCCTTGCATTTGCCCTGCTTGTGGCAGGACGTCGGCACATGGATGCCAAGCGATTCAGCGTAATCGAACAGCGACGAACCCGGCGTGACGCTGGTCCGCTGGCCGTTGAAATGTAATTCCACACTCATGCGACTGTCATTGCGCGTATGACTCAACTTGGTATCATAAATGTTTTCTTGCATTCGGGCAATGACGGAGTAGGGCGAATAGCAAAGCCCCATTCTCCGGCGCTTTCACTGTGCAGAGCGAGCCGGCTCACCAACCTTTTGGCAACGAATGCATACTGAACCGTGATCAATCATCGCATTTCTCCTCTGGCCTTCTTCCCTGCCGCCTCCGATTCCAGGGTTTGCGGTTCCAGGCCGGGCAGAAACCGGTTACCAGCGCAGGTCCGCAACGAAGAGATTGACGTGAGTCCATTGAAGGAGATGCCGGCGAATCATTGCCAACTGTCCTTGAGGCGATGCGCGGTTTCAAGCTCGCGCCACCGGCCCCAAGCAAGCTGGCTCTGGGAGTACTCGGAATACCGGTCAGAGCCCCTACATCAGGCGCGTTGACCGTTCGGCGAAGCTGTTTCGCAGGGTCAAATTCCAGGTTGAGGAATCGAAGCAGGCAGGTCTGCTGATCCGGTCAGAAGTATTCAGCGTGCCCGGGCGGGCTGCTTTTTCCGCTTGGTCCGGTTTGTCCGGCTTGGTTTTCGTCCGGCAATTTTCCGGTCTGGCACGCAAACGGTTGGCTGTGATTCTTCCAGGGTTTCGCGCGGCGCGGCCAGCGCGAACTCGCCGTTCTCCCCGGCCAGTTCCGGCTCCGTTTCCGGCGCGATAAACGCGGTGTCGAACCCCGCAACCACCGGCTGTGATTCCTCACCATTGTTGCGCGGGAGGGTCAGCGGAGGTTCACCATTCTTCTCCGCGAGTTCGGTATCCGGTTTCGGCGCGATGACTTCCGTGTCCAGTCCGGCAGCCCCTGGTCCCGAAGCTCCGCCGTTTTTGCCGGGGGCAGTCGGCGGCGGTTCGCTGCTCTTCACGACCGGTTCCGGTGCGGATGCGGGCTGCCGTGCGATGACCTCCGTTTGAACTTCGGTGGTGGCAGGTGCCAGGGCTTGCCCGTTTTGTCGCGATGCGGCCAGCAGGGCCTGTAAATTGTTCTCTGCCTGTTCCTGGGCCTGTTTTCGCCCGACAATTTCCGTCTCAAGCCCGGTGACCGTCTGGCGCAATTTTTCGTTGACCTTGATCAATTCCATCCACTGTTCTTTGACTTGCACTTCCCATTTGTCCAGCGCTTGTCGTTTCGCCTCCTCGTCCCGCAAAAAATTCTTAAGGCCGGAATAAAAGTGCGTCATGCCGGCCAGCAGCAGCAGGCAGTAGATGATATCCACCTTGACTCCCCACTGAGCGCCGGCATCCAAGGGTCCGACCGCGAGGTACAAACTCAGCAGCGCGAGAACTGAGAGCCCACCGAAAAGCAACCACCCCACGAGCGTTGACTTGAAAAGTCGGCCCAAACGCAACGCGTACCAGGCCACCCCGAACTGCAGTAGCCCCGATGCAAGGCGGAAGATGTCGATGTCGTTCATATTGGTTACCATCGTTGAACGAGTTAAAGCAGGAAAAAGGCCAAAGGAACCGCCATTTCTGCTAAGATTTTAGGCCCTGAGAACGTGTCGAATGGAGCACGCATGCCAGAATTTGGACAGTGGCCACCCGGCTAAGGCACATTTGTGCGTTGTCGGTCACGCGACAGTTGCTCAAAGCCAAATACGCACAGGGCCGAAACCCTCCGGGTCGGAAGGTCGGTCAATTCGGGCTGGGGATGCGGCTGAAAAGCCAGAATAATTCCAAATGATATGTCAACGTTTGACAATGCAATGAATGAATTCAAAAACTGGCAAGTTTTAACCAATTCATGGTTGGTCAATTTACCGCCGCTCGACAATCTTCTAACCTGAAGGCGCGATAATGGCGCCAAAAACATTAACTAACACCGAACAAACCATGAAAAAAGTAATCCTGCTCGCAATCATCATTGGCATAGCGGCCGCGCTCAGCGCCCGCGCCGCGGATGCCAAGGCAAATTGGGATACACTCTGCGCCAAGTGCCACGGCGAAGATGGCAAGGGCCAGACCAAAATGGGCCAGAAATTCGGCATCAAAGACCTCACCGACGCCAAGGTTCAGGCGGAGCTAAAGGACGAAACGGCCACCAAAAATATCAAGGAAGGCTTAAAGGATGCGGATGGCAAGACCTTGATGAAAGCTTTTGACACGTTGTCGGACGACGAAGTCAAGGCGCTCGTCCAGTATGTCCGCGCTTTCAAGAAATAGCATCGCCGAGCGACGGGGCTGTCGGATTGGGTCTAGGAAGGGACAGCCCTCATCTTCCTGAAACACAACCGGACCCGACCCCATGCACCGTCCCCTGCTGCCACCCCAGATCCTGCGTCTGGTTCTGCTGACGCTGGCCATCGTCGGTTCGTATCTGGTGGCACGGGCTTTCCTCACGCCGCCGACGTTCTATCAGTATGGCTGGTTTCGCGGCGCGGCATTGGAGGAGATTGCGGCGCGGACCCCGGTCTTTGCCGGCAAACAGGCTTGCGACGAATGCCATTCGGATATTTTGCAGAAGCTGGCCAAGGATGCCCATAAAACACTTTCCTGCGAGGCGTGTCATGGCGTGAGCCGGGAGCATGCCGACAACCCGGATATCCTGCCGGTCAAGGCGACCGGCAACTATTGCCTCCGCTGTCATGAAGCCAATCCGTCCCGCCCGGCGTGGTTCAAGCAAATCGTGGTCAAGGACCATTACAGCGGCAAATGCACCGAATGCCACCTGCCGCATCAACCCAACCAAACCCCATGAAAACACAAATCAACCGGCGTAGCGCGCTCGCCAAACTGGGCGGCGTTCTGGCCGGCGTGCTTATCCTGCCGGTCGCGCGCCAGGCCAAAGCCGTGGTGCAAAAAGTTTTCGTGTCCTCCAACGCGGCCAAGGGCTACGACCCGACCGGGCATAAGTGGCTCATGTGCATTGATGACAACAAGTGCATCGGCTGCGGGCTTTGCGTGGAGGCGTGCAAGCGGGAAAACGGCGTGCCGGAGGGGCCTTACTTCCGCACCTGGATTGAGCGTTACATCATCCCCAAGCCGAAACCGGGCTCGGACCAAACCCGGGGCGAGGCGCTGGTGGATTCTCCCAACGGCGGGATGCACGGTTTCCCCGAACCACCCTTGCCGAAGGATCAGATCGAGCACGCGTTCTTCGTCCCGAAGCTGTGCAACCTGTGCGAGAATCCGCCTTGCGTCCAGGCCTGTCCGGTAGGCGCGACGTTTCGCGCGCCGGATGGCGCGGTGCTGGTTGATCCGAAATACTGCATCGGCTGCGCCTTTTGCATCCAGGCCTGTCCTTATGGCTCCCGGTTCCTGAACCCGGTCACAAAGACCGCTGAAAAGTGCACTCTGTGTTATCATCGCATCACGCGCGGACTGAAGCCGGCCTGCGTCGAGATTTGCCCGGCGGAGGCGCGCATTTTTGGCGATTTGAAAAATTTGCCGCCAGATGATCCGCTCGAGAAATTTTACGAAAAAAACCGGGTGCAGGTGCTCAAGCAATATCTGGGCACCAAACCCCGCGTTCTTTACGCCGGCCTGGACAAGGAGGTAAGATAATATGACTGGCGAGGTGACCAATATCGTCGTCGAGGCTCTGCCGCAGTTTGAGGGGTATGTGTTTCCCAACGAAGCCATCCCTCACCCGCTGTGGAGCACGTTGATTGTCATTTATCCCTACATCACCGGACTGGTAGCAGGCGCTTTCATCATGGCCTCGCTGGTGCGCGTGTTCAATGTCAAGGCGCTGGAACCGGTCTATCGGCTCTCGATGCTGACGGCACTGGCGTTTTTGCTTTGCGCCACCCTGCCGCTGCTGTGTCACCTGGGACATCCCGAGAGGTGCTACGAGATCATGATGACACCGCACATGACTTCGCCCATGGCGATTTTCGGCTTCGTCTATGCCTGGTATCTGATGGCGGTCCTGCTGCTGGAGCTGTGGTTCGATTACCGTCAGGACTTCGTGAAATGGTCCCAAACCACTTCCGGCTTCAGGGGGATCATCTACCGGGCGTTGACCCTGGGTGTGACCGATGTGTCGGAGCCCAGTGTACGATTGGACACGAAAATGGAGTGGATCCTTTCCATTGTCGGAATCCCGTCAGCCTTTTTACTGCACGGTTACGTCGGTTTCATCTTCGGCTCCATCAAAGCCAATCCCTGGTGGGGCAACGTGTTAATGCCGATCATGTTTATCCTGTCGGCCATCGTGTCGGGCATCGCGCTGTGCGTGTTCAATTACATGATTTTGGCCTGGATACGGCGCAAGTCCGTGGATATGCGCTGCCTGGACACGATGGCGATGTTTCTCTTCTATGCGCTGGTGGTAGATGCCGTCGTTGAAGGGTTGGACGTGGTTCATCGCGGCTACGCGGCAGAGGAGGGATTCGCAGTGTTGCAGACCATGATCCGCGAGAAGCTCTTTTACACGCTTAATCTCGGCCAGGTGACCATCGGTACGTTGGTGCCGCTGTTGCTGCTGGGATCGCTCCAGGTTTTGCGCCGACGCGTGCCGGAGCCGGTCCGGCGGCGCATGATCTTCTGCAGCGGCGCGATGATCCTGTTCGGCGTGCTGGCGATGCGCTGGAATGTCGTCATGGGCGGCCAGTTCTTTTCCAAGAGCCTGCGCGGCGTGATGAGTTACAAAATGGAGTTTGCCGGCCAGGAAGGATGGCTCATCAGTGCCATCATCCTCTGTCTGCCGTTCATCATCCTCACCGTGCTGGTAAAATTGTTCCTGTCCGAATCCCTGCCCGTGAGCGAGCACGAACCGAACCGCAACGCCTCCGCGTAGTCCCTCACCAAACCGGCATCATAACTCCAGCCGATCCGGCGGGAAACGGCCACCACACGTGCTGTCCCCGGCACCCCGGCTAGTGAACGACCAGCGAAACCACTTGAAGCCGCCACCATGCCCCGGCCACAGCCCGAAATATTCGGGCGAAATCAGTTCGCTGGAACGCGCTTGAATGAGGAATGGAATTCCGCAAGAATTCCGGAGTTCCCGACAATGGGTAATGACCGGAGTCGGTCGGTTAACGAAACAATAATAAGCTTATGAAGAAACTACTCGTTCTAGGCATCGCGGCGATGACCGTTGCCGCACTGTCCGCTCGTGCGGATGACGCGAAAACCACCTACGACAAGAGTTGCGCCATGTGCCACGGCGCAGACGGCAAGGGCCAGACGAAAATGGGCCAGAAACTTGGTGTCAAAGACTTCACGGATGCCAAAGTTCAAGCAGAACTGAAAGACGATGCCGCGTTTAAGGCGATCAGGGAGGGGATGAAGGATGCGGATGGCAAGACCTTGATGAAGCCGTTTGATGGTTTGTCAGACGACGACATCAAGGGATTGGTCGCGTATATTCGGACGTTCAAGAAGTAAGTGACCCCGGCACGCCTTTGCCGGGTGAATAACCCGGCCGTGAGTGGCGCGGCAGGGTTGGTTGCTTCAGAAAGAGCCGAATCGAATCCAGCGGCGCCGTGTGGAAAATGCCTGCGCAGCCGAGAGTGGGATCATCTGCCAGCGGGATAACTGACCAGCGCAAAGCCGGGCAAATTCCGACGATTGCAACTTGACCGATATATGAATAACGACAACGCGGGGCAGCCGCCTCACCGGCCATCGCTCTTGCGCAACTGGTTGAGCCTGACCGGACTGGTCACGGTCATCGGCGCTCTCTTCTCATTTCTTCAGCTGTGCATTTTGGACACGGTGGCGCATTTTTCGAACCCCTATATCAGCATCCTGACCTGGATGGTGGCGCCGGCCTTTCTGGTTTTCGGACTGTTTCTAACGGTAATTGGGGAGTTGCGCGAGCGGCGCCGGCGGAAGGGAGGCACCTCCTTGATTGCCACGGTCCAAATTGACCTCTCCCGTCCGCGCGACCGGCGCAACATGGCGATTTTCCTGGTCGGGGCCGTGTTGTTCCTTCTGCTTTCGGCGGTCGGCAGTTACAACTCCTATCAATTCACTGAATCGGTGCAGTTCTGCGGAGAAACCTGCCACACGGTGATGAAGCCGGAATTAACGGCCCACGCGCTGGGGCCACACGCGCGGGTGGCCTGCGCGGAATGCCATATCGGGCCGGGCGCGAGCTGGTTTGTCCGTTCCAAACTTTCCGGCTCCTACCAGATTTACGCGACCGCCTTCGACAAATTTCCGCGCCCCATTCCCACGCCAATCAAAAACCTGCGTCCGGCCCGTGAAACCTGCGAGCAATGCCATTGGCCAAAGCAATTCGTCGGGAACCTGGATCAAACCTTTCATTACTTTCTGAGTGATGCGTCGAATACAGCTTATTCGATCCGCATGGTGCTCAAAGTTGGCGGCAGCGATCCCCTGTCCGGTCCGGTGGGCGGTATTCACTGGCACACATCCGTCAGTAACCGGGTGGATTATGTTGCGACCGATCCAGCGCGGCAGAACATCCCGTGGGTACGGATGACGGATGCGGAGGGCGTGGTGACCGTCTATCGCGTGCCTCGCTTCACCAACGACGTCAGCCAGGACCAGATTCGCCTGATGGATTGCATAGACTGCCACAATCGTCCTTCCCACCGGTTGATGTCTCCGGATGACGCGATTGACCTCGCCCTTGCCCTCGGCCAGATAGACCGCACGCTGCCCTGGATCAAAACCAACATCGTCTATGTCCTGACCTGCAAATACAACAGTGACACGGAAGCCCGGGAAGGCATTGCCACATTGCTGGCCGAACGTTATCCCGATGACCTGCGTATTCATCAGGTGATCCCGGTCGTGCAACGGATTTATGAGGATAATTTCTTCCCGGAAATGAAATCAGATTGGAGGGCCTATCCGGACAACATCGGACACCTGATGTGGCCCGGCTGTTTTCGCTGCCATGACGGCAGTCACAAATCCACCGACGGCAAGGTCATCACGGCCAGTTGCGATGGGTGCCATACCATTCTGGCGCAAGGCAGTGGCGCCGAATTGCAACAACTGACGCCGGGCGGCCAGCCCTTCAAACATTCCGGCGGCGATTACGACAACAGTTGCAATGAATGTCACGACGGGACGTTGTAACAGGGTGCGTCTGCATGAGCCGCTCGCGGCGGGCCGGCAAATCGTTCGGTAGCATTTCCCCCCGGAGTTGAAAGCTGGTTGTCGGGCGTGGCCGAACAACAGCGGCCATAAAATCCCGGCCGGCTGTTTCCGTTGTCACGACGGCATGCACAAGACCATCGATGGCCGGACCATTAAAGCCAATGACTGCAACGCCTGTCACACTATTCTGGCCCGGGGCAGCGGCGCCGACCTGCAAAAACTGACACCGGGCGGGCAACCGTTCATCCACACCGGCGGCGATTACGATCTATCCTGCTCCGACTGCCACACCGGCGGGCTGTAGGAAATTGAACTGATCGGCACTAACATCCGAGCGGTTTTGTTTGCAACCTTCGCCGCGCGCAGCGGAACTCAAGATTGCGCCGACGTCTGCATCTGAAAACTTCTCCAAAATTTGCGAGGCGCCAGGCCAAGCAGGATGAGGGCCAGTTGGCTGCCGATGAAAAGCATCAACCATTTGAACGCGGCTTCCGTGAAGCCGTAGCTGTGCAGGCCGATGCCCAGCATGTTCACGCCGAACCAGGACCAACTGGTGACGATGTTGCCGGCGACGGCGAGGTTCATCAGGCCCCGTTCGCGCACCAGCCCGCCCCAGCGCGCATGCAAAATCATCGCGTTCCACAACACAATCAGCAGCGCGCCGTTTTCCTTCGGGTCCCAGCCCCAAAACCGGCCCCACGATTGATCGGCCCAGATGCCGCCCAGCACCGTGCCCACAAAACTGAACAACGTCGCAAAACAGACGATGCCATAAACCATCCGGGCCAGCGATTTGGCGGTTTCGGCGTTGAGCGTGGTGGTGAAAACGCCGCGGAGGATGTAGATGATGGCCAGGAAGCCCGCCACAAAGGTCGAGGCATAGCCAAGCGTGACGGTGACGACGTGCGTCGCAAGCCAGAAATTGGTATCGAGCACAGCACGCATCATTTCCATGGTGTCACCGGTCAATGCCAGGTTGTGCGCAATGATTTGCGTAACGAAACCGGCAAACGCGGCGACGACGCAGCCGATGCCGTCACGATAGAATTTTTCCAGGACCATCCCCAGAACCACCGCCGCCCAGCCAATGAAAATGGCCGAGGAATAAAGATTGGTCACCGGCGGCCTGCCTTCGAGATACATCCGGAACACAAGACCGAAGGTGTGAATGACCCAGGCGAGCGCGACCAGATAAAATGCCGAACGCCGCAGCCAGTCGGCAAAGTTGAACCAGGAGAACAGGGCCAGCACCAGCGCCAGCACGTAGATAACCGTGGCTTTGTAAAACGGTTCCATTGTGCTGAAGAAAAATTCCTGGCTCGCCTTTTTCAACTGGGGCGCAAACCGTTCCGCCAGCCAGGCGCGATAATCGCCGACGATGCGATTGAAATCATCGGGCAAGTCCGAACGATAGGCAGTCACCATCGCGGCATAAAATTTTGTCGCCGGGTTGATTTCACCGGTGCGGGCGGTTTGCATCAGGTTGGTGCCGATATTCTGCCAGGCGTCGCGCGGCAAGCTCGGGTCCACGGGCGGAATCGTCAACGGCAGGGCAAAGCTGGCGACGGTGTTGTAGGCGCCCATGAAACTGAGCAGGGTGTTGAACGCGTCCTGGTCGAATTTCTGTCCGGCGGCGCGGGCGTTCACGGCGGCAATGCCCGGCGTGATGCTCTTCTGGTAGGCATCCAGTTCCGCCGCAAAATCGTCCGAACCCGGCGGTCGGAGGCTGACTTCGAGCCGCTGATACAGGTTCATCATTTCGTACAGTTTCATCAACTGCGATTCGAAGACCGTGCGTTTGGAAGCGTCAATTGGTTCGATGCGGGCGGCCTGCTTTTCGATTTCGTCCGCCTGGGGACGGAGCTGGTTGAAGGAATAATATTTCTGGCCATCAGGCAGTTTGAGCAGTTCCGTGACTTCGTCGTTATCAATGCGGAAAACTTTCCGGTCGTCGGCCGACTCCGGTTTCACCATCACTTCGAGCAACCAGTCCATGGCCGACCAAGTTTCGGTTTGGCCATTCACCGCCACGGGGATGGTCTGTTTAGTGCGGATTTGGAGCAGCGAATTGCGGGCGACAGAATCGAACGGTTGGAAGCGGCCGTTCATCAGCACGGGCAATTTGCCGAAGGCACGCGAATCGAAGCCCGTTTCCAGCGGTTGATGCAATCCGGACAAGGCCCATACCGCCATCGCCACGGTCAAAATGAGGGGAAGCCACTTTTTCATAACATCGAGAGACGATTGGTTTTGGAGTGCGGTGACATGTCACCGCCTTCAAAGCGCGGACATGTCCGCGCACTCCACGTTCCGGCTTGGATAGGGACGGGCCGAGGCGTCCGCGGATGGCTGGGGCCAGCCGTCCCTGCCTCAGAAATCAGAGCAAGACATTTTTTCATAGTTCAACCAATTGGGCAGCGTCTGGAGCGCGGACCGC
>Ga0335081_10007596_pt1 | contig 17343 bp, 12 predicted proteins | sample Lox_Sample_35_FD_206713 | JGI IMG/M metagenome (GOLD analysis project Ga0335081, IMG submission 206713) | Soil microbial communities from Loxahatchee National Wildlife Refuge, Florida, United States - Lox_Sample_3.5 | ecosystem: Environmental > Terrestrial > Soil > Wetlands | place: USA... | reverse complement strand
GAAGTCATCGGCTGATGTCCCGCAGGCGAGAGGTCAATGATGGACAGGCGGCGATGGCCCAAGGCGATGCCGGTTTCCGGGTCCGCCCAGGTTCCACGGTCGTCAGGGCCGCGATGCGCCAGCGTATCGGCCATGGCGCCCGCGAGCGCGCTCATGTCGGCGCGGTTGCGCGCATTGTTCAGCGCCAGATAGCCTGCGATTCCACACATCAGGAGCCTACCGCCGCGACTGTCTTTCGCGCGCCACTGCCCATGCGTCCAACCTGCGGAACGAGGACGCGCATCCAGGCGTCGAACCCAGTTTCGAGCGAGTATTGGCGGGCCACCTTGGCAGCGCCATTGCCTCCCAACTCGCGGCGAAGGTCTGCCGAAAGAATCAGCCGCTCAAGAACGTCGGACCACTGTTGCGGCCCGTCAGCTAAGTATCCATCCGTGCCTTGGCCGACGATGTCGCAATTGGCGCCCACTGGCGATGCTACCACCGGCAGGCCCGCGGCCATGCACTGAATCAGCTTCAGCCCGCACTTGCCTCTAGTGAAGTTGTTGTCGGGAAGCGGCATCAGCCCTATGTCGCACTCGGCCAACAATTGCGCTTCCGTGGCCTCGGACCACGGGACAACCTCGGCGAAGGGCAGAACTGCACGCACCGCATCGCCGGCCCCAATGAGGCGCAAGACGATATCCGGATACTTCTCTCGCAAAGCCGTGAGCGCTCCCGCGATGGGCAGCAGGCAATCTGCTGCCGTCACCGGCGTGCCGATCCACACCAGCCGCAAGGCGGCATTCGCGAAGTGGTTCTTTTTCGCAGTGTAGCGGCGCGTATCAACCACAGTGGGAATGATGTGTACGTTCGGGTTGTGGCGCGAGGCAAAATCCGCCAGGTAGCGATTGCCGACTACGACCGCCTCAGCCTGCGCCATCAGCCCGGGAATGCGGCCGCGCAGTCCCGGGAGGTTTTGGTACTTGCAATAGGCGGCATCATCGTAGTCGACGAACAATCTCGGACAGCGCCGCGCGATCCACCGCTCCACGGCCGCGGGGAAGTAGGGGAGAAACTCCTGGTCGCAGATGACTACATCGAATTGCGACAAGTCTTGGAGCTGTGAAATACGGCGCGCGTACCCGCGCAGTATGGCCCGTACACTACGGCGTCTGGAAGAGTAGAGGACTTCCAGATAGTCGTCGCCCAGCATGGCCCGGACCGCAACCGGATGTCCCGCCGCCTCGAACCATGGGACATACTGGAGGAGACGATAGCGGCTGTTTGCCCCCATGGCTGTGTACCGCGTGAACATCAGTATCCGCATGGGCGCTATCCTCTTCGCCAGGAGAGGAGGAGTTTGCGATAGCCGTCCAGATCGCGCGCCTGCAACAGCACCAGGGAGCGCGCTGTAACCGAGGACCAGCGGGAGTAGCTGTAGATGTAGAGCGACGCATTCAGCAGGTAAGCCAGCGAGGTGACCGTGGCCGCGCCGATCATGCCGAAGCGAGGTATGGCGTAGCAGCAGCCGGCGACCGAGAACACCAGCGCAGCCGCGGCTGGAAAGAGTGTCTTGAGGGGCATGCCGCGGCCATTCAGGTCGCTGGACAGCACTTTGAAGATACTTGCGACAACGACCCCGGGCAGCAGGATCCAGATCACCGGCACGGCCTGGCGAAAGGCAGGCAGCAGCCAGGGGACCACCCCGGTCGCCAGTAGCGCCAGCAGCAGCGAAAGCAGCGCGGTGGTGAAGACGCTCGCCCGGCAAAACGCCGAAGTGATGCGGTCGGCATCGGCTTCTTCCGAGCTGGCGATGTGTGGCAACAGCACTTGCGACACCGACAGTGGAACGTACAAGAGCAATTCCGCCAGCGCCACCGCCAGCGAATAGATACCGAGATCGCGCAGCGGCAGAAAGTAAAGCACCAGCACGACGTCAGCGCGGTGCTGCAAGTACTGCACCACAGCGCCGAGGTGCGATCGCCAGCCGAAGGCGAATGCGCGCCGCACGAAACGGCGGCTGGGGAGCTTCCAGATGCCGCTGGTGCTTCCCGCAACTATCATCGCCAGCAGGGCCGGCGTCCAAACGCTGATGACCCATGCGCTGACGAGGGTGCGGAAACGTGTGATGTGTACCAGCAGCAGGCCCAGCAGCAGCACGGCAAAGAGCGACTGCTGCGATGCCCGGAGAACGTTGTAGCCGCCGATCGCGCCTTTGGCCAGATACAGATAGCTCAAGTTCCATACCAGCGTGAATGCAGGCACCACCGCAAAAGCCAGCGGCGCGGCGCTGTCCCAAACGCCGGTGTGTAAGAAAGCTATGGAAGTCTGGCGCAGCACAGCCAGCAAGGCCAGAGGAATGCATCCCAGAAGCAGGCTGGGCCACAACAGTCCGGCGGTGATTTCTTCGACGCTGAACCTTTCCTCGCGGCGGAAGTGATACACCGCAGCAGGACCGATGCCGAAGTTGGCGAAGATGAGCGCGGCGGAAGAAAACAGTTGCAGCGTGTAGATAAACCCCTTGCCGTCAGGACCGCCCAGCTTGGCGATGATAAAGTTGTTCAACAGCCCGGCCAGCAGCATCAGCACCTGCGCCGCGAAAACGCTGGAGGATTCTCTGAAGATACTGCGCGATTTGCGCTCCACCTCCGAAACCGTCTCTGTTGTGGTCAACGACATGTCTTCTTGTACTTGTCAGGAGCCGCTTGCTTGCGGTCATGCTGTCCCTGGCCATGACCGACGCCCTCGCTTGAAAATACCGCTCAACTAATCACGTGAAGCCACGGCTATAAGAAACGACGGCCGCCCGGTTACTTTTTTGGGCATGAAATCGGGACGCACCCGCGATGCCTCAACCAATTCTCCGGTGAAGGGGCGCTCCACCGCAGAATGGCTGGAGGCCTCAATTTTTCCGCCGATTCCCAGACTGCCGCGATGGAAGCAAGCGACAACTTTCTTCCCGGCGCCCAAGGCAAGGTTGAGCCCCACTCGCCAGGCTGGATTCGGACACTGCCCGTACATCTCGACCTTGCCAAAGCCGCATTCCGCCAGCACGCGTTCGAACTCCTGTGGCCAGTACTCTCTTACGTGAAACTGATTCGAGGTCAGAGGATTGGCTGCTTTGTTCGGAGTCGAGACCACAAGCCGGCCACCGGCTTTCAGGACCTGCCGAGCTCCCTGGAGAAAAGCACTCGCGTCGGCAAAATGCTCGATCGCCTCAAAAGCAACCACCACGTCGAACTTCTCGCCCCAATCCTGCGGGAGGCGCTGTGCATCATGGCAACGGAATTGAGGGCCGCGTGAATACGTCCGCTGACAATGCTCAATGGCCGCCGGGTCCAAGTCGATGCCGACCACCTCGCGCGCCTGCCGGCTGAGGAACTCCGAGCCGTATCCCATTCCACAGCCGGCATCCAGAACAACCTTCCCTTCACAGTAGCGAGCGGCAAATATATATCGCGCCACATGCTGCTGCAGGTAGAGGGCGGGCGATTGTAGTGGATCAATGCGCTCCCCGGTAACTTCAGGTCTTGTAGACCGCAGGTTGGGTGTGGCCACTACAGTATTCCTCCTGCCAGGAAGAATCCCACGCCGCGGACCGCAGCCCGTACCTTACAGCCTTGAACCGGGGTGGTCATTTCACACTGCTCTTGTCGGGAGTTCCGCTGTTGCCGCTGACGACAAAGTTCGCACCTCCGCCGACGTTCCTGGTTGCGCCAGAGCTGTAGGCATTTGCGGGAATCTGGTTATTAACCACCCTGTAGCTGTTGCTGGCGCCAGAGAGGTTAATCGCATATCTGGCCTTGTAATTGTTCGTGCTCCGCCACATGTTGCCCGCGATCTGGAAATCCGTGGCGCCGGATTCGACCGTAATCGTGTCGTAGGCGTTCGCACCACCGTTGCTCGTATCCTCGAAGAAATTGTCCTTCACTAAGGTGTTTACCGCCCCCGCGTCAATGGTGATGCCGCCCTTCATCGTACTGACAATAATGGTGTTCGAAATATCGGTGTCGGCCGCGCCCTTTCCCACGTAAACAGCAAGGTCCGCGCCGGCGATGCAGCCGTGATAGGAGAAATCGCGGGAAGCGTCGAGTTGGATGGCCGTAGAGCCACGTGTCTCGATAACGCAATTCGAGCACATCACCCAGCGCGGCGCAATCGGGGCGCCGACGGTGTTGCGTAGCCAGAACACCCTGCCACCACGAAGAGAAAAGTCGGTCTGGGCTATCTGAAGGGTGTCGATCGCTCCGTTCAGGTCGAAGGCAGCATCGGTGAAGGAAACGCCGCCTCCGGTAGTCGTCACCCAGGTCGAGGCCACAGTCTTACCGGTGGCAGAACTCAGACTAAGAAACGCCCGCCAGGTTGTGCCGCCGGTCATACGTATATCCTCGAAGAACCAGCCCCCACCCTGTGGAGAATTTGCGTAATAAACGTAGCCGTTATTGCCTAGCTTGTACGACCCGGAAAAGCGCACATGGGAGATGAGGCCTTGGGTACCATTGCCGCGGACCATGGCGGCGCCAGAGCGGTCCGCTGTTGCGTCCACCACAATCTCGAAGCCCTCCAGCACGAACAACTCACCGGTCACGTTAAATAAGTCGCGGCTGGTAGTGACGACAATCTGGGAACAATAGCCCGATCCCCGCAGGTAAACGCCGTTGGCCTGGACGTTCACGGTATTGTCGGCCTCGTATCGGCCACATGGAAAGAAGAGCTGTCCACCCTTCCCTTGCAGTTTGCCGATGGCGTCCGATAGTTTCTGGCCCGACGTGGCCGTCATCTGGGCTACGCCGATCCCCACGTATCCGCAAAGCAGCACAAGCGCAAACCCAACCAATCTCCTCCTTATATTTCCTCCTGCATTCCGTGTCGAGCTTCAAGCAGAGCGCCGGCAGGATAGCTGATTAGTGTTTCCAGACGTCGAGGCGAATTGAAGCGGGCGGCGGAGAACCGGTAGCGATCAGGGTCGCATTGCAACCCCGAATGCTTACTGTGCCCGCTGCACTCACCCAGGCAAACCAGGTAACCCCATCCACAGAGCCCAACGCGTTGGGAATTCCCAACACCACGGTATCACCATCTGATGCACCCGGCACGGAGGCGGTTTGGGTTTGACAGGAATTTGCTGCTATAGCACTGAAGTTGATGATCGCGACCACTGACAAGTGCCCGACAATTGGCGTCCCGTTTCCTAGAGTCAAGGAGTTGTTAATGCTGCTGTCAGCGTTTACGGTCGTCGCCGATGCAGTGGTGACATTAAGACTCGGAGTGGTAACCGAATTGGAGTTGATTGAGGTCGCGGTCAACGCGCCCGTGTTCAAGGAGCTGGATGTGACCGCACCCGAGGCACTAATACTTGTTGCCGATAGCGGTCCGGACATGGTCAGGCTCCCTGTGTTCAGGGAGTTTGCGGAGATGCTGTTGGAACTGAGCGATGCAGCCGCCACCGCGCCCGCGTCAGACACGCTGAAGAGCCCGCCGGAGCCGACCGATAGCCTTGCCGTGTCCTGGGAATTTCCGATGGACAGGTTGCCATCGGGGAATATTCTGGCGACCCCTGCGTTGCCCGCGACCAGACTGACGGGGGTCGCGCTGGCCGAACCCAGACTGATGGTTCCGCTATTGCTCGAATCGGCCGCAAAAATTCCCTGTACCGAGCCATACATCAGGCTGAGGTTCGTCGCCGTGGCGGTATTGGACAGATAAGCACGGGTCACGTCCGATCCGTACGCTCCCCACTGCCATTTGTAACCATCTTCCTGATCCCGCACCTGAAACTGCATCGTGCCGTGGCTCTGGTGAGTGAAGCGGTCGGCCGCCAGCGTGACGAAGCTGTTCGCCCCGCCGCCGTTATTCCTTGCGGTAACGAAAAGACCGCCCAGGTCACTCTCGTCGCCCACCCAGAAGCGGGCCGGAGTATTCGACCCCTGGAAGCGCTGATTGGTGTGTACGGAAAAATCGTCAACCCAGGCTTCCAGCACGCCGGCATACTCCATCGCCATGCCAGAAGTGTAGGGCACGATGAGAAAATCCTTCGCACCATTAGGGTCGGGCTGTGCCCTGGAAACTCGCAGATGCACCTGCTGCCCCGCCTGTCCGGCACTCGAATGGATGTAGTCCAGATCGTCGCGGATTACCGCGACTTGTCCATGAACGCTTGGATCTGAGCCGATGATTCCGGCGGTACCGAGGGTGCCTTGACCGGCAATATTGAAGTTGGTATGTGCCTGCCGGTTCAGGCTGTTCTGAATGAAGCGCCTGCTCGGCAACCCTCCCAAAAGGCCCGCATCCAGGTTCGGGACGGCGGTGTTCGAGCGAATTTGGAAAGGTGGAGTGCCGTTCGCCGCAGCGATTGCTCCACCCGCGCCGGCGGGCGTTGCCGTCGCGCTACTCAACTGTTGTTGCACCTGCTGCTGCACCGTCGTGCGCAACGCCTCCGTGGTGACGAATTCGTCGGCCGAATGTCCCGCCAGCCTATCCGCCTCGCTTGCCTTAATGGCGTAGGGCACACTCACCAGACGGACGCGCGTCTGTTCGGGTTGCCCTTGCGGCTGCACTTCCAGCCAACGCGGCTCATCGGAGGTAAAGAGGTCGGAGGGGAGTCCTGAAGTCGCGGCTCCGAGCTGGACCGTATACCGGCCATGGGAATCGACGGCGACGTTTTGGGTCTCCTGCCAAAGTGGCGCGCCGCCGCTCTCATCGCGGTAAATCGCAAAGGTGATCGCACAGGAGCCCTGGCCCACCGGTAATCTGCCTGAGTAGCTCACCAGCCGCATTGGGCCATTATCGACAGCGACGGCGGGGCTGGGCGACTGCGCCCCCGCGGCGGTCGGCAGCAAAACCGCGGCGGCAGCCAACAAAATCCAGTATGGGAAACGTGGCACACCTCTCATGGGGGTTCTCTCTCCGCTACTTCATGATCAAACTTCGGCTGAACTAAGGTTTTACTTTATGATCAAACCTCGGCTGGTCTTAGCTTTGCCATCGGATTCCTGACCCAGAGAGCAATCAGGAAGGTCACCACCAGGAAGTACCAGGCAGGTCCCTGGGTGAAGTGATTGACAAAGACACTCAACGCGAGGCAATACGAAAACAGCCCGTTTACAAGAGTGCTGTAGAAGCTTCGGGTGCGCAGCATCTGGAAGTAAACACAGGAGGTCAACGCACCGATAATCCAAGGCCCGATGAGAACGCCGGTTGTCCCGAAGTCGGTGTAGAACTGGTGAAGCCAGGTAAATGTGTTGGAGTCGAAAGGGACCTGCACGAATTCAGCGACAATGGCGGGTTGCTCCACGGTGGGATCGATCAGGTGGACAAGCCGGAAAGCCGGATAGAAGGTCATCAAACCATGAGTGGAGCGCGGAGCGCTGTCCATATAGGCCTGCAAAGAGGGAAAGCTCTCGGTGATGTAGATATAGGGCCCTAGCATGAACAGCATGGCATTGCGGACATTGGCTGTCTCCATGATCACCGGGATGTTCTCCGCCACCTTGCCCAGCCATATTGCGACCAGGAAGAATTGCCCCAGCAACAAACCCGCTCCGACTGTCACGAGGGCGATGACCTTCTTGAGGGTGGCCTTCATCGAATGCAACACCACGAACCCTGCCCAGGAGAAGGCGTAGAAGAAGTGCGTGCGGTCCGTTTTTAGAAAAAGAGCAGCAATGCTGAATACCAGTACCAGCCAAATCACAAGAGATCGCTTAGGTTTCAGAACGAAAAGATAGAAAGTGCTCAGGACCAGGTTGGCTACGTTTAGCCAGTCGAGAATTTTCAGCGGATCTTCTGTGCCGGCGTTGCGGAGCTCACCTGGCGCTTCGATCAAAGCAGCTAGTCCTATGTTGGAGCGAATCGCTGATAGAAAGATGATGGCCCAAATTACCCCAAGAACAAAAAAAATGAGGATGACAGTCCGCAGCCGGTCGGGAGAGACTTGCGACGCAACCATTTCCGGGCCCTGCGCTTGTCGCGAATCCCACAGCAGATAAGGAATGAGCCAGCCGACTGCGAAGCTGAGCAGACTTAGCGCCATGAGCGTCCAGGCGGGCCGGCGGATAGGAATATATTCGATCCAGTGCAGATTGTAGATCGCAAGGGCAGCGAACCATATCCCATAGAAGATACTGAATGGGGAGAAGGGATGCCCGAAAAAGCGCGCCGAGATCCAAACCGCCAGCGCAGCCAGCGCGAGATATGCGAAAACGGGGACAGGACTCATGCGATCTTCCTAGTCATCAGCAGCAACTGTAAAGGCACAGGCAATGAGACAAGGAGCATTTGCTCTGTGCCGGGGCCGGAGCGAATCCTTCTCACGGGCTCTAACGGCAGGTAGTTTGGATATCATAAAGTCCGTAGTCTGCGAAGTAGCCCGCACTGCGGTCGAGATCGCCGATAAGCTTGCCCCTGCCCATAAGAAATGAAGATGGCCCGAAGACGTATCGGACGTTGTACCGTGAACGATATAGATTCACCACTTCGCAAAAATTCTCCTCTTCGATCATCAACGCAGGCCTGGGCCGAACTGCGTACCCCGTCTGTAGGTATTGACCAGCTGGAACACGCAAGACGAGCAAAGGGTCCCCGCTTTCCAAATGAGAATTGACGAACTGCGCAATCATCTTTGTCTCCGTGAACTCCTGCCTGCTATCTTTGCGAATGCGGAGTACGAGCACCAGGGCGATTGGAAGGAGGCACGCAATGCAGAATCCGATAACCTGTAGCTTTCGCTCTGTCCATTTCACAAACAGCGAGGTCGAGATCAACAAAGGAGCAATCACATATTGGCTGTACCGTATTGCGTTCAGAACGAGTACCGCTGTTATGAAGTAAGAGCTAACAAGTACGATTGTGAAAAGGCCGGCTCTAGACTCCTTACAATCGACCCAAAGTTGCTTGCGGTTGCGGCCAAGTTGCCATAAAAACAGCACCACCAGCAGATAAAGCGGTACTATAAATGGCATCTCCTCCGTCCGGAACCTGAGCAGGTCTCGTAAGTTCCGACCTACTTTCTCCCACAATATCGTCCACTGAAACACGGGAGTGCTATTCATAAAGAACGGCGCCATGCTGTCTTTCGCCGCGGTGGCTCCTGTGATTAGTCGAGCTGCCAGAGTGTAGTGGATGTTCTCGGGAAAGATAATCGGGCGGAAAATACTGTAGGCCGCGAAGCCGAACACGGAAAGCGCAATATTTGTCCAACGCAGCGCCGGGCCCTTCTGCCACATGCCAAATAGGCTAGGCAAAACTGGCACCAGGAACAGCAGCATAAGAGGCTCTTTTGCGGAAGCCGCAATTAGCGCAGAGAGGACAAAGAACAAAGTGCCCAGCAGTGTCTTGGCGCGTAGCCAGACCACCAGGCAAAGTGAGGCAAAAAACGCATAAACCGCCTCCGTGAGCGTGTTACATGTTAGCCAGACTGTCAGCGGCAAGAGAAGGAACAATGTCGCAATCAGCGCGGCGACCCTGACGGACCGCGACCGTAACAAAAGAAACACGATCAGGGCAGAACCAATAGTGCAAATCAAATTAGTCGCGATCCAGCCCCTTTGTCCGCCTAAGACTGATGCCAGAGGGACGGCGGCATAAATAGCGACATTATTGTGTATGAATGAAGCTGGAAGCGGCCCAGTGACGTTAGCCGGATATACGTTATTGGTGGTGTGTATGCCATGGGCAAGCGACTCTGCATCCGCAATATACCAGTACTGATCCGTGCCTCTCGGATATTTCCAGCTTGTGAGCGCGCAGGCGCATACTACAAGCAATGCGAATGCGAACATGAGCAGAAACCACCGCTCACTACCGAAATATCTTGTTGACGTTACCTCAGTTCCTGTGACAGCGTTGCCGACGTTGTGCACAGTTGCTGAACAGATAGCGGTCTCCTTCACGAACCGTAAACCTCCCGGCACACCGAAAATGTGACCACGGCCTGCGTCACTCATAAGGCTGCCTAGTCCGGCGAGTTTCCATTGCTGGAAAACGACTGCCGGACATCGCCGGCAACGCGCACGCCCAACTGCTTCCAGGGGCTGTCCGGTGCAGCTTCGTCCCACTTGTACCTGGCGATCACGATGATGAGACCGAGCACGAAGCAGCCCCACACGCAGACCGCTCCCAGTATCAGCAAACGGGGGCCGGACCGGTGGCTAGGCGCCTTGCCGTAGTCGATCACTCGCAGCCGGGGAGTCGCCTTGGCTTCCTCGACTTTGGAGATTTCGTACTCCTTCAGCAGAGCTTCGTAGATGGTCTCCTGCACCTTGACTTCGCGGAAAAGGTCCGCGTAGGTCACTCCAACGACGGGTAACCGAGAGATAGAGAACAAGCCTGAGTCGCCGTCGGTCTGGGGGGAGGTGGAGCCCAATTTCCCTGCGGTTGCGCGCAGTTGGGCGACGCGCGCCTCGGCACTCTTGACCCGGGGATGATCGGGTCCATAGATTTGCCGCAGCCCTTGCAACTCCGATTGCGCGACGACCAACTCACCCTCGATCTTGCCCGCCACCTCGAAGGCGGCCTTGCCTTGTTCCTTGATGTCGAGCGCAGAGTTCTTGCTGGAGAACTGTCCTAATTGCTTCTCCGCCGCCGACAGGTTCTGCTTGACCACGTCGATGCGCTTTTCCAGGAACTCACGCTCGCGATGCGCGGCCGAGGTGTTCAGGGTCTGGAGGACGTTGTCGAGCTCCGCGACATAGGCGTTGGCGATGGCTGCCGCACGGTTGCGGTCATGGTCGGTAACGCTCAGAGTCACGATGCCGCTCTTCTTGTCCTCGTTAATGATGGTGAGGTCGGCGAGCGTCTGGCGGGTGCGATCGTAGTCTTTAATGCCGTAGACCTTGCGAAGGTCCAGGCGATTGATGACGCCGTCCAGGACCGCATCGCTTCTCAGGATGGCGGCGCAGAGCGCGCCCGGCGTTTTCATGCCCAGCAGGTCCGAGACCATGCCGAGATTCGGCATACCCGTGCCAGCCGCAGCCCCGGCCAGCATCATCGCCTCGGAGGTGTTCTCCGAAGGCAGCACCCGGGTTGTGGATTGATACTTCGAAGGGAGGAGCAGCCGAAGGACAATTGCCAGCACGACACCCGCCACGATCCAGCGGAGCAGGACTGCCCGTTTGTCCCACAAGAGCTCCAACAGCCTGTGAATGTGATTGCGCTCATATTCGTCCAGCGCGGCGCGCACCACCACCGTCGAATTTTGCGTCTCGATCGGCAAATCCGGTCCTCAGAAACTCTTTGCCACCGCGGCCGTAATGGCCAGCGCGGAGATGATCTGTGCGGTGTTCAGCACATTCTTCCAAGTGGTCGACTCGACATTGACCTTGTCGGGAACGACGATGGTATCGCCCGGTCCGACCAGGACATCCTGGACGGAATGGAAGGTCCAGGAGCTGTCCCGGCCGATCACCCGTCCGCTGGCCTGAATGACGTAGAGATTCTTCACATCGGCGGAGCGGGTGGGGCCGCCGGCCTGCCTCAGATACGCGCCTACGCTCTTGCCCGGTGTGTAAACCAGCGCGGTGGTGTTGTTGACTTGCCCGTTGACCAGCACGAATCCCGGTTGCTTGGGAATGAACAGCGCGTCGCCCGCGCGGACCTCCATATCGTTTGCGGTGTTCTCCCATTCCGAGAGGTTGGAGGAGATCTTGATGACCAGACGGCCCGAAGCGGGTTGGCCCCGAAGCGCGTTCAGCATCTCCTTCTTCTCTTGCTCGAAGGCCAGGGCCGAACTTGCCCCGCCGGTCTCGGTGTACTTTACGGGATTGGGCGTGGTCTCCAGCTTGCGAATCACCGTCAGCTTGGTCTGCTCATTCAGTTCCTGGACCTGCCTGCGCTCGAAGACCGCGGCCCGGGGATAGGCATCGGGTAGGAAGCCCCCGGCCCGGCGCAGCACGGAGCTCAGATGCTCGCCAGGATCGATGCCGTAGGAGCCGGGAAACTGCACCTCGCCGGCAATCGTGATGGAGGCGCCAATGTCCTTCCATCCCGCCATCTGACGGATGCTCAGCTTGTCGCCGGGTTTGAGCAACACGTCGGCATCGGTATCGCCCGCAGCTATCTCGCGCAGGTTGATCTGCTTCTGCTCGATCTGAACGGACTTGCCGTTCTGGATCCGATAGCTGGCCAACAGGGCATCTTCGCGGTAGGCGCTGCGCCGGAAACCGCCGGCCAGGCGAATGAGATCGCTGACCCGCGTGCCCTTCTCCAAGGGATAAACACCGGGCCGCAGCACCTCGCCCGCAATCGTGACCTTGGGAGGGTCAACGGTGTACCGGCCATACACTCGCACCACATCGAATGGCCGCACCTCCGGCGCCGGCTCTTTCCCGTCCAGTACATCGAGAATGTCGAACTTGACCGCTACGGGACGCAGTTCGGGGCCTTCCAGATGGATGATCTCCGCCTGGTTATTGGGCTCGGGCAGAAGATCGGAGTAGGAGCGCAGCAAGTCCGTGACCTTCATCCCGGGATGGTAGGCGTACTTACCCGTTCGGAAGACGTGGCCTTGCACATAAACGCTCTGCTCGGTGAAAGGACTGATGGGAGCGACGTAGATGCGGTCGCCATCCTGAATGGAGCAACTGGCGAGCGCCGCCTTCGCGGTGGCCGCGTCGGCATTCTGGGGAAGGGGGACGCTGATGGTCACATGACGCGCGTGCGCCTCCACGCGGTCGACCGAGATCTGCCAGAGCGAGGCTTCCGGCAAAAGTCCGCCGGCAAGATCGAGGACCTGATCGAGCGTCTGCTCGTCGCGCAGTTCGTACATCGCAGGACGCCGCACCGCGCCATCGACCGTAACCTGCATCCCGGCCGGGGACACCAGGATGGAATCGCCCGATTGCAGACGCTGCACGTCGGTACGAACGCCGCGCAGCAGGAGATCGTAGAGATCGACGGTGGAGACCAGTCTCTCGCCGCGGTAGTGGCGGACGACACGCAGCGAACCACGCTGCGTCGGACCGCCGGCCGCATAGAGCCCATTCAACACGGTGGAAAGCGCGCTGATGTCGTAGGCGCCGGGGCGCTCCACATCGCCCACAACGTACACCCTGATGGTGCGGAGCCGGCTGAGGGAAAGATCGACCTTGGCGTCGTAGAACCGGCGGGCCAGAACCTGCTCGGTGGACCGGGCAGCCGACTCCATCGTCAATCCGGTAACCAGCAACGTGCCGCCGCCCGGCAAGCTGATGCGGCCTTCGGGATCGACTACCGAACGCTGGCGCTGCGGCATTCCACCCGTGACATCGATCATCACGGTGTCGCCGGGACCGAGAACGTAGTCCGGCCCAACCGGAACGTCCATCGGGAGCTTGTCGGGATTACCCGAGCCGTTCTTGAAGATGGTTGCGCCAAAGCGCTCGATCCTTTTATTGCCCTGAATTGCATACTGCCGGTACAAATCGCGCAGGGCGGGATTGTCGGGATACGGGTTCCTGGCCGGTTTAGGCGGCGGAATCGCCGGCGGCGTGGTTTGGGGTTGCCGCTGCGTGGTGGTGGTGCGGCGCTGCGGTTGACGTTGGCCCTGCGGCTGACCGTGTCCGGTCTGGGTTACCTGTCCGGGTTCGAGCCGTTGCCCTTCGTCTGATCCGGAAGGCTGGCCGTAGTCACCCCGGTCCGGGGGCTGCGCCTCCCCGCCTCGCTGCTCACCCGCCTGACTCTCGTCTCGCTGTCCGGGGTACTGCCGTCCGGGATACCTTTGCGAGGGATACTGGTCGTCCGGATACTGCTGATCCGGATACTGCTGATCCGGATACTGCTGAGCGGAATACCGCTGATCTGGATACCGCTGCGACGGATACTGCGAGTCATCGTCGGGTTGGGCATTCGGATATTCGCCGGATTCCCGGGGCGCTTGTAGCTCGCTCCCGTCGTCCGAAGGCTCGCCGTCGTTGTACTGCTGAGACGCCTGGTTATCGTTGTAGCGCCGGGGATACGGATTGCTTTGGTCCTGCGGCTCGGTTGCTTGCTGGTCGTTCTGGAGTTGCTGGCTCTGCTGTTGCTCGCGACGCTGCTGGTCGGCTTGTCCCCAGCAACGCGCCGGTACCAGCAGCGTCAGCATGATCGCAAGCACTAGTCCCGCGTAAGAGGACAAGGCCGGGCCTACACCGCTCCGAGCGGACGCGCCGGAAAATCGACGTGGCGCGACCGCCGGAGACACATCTCCACTATGCATAACTTCAACCATCCCTTGGGTACCTGTAATCCGCTTCATAACCACCGTTACCTGTTTCTTATGTCTGCTCGGGCGTGGTGGCCAAGGCTGCGGCTTGTTCTCGCAGGCCCTTGCGCGCCAACAAAGTCCGGTACAAGTCGGTCACCTCATCCGCCAGGCGTTCCTGGTCGTGATGGGCGAGAGCGAAGCTCCGCCCCGCCGCTCCCATCTGCGCTGCCAGCTCGGGTGAGGAGGCCAGCGCTTCCAGGCAAGCCACAATGCCTTCGGCATCGGATGAGGTCAGAAAACCATTCTGCGCCCTGCGGCAGCCGTTCGGCAATTCCCGCAACGGCGGCACAGCCAGATCGACCACTCCGCCGACGGCAGTGGAAACAAATGGCTTTCCCGCGGCCATCGCTTCAATCAGCAGTGCTGGAGTGCCTTCATTGCGTGAGGTCAGCAATACCATGTCCGCCGCTGCCAAAAACGGCTTCATGTCTTTCTGCCATCGTAGGACCGACAGGTTGTCGCACGTCTTGCTGGCTTGCTCCACAACGGGCCACAACTGCCCCTCGCCGATGACCAGAAACTTGAGGCGGGGAAGGCGCTGGGCGGAGCGAATGACTTCCAGCAGGAGCGGTATGTCCTTGATCGGCACCAGCCTGCCTGCCCAGACCACCAGCCGGTCGTTTTCGCTGAGCCCCAGCGTTTCGCGTGCTTGCCGGCGGTCTTTTTCAAGACTCGCCAATGATGCGAGGTCGAATCCCGTACGCACCATCGCGATCTGTTCGCGACGAGCCACGCGAAAACGGGACGCGAGATCTTCCACCTGCGACGGCGAGATTGCAATCACTTGCGTGGTAAACCGGTTCAACATACGCTCCGTCGCGATAATCAAGCGGGTCGCCGTCGCTCCGAAGTAGCCCTGAAAAATATGCCCGTGATAGGTATGAACGCGAATGGGAACACCGGCCAGCAACGCCGCCACCCGGCCCAGGGCGCCGGCTTTGGCGGTATGCGTGTGGACGATGTCAGGTTTTTCATGTAGCAAAATTCGGATGATGCGGACCAGGCTGATCAGGTCCGACCATGCCTTGATCGATCGCGACATGCTCTCGACTTCATAAACCGCCTTCGAATCCTCCAGCAGGTAGCGCATGTCCTGCTCGCCATCCTCGATGCTTCCTGCTATGAGCACGGTTCCGAGCGATTCTCGCAGCCTCCGGTGCAGAAAGGCGACCTGGCGCGGGGGACCGCTGCCACACATACGGCCAATGATACGAACGACCTTGCTCATAAACCGCCTCTCACGCCCTCGGCTAGTCCAGGGGAACTGCGTTCTGAAGCGGCTTCTTCTTCTCCCCTGGCGCGCACAGCCCTCGCCTGGTTAAGAGCAAACGGCTCGTGTGTGGTGCTGAGATCGGCCCGGTATTGCAATACCGTGGTGCCCCGTGACAGTTCCCTGGCTAACTTGTCATCGTGCTCGTTCGCCGGCATGATGATGCGGCCGAAGGTCCGCAGAATGACCTTGCAGTCGCTGGCAAAGCTGGCGCCGGCCAGATACTCCTTTTCCATCCTCAGCTTCAGCGGCATGAGTGTCCGCAGATAAACCTCCTCGACCTCCTCCGACGACAGCGGAGCCAGCACGCTCTCTTCATTACGAAACCTGAGCGTTGTTTCGCTGGTGATTCCCGGACGAACCGAGAGCACCACAGCGGCCAGGTCGCGAATGGAAGGTTCCTTCCACAGGCGTGTGGGCTGCGGCCGAGGCCCGACAAAACTCATCTCTCCCCGCAAAATGTTAAAGAGCTGCGGCAGCTCGTCAAGCTTCCATTTGCGCAAATAGCGTCCCATCCAGGTGAGCCGCGGGTCCTGCGCGCGGGTCAGCACCGGGCCGGCGGGAGTTTTCGAGGCCTTCATGGTGCGGAATTTCAAAATCGTGAATTCCCGGCCACCGCGACCCGGCCGGCGCTGCCGAAATAAAATCGGGCCGCGGGAGGTCAGCTTGACAGCGAACGCCACGACTACCATGGGAACGGAACACAGCATGACAAGTATCGCTGCCCCCACCAGGTCCCACATACGTTTGCTGGACGAGTTACACCATGGACTGACACAGCTTCCCTGTGTCCCCAAACCGCTCACTGCACACATTGGATCCCCATCCTTTCGCTGCCTCTGTGTACTAAACAGTCGGCACCGAGCAGAACCGGCATCAGTTGGAAACTGCATATTCATTACTTCATTAGCCAGATCAATTCCACCGATGCCGACCTATTCACCGATGGGGAGCCACCGGGAATCGTTCGTTTACCGGCAATACCTCCCTCCTCTGGGTTCAGGGGGAACTGTTGCCGGCCCCGCTGTCATGCTCATGAAATTGGCCCAACCTACACATGCGCATGATCCTATTCACTCACCGATCCTCATCGCCGCGACCTTCACGGGAGCAGGTTGCATTGGGAACGCGTAGGAAACTTCGATCGCGGGTGATGGGCTTCCAGGAGCGCAGTTCATCGCTGGACCCGAGGGCCGCGATCAACAGGGTCAAGCCGGCCACACCTAGCAGGCGGCCTTGCACATGTATTAGGCCGGCTGCGGCCACAAACGCCAGAACAAGGGCAGCGCCGCCGAACTGGGGCGCCGGCTTACGATGCCAGCGGTCCGTCCGCGGCTGCACAACCCACCCGCGACGCTTGCAAACCCACATCACGCCCGCAGTAAGCAAGCCGCACAACAGCACCGCAAAGCTTGGCAGGACAAACAGACTAGCAGTCGTCGTAACTCACTCCTACAACATTGACATCAATTGCCCCCCGGCACCGCAGAGGCTGGGTTCGCCCTCAACCATTACAGACGGCAGAAACCACGAGTCCCGCGGCAGCAACGCACAGCTTCGCCGCAACCAGCTTCATGAACCAGGCACACAGGAGGGGGTCTTACCGGCTGGTTGTCATGTTGCTGAATTGCAACTAACAGTACACAAAGCTGTAGTTGTTATCAACAGAAATTTGGGGATGGACGGCACCGGAGATGGGTCTAAGTGTTTACCATTAGGGAATTATCACCTCACTAAGCCATTCGTTTGACGATACAGAAATTCTTGCCATTAACCCTTGCTCTATAGATTCGGTGCTTATAGAGGCTGGATTTCAGTTGCGACTAGCCTATTAGTGCTATCTTCCTCGACGTAAGACTTCCGCAAAAAGACCAGT
>Ga0335081_10007593_pt1 | contig 17344 bp, 10 predicted proteins | sample Lox_Sample_35_FD_206713 | JGI IMG/M metagenome (GOLD analysis project Ga0335081, IMG submission 206713) | Soil microbial communities from Loxahatchee National Wildlife Refuge, Florida, United States - Lox_Sample_3.5 | ecosystem: Environmental > Terrestrial > Soil > Wetlands | place: USA... | reverse complement strand
CCTGCGCTCGCCTGGACGGGCCGCCGCCACCGGCGGCCCGTCCCGAGCCTGGACTAGAAGTCCATGTCACCGCCACCGGGAGCAGCCGGAACCTTCTCCTTCTCCGGCTTCTCCGCGATCACTGCCTCGGTGGTGAGGAACAGAGCCGCGATGGAGGCAGCGTTCTGCAGGGCAGAGCGCGTCACCTTCGCGGGGTCGATGATCCCGGCCTTGAACATGTCCACGTACTCCCCGCTCGCGGCGTTGAGCCCATGACCAGCGTCCAGACCGCGCACCTTCTCGGCCACCACGCCGCCCTCAAGGCCGGCGTTGATCGCGATCTGCTTGAGCGGCTCCTCGAGCGCGCGGCGCACGATGTTCGCGCCGGTCGCCTCGTCGCCGGGCAGCTCGAGCTTCTTGAACGCGTTCTTACCCGCCTGGAGCAGGGCCACGCCGCCACCGGCGACGACGCCCTCCTCGACCGCGGCCTTGGCATTGCGCACCGCGTCCTCGATGCGGTGCTTGCGCTCCTTCAGCTCGACCTCGGTGGCCGCGCCGGCCTTGATGACGGCAACGCCGCCGGCCAGCTTGGCGAGCCGCTCCTGCAGCTTCTCGCGGTCGTAGTCCGAGTCGGTGTTCTCGATCTCGGCGCGGATCTGGTTAACCCGGCCAGCGATCTGGTCGGCGTCGCCGCCGCCGTCGACGATCGTGGTCTCGTCCTTGGTGACCACGACCTTGCGCGCCTTGCCGAGCATGTCGAGCTCGGTGCTGTCCAGCTTCAGGCCGACTTCCTCGCTGATGACCTGGCCACCGGTCAGGATGGCGATGTCACCGAGCATGGCCTTGCGGCGGTCGCCGAAGCCGGGCGCCTTCACGGCGACCGACTTGAACAGGCCGCGGATCTTGTTCACGACCAGGGTCGCGAGGGCCTCGCCCTCCACGTCCTCGGCGATGATGACCAGCGGCTTGTTGGCCTGGACGACCTTGTCGAGCAGCGGCAGTAGATCCTTGTTGGCCGAGACCTTGGAGTTGACCACGAGGATGTAAGGGTCCTCGAGCACCGCCTCCATGCGCTCGGGGTCGGTCGCGAAGTAGTGCGAGATGTATCCCTTGTCGAAACGCATTCCCTCGGTGAGCTCAAGCTCCAGGCCGAAGGTGTTGCTCTCCTCGACGGTGATGACGCCTTCCTTGCCGACCTTGTCCATGGCCTCGGCGATCATCTCGCCGATCGCGGTGTCGCCGGCCGAGATGGAGGCGGTCGAAGCGATCTGCTCCTTGGTCTCCACGTCCTTGGCCAGCTTGGAGAGCTCCTCGCTCACCCGCTCGACGGCCGCCTCGATGCCGCGCTTGAGCGACATCGGGTTGGCGCCCGCCGCCACGTTGCGCAGGCCCTCGCGGACCAGCGCCTGGGCGAGCACGGTAGCTGTGGTGGTGCCGTCGCCAGCGACGTCATCGGTCTTCTTGGCGACTTCCTTGACGAGCTCGGCGCCGATCTTCTCCCACGGGTCCTCGAGCTCGATCTCCTTGGCGATGGACACGCCATCGTTGGTGATCGTGGGTGCGCCCCACTTCTTCTCGAGCACCACGTTCCGGCCCTTGGGGCCGAGGGTTACCTTGACGACGTCGGCCAGCTGGTTCATGCCGCGCTCGAGGCCGCGCCTGGCGTCCTCGTCATACGCGATCATCTTCGCTGCCATAGGCTCTTAGTCCTCCTGAGACTTATTGCCTGTCGAAATGCCGACCGAGCCGACGCCCGCGACGGACGGCCCGGCGCGCAGGCAGTCACTTCCTGCTACGCGCCGCGCCTCATCGTCCCGATCACGCTTAAATCGCTGTCACTCTCACCCGGAGAGTGCCAACGACCTGTTTAGCACTCTCATGGTGAGAGTGCAAGCCGGGGGTATCCTCCGGTGGACGATGCGCAGGTCAAGCGCTTGGTCAGCGCGCCGACCCAGCGCCCAGGCAACCAGGCAGCCAGACCGGGGATGCGGGTGCGCGAAGGCCTGTCTCCGGGTACGCGAAGACCCGGCACCCGTCTTCCGCCGGGTACCGGGCCTGTCGCGCTAAGCCGCGGAGCTTAGACCGCTCGGACTGCCTCGGCCTGAGGTCCGCGGTCGCTCTGCGTAATCTCGAACTCGACTCGCTGACCTTCCTCAAGCGTGCGGTAGCCGTCCATCTGAATTGCCGAGAAGTGGACGAATACGTCCCTACCACCGTCGACCGCGATGAAGCCGTAGCCCTTATCCGCGTTGAACCATTTGACGGTGCCCTGAGCCATGAACAACAACTCCCTAACTTTTGCTCGGGCTTTCGGGTCACGCCCTTGCTACGCGAAACCCGTTGATCGCGGAGCGGGCCAGACGTCCTCGCAAGCTCTGCCTGCCGTTCTCGCCGTACCGACAGCGACCGGACATTACTGTACATGGTCCCGAGGTCCGGCGTACTGCGGAACCCGTCGAAGACCTCGACGTCCTGACCGTCCCGGCTGACGTGCTGGAACCAGCCCTTAAGGCATGGTTTCAACCGAATCCGCCACCCGTGATCGCCTAGTTTTGTGCGCCCCGCGCCGACCGGCGCAATGCGCGGGCACAAAACTAGCTGGCGCCGTCCCCGGCATCAACCACCGCGGCCATGGCACGACGCGCGGCTTAGCACAATGCCGAATGCTACTCATTAGTAGCATTCTCGCGCGTTAGCGTAACGCATCAATTGCGCCGGGCGCGGAGACCCGCCGTCACTGCGCGTGCACGTTCGGTCCTGGCTCGCGCACGCTCTCGTAGTGCCGGAGGAAATCCGCGAAGTCCGGCCTGATCGGCGCGGGCACGGCGACCGTGCCGGCGACGGCGTTCAGCGTCTTCAGGCCGTCGCCCGAATTGATGATGACGGTCTCCTCGTCCGGATCGATCTGGCCGGCGGCGAGCAGCCTGCGCAGTACCGCCAGCGTGACGCCGACCGCCGTCTCACCGAAAATGCCCTCGGTGGCCGCCAGCAGCGCGATCGCCTGCACGATCTCCTCGTCGCTCGCGTCGGCCACGGTGCCGCCGGTCCGGCGCACGACGTCGAGCACATAAGGGCCGTCGGCCGGGTTGCCGATCGCCAGCGACTTGGCGATCGTGTCCGGCCTGACCGGCTGCACCACGTCGCGGCCCGCGCCGAACGCCGCCGCCACCGGCGCACACCCGCTGGCCTGGGCGCCGTAGATCCTGACCGGCGTGTCGGCGACCAGGCCGAGCGCGGCGAACTCGCCGAACGCCTTGTCGATCTTGACAAGCTGCGCGCCCGAGGCCACCGGGACCACGACCTGGCGCGGCAGCCGCCAGCCGAGGTCCTCGGCGATCTCGTAGCCGATCGTCTTGCTGCCCTCGGCGTAGTACGGCCGGACGTTCACGTTGACGAACGCCCAGTCGTCACGCTCCTCGGCGAGCTCGGTCGCGAGCCTGTTCACCTCGTCATATCCGCCATCCACGGTGACGAGCAGCCCGCCGTAGACGGCGGAGGCCAGTATCTTCTCCGGCTCGAGTCCGGCCGGGACCATGACGACGGACTCGATCCCGGCCTTGGCCGCCGCGGCGGCCACCGCATTGGCCAGGTTCCCCGTGGACGGGCAGGCGAGCACCCGATACCCCATCTCGACCGCCGCGGCGAGCGCGACGGCCACGACCCGGTCCTTGAACGAGTGCGTGGGGTTGGACCGCTCGTCCTTGACCCAGAGCGCGCGCATCCCGAGCGCCTTCGCCAGCCGGTCGGCGCGGACCAGCCTGGTCCGGCCGGGCTCGGTGTTGGGCCGCTGCGCGATGTCAGGCGGGACGGGAAGTAGGGCCGCGTAACGCCAGATGTTCGCCGGCCCCGCCTCGATCTGCTCCCTGGTGATGGCCGGGTAGTCGTAGCTGACCTCAAGCGGGCCGAAGCAGTCCGAGCAGGCGTGCTGCGCGCCGAGGTCGAAGCGGGAGCCGCACTCGCGGCAGGTGAGGGAATTTGCGTTGCCGAGCCGGAGGGCGAGCGCAGGGCGCGCGATTACGGACGTCAGTGCCGTGGTCATAGCGAAGAGGCCTTTCCTCATCTGTCCTGCTGCCAGGTCGGCAGTCAGGCCGGAGTTGGCACCAGTCACGAGATGGCCTCATCGTCGAGCGCGAATCACCGTGATGGTTGCCGGGGCTTCACAGGGCCGTTCCCTCCACCCCTCTGGATGAGCACTATGAAATTTTCTGGGCGACACAGCCGGCTATGCCGGTGATGGCAGGGAGCAGCCGCTGTCGTCACTCCAGTTGCCCCACAGGCTATCACCGCCGATACGGGCTGCTCGCGGTGGTATCCGGCGGGCTGAGCAGGCCGTCGATAGTTGCGAGGGCGTTAGGCGATCGAAACGCGTTCGAAGTCTGCACCGTGCTTGTCTGGCAGCATCATGATGTCGAAAGCGCCTTTCCTCCTGTGCCGGATGGGATCGGTGCGGTTGCTGCTACTCAGCGTGCTGCTGAGCACATTGATCGCGGCGGCCCTGGTGGCGGCGCTTGCCGGGTTCGCCGCGGGCTCTCTGCCCGAGGCCGTCTCTGGAGATCTGGCCAGGGCGCCGCGCACCTCCATCGTCATCTACGGCGCCTTCCCGGCGCGGCAGGCCAGGATCGACCAGCCTGCCGTGCCGGCCACGCTGCACCGCGCGTTCGGCACGGTGCCGTTCGCGCTGCGCGAGGCGGTCTGGTCCGACCCGATCGGGCTGCCCGCCCCGCGCGGGCAGCGGAACGTCCCGCTCGTCGAGGCCGCGTCGGTCGGCCAGATCAGCGGCCACGCCAGCCTCATCGCCGGCCGGTGGCCCGACTGGCCGGCCGGGCCGGCGGGGCCAACAGGGTCGGCAGGGTCGGCAGGGTCGACGAAGTCCGCTGGGGCGACCAAGCACGCAGGGCCGGCCAGCGGCGCCTCGATCCAGGCCGCGGTGCCGGTGACGGTCGCGCAGGCCCTGCACCTGCGGATCGGGCAGGTGCTCGCGCTGAGCGACCGGCAGACGGGGGCGCGGGTCAGCTTCGTGCTGACCGGGCTGTACCGGCCGGAGTCCCCTGCCGCGCAGTACTGGGGGCTCGACCTGATTGCCCCGTCCGGCATCAGCGTGCAGGGCGGCTCGATCACGTACGGCCCGTTCGTCGTCGCCAGGGGCGCGTTCACCAGCCGCGCTCTCGCCATCGACGGCGTTACCTGGCTCGCGACCCTGCGCAGCACCAGGATCAGCGCTGCCGAGTTTGCGCCGCTGGCCGACCGGCTCGACCGTGCGCAGGGTTACCTGACCAACTCCACCTACCTCGGCGGGCTGCAGGTGACCAGCGGGCTGCCCGCCGTCCTGTCGGGCATCGCGACCAAGCTCGTGGTGGCCAGGTCACTGCTGCTGGTCAGCGGGCTGGAGCTGCTCCTGCTGGCCGGCGCCGCACTGACCCTGGCCGTCCGCACCCTGGCCGAGCACCGGGAGAACGAGGCTGCGCTGCTCGCGGCCAGGGGCGCCGCCAGGCGGCAGCTCGCCTGGATCGCGTTCGCCGAGGCGCTGACGGTCACGGCGGTCGCCGCCGCGGTCGGCGGGCTGCTCGGCACCGCCCTGGCTGCACTGCTCGCCAGGTCCGGGCAGCTTCGGGCGGCCGGCCTTGCCATCCACGGCATCCCCGCCGAGGTCTGGTGGACGGTCGGGATCGTGGTGGCGATCTGCACGGCCATCCTGGTGTGGCCGGCCCTGCATCCGATCGACCCGGGCGCGGCCAGGGTGCGCAAGGGACGGCGGGCCATCGCGATCGCCTCGGCCAGGGCCGGCGCCGACCTCGGGCTCGTGGCGCTCGCCGTCCTGGCCGGCTGGCAATTGCGTGATTACTCCGTGCTCGGCCGTACATCCGGCGGGATCGGCATCGATCCGGTGCTCGCGCTCGCCCCCGCGGTGGTGCTGGCCGCGGCCACCGTGCTGCCGCTGCGCCTACTGCCGCTGCTTGCCAGGGCCGCGGACCGGCTTGCCGCGCGCACCAGGCGGCTCGGCGCGGCGATGCCGTGCTGGGAGATCAGCAGGCGGGCAGCCAGGCAGAGCGCCTCGATGCTGCTTGTCGTGCTGGCGGTCGGGACCGGAACCCTCGCCCTCGCCCAGCATCAGAGCTGGCGCCAGTCGGCGCTCGACCAGTCGGCGTTCGTGGCCGGGGCCGACGTGCGCGCGACCCTGCCCGCGCCGCTCGGGCTCGGCAGGGCAGCCGCGATCGGCAGCGCGCGCGGCGTGACCGCCGCGATGGCCGTCGCCACCGCCGTGACCGCGGGCGGCGGCCAGGTGCTGGCACTCGACCCGCGCGCGGCGGGCCGGACGGTGCTGATCCGCGCCGACCAGTACGCCGGGCCCGAGGCGGCGCTGTGGCGGCGGCTCATCCCGCCGATTAACCCGCGCTGGGTGAGCCTGCCGGGCCGCCCGGCCGGGCTGGCGGTCACCGCCAGCCTGGACCCGGGTGCTGGCCCTGGCATCGGGCCCGTCGAGGTCACGGTCTCGATTCAAGATGGCGCCGGGATCGTCTACTCGGTCCCGGCCGGCGTGCTGCCCGACGACGGCAGGCAGCACGCGCTCGTGGTCACGCTCTCCGGCCAGCGGCGTGCGATCTACCCGCTGCGGCTGCTCGCGATCACGGCGCAGTACACGCTGCCGCCGCTGCCGCCGAAGGCGCAGGAGTCCGCCGCGTTCGCCCGCACCGCCACGCTGACCGTGCACGGCCTGGCGGTCTCGGCACGCGCCGCGGGCTCCTTCGGCAGCCCGTTCGCCTCAGGGACCGCGCTGCGCGGCTGGCGGCCCGCCGTGTCGGCGCCCGGCCTTGCCGTGTCCGCCACCGGCACCGCGCCTAGCATGCTGCCGGCCCAGGGCAGCCCCGCGCCGGGCACCGCCAGCTTCCATCCCGGCTTCGGGCAGATCAACGCGGGCGTGCCCGCGCACCCACTGCACCTGCCGGCCGCCGGGCAGCTGACGCTCACCGCGCCCGTGCCGTTCACGGCGGCCAGCGGCATCGCGACCCGGGCCCTGCTTGCCGCGAACCAGCTCAGGGTCGGCGACTCGCTGCAGGTCTCGGCCGGGTCGACGACGGTGAACGTGCGGATCGTCGGCGCCGTCGCCTCCTTCCCCACGATCACCGGCAGCGGCGGCGGGCTGATCGTGGACCAGGCGGCGATCCAGGACATCGTCGCCGAGCAGGACGGGGCGCCCTTGCCGGTGACGCAGTGGTGGCTGGCCACCAGGGCCGGGGAGGTGCCGCCAGGACTCCCGCGCGGCACGGTGGTCGCCGATCGCGACGCGCTGCACGCCGCGCTGCTGAGCGAGCCCATTTCGGCCATCGCGCAGCAGGCCGCGCAGGCGGTGGCCGTGGCCGCGGTCCTGCTCGCCATGCTCGGCTTCACCGTGAGCATCGCGGGAAGCATGCGGGAACGCCGGTCGCAGAGCGCGCTGCTCGCCGCGCTCGGCGTCGACGCGGCGGCCAGGGCCAGGCTGCTGTGCGTCGAGGCGCTCGCGCTCGGGGTGCCGGCCGCGGCCACCGGGCTGCTGCTCGGCACGGTGCTCGCGCACCTGCTCGTGCCTGCGGTGACGCTGACCCCGGCCGGGGCGGTTCCGGTGCCGTCGGCACTGGTCGAGGTGCCACTCGGGCTCGCCGTACTGCTCGCGCTCGCAGTCACGACGGTCCCGGTGATCGCCGCCGCGGCCACGGCCGCCTACCGGCCCGACCCGGCGGCCCAGCTTCGCGCGTCGGAGGCGGCATGAGGACGGCGCTGGCTCGGCTTCGGGCCGGCCTGACCACGGCGACCGGGACCGAGGCAGGCGCGAGCCTAGTGCTCGCCCTGCTGGTCATCGCCACCGTCTTCGTCGCCGTCGCGATGCCGCGGGCGAGCCTGGCCTACCGCACCAGGGCGCTGCGGCAGATCATCGACCAGGCGAGCGCGCCCGGCCGCGCCGTGGTGGCCTCGGTCGGTTTCTCCGATCTGGCCCCGGCCCTGTCCCCCGGCAGCGCCGGGCAGACCCTTTTCCCCGGGCAAATCAGCGCGGTAGGGACGAAGGTCGGGGCCAACCTGGCTGCGGTGGGGGTGCCGCTGCAGCCCCGCAGGAACCGGTGGTGGGGGATGGCGACGGGCTACCTGCCGGCGCCGAACTCCCCAAGGGCCGCGCACAACGGCAGCAATCCGCCGCAGGTCGAGGTGCTCTGCCGGCCGGCGCTGGGCAGGTTCTCCCGGCTGGTGAGCGGTCAGATGCCGAGAAAGAGCCTGGTGCTGGGGACCAAGGCCGTGTTCCAGGTGGCCGTGACAACCGCCACCGCGGCCAAGTGGCACCTGCGCACGGGAACGGTGCTGAAGGTGGACAGCGTCCGGGAGTCGGTCAGGCTCGTCGTGACCGGGATCGTCAGGCCGGCCGATCCCGGGTCGTCGTTCTGGACGCAAGACCCCAACGCCGCCGCAGTCACCTTCAACTCCGCCCGGGTCACCGGCGGCTACTGGCTCGGCGCGGTGTTCGTGCCACCGTCCTCGCTGGTGAACCTGGAGAACGTGTTCAGCGCCACCAGCATCCAGGTCACCTGGGAGTACCCGCTCGCGCTCGGCTCGGTGAACGCGAACCAGGCCGCGGGCCTGAGCGCGAATCTGAGCCGGGCGCTCACGACGGCGGGAATCCTGCAGATGGCCGACACCGTCCCGCCCGACATCGCCCTGTCGTCCGGGCTCTCCGCGCCGCTCGGCATGTTCGTACAGAGGCAGGGCCAGGTGGGCAGCCTGCTCGCGCTGCTGTACGTCAGCCTGACCGTGGTCGGCGCGGTCGTGCTGCTGCTCGGCGGCCTGCTGCTCGCCGAGCGCCGGGCCATCGAGTTCCGCCTGATCAGGGCACGGGGCGCGGCGCGCAGGCAGCTTGCCTTGCTCGCGCTGCGGGCCGGGGTGATCATGGTGCTCCCGGCGGCCGCGATCGGCGCACTGGCCGGCGCGGCCCTCACTCCGGGCGGCAGCGAGCCGCTCGCCTGGTGGCTGGCCGGGGCGACGGCGCTAGTGGCGATCGCCGGCGTGCCCCTGCTGGCGGTCAGGGGGACCTCGCTCCCCGTGGCCGCCCGCGCCGACGCCGACGCTGCGCCCAGCCGCGCCGCGAGGGCCAGGCGGCTGGTGCTCGACGTGACGTTGGTGGCGGCCGCGATCGGCGGCATCGTGGTGCTGCGCAGCCAGGGCCCGCCGCCGCCCGGCGGCACCGACTGGTACACCAGCGCCGCACCGGCCCTGGTCGCGGTCCCCGCGGCGATCGTCATGGTGCGCCTGTACCCCGTCGTGGTCGGCTGGCTGGTCAGGCTGGCCGGACGGCGGCACGGGGTGAGCGCCTACGTCGGGCTGGCCCGCGCCGTGCGTGGCTCGGTCAGCACGGTGCTCCCGGTCTTCGCGCTGGTGCTCGCGCTCGGCGTGATCGCGTTCGGCGCGACGCTGCGAGCCGCCGTGCTGCGCGGCGACGTCGCGGCCTCGTGGAGCGCGATCGGTGCCGACGCGGTCGTGGACGCCGGGTCAAGTTCGCTGCCGCTGAACCAGGCGGCACAGCGCGCGATCAGCGCGGTGCCCGGGGTGCGCCGCTCGACGGTGCTGACCGTGCTCGCCGGCACGGCCGCCGACGGCTCCACGCTCGCGGTCGTGGTGGTCCGCCCGGCCAGTTATGCCGCGTTCGTGGCTGGCACCCCGCTGCCACCGTTCCGTGCGCGGGCGCTGGGCGGCGGCCTGAGAAACACGGCCGGCGCGGCCGGCGCGGCACGGCCGGGCACGGCCGCCTCGGTTCCCGCGCTGGCCTCGCCGGGCGCGGCGGCGGCGATCGGGCACGGCCCGCAGGTGCTTGTCGGGATCCGCACGGTGCGGATGCGGGTGGTTGGCCAGATCACCAGCGCGCCCGGCGTGCAGAACACGACGCCCTACGTCGTGGTCCCCTACCAGCCGACGGCCAGGGTCATGGGCGCCAGCCTCGGTCCTCCGAACCTGATGCTGATCCTGGGCGCGCACGTGGACGCGGCCGGGCTGACCTCCGTGGCGGCGCAGCTGCTGCCCGGCGCCACGGTCAGCCTGCGGTCCGCCGCGCTCGCCGCGCTGACCGCGGCACCGCTGCCGCACGGCGCCTACGTGAGCTTCGCGCAGGGCGTGGCGGCGGCCGCCGCCCTCGGCGCCGTGATCCTGGCGATCATGCTGGCACTCAGCGCGAGGCCGCGTGAGCTGACCCTGGCCAGGCTGCTGACGATGGGCCTGTCGCCCGGCCAGGCCAGGCGGCTGGTGGTGGCCGAGGTGCTTCCGGCGATCGTGGCCTCGGCGGCGGGCGGGGTGTGCTGCGCGTGGGCGCTGGTCAGGCTGCTCGCCCCGGCCGTCGACCTGGCGCCGCTGACCGGCACGTCGGCGGCGGTCCCGGTGGGCGCCGACTACGCCGTGCTGGGCTACCTGGCGGCCGGCCTGCTGGTGCTCGCGCTGGCCACGCTGGTCGTCCAGTCGGCGGCGACGAGGTTCCGCGGGGTCGCGCGGGCACTGCGGGTCGGTGAATGATGGTCGGCGGAGAAGGGTGCGCGGCGATGGCGGGCAGGCGATGACGAGCAGCGGCACGGCCAGGGGCGCCGATATCACCGCTGCGGCGCAGATCAGCGAACTCGCCGCCGAGGCCGCCAGGGCGCGCGTCACCTTCGGCGAGGGCGCGCTGGTCGCCTGCGACCGGCTGGTGCGGATCTACCGTGCCGAGGGCATCGAGGTACAGGCCCTGCAGGGCCTTGACCTGCTGATCGGCGCCGGCGAGCTGACCGCCATCGTGGGAGCTTCGGGCAGCGGCAAGTCGACGCTGATGAACATCCTCGCCGGGCTTGACACGCCCACGGCGGGCTCGGTCCGCGTGGCCGGGCACGACCTGGCCGTCATGTCGGCGCGGGAGCGGCTCGGGTACCGGCGCAAGGTGGTCGGGTTCGTCTGGCAGCAGACGTCACGCAACCTGCTGCCCTATCTGACCGCCAGGCAGAACGTGATCATGCCGATGCGCCTGAGCGGAGTCGGGCTGCGCCAGCGCGGGCGGCGCGCGGACGAACTGCTCGGGGTGCTCGGCGTCACCGACTGCGCGGACCGCAGGCCCGACCAGATGTCCGGCGGCGAGCAGCAGCGGGCGGCGATCGCGACCGCGCTGGCCAACCAGCCCAACCTGCTGCTGGCCGACGAGCCGACCGGCGAGCTCGACAGCGCCACCGCGGTGGACGTGTTCGGCGCGTTCCAGACGGCGAACGCCGAGCTTGGCGTCACGGTCCTGGTCGTCACCCACGATCCGGCGGTGTCGTCGCAGGTGCGCCGCACGATCGCGATCGCGGACGGCCGGACGTCGACCGAGACGCTGCGGCACTCATCGGCCGCCGACGACGGCAGCATGACCCAGCACGCGGTGGAGTACGCGGTGCTCGACCGGGCCGGCCGGCTCCAGCTGCCGCTCGACATGATCGAGCCGCTCGGCATGCGGGACCGGGTGCGGCTCGAGGCGGAGCCCGACCACATCGGCGTCTGGCCCGACGTCCAGCGGCCTGCTGAGCCGGAGGGGGAACAGGGATGACCGCCGTGCTGGCACCCACGCTGGTCGACGTCAGGGACGTGACCCGCACCTTCGGCAGCGGCGGCACGGCGGTGCACGCGCTGCGCGGCGTCTCGTGCACGATCAGGCAGGGCGAGCTGACCGCGCTGATCGGGCGGTCGGGCTCGGGCAAGACCACGCTGCTGAACATCATCGGCGGGCTTGACCGGCCGACCGCCGGCTCGGTGCACGTGGCCGGGCACGAGGTGACGGCGATGAGCGAGCGGGAGCGGATGCTGTTCCGCCGGAACACGGTGGCGTTCATCTTCCAGTCGTTCGGCCTGATCCCGATCCTGTCAGCGACCGAGAACGCCGGCCTGCCGCTGCGGATCGCCGGAGCGCCGGCCGGCAAGCGGGAGGAACGTGTCCGCCTGATGCTGAGCCTTGTGGGCCTCGCCGATCACGCCAGGCAGCGACCCAACGAGCTGTCCGGCGGCCAGCAGCAGCGGGTGGCGATCGCCAGGGCGCTGGCCGGGAACCCGACGCTGCTGATCGCCGACGAGCCGACCGGCCAGCTCGACTCGCAGACCGGCCGACAGATCCTGCGGCTGCTCCGCACCGTGGTCCGCTCGGAGGGCATCACGGCGCTGGTGGCCACCCACGACCCGGTGCTGATCGACATGGCCGACGCCGCGCTGGCGCTGCATGACGGGGTCCTCTCTCAGGCCTAGCGGGTCGGTGCCGCCGGGCGGCGGCGCCCGGGTCTAACCTCACTGGCGTGAGCGATGCTTCTGCCGGCCACCGGATCCTGGTCGCGTCGAACCGGGGGCCGGTCTCGTTCAGCCGCGGCGACGACGGCCTGCTGTCGGTCGGCCGCGGCGGCGGCGGCGTGGTCTCCGGACTCTCGTCGGTGGCGGGCAACGAGGACCTGCTGTGGGTGTGCGCGGCGCTGTCCGACGGCGACCGGGCGGCAGCCCGCCAGGCACCTGGCGGGCTGCTCGGCCTGGACGGCGACCCGGCCGGGTCCTCGGTGCGGATGCTCGACATCCCGGCCGCGACCTTTCACCGCGCGTACAACACCGTGGCCAACTCGGTGCTCTGGTTCGTGCACCACATGCTCTACGACACTCCGAACCACCCGCAGTTCGGCCACGCCTTCCGCCGCGACTGGGAGGCCTACCGCGAGTACAACATGGCCTTCGCCCGGGCACTCGCTGCCAGCGACGGCGCGGGCGACGACGGCGGCGACCCCGGGCGGGTCAGCGCCGTCATCCAGGACTACCACCTGACGCTGGCGCCCAGGATGCTGGCCGAGCTGAGCCCCGGGATCAAGATCGCGCACTTCTCGCACACGCCCTGGGCGCCGGTGGACTACTTCAGGCTGCTGCCCGACTCGGTCGCCGCCGAGGTGCTCGACGGGATCCTGGGCGCCGACCACGCCGGCTTCCTCTGCCAGCGCTGGGCCGATGCTTTCGTTGACTGCTGTGAGCACGTGATCGGAGCGCGGGTGGACCGCGAGCGGGCCCAGGTGACGTACCGGGGCCACGTCACCGGCATCGGCGTGCACCCGCTCGGCGTGGACGCCGCCGAACTGCTCAGCCGCGGCGCCGAGCCCGATGTGCAGGTGCGGCTTGCCGCCCTGCGCGAGCAGATCGGCGACCGCAAGCTGATCGTGAGGGTGGACAGGACGGAGCTGTCCAAGAACATCGTCCGCGGCCTGGCCGCCTTCCGCGAGCTGCTGCTTGCCCACCCGCAGTGGCGAGGGAAGGTGATGATGCTCGCGCTCGCCTACCCGTCACGGCACGACCTGCCCGAGTACCGGGAGTACGCGGCCAGCGTGCAGCGCCTCGCCACGGCCATCGACGACGAGTTCGGCACGCCGGACTGGACGCCGATCCTGTTGCGCTCCAACGACGACTACCCGCGGTCGCTGGCAGGCTACCGGCTGGCCGACGTGCTGCTGGTCAACCCGATCAGGGACGGCATGAACCTGGTCGCCAAGGAGGGGCCGATCCTCGCCGAGCACGGCTGCGCCCTCGTGCTGTCCCGCGAGGCCGGCGCGGCCGACGAACTCGGCGAGCACGCGCTGCTGGTGAACCCGTTCGACATCTCTGACACCGCCGCGGCCCTGCACGAGGCGCTGATCATGCCTGATGATGAACGAATTCGCCGGTGCCGGTTGCTGGCCGCAGCCGCCGGTGCCGTGCCCCCGTCTGACTGGCTGGCCAGCCAGCTCGCGGCGCTGCAGGCCGTCGGCTGATTGGCCGGGACCCCGCCCGCCCGGCCGGCGGGCTCGCCGGCGGCCGCGCTTACCCGGCGGCGCCGCGGCCGGAACGCAGCGTGCTGCGGTCGGCGCGGCGCCTGCGCAGCCGCGCGACAAGCGCCGGGTCGAACCTGGCCGCCTCCGGCCGGTCGATCAGCTCGTTGAGAAGCTGGTAGTACCTGGTCGGCGACATCGCGAACGCATCGAGAATCTCGCGCTCCTTGGCGCCCGGTGACCGCCACCAGCTTCGCTCGAAGGCCAGGATCCGCATCTCAAGCTCGGTCAGTGACGCCACCAAGGACCCGGCCCCTTCTCCCCCGCATCATCGTAGGCGGAGTTTGGCGGCCCGATCTAGCGAGCCGGCTATCCGCCCACGTACGCTCACGATCTGTGACCTCGTACAGCTGCCTGACCTTCCTCACCGACTTCGGGCTCGAGGACGGCTTCGTCGCCGCGTGCCACGGGATCGCGATGCGGATCGCCCCGGCGGTCCCGGTGATCGACATCACCCACCTGGTGCCGCCCGGAGACGTACGGCGCGGGGCGGCGGTCCTGTCCCAGACCGTGCCCGCGATGCCGCCCGCGGTGCACGTCGCGGTGGTCGACCCCGGGGTCGGCACCACCAGGCGGGCGATCGCCGTACAGACGCGGTCGGGCATCCTGGTAGGCCCGGACAACGGCCTTCTCTCCTGGGCGGCGACCGCACTCGGCGGGGCGATCAGGGCCGTGCTGCTGACCAACGACGCGCTCTGGAACAAGCCGGTCTCGCCGACCTTCCACGGCAGGGACGTCTTCATGCCCGTGGCCGCCCGGCTGGCCACCGGCACCGACCTGCGCGAGGCGGGACCCGAGACCGACCTCTCCGACCTGGTGCTGCTGGCCCCACCGACCAGCCGGATGCTCGATCGCGAGGCGGAGGGCGAGGTACTTTCCGTCGACAGGTTCGGCAACGTGCAGCTGTCCATCCCGTCGTCGGCCGCCGCCGATCTCGGCATCGCGGTCGGCGCACCGATGATCGTCCGCTGCAACCGGCGCGAGCTTAGCGCGCCATACCTGGAGACCTTCGGGTCGGCGGCCCCCGGTGACCTGATCGCCTACACCGACAGCGCCGGGCTGATCTCGCTGGCGGTCAGCAGCGGAAACGCGGCCGAGCGGCTCTCGCTGCCACCAGGCGCACGGGTCAGGATCGCCGCCGACCTGCCTGCCTGACGCAGCGGACCCCACCATGATGTTGAACTCGCAACAAATCGTTACGTGCAACAAAATAGCCTAGTTGTGGCAGAATTCTGGTCAGACCCAACGGAAGGCCACGACGCTCGTGCCGCTGCGCATGTCCCGCATCGCCAAGGGGGCCGCCACGATCGGCCTGGCCCTCGCGCCTGTCGCGGCACTCGGCTCCCCGGCACTCGCCAGTTCGGTGCACAAGCATGAGTGGTGGCTGCCAGCGCTGCACGTGACCGGCGCCTGGCACACCGGCCAGGGCGGCCATGTGGTTGTCGCCGTGCTGGCCGACGGCGTCGCGCCGAACCAGGCCGACATGGCCGGCTCGGTCATCAGCGGGCCGAACTTCACCGGCTCAGGCCGCAAGCCAGGCGGCCCCTACTTCGGCGTGATCGGCACCGGCCTGGCCAGCCTGATCGCCGGGCACGGCCACGGCAAGGCCGGCCGGGACGGCGAGCGGCCGCTCGGCATCCTCGGCATCGCCAGCCAGGCCAGAATCCTGTCCGTGCAGGTCACCCTCAGCCCTGGCGACCCGCTCTGGTCGAGCAGCAGGATCACCTCGCGGCTGCCCGAGGCGATCGCGGCCGGCATTAGGTACGCGGTCGAGCACAAGGCGTCGGTCATCGACCTGCCGCCCGATCCCGGCCTGCCCGGGCTGACCGGCTACGGCGACGTGCCGGCGGCGGCCGGCGGCAGCGCCGCCGAGCGCTCGGCGATCGCCTACGCGGTGCGCCACGGCGTGCTCCTGGTGGCGCCGGCCGGCGACGACGCCCAGGACGGCGACGCGGTGGACTACCCGGCGGCCTACCCGGGAGTGATCTCGGTGGGCGCGTTCGGCCCGACGTTCATCAAGGCCCCGTTCAGCAACCGGCGGTCCTACGTCACGCTCACAGCGGCTGGCCAGCAGATCGTGGCCGCCGCGCCGTCCGGCTACCAGACCATGAACAGCACCTGGGCGGCGAGCGCGATCGTCTCCGGCATCGCGGCCCTGGTCAGGGCGCGGTTCCCCAGCCTCACCGCCGCCAAGGTGACCACGGCGCTGACCAGCGGTACCCAGTTCCGCCCGCCGCACGGCAGGCTGGACGGGTCCGGATACGGTACCGTCGACGCGCTCGGCGCGATCACCCAGGCGGCCACGATGTCGCCGCCGCACGCGCAGTCGGCGGTCAGCGGTGCCCAGCCAAATGCCCGCCCGCTGACTCCGCAGGTTGCGTCCCAGGAGTCGGTCATCAAGTCGGACCTGGTCAGGGACGGCGAGATCGCGGGCGCCGCGCTGGTGCTGCTGCTGCTGCCGATCATGGCCTACGGCGCCGCCGGGCGCCGCCGTGACAAGCAGGCCGCCGCCGCCTCGGCCGAGCGGGACGCACGGAGCCAGGCGCGGACCGCCCACGGCGGCATGCTCGCCGACCCGCTGCTCGAGTTCTTCGGGCCGCAGCATGCGAAACCCGACGAGCGCCCGTCGGCCCAGCGCCCGTCGGCCAACCCCAGGTATCAGCCAAGGCCGAGCCTGACCGGCCGGTCGACGCTGTCCACCCTGTCGGCGCGACCGGGCCTTGCGGCCGACGACGAACTGCTGGGCGGCCCGGCCGGGCCGGCCGGTCCCTCGATGGTTCCCGCGCCGGTCGGCGCGGGAACCATGCCCGTGGCTACTGTCGCCGACGCAGGCGGCCTGCAGCCGCCGGGCGCGGCCGACCGGAGCGTCGGCGGGCTCCCGCGCCAGGACCACGACGAGGTCCGACTGTCGAGCGGGCTGAAGCCGCAGGTCAGCGGCGCTCCGCCGTGGGAGCCTGCGCAGCAGCCCACGACCGCGCTGCCGTGGGCCATCCCGGCGTCCGGCGGCACGGCGCCGCGCCCGGCGTTCTCCGGGCAGACCAGGCACGCGCCGCCTGAGTCGCTGTTCGGTGCGGCGGGGCCCGCAGACCGGTCGGTCTTCGACTCAGGCCCGCAAGGGACGGCCGACCTGTCCCCGTCCGGCCAGTCATTGTCCGGCCAGTCTGGCCAGTCCCCGTCCGGCCAGTCATTGTCCGGCCAGTCTGGCCAGTCCCCGTCTGGCCAGTCATTGTCCGGCCAGTCTGGCCAGTTCCCGGCCGGCCAGTCCCCGTCCGGCCAGTCCCCGTCCGGCAAGGCCTCGTCCTGGCTGCCGCGACGGGTCAGCCAGGCCAGACCGCATGCGTCGCCGAGTGGCTACGTGCTGCCAGGTCTGGCGCGTCCGGATAACGGACAGCCGACAATGGGGCCCGAGGCGGGACAGCCCGCCGATCCATTCTGGCCAGGGAACGGGCAGCCTGCCGATCTCGCCTGGCCGGAGAACGGGCAGCCCGGCTTCACCGGGACCGGATCGGGCCGGCGACCAGGGCCGCCGTGGGAGG
>Ga0335081_10007592_pt1 | contig 17345 bp, 15 predicted proteins | sample Lox_Sample_35_FD_206713 | JGI IMG/M metagenome (GOLD analysis project Ga0335081, IMG submission 206713) | Soil microbial communities from Loxahatchee National Wildlife Refuge, Florida, United States - Lox_Sample_3.5 | ecosystem: Environmental > Terrestrial > Soil > Wetlands | place: USA... | reverse complement strand
GTAGAAGGGGGCGCTCGGGAAGTGGCCGTTGCGTGAAGGGAATCGCGGTGTAGGATTCGACGGCGTGGCTCAGGATGTCCAATCCGGTGGAGGCGGCCACTTGCGGCGGCATGGTGCGGGTGTTGTCGGGATCCAGAAGTCCGAGCGTGGGCTTGAGGCGGCGGTTTGCAATCCCCGTCTTGGCGTGCAGCTTACTCAGGTCGAAGATGCTGACCCCGGTGGTCTCACTTCCGGTTCCGGCCGTGGTCGGGATCGCGATCAGCGGCTTCAGAGGCCCGGGCACGGGCAGGCCCTTGCCGATCGGCGGGTTGACGTAGTCCAGGAAATCGGCGGGAGGGTAGGTCGTGTAGAGATTCACTGCCTTGGCCGTATCGATGGTCGATCCGCCGCCCACCGCGACGATGGCTTCGAACGGCGCCTGGCGAGCGAAGGCAATGGCATCCAGAAGCGATTCATCGGTGGGCTCGACGCGGACCCGGTCGTACAAGCGGTGCGAGAGGCCATGGGTGTCGAGCGATTCGAGGACAGTTTGGACCGGCGGCAGGCGCTTCAACACGAGATCGGTGAGCACCAGCGCGTTGCGGATGCCGAGATCCGCCAGGTCCATGCCGGCCTCTCTGGTCACTCCCGCGCCGAAGCGGACATTTCCGACTGCCATTTCAAAGGCGATTTCCTGGCTCATAGGCGAATGATTCCTATATTAGAGCCAGATTGCGCGCGGGAACGAGGACGATCAGAATTTCCGTCCCCAGCCTAGGTACGGGTAAAGGTACCCGCTGCCCTTGACCGACTGGCGCATGTAGGCTCCCGCGAACACGCCCGCAATGCCTACAGTGACTTGCCCGTATCGCCCGGCGGTCCAGACAAGCTGGGTGTCGGGGCCGGCGCCCACGTGCCGGTTGGTGGCCGCGCGATCGAGTACGATCCGGTTCCCGGCGGCGTTGTACCACGCGTCGGCGACCGTGGCCAGGTAGAAGTCGCGGTAATCGAGGACCACTTTCACGTTCTTGCGTGCGTTGAAATCGACGCCCGCGCGCAGGGTACGAAGGTTGCGCCAGGAGAACATCCCGGTGTAGCTGAAGAACGGCTGGTTGTTGCCGTAGAGCAGGTCGAGTGCGCCGCGCACTCCATCGGCTGGGTTGCCGTCGCCGGAGCCGAAGCTGTATTCCGCGCTGAGACGCGGTTTGTGCGGCGAATCGTTGAAGGTCCATCCGAAGGTGTAGGTGCCGGCATCGGCGCGGATGCGGTCGGCGGCCCAGGAGCCCCACTGGCGCAGCATTTCCACGCTGTAATCGAAGCGTGTTGCGAACGTGCCGGCCCATCGCAATCCTCCGGTATACACCACGGCGTTTCCGCGCGAACCCAGCTCGCCGGTGACGCCTTTCACGGTCTTGGCGATGAAGTACGGCTCCACCTGGCTGTGCGGGACCAGCCTGCTGAAGGTGTTGTAAGACGTGTAGAAGTGCTCCCCGGGTTTGTGCCGGTCGAACCGGGTGCCGTCGACCAGCACGAAGGAACCTGCGATCAACTCGAAACGAAAACCGGGACGGAACAGCGCCGTCCGGACCACGTCGAACGACTTGGAAGTATTGCTCCACGGGCCGATCGAGATCACGCGCGAATTGCCGAAAGCCATCTCCTGGCGTCCGGCCCGCACCATGATGCCGCGGTCGCCGCCCGAATTCAATTCGAGATAGGCCGCGCGCAGATCCAGCGGATCCTGCATGGTGGCGGGCGGCGTGCCTCCGTAGCCGAGAGCGCGCGTGTCCTGGGTCTCGGCGAACATGGTGAGCCACTTCAAGGGCCGGACAGTGACGTTCAGTCGAAGACGCGTGAGCAGGTAGCAGTCCGCGGAGCCGGTCAGAGCGTCCGAGCCCTGGGGCAATTCCAAACGGCCGCGCACCTGGCCGCCGAACCTGAGCCAACTCGGCGTATAGGGATCGAGGGGGTGATCGTCGTTGGAGGAGCCTTGAGCGAAGGCAGTGGCAGCCGCAAGCAAAACCGAGACGGCCGCGGCGCGTTGCACCGCGATTGCGAGCACGGATCCTACCCACCAATCATATCCGGCTTGCAGGGGCGGTGCGGAACTAAGATAGAAAGATTGTGCATGTGAGACTGCTGGCATGGGTTGCGGTGCCGCTCGCGAACACGCGCGTGGTCCGCGAAGCCGAGGCGAGCGAGGTGCTGCGTTGACGAACCGTCCTCTGGATGGCATCCGCGTGCTTGATTTTTCGCACGCGCTGGCCGGACCGTACAGCACGCTGCTGTTGTCGGACTACGGCGCCGAAGTGTACAAACTGGAGGCCCGCGGCGGCGACATGGGGCGCGGCTGGGGCCCGCCGTTCGCAGGCGGAATATCGAGCTTCTTTCTGGGGCTGAACCGCGGCAAGCGCGGCATCTCGATCGACGTGAAGCAAGCCGAGGGGATCGAGCTTTGCCTGAGGCTGGTGGACCGCATGGACGTACTGATCGAGAACTTCCGCCCGGGCGCGATGGATCGCCTCGGGTTAGGCTACGAGGACCTGCACGCACGGAATCCGCGGCTGGTCTATTGTTCGATCTCGGGGTACGGGCAGAACGGCCCATCGCGAGACGAAGCGGCCATGGACCTGGTGGTGCAGAGCTCGAGCGGGTTGCTGAGTATCACCGGCACGGAGGAGGGCGAGTCGGTGCGCTGCGGCTATGGCGTGACCGATGTGACTGCGGGCCTGTTTGCCGCGATCGGGATCCTATTGGCGCTGCGGACCCGGGACGCGACCGGCGAAGGGCAGTACATCGATGTCTCCATGCTCGACTGCATGGTCTCGACCATGACCTCGAACTACATGAGCTACCTCGGATCGGGCGTGGTGCCCAAGCCCATGGGAACGGCGTTTCCGACCGTGGTGCCCTATCGCGTGTTTCACGCGCAGGACCGTGCGCTCGGGATCGCGGTGGGGAGCGAGAAACTGTGGTCGGCGTTCTGCCGGGCGATCGGGCGGCCGGACCTGGAGAAGCACCCCGACTACGACTCCAACGCGGCGCGAATCCGCAATCGCGCGGTCCTGGAACCGCTGCTGGATGGCGTGTTCCGCGAGCGGCCGGCGGCGGAGTGGATCGAGAGACTGCGGGCGGCAGGCATCCCAGTATCGCTGGTGCGCAATTTCCAGGAGGTGGTGGAGCATCCGCAATCCGCCGTGAGGCAGATGTTCCCGGTTTTGGATCACACGACCGCCGGTCCTCATCGGGTGACGGGAACCCCTGTGAAACTGTCCGCAACTCCTGGCCAGCCGGGCGCCGCGGCGCCGCTGCTGGGCGAGCACACCGTCAGCGCGCTCCAGGAACTGCTGGGGATGGACGCATCGTCGATCGGCGACCTCGCGGCGCGCGGCGTGATCCTATCCGTCGAGCCCGCGGCCTAAAGGGGATATGCTTACACTGCTGGGGTTCGCGACCATCGCCGTTCTGCTGGCGGCAATTCTGAGCCGGAAGATGTCGCCGCTCAGCGCGCTGATCGCGGTGCCGGTTGCGGCCGCGCTGGCGGGCGGATTCGGATTGAAGACCGCGAGCTTCATGGTAAAGGGCATTCAGAGCGTCGCCGGCGTGGCGGGGATGTTCATTTTCGCCATCCTTTATTTCGGGATCATGACCGACGCCGGGATGCTCGACCCGATCCTCGATCGCATCTTGCGAGCCGTGGGCGGCAATCCCGTGCGCATTGTGATGGGGACATCGCTGCTCGCGCTGCTAGTGCACCTCGACGGTTCGGGCGCCGTCACGTTCCTGGTGACGGTCCCAGTGATGCTGCCGCTCTACGACCGGCTGGGGATGGACCGGCGCGTGTTGGCGTGCGCGGCGTCGCTGGCGGCTGGGGTGAACTTTCTTCCGTGGACCGGCCCGACCATTCGTGCGGCGGCATCCCTGAACGTGCCGGTGACGAACATCTTCAATCCGTTGATTCCTGTGCAGGTGGTGGGGCTGGCGTTTGTGCTTGTCTGTGCGTGGTGGCTGGGCAGGCGCGAGGCGCGCCGGCTCGGGTCGAAGCCCTACGCCGGAAACGGCGCGGTGCTCCAGCGCGAGCTGACGAAAGAAGAGCGCCTGCTGCGGCGGCCGGGGCGAATCGGGATCAATCTGCTGCTGACGGTGCTGCTGATTGCGGGGATGATCGCCGGGCGCCTGGATCCGGTGGCGGTGTTCATGGTCGGCGTAGTGCTGGCGCTGGCAATCAATTATCCGGATCTGCGCGGGCAGCGCGAGCGGATCGACGCTCACGCACGCGAAGCGCTGCTGATGGCGGGAATCCTGCTCGCGGCGGGTGCGTTCACCGGAATTCTGAAGGAATCGGGTATGCTTGCCGCCATGGCCAAGTCTGCTGTCGCGTTGGCGCCGCATGGATCCGCGCGTCACCTGCCGTTCGTTCTCGGGCTGCTCTCCATGCCTCTGAGCCTGGTTTTCGATCCCGACTCGTTCTACTTCGGGGTTCTGCCGGTGTTGGCCGAGGCGGGACGCGCATTCGGAATCGCACCGGTCCAGATGGCGCAAGCCGCCCTGCTGGGCCAGATGACAACCGGGTTTCCGGTCAGCCCGCTGACGCCCGCAACATTCTTGATCGTAGGCCTGGCGGGAATCGAGCTGCGGGAGCACCAGAAGTTCGCCTTCCCGTTCCTCTTCGCGGCGTCGGTGTTGATGACGCTGGTGGCAGCGGCCATCGGGATTTTCGGGATATAGGCGCAGGGCGCCACTGAGCGTCGGCGGACAGACTGAAGCCGGCGGAGGTCTCGTTGACTGTGCGCTGAAGAGCAGAGCTTGCCCGGTACGCGCCGGCGGCCACCAATGTGGGTTTAGTAACTTCCTACCAGCTCCAGGCTGACTCCGCCGGCCGAGTCGGTATCCATGTATGCATACTGCCCCGAGCCGGCTTTCCCACATCGCCCCACGCGCCCGATTGATGCACGTGGTAGCCGAGTTTTTCCAACGCCGCGATCGACTTCGACAGGTCATCCACCAGCATTCCGATGTGTTGGATCCCTTCGCTATGATGTTTGTTCAGGAAGTCCGCATAGATGTTCGGCGGGCTCGGCGACGGAGAGACCGGAGTACTCGCGAATCTCCGAAAGCCCCATCGCCTCCCATGCCGGCCCCACCCGGTCGATGTTCTCAACTACCCAAGTCACGCGATTGACGGTCTTGTAGTAGTCCGGCAACTGCGCGGCGCACGGCGGCACCAGCAGGATCCCGGCCACCAGACAACGAGACAGCAGCACTCGAATCTCCTCCTCGAACATCATGTCACGTCACTGTTTCGCCGGATAATGATATCTTCTTATGCAAGGAAGCGTATGCACCCTGGGATGCGGGTAGTAATGGGGATCGGCGCGGCGATCGGCCTGGCCGCGCAAACGAGGCAGGGCCCCGCCCCTACCTTTGCCAGGGATGTCGCTCCGCTGCTTCAGCAGAATTGCCAGTCGTGCCATCGGCCCGGCCAGGCGGCGCCATTCCCGCTCCTCAGCTATGAGCAGGCGCGTCCCTGGGCCAAGGCGATCAAGGAAGCGGTTCTGCAGCGGAAGATGCCGCCCTGGTTCGCGGATCCGCAGTACGGTCATTTCGCGAACAATCCCTCGCTTTCGCGAAGCGACATCGACACGCTCGTAAGCTGGGTCGACGTCGGCGCTCCCATGGGCGATCCAAAGGACCTGCCCGCCCCGAAGGAGTTTGTCGCAGGCTGGAGCATTCCCAAACCCGACATCGTCTTTCAGATCCCGAAGCCCTTCCGCGTTCCCGCAACAGGCGTTCTCGAGTACCAATACGTCATTATCCCGACCGGGTTTACTCGGGACACCTGGGTCGAGCAGGTGCAGGCCGCACCCACCGACTACAGCGTGGTCCATCACATTGTGGCCTACGTGCGCGTTCCGGGCTCGAACTACTTCAAGGACATGCCGAAGAACGAGTTCTTCGAGGCGCCTCCGTCCAAGAGCGAAAGCACAAAAGCGCTGAAAGACGACGTACCGAACGACTGGCTCACCGGTTATGCGCCCGGCCAACCGCCCGATGTCTTCAAGCCCGGGCAGGCGAAGCTGATTCCCGCGGGCTCGGACATCGTCATGGAGATCCACTACATGCCGGAGGGCAAGGCCGCGACGGACCAATCGCGGCTTGGCCTGGTGCTCGCCAAACAGCCGCCCACCGAGCGGACCATGACGCTTTCGGCCGGTAACATGTCGTTCAAGATTCCGCCGGCCGACCCGAACTTTCGCGTGGACGCATCCTTGACCATGCCAGAGGACGTGACGCTTCTCGGCCTTCATCCGCACATGCACATGCGCGGGAAATCCGCCCAGTATCGGGTGGTCTTCGCCGACGGAAGGACGGAGACCCTGCTCGATGTGCCGCGCTATAACTGGCGCTGGCAGCTCTGGTACGATCTCGCCGAGCCGGTGAAACTGCCCAAGGGCACGAAGCTCGAATGCACCGAGCACTTCGACAACTCGCAGAACAACCCGGAGAATCCGGACCCGACCAAGACCGTGATCTGGGGCCAGCAGAGCTTTGACGAGATGATGGTCTGCATGTTCAATGTGGCCTTCGACGCCCGGATCTCCACGACGCAAATGCTCGCACCGGAACGGGCTGCGCCGGCGCAATGACGATCGCGCGAACGTCAAGCCTGGCAGGGTTCGCGATTGCGTGCGTCCTCGGGCAACCCGTCTCGCGGAACATCCCTACAGGCCGGCAGCCGATGGCGATCGCGGTTAACGAGACTACGAATCAGGCGTACGTCGTCAACCACAACAGCAGCACGGTGACCGTCATCGATGGAAGGACGCGCACCGCGGTTGCGACCATCAAGGCGGGCGCCGGTCCGGAAGCGGCCGCCGTCAATCCCGTCACGAACCGCGTGTACACCGCAAACTCCGGCGAGAACTCGGTTTCGGTGATCGATGGCGCGACTAATGCGGTGATTGCCACGGTACATACCGGCAGTAACTGCAACAACCTCGCGGTGAATCCCACGACGAACAAGATTTACGTGACGAACAACTTCGGCCACAGCGTCACGGTGATCGACGGCGCGACCCACGCGACGACCACGGTGCGCGTCGGGCAGGGCCCGCGCGGCATCGCGGCGAATCCGGCCACCAACAGGATCTACACCGCGAACTATGGCAGCCGGGACTCCACCGAGATCGATGGCGCCACCTATGCCACCACGCCGATCCCCACGGGCAAGCACCCCTGGGCCATCGCTGCCGACAGCCGCGCCGACAAGATTTATGTCGTCAACGAGGATAGCGCCAGCGTCTCCATCATCGACGGCGCCACCGGCATCGCGAAAAACGTAACGGTCGGCGACATCCCCTTCGCGGTCGCGGTGAACCCCGCGGTGAACCGGGCTTACGTTCTCACTTACGCCGCGAGCACGATGGCCGTGATCGACGGCCGTACCGGCGTGGTGACCAAAACGGTACAACTGGCGGAGCGCCCTTCGGCGATCGCGGTCAATCGCAATACCAACCAGATCTACATCGCCAATCAGGCCGCCGGGAACGTGCTGGTGCTCGATGGCGAGACTAATGCCATCCTCGCCACCGTGAAGGCCGGCGTCATTCCTTACGCGATGGCGGTAGATGCGGCCGCCAACCAGCTATACGTCGCGAACTTCACGAGCGGCGACGCCACGTTGATCGACATTCCGCCAGCAAGTGCCGCATGGCCGCGCGCGCCCAGATTCCGCGCGGTCGCGCTGGCGGAGCGGGCGAGCGGCGACCATCAGGGATTCGTGGATGCGGCGAAGGTCTACCTGGACAAGCTCGCTGCCGAAAACGATTTTGCGGTCGACTACATCACCGGCACCGAGCGCATCAATGCGGATTCTCTCGCGCAGTACAAGCTTTTCATCCAGCTCAACTATCCGCCGTATCGCTGGGCGCCGATCGCGAAACAGGCTTTCGTGGACTACATCACGCAGGGCAAGGGCGGATGGATCGGCTTCCACCACGCAGGCCTGCTCGGCGATTTCGACGGATACCCGATGGACCCGTGGTTTTCGGAATTTCTGGGCGGCATCCGCTTCACTCACTACCTGCCGGATTTCGCCAGGGCGACCGTCAGGATTGAGGACCCGGCGAGTCCGCTCGCTGAAGGACTGCCATCGTCGTTCGTGATCGAGAAGGAAGAATGGTACACGTGGAGCAGGTCGCCGCGCCCGAACGTGCACGTGCTGGCTACTGTCGATGAGTCCAGTTACGTGCCGAACACCATGATCAAGATGGACGGCGACCATCCGGTCGTCTGGTCGAATCCGCACTACAAGGCGCGCAACGTCTACATCTTCATGGGCCATCACGCTGGTCTGTTTGACGATCCGAACTTCGTGCAGTTGTTCCGAAATGCGATCTTCTGGGGGGCTGGCCAGTGAGGGGACGCGCCGCTGCCGCCGCCCTGTGCCTGGTGGCACACGCCGCCGCCCAGCCCGTCCCGCAGCCGCGCGTGCTGCTCTTCTTCTCCCTCAATGTCGAGGCGGATCACGTGCTTTTCGCCACGGACGCGTTGCGTTTCTTTGCCGAGGTCGCAGACAGGCACGACTTTCGCGTGGAAGCGACGAGTAACTGGGCGGATATGGCGGACGAGAATCTCAAGCAGTACAAGCTGGTGGTTTGGCTCAACGGCAGTCCTCCGGGCGCACAGCAGCAGGCTTTCCAGCGGTACATGGAGAACGGCGGCGCTTGGCTCGGCTTCCACGTGTCCGCGTACAACGACCGGAATTCGCGCTGGGAGTGGTTCAAACAATTCATCGGCGGCGGCGCGTTCGGCGTCAACAACTGGCCGCCGCTGCCCGCCAGGCTCATTGTCGACGACACCGGGAGTCCCGTCACCCGCGGGATTCCGAAGACGTTCGTCGCGCCGGTCAACGAGTGGTACTCGTGGCGGCCGAGCCCGCGCCTCGACAGGAACGTGCACGTTCTGTTGACCCTCGACCCCGCGCAATACCCGCTGGGCATCAAGGGGCTGATCACCAACCAGGACCCCGACGTGCCGGTAGTCTGGACGAACACGAAGTACAAGATGCTTTATATGAACATGGGTCACGGCGACAAGATCTTCACCAGCGATACGCAGAACAGGCTGATCGAGAACGGAATTCTCTGGCTGTTGAGCCGGTCGGACCCTTAGTTCATCCGGAGGGGTTTTGTGGTGCGCCCGGACAGATTCGAACTGCCGACCTTCTGGTTCGTAGCCAGACGCTCTATCCAACTGAGCTACGGGCGCATCTTGCGAGGCAGGACTCCTCTACTCTACCCCGCCCGCGCGCACCCGCGCAACTCGCCGACGCCCGCTGCCCCGCGGGTACAATGGCAGTGTCCTCATGACCCAACGCCTCTACTACACCGATTCCTACCTCCGCGATTTTCACGCGCGCGTCGTGGACCGCTCGGCCGACGGGCGCACCGTCTACCTCGATCGCACCGCGTTCTACCCCACGTCGGGCGGGCAGCCGTTCGATACGGGAACCATCGGTGGCGTCGCGGTGGTCGAGGTCGCCGATGAGGAAGATCGCGTGGCGCACCGTTTGGCCGGTGCGGTTGCGGCGGATGAGGTCGAGTGCAGCGTCGATTGGACGCGGCGCTTCGATCACATGCAGCAGCACACCGGCCAGCACCTGGTCTCGGCCGTGTTCGAGGAACGGTTCGCGCTCCACACCGTCAGCTTTCATTTGGGCGCCGAAAGCGCCACCATCGATCTGGAGGGCGGTGCAGTGGACGCCCGCACCATCCTGGAGGCGGAGCGCCGGACTAACGAGTTGGTGTTTGCCAACCTGCCGGTGAGCGTCGAGTTCGAAGAGGCCGGGCAGGTGCAGGGGCTGCGCAAGCCGTCGGATCGCGAAGGCACGTTGCGCATCGTCTCGATCGCGGATTACGACCGCAGCGCGTGCGGCGGGACACACGTGCGCTCCACCGGCGAGATCGGGCTCGTGCTGCTGCGCAAACTGGAGAAGATCCGTCAATCGACGCGGGTCGAGTTCGTCTGCGGCGGACGCGCCGTGCACCGCGCGCGCGCCGATTTCGAAGCGCTCACCAGGATCGCGCAGCTCTTCTCGGCGTCTCTCGATGAGGCGCCAGCCATGGTCGCGGCGCAACTGGAGGCTGCGAAGGCCGGCGAAAAGGCACGCCGCAAGGTCGAGCTGGATCTCGCCGCGTATCGCGGGCGCGAGCTCTATCGCGAAACCGCTCCTGCCGCCGATGGCGTGCGGCGCGCGATCGAGCGCCTGGAGCGCGGCAACCTGGAGGACTTACGGGCCGTGGCGCAGAACTTTACGGCCCAGCCCAGGAGCGTCTTTCTGGCGGTGATGAAGGAGCCGCCCTCGGTGCTGCTGGCCGCATCCGGGGACGCCGGGCTGGACGCCGGCAAGATGGTGAAGGCCGCCGTCACCGAGGCCGGCGGGCGCGGTGGCGGAAACTCCCGCATCGCGCAGGGCTCGGTGCCGGCAACGGACGCGCTGGAGAAGATCGTCGAAAAACTGCTAGGGTAGGCCCTCGACGCTGGTCACGGTCGCGCCCTTGCGGCGCAACTCGAAGCGGCCGTCGTCGCCCGTGCCGTCGATCGCGTCCGGGCTCTCCGACGTGGCGTGAAATTGCTTCCACTTCTTTTCGAGCTGTACACGGTAGGCGCGGAAATAATCGCGCGCGGCATCTTCCGAATCCCACTCGGCGGCATACAGCAGCACGATCCGGCCGGCCTTTTTGTTCTCCAATAGATTGAAATTGCTTCCGCGCCAGTGCGGGGCGATTTGTTCGGCCTTTTCCTTGCCTGAGAACTGTTCCAGCATGACGCCATGTTCGAGTTCGCCCAGCGTTCCGCCCACCAGGCTCTTGTAGCCCTTCGGGAGCTTGGGCTCGGGCAGATCCGGATCGGAAGGCTTGACGCCATCGAGGTACTTTTCGGGATGGATAATCTGCTGCGTCGAGACCGGTGGTTTCAGGAACACTTCAGCGAAGCCATACTGCCCGTCGCGCTGGTAGAGCGCGTTCTGAAAGAGCATGCCTTTGGTGTAGGGAAATACCAGCGTGAGGCGCAGGTATAACGGCGAGCTGTCGTAGATGGGATACTGTCCGCCGCCGGCATCATTGACGCTGCTCATCATGGCGAGGAGCGTGGGCGAGTCCTTCAGGCTCTGCCCGACCTTGCGCGCCAGGTACTCGCTCATCAGCCAGGTGGCCTGCCCTTCCATGACGGCCAAACGCGCAGTGGAACCGTCGTCGCTCTTTCGACCCTGGCGGATGAAGCGCGCCAGGTTGTAGCTCTGATCGGCAAGCGCGTGCGCCAACTCGTGCGCGAGCACCGGCTCGCGCGTGTCGGAGGGGGTCGAGTCGGTGATGAACAGCTTCTTTTTGTCGTAGTCGTAAAAGGCCGCGGCCTGCTCGGTGAGCAGGTCGACGGTATTCTTGGCGAGATCGAAATCCGCCGGCACCAGACCGAATTTCTTCAGCGTCAGCTCTTCGGCACGGATTTCCTCAGGCTTGGCGACGTCCTTCACGCGCTGGTTGAGGAAAGAATTGATCCTATCCTTGGAAATGAAATCGCACGGCACGGGGTGCTTCAGCGGCATGCCGGAGATCTTTGTGAGCTCGAGCGCGATCGGGTGAATCTGCGCGCAGACCTCACGCGCCCGCGCGTCCGACTGGGCGGCGGCCGGAAGCGCGGCGGCGACCAGGAATAGGGCAAGTTTAGCCCGCACTGAGCCTCCTCTGACTCCACGCGAAAATCGAGCTGGCCGCGATAGCCAGCATTCCGCCGCAAGCCAGCGCGATGCGCGCCCCGAAGTGGCTGGCGATGCCGCCCGCCGCCAGGCTGCCGAAGGGCCCCAGCCCTACGACGGTCATGGCGTAGAGCGCCATGATGCGGCCGCGGTAATGGTCGGGAATCGCGGTCTGGATCGTGGTATTCGCCGAAGCCATCTGACGCATCACACTGTAGCCGATCACGGGCATAATCGCCAGCGAAAGGTAGAACGACGGCGAAAACGCAAAGCAGACATACGCGGCGCCGGTGGTCAGCCCGCTGACTACCATGACGCGTTCGAGGCCGCCCGGGCGGGTGCGGCGCGCCAGCACGAGCGTGCCTGTGACCGCGCCGATTCCCATCGCGCCCATCAGGTATCCAAGCCCCTTCGATCCGCGATGGAAAATGTCGTCCGCGAAGAACGGCATCAAGACGAACGCGGGCATACCGGCCACGGTCGCCGCGGCCATCAGTGCCAGGACGCTGCGCACCAGGCGGTGATTGGCAGCGTAGCGGAAGCCATCCACCAGGTGCTGCAGCACGGGCGCGGGCGGATGCGGCTCGAACTTCGGCAGCCGCATGGCGAGCAGGCAGAAGATGACAGCCAGAAAGCTGATGCCGTTCAGCAGGAAACAGCTGCCCTCTCCGACGGCGCTCACCACCAGGCCCGCGACGCCTGGCCCGATCACTCGCGCCGCGTTGAAGACTGCCGAGTTGAGCGATATGGCATTGATGAGGTCCTCCTGGCTTGTCATCTGAATCACCAGCGCCTGGCGGCCCGGCATGTCGAAAGCGTTGATCACACCCAACGCGACAGCTAGCGCCAAGACGTGCCACACCTGGATTTTGCCGGTGAGCGTGAGCGCCGCGAGCGCGAATGCCTGGAACATGGAGAGCGTCTGGGTCAGGACCACCACTTTCTGCCGCGGGTAGCGGTCGCAGATCAGTCCGCCCAGCGGGCCGAGCGCAAAGACCGCGATTTGCGAGCAGAACCAGGTGGTGCCGAGCAGCCATTCGGAGTGCGTGAGCCGGTAGACCAGCCAGGCCTGCGCGACGTTCTGCATCCAGGTGCCGACCAGCGAGACGATCTGGCCGCTAATGAACAGGCGGAAATTGCGGTGGCGCAATGCGCGAAAGGTGTGCGGAATGCGTCTGTCTGGACTGAGCGGAACCGGGGCCGCTGTCAGTACCTCTCCCGCTGGTAATTGTGGCGACCCCATCCTCTTCTTCAGAATAATGCGCGTTACAATGAAGGATCAAACCAACCGGACTTTCAGGAGAAATTCTTTTGGCGGACGACAAGCTCTACTCGGCGGAATATCTGGGCAGCGGCACCTTTAAGATCACGAAGCCCAAGCGGAAGAAGAACAAGACGCGCCAGGCTGCGCTAAAAAATCCGCGCCGCGGCTCGCGCAAGTAGCGTGCGCATCACCGAACTCGTCCTTCACCCGATCGCGATCGCGGATCCTCCCCTGCGCAGTTCTTACGGCCTGCATGCTCCGTTCGCCTTGCGCACGATCGTGGAGCTGAAGACGGATTCCGGCCTGAGCGGCTTCAGCGAGACTTACGGCGGCGATGGTCCGCTGGCCGGGCTGGAGGCGGTGCGAGGCCGGGTGACCGGCATGGATCCGTTCCAGCTCGCTGGTCTGTGGCGAGACCTTGTGGGGCAGGTTTCCGGCCTGCCCCGCGCCGGTGACCGCACTCAAACCTATCTCGTGCCCGGCGAGAATCCGCTCGATCAATACGCACGCACCTTCGCGGCCATCGAGATCGCGTGCATCGACCTGATCGGTAAGGCCGTCGGCAAGCCCGCCTGCGACGTGATCGGCGGGCGCGTACGCGACGAGGTCAGCTTCTCGGCTTACCTTTTTTATAAGCACGGCGGCGGGGGAGGCGTGGGCGGCGACGCCCGCGAGGACGAGTACGGCGAAGTGCTCTCCCCGGAAGCCTGCGTCCGCGAGTGCCGGCAGATGATCGCGAAATACGGCTTCCGCGAGATCAAGCTCAAGGGCGGCGTGCTCGATCCGGAGATCGAAGTCGAGTCGATCCGCGCGCTGCGCCGGGAGTTCGGCCCGTCCTGTCCGCTGCGCATCGACCCGAACTGCGCGTGGAGCGTGGAGACCAGCATTCAGGTGGGCCGCGATCTGAAGGAGGAGCTTTCGGGCGGCGGCTACCTGGAAGATCCATGCGCCGGGCTGGAAGGCATGGCCGAGGTGCGCCGGCGGCTGATCGCCGAAGGCAGCGACACGCCGCAGGCGAGCAACGTCGCTACCACGTGCTTCGCAGACGTTCCGCGCGCCAAAGAACTGGATGCGGTGCAGATCGTGCTGAGCGATCCTCACTACTGGGGCGGGATGCGCAACCTGCAGCAGCTTTCGCACCTGACCAGCGTGCTCGGCATGGGGATGTCGATGCACTCCAACAGCCACCTGGGCGTGAGCTTGATGGCCATGACGCATGCCGCTGCGGCGTGCCCCAACCTCACGTACGCCTGCGACACGCACTATCCTTGGCAGGTGGAACAGGACGAGGTGGTCGCTGGCGGCCGGATCCCGTTTGTCAACGGCTGCGTGCGCATCCCGGACAAACCGGGGCTGGGCGTCGAGCTGGATTACGACCAGGTCGCCCGCGGACGCGAGCGCTACGCGAAAATCCCGTTCCGCAAGCGCGACGACGAAGCCGAGATGCGCAAGCACGTGGACCCGAACTGGAAGCGCATCCTGCCGCGCTGGTAGCTACCGCTCACGGACCATGATGCTCTCATGGGCAGCGAGCCTGACGGCTCTGCCGGGAAGATCCGCTTTGAGCCAGACGTTGCGCAACGGCCGTTCGCCCGGGAACTCTACGTCGGTCTCAATCTCCCCGATATTGAACCCGGCGTAGTACCTCGTCTCCCCGACTTCGCTGGTCCAGATCACCAGGTCGCCGACTTGCGACACCTTGTGCTGGTTGCGGCCCTTCTGGTTCGCCGCCAGCACTTCGTCGTTGGTCAATAGCGATTCAGTGAAGGCGTCGTTGCTCGGCAGATCGCCGCCGAACATCAGCGGGCTGCGCGCGATGCACCAGAGCGTCATGAGCGTGCGCTGCTCGTCGCGGGTGAAACGTGTGGGCCGGTCGTCGCCGCGTTCGGCGCGGATGCCGATGCGTCCCAGGGGCAGCATGTCGGCATCGGGCCAGGAGCCGGGCTTGACGAATGGAGTCCACTTATCGAGCAGGTCGAAGCTCTTGCGCAGGTCGCGCCAGAGGTCCCAGAAGTCGTCGGAGATGCGCCAGAGGTTGGCGTTGGCGGCGTAGAAATCGGCCTTGGCCAGGTCGGCCGGGCCGGGCGAAAGGCTCAACACGATGGGGCGGCCGGTCTTGAGAATGGCTTTGTGGAGCGCCGCGATCTCGTCGCCGTGGAAGGGTTGGGCGATGTCGTCGGCCTTGATGTAGTCGACTCCCCACTCGGCGTAGAGCTTCAGAATGGAATCGTAGTAGTCCTGGGCGCCGGGCTGGCTCATATTCACGCCGTACATGTCGGTGTTCCAGCGGCAGGTGGAATTGATGTCGGCGATGTCGGCGGCGCGCACTTTGCTGCCGAAGACTGGAAGGTTGGCCGCGACCGCGCGGCGCGGAATGCCGCGCATGATGTGGATGCCGAACCTGAGGCCCTGAGCGTGAATCCAGGCGGCGAGCGACTGGAATCCGGAGGGAAAACGGTTCGGGGCGGGGATGAGGCGCCCGTACCCGTCCATGGCCAGTTCCGCGTTGGGCCGGTAGCCGTGAGGCTTGGCGAGCGGGTCCGACCATTGAATGTCCACCACGACGTACTGCCAGCCGTGCGATTTCAGTTTGGCCGCCATGTAAGCGGCGTTCGTCTTCAGTTCGGCCTCGGTTACGCTGGTGCCGTAGGAATCCCAACTGTTCCAGCCCATGGGCGGGGTGGCCGCGACGGGTTCCGCCGCACAGGCCGCGAGGCTCATCACGAGGAAAATCCAGGTTCGCTTCATAAGGACTACTACCAGCCAGGGGTCCAGGCCCAGCCGCCGCGCGCGCCGCGGCTCACACGGCCGATGCTGGGAAAGGGGAAGTGGAAAGCCATCAGGTGCATGTCCTCAGCCACGGCGCGGTCGAGCAGGCGGCGGCGGGTGGCGGCGGCGGTGTCGCTGGCCAGGTCGAAGCCGTTCTCCCACTCGGGCTGCTCGAGGTGCAGCGGGTGCACCGCGGCGTCCCCTAGGTTGAGCAGGCTCTGGCCATCGCTGGAAACCATCACTGCCAGATGGCCCGGCGTGTGGCCGGGCGCCGGAATCACGTACACGCCGTCAACTACTTCGCATTCGCGGCCGATGGGTTCGATGTGGTGGCGCAGCGGGCCCAGGGTTCGGCGAGCCGTAGAGTGAATCTCCGCCTTGGTGTCCTCGGGGAGGCGCAGGTTGCGCAAGTCGGTGCGGGCTGTGGTCCAGAATTCCCACTCGAGCTCGCTCACGATATAGCGGGCGTTGGGAAACGCGGGCCGCCCGGCGACGTCGACGGCGCCGCCGATGTGGTCGGGATGGGCGTGGGTGATGATGACCGTGTCTACATCTTTGGGACGGATTCCCGCCATGTCGAGCCTGGCCCGGACCGCTCCGGTAGTGCGCGACGATTCGCCGGCTCCGGCATCGACCAGCACGACGTGGCTCCCGGTTTCGATCAGCAGGCAGGTCAGCGGGCTGAGCACGTCCTCCTGGGGCAGGCGGCGCTCGCCGAGCGCGAGCCGGAGCGCCAATGGGTCGGCGTTGGGAAAGAACCACGAGGTGGGATAGGCGCAGTAGCCGTCGCTGAGCACCGTGCAGTGAATAGACCCAACCGGAAAGTGGTGCGAGCCCTCAGGCATACATGAAGAGGTAACGCAATGCGAGACGAATGTCAAAATAAGGCTTCAGGTATCAGGCTTCAGGCGTCAGCCGGTCCAGCTACGAGAGGCGAGCCAAGCTTGCTGACGCCTGATGCCTTACGCCTGAAGCCTCTTTGGTATCATATGCCTCTGGGTATGCCCGACCTGCGCTGGGATCTCGCTCCCGTTTCAGAGGCCGTCACCAACGACGTTCGCGTCGAAGTACTCTCGCAACACTCCGCCGAAAATTCGCGGCCCCAGGAAGGGGAGTGGGTCTTTCAATATACGGTTCGCATCACCAATCTGGGGACCGACACGGTGCAACTGGTGAGCCGCCACTGGATCATCACCGACGGTACGGATCACACCGAAGAGGTCAAGGGTCCGGGGGTGGTCGGCAAACAACCGGTGCTGGGCCCCGGGGAGAGCTTCAAGTACTCGTCGTGGTGTCCTTTGAAGACGCCCATGGGCATGATGCGCGGCACGTATCAAATGGTGCGCGCGGACGGAGCGCGTTTCGACATCGAGATCGCACCGTTCGCATTAAAGGCGCGCTACACGGTTCAATAATAGCTAAAGAAAGAGGGAGGCCGCGAAGGAGTAAGGTACGCTCCATCGGGGGAGCGGTGCGGATATCAGGGAAGGGGTCTCGGTCATCAAGAGGGAATCAAACTACGTGGACCGGCCTCCTCTTTCGATTCCACACTAGCGTGGCGCCTGTTCCGACTTA
>Ga0335081_10007590_pt1 | contig 17345 bp, 15 predicted proteins | sample Lox_Sample_35_FD_206713 | JGI IMG/M metagenome (GOLD analysis project Ga0335081, IMG submission 206713) | Soil microbial communities from Loxahatchee National Wildlife Refuge, Florida, United States - Lox_Sample_3.5 | ecosystem: Environmental > Terrestrial > Soil > Wetlands | place: USA... | reverse complement strand
GTCCGGGCCGCCTCATGCGCCCGCTCAGCCGCCATTTCCGGGAGATTCACGGTGTCGACGTTTCCGACGCCATGATCCGCCTGGCGCGCGAGCGGCTCCGACACACGCCCAATGCCTTCCCTCACTACTCGTCCGGCTCGGACCTTTCGCTGTTTCCGGAGGAGAAGTTCGATTTCGTCTACTCCTACGCTGTGTTCCAGCACATCCCCAGCGCCGAAGTGGTCTTCCAGTACCTGCGTGAGGCGCGCCGCGTGCTCAAGACTGGCGGAATCTTGCGCTGCCAGATTAACGGGCTTCCGCCCACCGCTAAGCAGTACGACACGTGGAACGGTGTGCGACTCTCGCCCGAAGAAATCACGCGGTTCACACTCGATTTTGATTTCCAGTTGCTGGCCCTGGAGATGATCCACACCCAGTACATGTGGCTCACTTGTCGCAAGCGCCCTCGCGGTTGGGTGGCTTCGCTGTCCGACAACCAACCCCACGGCGCTGCCACCATCCGCAGCATAAGCAACGCACTGACCGGCGAAGCCGTGGCGCCCGCCCAAGGCCCTATGGCGGCACTGTCTCTGTGGATCGAGCGCTTGCCCGACGAGTGCGACTTGAATCACCTGGCCGTTACGGTGGACGGGCTCGCAGGCCGCGCGGATTACATCGGGGTGCCGGCGAAAGACGGCGTGCAGCAGGTGAACGTGTGGTTTCCGGAAGGAACCCGGACGGGCGTGGTTCCTGTGGCGATGACGTGGCTGGCACGCCCGCTGTGCAGCCCCGCCTGGGTGCGGATCATCCCGCCCGGCCCGTCGGTGGCGCGCCTCACCACCGTCACCGACGGCGTCAATCTGATGCTGGATCACCGAACCGCATCCGGCTCGGTGAAGGTGACCTTGGTCGAAGTAACTGACCCCGGCGAGTTCCATGCCACGGTGGACGGCAAGGACGTGCCCGATACCGATTCCTTCTGTGCCGATCCGATGGTCCGCCGGTATGAGTTCAATTTCCGGCTGCCATCTGATTCCGTGAAGGGCGCGCATGAATTGCGGGTATCCCTGGGTAGGCGCACCTTCCCGCCAGTGACTATTGAGGTGATGTGAAGGTGGCGGACGCGCGTGCGCCTGCCGCCTGCGGCGCCATTGCCACCGCGGCCCTTGCCCTCACTCTCGCGGCGCCCAATCCCGAGCCGCGTCTGGAGACGCTTCCCGCCGGAGTGGTGGAACTTCACTCCGAGTTGGTCCTGGCCAACGGCCGGGAACTGCGAGGTGCTCCATCCGGAACGGTGCTGCGTGCGGCGGCCGACTTTCGGGGTCGTGCCCTGATCGTAGTCCGCGGTTCCGGTGTCGCGTTGCGCGGCTTCACCATCGACGGCAGCCGCGAAGTCCTGGAGCAACGAACCGGACTGCCGCCTTCCAACCAGCCCTTCTCCGAGTTCACCCGCGCCAACGGTGTCCTGGCGGTGAACGTCTCGAAGTTGCGGATCGAAAACGTGCAGTTCCGGAATATCGCCGGGTTTGCGGTACTCGTGAGCCGTTCGCGAGATGTCCGCATAGACGGGGTGGAAGTGGCCGACAGCGGATCCCGTAGTGTCAGCGGCCGCAACAATGCCACCGGCGGCATCCTTCTGGAGGAAGGAACCACCGCCTTCTGCGTCACGCGTAGCTTGTTCCGCAACATCCGTGGCAACGGCGTTTGGACCCACTCGCTATTCACGTCGCCGCGCAACCGCGATGGCTGGATTGCCTTCAATCATTTCGAGAACCTGGCTCGCGATGCCATCCAGGTCGGCCACGCCACTAGCGTTCGCGTGGAAGAGAATCAGGGAAACCGTATCGGGTTCCCTGCCGAAGAGGTGGATAGCGAGAACCAGGCGTATCCCGTGGCCATGGATACGGCCGGCGACGTCGACCAGAGTTCCTACGCTCGCAACCGCTTCACGGAGATTGACGGCAAGTGCATCGACCTGGATGGCTTTCACGATGGCGAGGTGACGGAGAATTCGTGCGTGAACCGGCCAGACCCAAGACTCTACCCCTTCGGCAACATCGGTATTCTGTTCAACGACAGCAATCCGCAGACGCGTTCCAACCACATCAGGGTCATCGGCAACCTGCTGGACGGCGTCAAGTTCACTGGCATTTTCGCCTTCGGCGCCGGACACGTAATCGCACACAACCGCCTCTTGAACGTTAATCTGGCGCATTGTAATGAGAAAGCCGCTGAGTTCGGATGCTACTACCCGAAAGGTGAGCCCGAAGCCCTGGAGGTTGGCATTTATCTCGGTCGCGGCATTCTGTGGCCGGAACCATTGCAAGGCGCCTTAGTGGAAGACAACGAGATTACCGGCTTCCACATGGCGACCCGGTGCATCGAGCTGGCTCCGGGTGTTTCAGCGACAGCCAACACCATCCGGAATAATCGCTGCACCGACTACATTGCGCGATAGGCCCCGACTCTACACGCATCGGCCGTGAATTCTTGCTCCTCCGCGTCTCGGCGTCTCGGCGGTTGATATTCGTTTCTTCAGTCCGAGATCAAACTAATGGACCCGATGCCGCCCTCGATGTCCAGATGAATCCGCACCTTCGCGTCGTTATACGCATCATTGACCCAATGGTCACCCTGGCGGCGCAAGCCTTCCGTTCGGATCTCACCGATGCCTCCCCGGCCCGACGCGTAAACCCCCACATCGCGCGGGAGGCGAATGGTCGCCTCCCCCACACCGCCGCGAATACGAACATCAAAGTCGCGCTTGGGTTTTCCCCGCAGATCCATCCGCAGTTCGCCGACCCCCATTTCGACCTCAATGCGGCGGATGTTCAGGCTTCCCAGGTCCATGCGCGCATCTCCGGCGCCACAGCGCGCCGTCAGGTCGACCGGCACGTCATTGCTGAGTTGGAGGTCCCAGACATAGGTGATATCGCCCAGGTGCGAGTGGCTGGTGCCAGGTTGCTCGATCCTCAGGTCGCCGATGCCGGCTACTCGGCTGTAGTGCAGGTTGGGCTTCCAGGCCTCAACGTTGTAGCTGAAATCGGCCCGGGCCAGCTTTTCCGCTCCGCCGCGAACGTGCAGTTCCCCGGCGCCCATGTGCAGGTCCAGGCGCAGACTTTGGACGTCTTCCCGCTCGAACTCGCGGGATTCGTGACGAGTCGGGCCCGTTTGCACCTCAATCACGCACCCGCATAGACACAATACCCCGGCTGCCAGGGGAAAGAATCTGGCGTACATTAGGGTCACCTCTTAAGTCCACCATACGAAAACTGACCTCCGGTTGTTCCTTTGCTTCACCTTCGGATATGACTCCTTTGAGCCATCGGCTGCGGCGTAACCGGGATGATCGGCCACGCGTCGTCTCTTTCGCGTGACTCTCTGTGTGTCTTCCGCCTCCGGACTGCTCGGCCCGATTCTGTTCGCGTTGCTGACCGCGAGCGCAACTCCCTGCTGCCCGCAAGCCATTGATTCTCCTGAACCAACTCCTTCGCTCTCTTCTCCCTCCGCGCCATCGGCGCCGCCTGTGATCCTCTACCCGCCCCGCAGCCCGCTGAATGAGCAGCGAATTCTCGGCGTCATGCCAGACTATCAGACGGTCCGCGAAACGAGCCAGTCGGTGCCGCCGTTGACCCCCCAACAGAAGTGGCTTCTGGCTGAAAAGGAAACAGTCGATCCGTTCAATATCGCCAGCGCGTTGATGACCGCCGGCTTTTCGCAAGCAGGAAACCAAACCCCCAAATACGGCGAGGGCGACCGGGCCTATGGCAAACGAGTCGGCGCCGCATTGGCCGACCTCGGCACGCAGAACTTCTTCAGCGCCGGCGTCATGGCGAACCTGCTCCATCAGGACCCCCGGTATTTCCGCAAAGGTCCGCAAGCCAGGATCGTCACCCGCGTGGCGTATTCGGTAAGCCGGGTGGTGGTGGCGCGCCAGGATTCCGGCGCCTCGGCATTCAACGCATCCAACATTGTTGGCATGGCGCTGGGGATCGCCGCATCCAACGCCTACTACCCGGCGGCGAGCATTCGCGGACGGGTGATGCTCAGCCGTGTCGACACCAGTCTGTTCGGGGACGTGGTCGGCAACCTGATGTCGGAGTTCTGGCCGGATCTGCAACAGAAGTTCTTCCGCAGGAAGATCAAGTAACTTCCATCATTTCCCGATACAGAATGTGGAGAAGATGCGGTTCAGGATGTCGTCCGCCGTGGTGGCCCCGGTGATGGCGTCGATGGGCCGTAGCGCGCTGTAAAGATCCAGGAGAAGCATCTCGTGCGGAATCGCCGATTCGACGGCGCCGCGCGCTTTATCGAGAAACGCCGCGGACTCTCGCAGCAACTGCTCGTGGCGAAGGCTGGTGATGAAACCCGTTTCCTGCTCGAAGGCGCCTTTAGGGGCAATGGCCTCCAGGATCTGTTCGCGCAGTTGAGGGATGCCGTCCCCGGTGAACGCGGAAACAGGAACAGGGCGGCACGGAATCCCCGAGCCTGATCGACAAGTCAGGAGGCTTATGCTGCCGATGTCGTTCTTGTTGCCGACCAGCAGGTGCCGTCCCTGGGATTGAGCGCGCGCGATCAAAGCCTCGTCCTGGCCGTCCAAAGGCTGCGAAAGATCGATCACCACCAGAGTCAGGTCGGCATCCGCCATCGCCTGGTAGCTCCGTTCGATTCCCAAGCTCTCAACGCGCCCCGACGGCTCTCGGATGCCTGCGGTGTCATACAGTTTCACCGGGATGCCGGCGATCGAGGCAGTCTCCGAGATCAGGTCGCGGGTGGTGCCGGGAATGTCTGTGACGATAGCGCGGTCTTGTTCCAGGAGCCGGTTGAACAGGCTACTCTTGCCGACATTCGGGCGGCCCACGATCGCCAGGGTCAGCCCTTCCCGGACGACCGCGCCATATTGGTAGCTCTCGGCCAGGCGGCGGACGCCTTCCATAATCGGATCGAGACGCCGCAGAATCTCAGACGGCCTGGCCACGCTGACGTCATCTTCGGCGAAATCGATTCCCGCTTCGAGCAGGGCGATCAACTCAACCAACTGTTCCTTCAACGGGGCAATGCGGTGGGAGACCGAGCCGCCGACTTGTTGCGCGGCGACGCGGGCCTGGTAGAGAGTTGTGGCTTCGATCAGGTCGCGGACAGCCTCGGCTTGCGGCAAGTCAATCCGGCCGTGCAGAAAAGCGCGAAGCGTGAATTCCCCGGGTTCGGCCAGGCGCGCCCCGGCCGCCAGAGCCCGCTCAACGACATGCCGCAGGATCACAGGAGCCCCGTGGCAGGATATTTCAACGAGGTCTTCGGCGGTGTAAGAGCGTGGGGCTTCGAAAAACGTGACCACTGCTTCGTCGACAGGATGGCCTTGCGCATCGAGGAGTTCAGCCAGGTGCGCCCGCCACGGCTGCAGGACGCCAGGATCAGGCAGGCGCAGAATTCGGCACGCGATCGAGCGGGCCTCGGCTCCGGAGAGCCGAGCAACGCCCAGGCCTGAACGGCCGAGTGGCGTGGATATGGCGACGATGGTGTCGCCGATCACCGCCGGCGGGAGCCGCGAGGGCCGCGGTCGCGATCCCGGTTGCCGCCTCCTCCATCGCGGCGGGGAGGGCCGGAACGGCGGTATTCGGGAGCGCGGGGAGGCTCGGGCAGGCTCGCCATCCCGGCCGGATACACCACCACCTGGCGCTGCGGGCCGGAACCCGCGCTCTCGCTCCGAACCGCGGTCTCGCCGCGTAGAGCCAGATGAATGACGCGGCGCTCGCGGCTGTTCATGGGGTTGAAGCGGAAAGGCACGCCGGTTCGCTTCACTTTCTCCGCGGCGGTGGTCGCGCTCAGCCGCAGTTCTTCGATCCGCAGCAGCCGGTAGTCGTTGGCGTCAAAGGAAACTCGCGAATGGTCCTCCGAAGGCATCCGCAGAACTTCCATGGTGACGTGCTCCAACGCCAGCAGAAGCTCGGCGCGATTGGACAGGATCAGGTCGACGTCGCCGCCGGAGAACTTAACCACCACGTCCGGCGTCTCGAAATCGTCGTCCGATGTGTCTACATCCTGGACCTGGTAGTTGACCTTCAATCCCGCGTTGTCGAGGGTAGTCCGCAAAAAGCTGTCGATCCGGGAACCAATGGAGGCTACAGAGTACTTTCGCTCAGTCACGGGCTATTTCCTGCCGATCTTCTTCTTGGGGGGTTCCACGCTCCGGGCGGCGGCCTGCGCCGTCTCGGTATGGTTGAAGAACCACTGCTGCCCCATGCTCACCAAATTGCTGGTCAAGTAGTATAACACCAGGCCGCTGGGGAAATTGTAGAACATGAAACCGAAAATCAGCGGCATGAACATCATCATCTTCTGCTGATTGGGGTCCGCGCCCGCCTGCGGCGTCATCTTCTGCATCAGAAACTGGCTGCCGATCATGATGACTGGCAGAATGTGAATGGCCAGGTGCTCCGGCTGAGACAGATCGGTGACCCATAGCCACTGCGCGCCGCGCATTTCCACCGACACGGTGAATACCTTGTAGAACGCGAAGAAGAACGGAATCTGTAGCAGCATGGGCATACAACCGCCCATGGGATTCACGCCGTGCTTCTTATATAGGTCCATCACCTCCTGGTTCTGCTCGCCCTTGCGCGGATCGGTGATCTTGATGTTCTTGTATTTGGCGTTGATGCCATCGATCTGCGGCTTGAGCGCCTGCATCTTCCGCATGGACTTCATGTTGGAAATCTTGAGCGGAAACAAAGCCAGGTTGATCACCACCGTAACCACTACGATGGACCAGCCAAAACTGTGGACAATGTTGTCGTTGAACCAGTTGACGATCAGGAACAGCGGCTTGGCGAGCACCGACAGCCAGCCGAAGTTGATCACCTGCTCGAGCTTGGGGTTGACCTGCTTCAACAGGTCGAAATCCTTGGGCCCCACGAACAACCCGAAATGGTTGACCTCTCCGGAGGAGACCGCGGCGCCGGTGAAGGGGAACGGCCGTTCGTTGAGCGGCGTGCGCGTGGAGTCGGAGAATGTCGTCTCCTGCATTCCGGTCTCGCCTTCAGGCAGGAAAACTGCGGCGAAGTATGAGTCTTCAATGCCCGCGAAAGAGAAGCTGCCGGTGTTGGTGACGGGGCCGTTCTTGGCGGCTGCAACCGTCAGTTCCACCAGCTTGTTGGCCGCGAGATCGAAGTAGAGAGTCTTCTGCGACGCGGCGGGGTTGGCCACAGTCAGGTCGCCGAAGCCGCCTCGCCATTGGATCATATGTGGGACAGGCTTGCCGTCGGTTGCGACTTCGCTCGTAATCTGGGCCAGGTAGCTGTTCTTGCTGAAGCGGAACGTCTTGCGAACCGTGGTATGACCGTCGGAGAAGTCGTACGTGATGCCCAGGCCGTCTGGCTCGGGGGTCGGGACGTAGAAAGCCCAGTTCAGTTTCTTGGCAAGCGGTTGGTGGTCGGGGATGAACAGAGAAAAGGGATACGGGTCCTCGATCGCAGCGGCCGAGTTCACCAGGTCCAGCGGTTTTCCATCGGCCAGCGATTTCTTGAGCAGCCAGCTCCGCACGTTCGCGCCGTGGTTGTTGAAAGTAACCTTGAACAGGTCCGTGTCAACCGTGAACACCGCTTCTGATTTGGCCGCCGTAACCGGCGCGGTCGGAGCCGTTGAAGGAGCCGCGGCGGTCTCGGCGGCCTTGGGTTCTTCAACGGCTGGTTGAGGAGTTGCTGCCGGCTGCCCTGTCTGCGCTGCCTCGGTGGACTTTTTGGGATTAGGCGGCGGACCCGTCGACTTGAAGAAATAGGGCGTGAGAAACATCACCGCGCCCATCAGAAGAAACGCCAGCAGCAGCCGCGTTTCCATCGACAGTTCTTTGGGCGGTTGCGTCGGACTCTTCTTACCGCCGCTCGAAGATTCAGCCATTCAGAAAATCTCGTTGACAGCCTGACGTCACCGAACGGGATCGAAGCCGCCGGCATGAAATGGATGACATCGCGTCAGGCGTCGCAACCCCATCCAGATACCTTTCACCGAGCCATGCCGCTCCACCGCCTCGCGCATGTAGTCCGAACAGGTCGGATAAAAGCGGCATGCCGAAGGCAGCAGCGGCGATACCCAAAACTTATATACGCGGAGAGCCCCGGTTATGATCCATTGCAGCGGAGAAACAGCCGTTCCACTTCCTGCTGCAGATCCGCTAGCGGAGCATCGAGCGCTTTGCGGCGTGGATTGATGACGATGGACCACTGGGGACTCAGCCGATCGAGGTGGAGGCGCACGGCCTCGCGCATGCGCCGCTTGATGCGGTTCCGCACCACGGCTTTGCCGAGTGCGCGGGGAACAGTGAATCCGATGTGAGGTCCCACGGCCGCCGGTTCGCGAACGCAGAACGCCGCGAAGAGGGTGCCGGAGTAGCGGGTTCCCTGGTCATAAATTCTACGGAAATCTTGCGATCGCAGGAGGCGGACACGTTTCGGAAAACCAGCGATGGAACGCTACCTCTCGGAGCTGACGGTAAGTTTCTTTCGGCCGCGCGCCCGGCGGCGAGCCAGCACTGCCCGGCCATTCTTGGTCTCCATGCGGCTGCGAAATCCGTGTGTCTTGGCGCGGCGCCGCCTGTTCGGTTGAAAGGTACGTTTTGGCATTTAGCGTAAGTAACCAGTATAAATCAGGCCAGGGAAGTCCGGCAAACTGTCCGCGTGGCACGCGCTCGCAGCGTGCCGCGTCGCGACTCCTCGCGACGCCTGCCGCCCCCTGTTGTCCCGCGAATCCCTAGCACGATCGATCGCTATCTGCCCAGAATCACGTCTATGCCCGCGAGAAGCAACTCGACCTTAGAGGGTGGCAACTTGCCGGTTTGCTCCGTCAACAAATCCTTGTCCAGCGCGAAAATTTGCGAGACGTTCGCAACCGAATCCTTGCGGAGCCCCGTCAAACGGGCCGGGAGCAGCGCATTGCCGGGAGCGTCGGCCCATCGTACGTTGCCGGTGAGCGGGACGCAGACAATCGTGACGATCCCGCTGCGGTTCAGAGCGTCCCCCTGCACCACCACAACTGGCCTTCGGAACCCGGGTCCGGAGCCAGTTGGACCGGGCAGATCCGCCCACCAAACCTCACCCTGCGAGATCACCACTCAGATCTCCGCAGAACGCGGCTGGCGGCCGCCGAGACGAAGGGATCGCGGGGCTGGCCAAGTTCTGCGATCAGTTTGTCCAGGGCGTCCGTCACATCCTCCGGAGCGTGCCGCGCCACGTATTCGCGGACCGCATCGCTGTACAACTGGCTCCGTGATTTCTTTGTGCGCCGGGCAAATCGGTCCGCTCGCGCAAAGATGTCGTCAGGGATGGAAACTGCCGTCTTCATACCTTTAGTATAACCGAATAGCCACCCGCCCCCTCATCCCTTCCGCACCTCCGAATCGACTCGGTCCACGAACAGATACAGGGCCAGGCAGGCAACGAAAATCAGGCCCGAGAGAATCGCTCCCGGCAGCGCCACCTCGCGGTGCCCGGCCAGGAACATCTCCAGCGTCGCCGAAAGCAGCCAGATCTGCACGATCAGCAGAATCACGATCAGCGCCATCGCGCCATCAATGGCCGTGAGCCCGCGGCCCTGCGGCGGGTTGGCGTTCATGCTCCCACCTCCATCCTCACCGCGACCAGCTTATCGCCTTCGCGTTCCAGAACCACGCGCGGCAGCGGTCGGCGTGGCGGTCCTTGTAGCACCGCGCCGTCCGCGACCGCGAAGAAGCCCTGATGGCACGGACAAGCCAGTTGGTTCAATTGCCGGTCGTAGTACACCGCGCAGGAAAGATGCGTGCACTTCTGGCTGTATGCCACGTAGGAATCGGCCGCCGTCCGCACCAGGATGCAGGGATCCCCAGCTGCCGGGTACGAGAAGATCTTCACTCCGCCCTCGGGCACTTCGTCCAGCCGCGCCACCGTCTGCCGCGGATAGGAGGGCTCTCGCCGCAGCCACGATCGGCCCACAATCCAAAGATTTCCAGCAAACATCGCCAAGCTGGTGAGCGTGAGGAATTTCGTGAACTGGCGGCGGCTCACGTATCGCTCATCCGCGGTGCGGACGGGAAACTCGTCCTGCCACAGCGGAGCGCTAGAAGGCCTGCGGAACAGCTTCATTCTCTCCCTCCCATGTATAATCCGCTACGTCGATGGCAATCGAATCGACCCCCGCCGGCGCCATCATGAAAACCTTCGTTGTGATAGTCTGGCTGCCGAACTGGAACGTGTTGACCGGCTTCTCCCGCCGCGTTTGCGCGATAGTCTCGGGTGTCACGTATGCCAGCGCCTGGCTGGGACACACCGTGGCGCACATCGGCCGCTTGCCCGCCGACGTGCGGTCGTAGCACATGTCGCATTTCATCATCTGCTCCGCCGGCGCCACCAGCTTGGGAATGCCGAACGGGCAGGCCAGCACGCAGTTCGAGCACGCGATGCACCGCGGCTTGAGCGACGAGCCTACAATGCCGTCCTCGTACTTCTTGATGGCGTCCGCCGGGCACACCTGCGCGCAAGTCGGCTCGTCGCAGTGCCAGCACACGAACGCCGCCGTGGCGATGGTCTCGCGCCGGTCCACGAAGTCGAAGTTGATCATCGAGACTCCGCGGTGCGTGTCGCACTCCTCGCACGCTTTCAGACATGATTCGCAGCCAATACAGCGTGATGGATCGACGTAGAACTCCATCCCGAACATTACGCCGCGCCCCCCGCCCTTTCGAGGCGGCACGCGGATACTTTGAATTCCGGGATCTTGCTGCGCGGGTCAATCGTGCGATGCGTCAGAAGATTGGCGCTGCGCTTGCCTGGCCAGTGGTAAGGAACGAAAACCGTATCCGGCCGGACCGTTCTCACCACCATGGCTTCGAGCGTGACCGAGCCGCGGCGCGTCGTCACCGTGACCCGGTCCCCATTGCGCACTCCGTATTTCTCCGCCAGCTTGGGGTGCAGTTCGACCTTCGGTTCGGGATACTGGTCCACCAGCGCCCCGATGCGCCGCGTCTGTGAACCAGACAAGTACTGGCTCACTACCCGGCCCGTAGTCAGGTAAATGGGAAACTGCTCGTCCACCGGGTCGCCGCTCTCCCGCCACTCCAGCTTCATGAAGTGGGCTTTGCCGTCTTCGTGGAAGAAGCGGCCATCCTCGAACAGCCGCGGAGTGCCCGGATGATCAAGCGATGGGCAGGGCCAGAAAACCCCCTTCTCGGCATCGATCCGCTCGTAGGTAATGCCGTAATAGTCCGCCAGCCCGCCGCGCGAAGCCTCTCGCAATTCCTCGAAGATCTCGCGCGGCTCGCGGAACCGGAAGTCCTGGCCGCGTCCCAGCCTGCCCGCCAGGTCGCAGATGATGGCGGAATCCGCGCGCGCGTTGCCCGGCGGGTCGACAGCCTTTTGAATGTGGATCACTCGCGCTTCCACGTTGGCGGTGACGCCCTCTTCTTCCTCCTGCAGGCTCCCAGCCAGCACCACATCCGCATGCATGGCGGTCTCGGAGAGGAAGAAGTCGATCACCCCGAAGAACTCCAGGCGCTCCAGCGCTTCCCGCGTGAAATGGGCGTCCGGCAGCGAAACCAGCGGGTTGAAACAGATCGAAAGCAGCCCCTTGATCTCACCGGCGTGGATGGCATTCATGATCTCGACAGCGGTGTACCCAGGCCCCGGGATTTCGTCCGGCGAAATGCCCCACACCGAAGCCACGTGCGCCCGCGCCGCTGGGTCCGTGATGCTGCGCTGGCCGGGCAATTGGTCGCACTTCTGGCCGTGCTCGCGGCCGCCCTGCCCGTTGCCCTGGCCGGTGATCATCACGCAGCCGGCGCCCTCGCGGCCGATGTTCCCGGTAGCCAGCGCGATCGCGACTACCGCTTCGCAGTTCTCCACACCCTTCGACTGGTGCTCCAGTCCTCGCGCATGCATCAGCATGACGCGCCGCGATGCGCCGATCAGATGTGCTGCCCTCTCGATGGCCGCGGGCGGTACGCCGGTAACGGCGGCCGCGCGTTGCGGCGTCCACGGCACCACGGATTCCTCGGTCTTCTCGAATCCCGTGGTGTGCCCGGCGATGAACTCGGCATCAGTAAGACCGTCGCGAACCATCACGTGCAGCATGGCCATCAGCAGCGCCAGGTCCGTGCCGGGCCGCACCGGCAGGTACAGGTCCGCATTGCGCGCAATCGGAGTGAATCGCGGGTCGGCCACGATCAGCTTTGCCCCGTTGTCCCGCGCCCGCCAGACATAATCAGTGGTGATCGGCGCGCACTCCCCGATATTGGCCCCAATGGCAAAAAGCACCTCCGCCTTGGGAATGTCGCTCCACGGATTCGGCGCGCGGTCCACTCCCAGCGCTCCTTTATACGCGGTGCCCGCCGACACCATGCACAGCCGGCCGTTGTAGTCGATGTGCCGCGTACCCAGCGCCACGCGCGCGAACTTCCCCATCAGGTAAGCCTTCTCCGTGGTCAGCGAGGCCCCGCCGTAAACCGCTACGGCATCGCGTCCGTACTTCTCCTGTAGTTCCCGCAGCCGCCGTGCGGTGAAGTCCAGCGCCTCCTCCCACGCGGCTTTGCGGAAACCATCCGGCGTGCGCATCAACGGATCGAGCAGCCGGTCGGGGTGCGAATCCTGCATGTACCGCTTCACCCCTTTGGGACACAGCATGCCGCGGTTGAAAGGAAAATCTTCCCAGGGCTCGAACCCGATCACGCGGTTTTCCCGTACCTTGAGCTGGATGCCGCACTGCTGCCCGCAGAAACAGCAATGCGTCTTCACCAGTTTCTCCGCCGGTCCCTCCGGCATCGCATAGTTCAGATGCGGTCCGAATCGTTCCGTGAGCGCTTCCAGCGTCCCCGGTAGCTTAGCCACGGTTCGCCTCCCTGATCCTCATCTGCGCCACCGCCAGCGTCTTCCGCTTGCAGGCCGGGCACAGCTCCTGCCAGGTCTGCCCGGCCTGCATTGCGTAATCGAACCCCACCCTCGGCAGGATTGCCCGCAGATCGTCCACGTGCATGCGCGAAGCGAATCGCTGGCCGCACCGCGCGCAGCGCGCACCGTCATCGCGCTCCCCGGCCTCCTGGTACAGCTTCACGCCCAACTGCGCCGGCCGCTGGAAGATGTGGAAGAACTTCCCGAACGGCAAAAACAGCAGCGCCGCGATCACCGTAATGGCGTGCAGAATCGCCAGGAAACTGTAAGCCTCGCCGCACAGCCATTCCTGCGACACGGTCAGTGCCAGCCCTGTCACTGAAATCGCGAACAGCAGAATAATCGGCAGAAAGTCCATGCCGAACTGCTGCAGCGCCCGCGCGCCCCGGTCCAGCATGCGGCGCCACAGTGATAACGCAATGCCGCCCAGCACCAGCAGCGCCGAAATGTCCAGCCCGTGAAACAGCAGCGTGGCCGTCAACGTGTGCAGGTGGAATGTCCCCATCCGGAATCCGAACACGTACGTCACGTAGACCAACTGGTCTTCCGGCAGCGTGCGGAAGTAAATCCAGCCAAATACCAGCGGGAATGTGATCGCCACCGCCAGCAGGCAGCCCCAGAAGAGACACTGGTGCATCCACCATCGCAACCGCGACCGCCGCGCGATAAACCGCTGCGCCGCGATGTGCGTTACGGCCAGCACTGCCAGGCGCCGCAAGCTGCGCAGCACACCCTCGCGGCGGAAAAGCTCCCATCCCCGGTCCCAATACACTCGCGTCGGAGGTTTGTCCAGCCACACGTTGTAGTGGTACACCACTCCCCAAGTGGCGAAGACCACCGCGAACGTGTAGATCACTAGCGCCGGGTCGAAGTTCTGCAAATTACGCGAACCCACAGCGATCGCCGCGACCAGCAAGGCGGTCCACAGCGTGGCCCACGATCCGGCGCGCAGCCGGTCCGCGGTGCGGCGCAATTCCGCCGGCCGCACCTCTTCAAGCGCCTGCTGCCGCGGAACGAATACCTGGTGATTGGCCCACCACAACGCGACCGCCGCGCATGCCAGCAGAAGGAAACCAGGCCAGATCGCACCCGTATATTGGCGGAAGACACCCAGCAGCAGCGGAGGAAAGAATCCTCCCAACCCGCCCATCGCGCCCACCAGCCCGGTGACCGTGCCCGTCTGCCCCGGGAAATACTGCGGCACCAGCTTGAACACGGCGCCGTTTCCGAGGCCCAGCAATGCCGCGCACCCCATCGCGCCCACCGTGAAAGGCAGCATCGCCCGCCACGCCAGCAGCAGCGCAAACGGCGCCACGCCCGCAAAGACCGCCGCCAGCACGCGCGCCCCGCCGATCCGGTCGGAAAGCCAGCCGCCCACTGGCCGCAGCAGCGTTGCCAGCACCACGAACCCGGCAGTGCGGAAACCGGCGTCCGCACCCGAGAGCCTGAACTCATCCTGGAGCAGCGTCGGCAGGTAAATGGAGAACGCCACGAATCCGCCGAACGTCAAGAAATAAAATGCCGCCAACAGCCAGGAGAGCTTCTCCGTGGCGAGAATGCGAAGCATGCCACGGGTTGGGCCGCGCTGCGCCCTCGGAGCGTCGCGCGCCGTCAGCGCAAACACCCCCGCCCAAACGGCCAATATCAGCGCTGCGCCGCGAAATACCGCCGGCAGCCCCACTCGTGCCGCCAGCACCGGCCCAAGAAACACCGCGGCCGATTGGCCGATATTTCCCAGTCCATAAATCCCCAGCGCGCTCCCCTGCCGTTCCGGCGGCGTCCACCTCGAAACGTAACCCACCCCGACGGCGAACGACGCTCCCGCCATCCCCAGAAAGAACGCCACCACCAGCAGGCCCGTAAAGCGGCTCTGCTCCGGAACCAGCATTACCGGCAGAACCGCCCCCGCCATCAGGGCCGTAAAGACGATTCGGCCCCCGAACTGGTCCGTGAGCATGCCCATCGGAATACGCGCCAGTGCCCCCAACACCACTGGCACGGCGACCAGAAATGCGGTCTCCGCGGTCGTCAGGTGCAGCATGCTCCGGAACCGCGGCGCAAAGGCGCTGATCAATCCCCATGCGGCGAAGCAGATCGTGAACGATACGGTTCCCAGTGCAACGTGACGGGTGTTAGCCACGAAATAGCAGCCCTACCATCCAATGTATTACTCCTCGCGCAAGGGCGAGAAGCCGCTTCCGCCATGGCACCGCCTACTGCGGCGGCTGGGCTCGGAGTGTCGCCATCTCCGTGGCCTCTTTGAGGCTGGCACGGGCGCGATTCAAAATATTCTTCCGGCCCGAGTCCGAACCGGGAATCGCGATTTCCAGCGCGCTCGTTGCTTCGTCGATGGCTTGCCGGAGCAGGGAATAGAAGCGAGACTCCATCGCGGAAACCGCAAATTCCATGGCGCGCGCCGCATGGTATCCCACGAACGGCTGTTCCGAGCGGATCAGCCCCGCCAGGAAACCAAGGTACTTCGGACTGCTGTAACACTCCAGGATGGAAACGGCCGCCAGTTTCTCGCCCGGCGAATGGCTGCAGGTCAGTTCGGAGAGAAGCGGAAACGACGCGTTCGCGAGGGTTTTCATTCGGTCGAACACTTCCTGCATTTTCGCCGTGCGCGCGTCCGAAGCCGCCATCTGCTGCCGGATGCGTTCGTACACCCGCGCATAGGCAATGATCTGGTCTCTGACCAATGTCAAATCGGCGGTGACGGCCTGCTCCGCGTCCCGTGCAGGCTTCTTCGATGCCGGGGGCGGCTCTTTCGTGATCGCATTGATCTCGTCGGCAATGCCGGCGAAGGCTTCCTCCGGCGACGGCCAGGAAGTCACCGGCTTGGCCTCGCGAGGCAGAAGCTGTAACTCGCTGAAGTGCGATTCCTTCCACAAGCACGGTTTCAGGAGAACTGGCACCCCTTTCGCCTCCCGGTTCTTCACCCGCTGCATGGCTATCTCCATCTCCACGCCGAAGCAGTAATCGGACGCCAGGAAGTCGGCGCTGACAAGCAAAAGGATAAGATCCGCCGATCCCAGTTTGTCGCTGATCACACTCTCCCACTGCAAGCCGGGCTCGATCTTGCGGTCGTACCACTCCACCAGCCGGCCCTGCCGCGTGAGGGGTGCAAGATATTTCGCCAGCTCGTCACGCAATTGCGCGTCCCGGTGCGAATACGAGTAAAAGACGTTCCATGTCCCCGCCATTCAGGACAGCTTGCCACTCGCCGTAGAAGCGCGCGGCGCCATAACTTGTGCCGTGCCGCTGAGCCCCGAACAAGGGGATCCCGCGAATGCGCCCCTCATTCCTGCCGCGCTCTCAACTGCTGCAACAACTGTTGCGCCGGTTCCAGGTCGGGGCTCAGCCGTAGCGCCACTTCGCACTCCGCAATCGCTTCGGCCCGCTGTCCCTGTAGCTGCGCCAGTGCGTTTGCCAGGTAGAAGTGGGCTTCCGCATAACCCGGCTGAATCCGCACCGCCGCTCGGTACTCGGCCACCGCGTCCAGCAGACCGCCAGGCATCTGAACTAGAGCATTTGCCAGGTTCACTCGCAGCCTCGCCAACTCAGGCCTGATTCTCACCGCTGCCTGGTACTCGCGAATTGCGTCCGGCAATCGGCCAGTCGTCTGCGCCAGGGCGTTCCCGAGATTGGCATGGGCTTCGGCCATGCCGGGGTCAATCCTGAGTGCCGTCTCGTAATGTGCGATCGCATCCGGTAGCCGCCCGGGCAAGTGGGACAGCGCATTTCCCAGGTTGTTGTATGCCTCCGCATAGTCTGGTTTCAGCCGCAGTGCTGTTTCATATTCGGCAATCGCCTCCTCCAACCCACCCGAATGCGCCAGCGCGCTGCCCAGGTTGAAGTGCGCCTCCGGGTAGCTTGGCTCGAGCCGCACCGCCGCTCTGTACTCAGCAATCGCATCCACCCGCCGGCCAGGCGTCTGCACTAATAGAAGGCCAAGATTGTTGTGCGCCAGCCAGCTTTCTGGATTGCGCTCCAGCGTCACTCGGTAAAGCGTTTCCAGATCGGTGTAGGTGCCGCTCTGGCGCCACGTCAATCCGCCGAGGGCCGCAATCAGGACAACGGCCCCGCCACGCATCCATCGCGATCCCCATTCCATGCGCCCTGCCCACCCCGCCAGAGCCGCCGTCACTGGAACAATGATCCCGAGGCTTGCCAGGTACTGAAAGTGATCGGCGACGTACGAGTAACGGAACGGCAGGACATTCACGAAGCCCAGGGCGGGAGAAAGCGAACCCGCAAAAATCAGCAAGCCAGCCAGCGGCCCGCGATTGCCCCGCGCCACCAGCCACAAGCCCGCCGCAACCCCCAAAGCGCCCGCCGGGAACAACCATTGCCACTGCGCTCCCGGATCGATCCGCCAGCGCGGGTACGAAAACACAAGATTGGCCGGCCAAACCAGCTTGCCCGCGTAAAACCAGATCGCGCGCCCCGCCAGTAGGAAAC
>Ga0335081_10007589_pt1 | contig 17346 bp, 12 predicted proteins | sample Lox_Sample_35_FD_206713 | JGI IMG/M metagenome (GOLD analysis project Ga0335081, IMG submission 206713) | Soil microbial communities from Loxahatchee National Wildlife Refuge, Florida, United States - Lox_Sample_3.5 | ecosystem: Environmental > Terrestrial > Soil > Wetlands | place: USA... | reverse complement strand
TGGTCCGGCAGCTACGCGCCGCCGCAGCCGCCGTTGATCGGCACGCAAACCTTAAGCGACATCCCGATTGCCGAGCTTGTCGACTACATCGACTGGTCGCCGTTTTTCGCCACCTGGGAGCTGAAAGGCAAGTATCCGGCGATATTCGATGACGAGAAGGTGGGCGGCGCGGCCAAGAGCCTGTTCGCCGACGCGCAGGACATGCTGGCGCGGCTCACCGCGGAAGGATGGTTCCGCGCCCGTGCGGTGTTTGGTTTTTATCCGGCGAACGGCGAGGGTGACGATATCCTGCTGTTCGCCGACGAAGGACGCCACGAGCCGGTCGCGGTGCTGCACACGCTGCGTCAGCAGCTTGCGCGGCGCGACGGCCGCGCCAACCTGGCGCTCGCCGACTTCGTCGCGCCGCGGGCCAGCGGTCTGGCCGACTATATCGGTGCCTTCGCGGTGACCGCGGGGATCGGCGAAGAAGCCGTGGTCGAACGCTTCAAGGGCGCTAACGACGATTACTCGGCGATCATGGCCAAGGCGCTGGCCGACCGGCTGGCGGAAGCGCTGGCCGAGCGCTTGCACCAGCGCGTGCGCAAGGAATTTTGGGGCTACGCTCCGGACGAGGCTTTGGGCAGCGCCGACATGATCGCCGAGCAATACCGCGGCATCCGCCCTGCTCCCGGATACCCGGCGCAGCCCGACCACACCGAGAAAGCGGCGCTGTTCCGCCTGCTCGATGCCGAGCGGCAGATCGGCGTCACGCTCACCGAGAGTTTCGCGATGTGGCCCGGCGCCTCGGTGTGCGGGCTCTATTTCAGCCATCCGGAGTCATATTATTTCGGCGTCGGCCGCATCGAGCGCGATCAGGTCGAGGACTACGCGGCGCGCAAAGGCTGGACGGCCGAAGAAGCCGAGCGATGGCTGGCGCCGATCCTCAACTACGATCCGTTCGGCGCGCGCAACGCCGCGGAGTAGTGGCCGACCACGCACAAACGTGGTAGCGCTCCGCCAGACCCTGATGACGGCGGAGGAACCCATTCATGGCTCGGCTTTTGGTGATGTACAAAGTGCCGCGCGACACGGTCGCGTTCGACAAGCATTATTTTGAAAAGCACGTGCCGATCGCCAAGAAAATCCCCGGCTTGCGCAAATACGAAGTGAGCCAGGGCCCGGTCATCAACCCGATGGGAAGTTCAAACTATCACCTGGTCGCAGTCCTGCATTTCGACGATACGGCCGCGATTCAAAACGCCTTCGCCAGCGCCGAAGGCCAGGCTGCCGTCGCCGATGTGCAGACTTTCGCGACCGGGGGCGTGGATATTTTCATGTTCGAGAACCGCGAAGTCTGATTGGGCGCCGCCTGCGTTATCGCTCAGGCAAGCCGTTCGAGCGCTTCCTGACCGACATGCCGGCCAACCGATCGGGATGGCTCTCTTTGATCCGCATCCTGTAAGCGGCTCTGACCTGCTCGATGGTCGCCGACTGCTCAACGCCGAGTACGGCAAAGCAGGACTTCTCCGCCTGCGGCTCGACCCGCCAAAAATCGTTCTGCGATGAATCGTTCCGCAATGAATCCCGCAAAGAAGCGTCCGCATCATCGACGCGACCGGCAGGCTCATCCGCGATCACCTCGGCCGGCGTTTCGGCCAACTCCTTGAGCACGGCGAGTTCCATCGCGTACTCACGGGCAAAACCTATCCGCCGCAACACGTAGAACCCCGGGGCGAGCAACATCCCAAGCGCGGCGCCGGCGCCGTTGGCCAGGAAATAGCTTGCATCGAACGGATACCAGACAAGCGTGTTGCGCCCTGTAGCCGTCAATTCATTCACCGCGGCGCGCACGCCAAAAAAATAAAACACCGGGACAAGAGCGGCCAACGTCGTGACGTTGATTGCGAGCGCACCGCCAACGGCGAAATGAAAACTTAAAGCGGCAATCCGCTCCCGGACTCGCCGGAGCGGCAAACCGCGCAGCTTTGCGATCGTTACCCGCAGATGCCTGGCATGTGCATTGAGATCGTCGCGCTCCTCATCGCCACGCTGTTCAATGTCCGGCTGCAGCGCAAAGATCAGTTGCAGGATGCCTTTGATCGTTCGGCCTTGTGCGTCAATTTCGGCGAGCCGGCCGCAAACGTCTCGATAAACGGCGAGCGCGCGGTCCAATTCGGCCGCCTCGGATCTGCGGAGGCAAAACTCCGGACAGATTTGCCGCATCGTCAGCCATTGGCGGACGTATGCGACCAACAAAATCGGCAATGTGCCCCATAGCGTCAGCAAGACCACATCGAGCAGAACCGCGGGCCAATCGCCGCCGGCAATCCGATCCAGCATGGCTCAAGCCTCACCCGCGGTCTCGAACATCGCCGCGTCCATCGCTTCACGCGCGGATTTGCCGGCCCAAACGACGAACTGCAAAGCCGGATAGTATCGTTCGCAGGAATCGAGAGCCGCACCGAGCACCGCTTCGCATTGCGGCGCCGATGTGGACACGCCGCCGGTCAACAGCAGCGCGTGGCGGAACATGACCACGCCGCTCTCATCCCAGACGTCGAAATGACCGATCCATAACTGTTCGTTGATCGAACCCAACAGCTGCCGCACGTGTATCAGACGCGGCGACGGCACTTTCAGCTCGAACGCACATGCGAAATGCAGGACTCTGATGTCCTCCATCCAGCTGAATGACGCCTGATAGTTGGTTCGCTTACCGGCGACGGCGAGCGTGATCTCGTCATCGACTGTTCGCAAGAACTCCCAATTGTTACGCCTCGCCATGGATTCGACGACGGCCAACGGATGGGCGGCTTCGATAGTAGGGTCCGGCGTCAACGGCATGGCGGCACGCTCCGGCCCATGCCGGCGGCGAAGATGCCAGCATCAGAAAATGCGTCTGATGCGCCGGGCGACTTTGCGTGGCCGTGCACACAGAGATGCAGTGAAATAGAATGCGATCGTTCAGCGGTTGAAGAACGCGCCGCACACGATCCGCGCCGAAGCGCCGACCCTTCCCCCATTTGACCCCCGCCGCGGGGACCTACGCGTTACGCAAACACACACACACTTGCGTCACTGGCCCACAACGTCATACCCACCCCGTTATGCCGCGCTTGAAATACGCATCACCCCGACCGCGCGGTCAAACATAACCGTCACCACAGAATGGGGCAGGGTTGTGATCCTGGTTTGATCATTCCGAGGCCTGGTTGTGCAATCCGGCCATTCTGTTGCGCGATCCCGCCACTCTGTTGCGCGATCCTGTAGCTGACTTGACAGGTCCGCACTTTCAATTGTCGAGTTTGTGCGCGAGCGCTTGCTCGACAAACAGCGCCGCTTCAAGCGCGGCACGATCGCGGCCGAAGCGGCCAACAATCTGGACGCCGAGCGGCAGGTCGCCATCATGAAAGCCCGGCAGGTTGATGCATGGCGCGCCCATCAGCGTCCACAACCGGTTGAACATCGGATCGCCGGTTGCGCCGAGTCCGCGCGGGGCGGCACCGGGCGCCGACGGCGTGAGGATCACGTCATGCTCGGCCATGGTGTCGGCAAGCGCCTTGCGGGCGCGGCTCGAACTGCGCCGCGCCGCGTCGTAGGCGTCGGCCGAAATCGCCGCGGCGCGATCGAGCTGTTCGCGCAGCTGCTTGCCGATCCGGTCGCGATGGCGGTCGTATTCGAAGGCGTAGGCGCGAAACGTTTCGTAGTCCTGGATGACGAACTGCGCCGCATAGGCGTCTTCCAGCGGCGGCGGCAGGGTCACGTCGGCTACTTTGGCGCCGGCTGCTTGCGCGATGCGTGCCGCGCTCTCCACCGCGTTCTGCATCGCGGTGCTCGCCTGCCCCCATAGATGCGTGCGCACGAGCGCGATGCGCGGCGCCGGTGGCGCAGCGCCATCGACGCGCAGGTCGCGATCCAGAATGATCGCCGCCGCGAACGCCACATCAGCTACGCCGGCGCCAAACAGCCCGGCCGTATCGAGGTGCCAAGCCACGTCTTTGACGCCGACCATTGGAATGAGCCGGTAGGACGGTTTGAAGCCGGTCACGCCGCAGAACGCCGCGGGCCGAATCACCGAGCCTGCGGTCTGCGTGCCGAAAGCGATCGGCACCATGGCGGCAGCAACCGCGGCCGCCGACCCCGACGACGAGCCGCCCGGCGTGTGCGCGGCATTGCGCGGATTGCGCGTCACCGACGGCACCAGCGAGGCGAATTCCGTGGTCACGGTCTTGCCGATGAGGTTGCCGCCGGCGCGGCGCGTCAGCGCCACCGCTGTCGCGTCGGCGCGCGGCCGGTACCCTGCATAGATCGGCGAGCCGTATTGCGTCGGGAAATCGGCGGTATCGAAGATGTCCTTGAACGCCACCGGCAGGCCGCGCAGCGGCGTGGACGCAAGCCGCGGCTCATCAGCCGCGCGCCGCGCCGCATCGAGATCGAGCGTTGCGAAGGCGCCGACGTCTTTCTCGCGCGCCGCGATCGCCTGCGCGCACAGCGCGACCGCCGCCTGCGGCGTCAGTTCGCCGGCTTCGATCCGTCGCACCAAGTCGAGTGCTGAAAGCATCTTAGCCCCAGACCATCAGCCAACAGGTATCAGGGATCGGCCATCGGGGATCAAGAACCAATACGGTAAGTCGCACGCCCCCTGTTGCCGGAGGTTCAGTGGCCCGACATGGTTAACGCATTAGCCGGAAACGGGGCGCGCAAAGCGTTGAAGAGTCCTTAACGGAATTGCCTGCATTGTCCGCGGATGACGCCTGGAGTGCGTAAGTCTCTCGTCGGCTCCATCGTCCTCGCCGCCCTGATCGCTGTCGCCGGTTGCAGTCATTATATGCTGGCCGAGCGCGATGCATGGCGCCATGAGGCCGAAGAAGCTTGCATCAATTCCGGCGTCCCGCAGGAAGCACCTGGGCGCGTGCGCATCTCAACGATCAGCGGCCCGGGCGCGTGCGGCATCGATTATCCGCTCAAGGTTTCAGAACTCGGCATCAGCGGCCCGCTCGGCTATGACGACGAGCCCATGCAGCCGCCGGGATCGATCCCTAATGCAGCGCCGCGGCAATGGCCGGGCGTGCAATCCCAGCCTTTGCCACCGCCACCCCAGCGTACCCAGACAGCGGCACCCTATGGACCTCCTGACGGCGGGCCACCACCCTACGATTCACAGCCATACGGATCCTCCCAGTACGGCCCCCCGCCATACCGCACGCCGTCGCAGACAAGCACCCAGCCCTATGGACAACCGCAATACGCCGCGCCGCAGTACGGACCGGCACCTTATGGAGCGCCGCAATCCGGGGCACCGCAATACAGCCGCGCTCCTTACGGCCCACCGCAAGGTCCGCCGTCGCAAGCCGGCACGCCGATGTCGCTGTCACCTCCCGGAATCGCGCCGCCGGAGGACGTCGACGAGGACGAGGTCGGCGGCGAGCCGCATCCTTATTACCAGCAGCAAACTCCGCCCGCCGTTGACATTCCGCCGTCGCTCTATTCGCCGCGTCCGATGATGGCGCCGCCCGGCGCGCGCGAGGCGACCCCCGTTGCTCCGCCCTCACCGGCGCCGGTACCGCCGCTCGGCCCGCCGCAGGCTCCGGGAGTGACCGCATCCGCCGGACCCGTGACCGTGAAGCCCGCGGCCACGCTCGCCTGCCCGATCGTTTCCGTGCTCGACAAATGGATCAGCAGCGCGGTGCAGCCGGCCGCGCTGAAATGGTTTCATGCGCCGGTGGTCGAGATCAAACAAATCTCCGCCTACTCATGCCGCGGCATGAACGGCAATCCGAACGCGCATATTTCCGAGCACGCTTTCGGCAATGCGCTCGACATCGCCGAATTCGATCTCGCCGACGGCCACAAAGTCAGCGTGCAATACGGCTGGCACGGCTCACCCGAAGAGCAAGGTTTCTTGCATGACGTGCAGGCCGCGGCCTGCCAGGATTTCACCACCGTGCTGGCGCCGGGCGCCAACGTCTATCATTACAATCACATTCACGTCGATCTGATGCGGCGGCGCGGACGGCCTTATATCTGCGAGCCGCGCGCCATTCCGGGCGACGTGGTTGCCGAGCGCGCCCGCGCGCATTACGCCCAGCACTACGGCGCGCTGCGCACGACCGGTTCGATCAAAAATCCGTCGCGGCCGCTCGGCTATGCGGGCGAAGACGACGATCATCTGCCCCTTGCCGTGCCGGGCGAGGATTGACCTTTGGGTTATTTACCGATGGCTTCTTTCTCAGCTTAAAACGTTAGACGCGCCAGCTCTTGACCTGGCGGGCCATGCTCCAAATCAGCTTATCGAGGTCGCCGCCGTAACTCGGACTTTTGCTCCGCGTATTGGTGAACGCTGCCCAACAAAATCCGCCGTGCGTGCGCACCGCGATAGTGGATATCCCGGGCAAAGTGCCGTTGTGCCACCAATTGTTGGCCTTGTTCACCATCCAGCCTTTCGCATAGCCGGCGTTCGCGGCCGAGGGTGTCGTCATCGCCTGGATCGTCTGCGGCCTGAGGATATTGGGTGGCGCGGAAAATCCATCGACATGCATGAAAAATTGTACGATGTCTGCCGGCCGCGCGATCCATCCGCCGTGAGAGTCCATCCGTGTGATGTTGATGCCGTACGGATTTTCGCTCTGACCGTAATACTTGACTTCGCCAGGCTGGCGCTGGGCGAGGGTATTGCCGGCGATTGCCATATCGTCGATGCCGCAGCGCTTGAGTACCGTGTCACGCACATAGGCTGCATAAGGCTGGCGCGTGATTTTTTCGATCACGCGTCCGAGCACGCAATAGCCGAAATTGGAATAATCGAAATGAACGCCGGGCGGATTATCAAGCGGCCGGTTGCGCAAGGTCCATGTTATCAACTGCGCATGGTTCATTGCCACGTTGATGAACATCGGATCGTCACCGCGCGGACCGTTATGCGCGTTCGACCAGCCGCCGCAGGTGTGCGTGAGCAGGTGCTCGACGGTGATCTCGTCGATGTGTGGATGATATGGCGGGGGCCCATAATCGGTTCCGAAAATGGCGCCGGGACCGAATACCTTATCGCTCAGCTTGATGCGGCCCTGCTCGATGAGCGAAAAAATAGTGACCGACGTAATCGGCTTGCTGACGCTGGCGATGCGGAAGCGATTTGCTGGAGTAACCGCCGTCTTGCTTTCGCGGTCGGCCCATCCGAGAGCGTCTTGATACAGCAGCTTCCCGCCAAAACCGATCGCAACCGAGAACCCCGGCACGTTATATTTGGCCATGAACGCACGCGCCAGATTCGCCATCGCGTCGCGCTCGGCCTGTGTCGGCAGGGCGGGCTCGCCGGCGGTCGCGACGGCCTGTGCCAGAGCCACCGACGGCCGGGACAGAAACGAACACACTGCCGTACCGGCAGCCAAGTGCGCAAACTGGCGCCGTGAAATGTCCATTGTGTTACCTCGAAATGGGGACGTGCCGCGCTATTGATTTGCAATCGTGTGTCAGCTGATATCCTGAGGGCGGCGCAAATGATTTGACTAAGATCAAGGATGGGAGATGAGCCATGGCTGATTTCCGCAGTTTTGCGCGCAGCAAGCGGCTTCCGGCGGAAGCGATGCAGCCGGTGGTCGATCCCGCCGCCTGGGACGCCGAAACGCTGGGCTGCGTCGACGATTTCAGTTACGCGATCACCGACCGCGATGCCGAGGAACTGGTTACGGGTGTCGTCGCCTTCCGCCATCATGGCCTCCCCATCGAAGACGTCAGCCGCGACAATTTTCCGTTGCACCGCTTTGCCGATGTGCTCGCCGATGTGCGGCGCGAACTTATCGACGGCCGTGGCCTCGTCATGCTGCGAAATTTTCCGCTGCAGCGGCTCGATCGCGAGCAGCAAGCGATCGCCTATCTGGGGCTCGGCGCTTACCTCGGCAAAGCGATGTCGCAGAACAAGCACGGCCACATCCTCGGCCACGTCAAGGACCTTGGCGGCGACTATGCAGAGGCCAACACGCGCGGTTACATGACGCGCGCGGAGATGCGGTTCCACTCCGACGCTTGCGACTATGTGGGGTTGCTCTGCCTGCAGACCGCCAAAAGCGGCGGCGCCAGCCGCGTTGCCAGTGCGGTGACGGTCTACAATCGCATGCTCGCGCAACGGCCCGACCTCACCGGGGAACTGTGCGGCGACTTCTACCGCTCCCGCAGCGGCGAGGTTAATCCCGGCGAGGAGTCGTGGATCAAGCATCCAATCTTCTGCTTTGCCGATGGATATTTCAGCGCCATCGGGCTCGGCGCGGCCGTCGATAAGGCGCAAAAGCTTCCTGGCGTGCCGCCCTTCACGCAGGCGCAAAAAGACGCCATCGCGCTTTACCGCGCCACTGTCGAGGCTTCCGCGGTCGACATGGATTTTCAGCCCGGCGACATCCAGTTCCTCAACAACTTCGTCACGCTGCACACGCGACGCGAGTTCGAAGACTGGCCGGAAACCGATCGCAAGCGTCACCTGCTGCGGCTGTGGTTGAGCGATCCATCGAGCCGGCCATTGTTGAAGGCCGTGCGCGAAGGCCGCACTGGCCGCGGCGTCCAGCTCAAGGGCGTGAAACTGGTCGCACCGCTCGACGTCACCGATGCAGCCGAGGCGGCTTAACTCGCCGGCATGCGCAGCACCGGCTTGATGGCGATTCCGGCGGACGACTCGGCCGCCGCCAGATTGATATCAGCCAACTCATAGAACTTGATCATCCGCTCAAGCGGAAATTTTCCGGCGAGCATCAGATCGATCAGTCGCGGAATGAACTCGCGCGGCACGCTGTCACCCTGTACCACGCCGCGCACCACGCGGCCCTGCTGCAGGAAAGGCATCTCGAATGCCGCCTCTGTGCCGGCGCGAGCGCTGCCGAGAAGGACGCAAGTGCCGCCGGGCATCAGCGAGTCGATCGCCTCGCGCAGCGCCTTGGGCACGGCCGAGCTGTCGACCGCGTAGTGCACGCCGCCCGCTGACGCCTCGCGAATAACGGCGGCCACGTCGGCGCAGGCGTTGGCGTTGATTACGTGCGTGGCGCCAAGCTCGCGCGCCAACTCCAGACGGTGCGCGTGCACATCGACGGCGATAAGCGGCGCGCAGCCCGCGATTTGCGCCGCCATCAGCGCCGACAATCCGACTGCGCCGGTGCCGAACACGGCGAGGCTCTCGCCCGCGCTCGGTTTGAGCACATTGAGAACCGCGCCCGCGCCGGTCTGGCCGCTGCAGGCGAGCGGGCCGATCAGCTCGAGCGGCGCATCGCGCCGCACCTTGACCGCATAGCGCGCCTGAGTGAGCGCGAAGGTGCCGAACGAGGACTGCTGAAAGAACGCGCCGTAAACCGGAGCGCCGTTCTGCGCCAACAAGGTCGACCCGTCGGCGCGAGTGCCTTTGTTCTTCAGATTGCGGGCGTTGAGGCAATAGTTGAGTCGTTGCCGCCGGCAATGCACGCACTCCCCGCACCACGGGTACGACATGATCACATGATCGTCCGGCGCAAAATCGCACACGGCGCTGCCCACCGCGTGGACGACGCCAGCGCCTTCATGCCCGAACACCGCCGGATACGAACTCACCGCATAATAGCCGTCGCGGCCGTGCAGATCGGTCTGACACATGCCGCTGGCGACGACGCGGACGATCAGCTCGTCGGCGCGCGGCTCGGCGAGCTCCAAGGTCTCGATGGTGAAGGGCGCCGACCGTGCGGCGACGACTGCGGCCTTGATCTGCATGACGCACGCTCCAGCGGCATTGTGAAAATGCCACGGCGCGCCGTCAATGCTGCGCTTGCATGTGCGCCAGCAGGGCGGCGGTCGGCCAGCAGTCGAGCTTGAGCCTGTTGCGCTTCTGATACTCGCCGAGCGCGGCGCGGGTGAGCATGCCGGCTTTGCCGTCGATCTTGTCGTGATAATAGCCCTGCGCGGTGAGGATGCGCTGCATGCGATCGAGCGCCGCGGTCGGCAGTTGCGCCACCTTGGCCCACGGCGTCTGGAACGGTCGCGGATTGGCGATACTGTCGGCAAGGTGCCCAACGTACAGCACATACAGATCGGAAAAATTATATTCCTTGATGGCAAAATAGTTTTTGGTCGCCAGGAACGACGGCCCGTAAAGCCCCGCGACCTGAACGAGCGACGCCGGCTCGGCGCGCTCTGCAGCCGGAATGGTTTGCCCGTAAGCCAGCACGTAGCCGCGCTTGACCCATTCGCCCAACGGCATCGTGTGCTGCGGCACGCCGATGGTGCAATCGACATTGGCCGGCGGGTGCACCTCGTAGGCCCAGTGCAGGCCGGGCTGCCAGCCTTCACCGAGCAGCTGCCTCGCCGCGGAGGCGAGCGCGTCCGGCACCGAATTCCAGATGTCGGGATAGCCGCGGCCGTCGATGTCGACGCCGTATTTCAGATAATCCGACGGCAGGAACTGCGGCAGTCCCATGGCGCCGGCCCACGAGCTCTTCATGTCGGCGAGCTTGATGCGGCCCTGCTCGACGATCTTCAGCGCCAGGACAAACTCTTCCTGGAATTTCTCCTTGCGCTTGCCCAGATAGGCTTGCGTCGCCAGCACGCGGATAGCGCTCTTGGAGTCGTGGGCGCGGCCGAAATCGGACTCGCGGCCGTAGATTGCCAGCAGAATCGCCGGATCGACGCCGAATTTTTGCTGGATCGTGGTCAGCGCCGGGCGATACTGCGCGGAGAGCTTGCGGGCCTGCGCGGCGAGACGCTGGATCGCCGGCTCTTTCAGGTAATCGGCCGGCGTCTCGACAAATTCGGCCTGGCCGGGCGCACGCTGCGGCCGCCCCGGAATGACAAGATCGGGCAGCGACAGATCCGGCTCCAACCCGCGCGTCGCCTGATCGAACGTCGCGCGCGACACGCCCACCGCCTGCGCCAGCGGCCACAGCGACTGCAGGAAAGTCTGGAATGCCGCATCGGCGAAAGCCGGCGATACCGAAGTCGTGACGAGCAGCAGGGCGAGAAAGAGATGTTTTCTCATCACCCTCACCTCGCGATCATCGCACCGCCACGATGAACAGGCGCGGAAACTTCAGCAGTACCTTGCCGTCGACGCGCGGCTTGTAGGCGCCGGCAATCTTCTCCCCATACGCGGCGAGAAATCTCTCGCGCGCGGCCGCGTCGAGCGGCGACAAGAACGGCTGCAGCGAAGAGCCCTTGAACCACTCGACGATGGCCTGCGGCGACGCCATCACGTGTTCGTACATGGTGTGCCAGATGTCGAGGTGCGAACAAACCGGCGCGAGCAGGTCATAGTATTCCTCGACCGTCGCCAGATCGGGCCGCGGCGCCGCCTTGACTTCCGGGTGGTCTCGCCACGGCCCACTGCCGCCAACCTCGCCTTGGAAACGGAGCGCCGGCTCACGGGTGTTGTCCGGCATCTGTATCGCCAGCACGCCGCCGGGCTTGAGCGCTTCGAGCAGCCGCCGCAGCACAGTCGTATGGTCAGGCAGCCATTGCATCACGGCGTTGGAGAACAACAGATCGGTATCCGGCGTGGGCGACCACGTCGCGATATCGGCCTCGATGAATTTTAGCTTAGGCAACCGCTCGCGCGCCTTGCGCAGCATGTCGGGCGAGGAATCCAGTCCGACGATTTCGGACTGCGGATAGCGTTCCACCAGCAGTTCGGTGGAATTGCCGGGCCCGCAGCCGAGATCGACCACGAGCCGCGGTCGCTGCAACGGCACCTGCGCCAGCAGATCGCGCGGCGGCCGCGTGCGCTCGTCTTCGAATTTAAGGTACTGCCGTGCGCTCCAGTCTTCCATGGCTACATTGTTCCGGGATGCGAATCGTGAGGCCCCAGTTTTACCCTACATCCAGGCAATTGGCAGCCGACGCCGCGCGCTGGCCGCCACGATAGCGTCATTCCGCCGGCTGTGGCGCCGCGGATGATACTGCCGCGCGCCTGGCGTGATGATCAGCCGCGAATACGAGATAAACCGCCGGCACCACGAACAGCGTGAACAGCGTGCCGATGGACAGCCCGGAGGCGATCACCACGCCCATCTGGAAGCGCGACACAGCGCCGGCGCCGCTCGCCGTGATCAGCGGCACGACGCCGAGCACCATGGCGGCGGTTGTCATCAGGATCGGGCGCAGCCGGATGCTCGCCGCCTGCTCGATCGCCTCGCGCTTGGTTTTGCCCTCTTCCTGCAGATGGTTGGCGAATTGCACGATCAGGATGCCGTGCTTGGAGATCAGGCCCATCAGCGTCACTAGTCCGACCTCGGTGTAGATGTTGAGCGACATGCCGCCGAAGCCGAGGCTGACGAAGATCAGGGCGCCGGCGATCGACATCGGCACCGACACCAGGATGATGACCGGATCGCGGAAGCTCTCGAACAATGCGGCGAGCGCCAGGAAGATGATGATCAGCGCGAAGCCGAAGGTGGTGGCGAAGCCGCTGGTCTCCTGAATGTACTGCCGGCTCAGGCCGCCGTAATCGATCGAGTAGCCCTGCGGCAGCACGCGGTTGGACAGGTTCTGCAGATAGGCCAGCGCGTCGCCCTGTGCAACGCCGGGCATGGCGACGCCCTGGATCGTGGCGCTGTTGAGCTGTTGAAAATGATTGAGCGATTCCGGGACCGTGTGCGTCTTGATGCTCGCGATGGTCGACAGCGGGACCAGCGAACCGTCGCCGGTGCGGATGTAATAGTCGAGCAGCTGATGCGCATTGAGCCGGTAGCGCTGCTGCACCTGCGGAATGACTTTGTAGGAGCGCCCGCTGATGCTGAAATAATTGACGTAGCCGCCACCGAGCATCGACGACATGGCGCTGCCGACGTCGCTCATCTTCAGCCCAAGCTGCGCCGTCTTGTCACGATCGATGACAATGTCGGATTGGGGATTGTCGATCTTCAGGTCGCAGTCCAGGAAGATGAACATGCCGCTCTTGAGCGCTTCCTGCAGGAACTGCTGGGCCACGTCGTTGAGCCGCGCAAACGGGTCCGTCGTCACGATGACGAACTGAACCGGCAGACCGAAGCTGCCGGGCAGCGCCGGCGGCTGGAACGCGGCGACGCGCACGCCCGCCACCTTGCTCAGCTCCTGCTGCAGCACCGGCTGTATGTCGTTCGTGGTCTTGGCGCGCTGATCCCACGGTTTGAACACCATGCCGGCGATCGACTGGCCCGGAACGTCGAGCTGGAAGACATGCTCGGTCTCAGGGTGGCTGGCGAAAATCTTGTAGACCTGCCGCGAATAGAGCTGGCGCTGCTGCAGCGTCGAGTCGGGCGCCGCAAGCGATTGCGTGATGATGATGCCCTGGTCCTCGGTCGGCGCCAGTTCGGTCTTGGCCGTCGTGAACAGGAAATAGATGCTGCCGAGAACGATGGCGGCAAACGTCAGCGTGACCGGCAGCGTATTGAGGCTGCCGTGCAGCCACCGCTCATAGCGGCCGCGCAACCGCGCAAAAGTACGGTCGATGAATTCCGTCAGCCTGTCCTCGACGCCGCGATGCTCGGGATCAGGCGCCTTGAGGAGCCGCGAGCACAACATCGGTGACAGCGTCAGCGCGACGACGCCCGACACGGTGACGGCGCCGACCAGCGCGAAGGCGAATTCGGCGAACAGCGCGCCGGTCAGGCCGCTCTGAAAGCCGATCGGCACATAGACCGCCGCCAGTACCACCGTCATCGCAATGATCGGCCCGCCGAGTTCGCGCGCCGCCATCAGCGCGGCATCGAGCGGCGACTGGCCCTCTTCGAGATGGCGGTTGACGTTTTCCACCACGATGATGGCGTCGTCGACGACGAGACCGATGGCTAGCACCAGCGCCAGCAGGGTCAAGAGATTGATCGAATAGCCGAGCGCCAGCAGAATGATGAGCGTCCCGATCAGCGACAGCGGAATGGCGACGATCGGAATCATCGAGGACCGCAGCGAGCCGAGGAACAGAAACACCACGATCGTCACGATGATCAGCGCCTCGGCCAGGCTGCGGATCACTTCGTGGATCGAACTGTTCACGAATTCGGTGGAGTCGTAGATGATCTCGCCGTTAAGACCGTGCGGCAGCAGCGCCTGAATTTCCGGAAAGACCTTGTGCACGCCGGCGATGACATCGAGCAGATTCGCCGTCGGCGCGACCTGGATGCCGATATAGACCGCCTGTTTGCCGTCGAACCCGACTTCGGTGTCATAGTCCTCGGCGCCCAGCGTGACGACGGCGACGTCCTTTAATCGCACCACGGCGCCGCCGGACTGCTTGAGCACCAGATTACGGAATTGCTCGGCCGAATGCAGGCTGGTCGAGGCCGTCAGGTTGACCTGCACCATCTGGCCCTTGGTGTTGCCGATGCCGGAAATGTAGTCGTTGGCGGTGAGCGCCTGGCTGACGTCGGCGGCGGTGAGGCCGTAGGCCGCGAGCTTTTTCGGATCGAGCCAGGCACGCAACGCGAAGATCTTCTGCCCGAGCAGTTCGGCGGTCTGCACGCCGTTGACCGCCTGGAGCTTCGGCTGCACCACGCGAACGAGGTAGTCGGTGATCTGGTTCGGCGCCAGGGTATCGCTGTTGAAGCCGATATACATGGCATCGATCTGCTGGCCGATCTTGACGGTCAGCGTCGGCTGCAGCGTGCCGGGCGGCAGCTGGTTGAGGATCGAACTGACCTTGGTGTTGATCTCGGTGAGCGCCTTGTCGGCATCGTAGTTGAGACGCAGATAGACGGTGATCGTACTCACCCCGCTCTGGCTCACCGACGTCATGTAGTCGATGCCGTTGGCCTGGGCGATGGCGTTCTCGAGCGGCGTGGTGATGAAGCCCGCGACCACGTCCGGGTCGGCCCCGTAGTAGATCGTGGTGACGTTGACCACGGCATTTTCGGTGCGCGGATATTGCAGGATCGGCAGCACCGTATAGGCGCGCAGCCCGAGCACCAGGATCAACAGGCTCACCACCGAGGCAAGCACCGGCCGCCGGATGAAGATGTCGGTGAAATAGCTCACAGTGTCCGCCTAACGATCGAGCGGGACGGCGGGGGAAGCGTCCGCCGTCGGCGTAATGGCGTTGTTGATCACCACCGGTGAGCCGTTATGCAGCTTGATCTGGCCCGCGGTCACAATCATTTGGCCGGCGCTGACGCCTTTGAGCACGGCGACCTGATCGCCGCGCGTCAGACCGGTGGTGACGAAGGTCTGGCGGGCGATGAGTTGCGGCTTGCCATCCGCGCCCTTGTCGTCGACGACATAAACCGTGTCGCCGTAGGGGTTATAGGTAATCGCCGTCTGCGGCAGCGTGACGTAGTTTTCCGGCGATCCGGTCACGATATCGACCGTCGCGTACATGCCGGGCAACAGCTTGTGGTCCGGATTTTTCAAGGTCGCACGGATTTGCACGTTGCGGCTTGAAGTATCGACCTTGGGATTGATCGCCGAAATCTCGCCCGGAAAGCTCTGATCCTTGAAGGCATCGACCTTGACGGCCACCGGCGCGCCGATGCGGATCCTGTCGACCGACTGCTGCGGCACGAAGAAATCCATATAGACCGGATCGAGCGCCTGCAGCGTGACGATCGTGGTGCCGGCGGACAGATACTGGCCGAGATCGACGGCGCGGATGCCAAGATGGCCGGCAAACGGTGCCTGCAGCGTTTTCTTGTTAAGAATCGCCTGCTGCTGGGCAACCTGGGCCTTGGCATTCTTTAAGTTGGCCTTGTCGCTATCGAGCGTCGCCTGGCTGACGGCCTGAATTTTGAACTGCTTAAGGTCGCGCTCGAGAGTAAGTTCGTTCAACACGGCCATCGCCTGCAGCGATTCAAGCTTGGCCACGTCGTCGTCGGAGCGCAGCTTCAACAACTCCGCTCCTTGCTTGACATCGTCGCCTGAATTGAACGAGATCGCATCGACGACGCCCGAGACTTCGAGCGACAGATCGGCGCCCCTGACCGCGCGCAGGCTGCCGACCGCCTCGATCTGGGGCTGCCACGGGCTGAGTTCCGCCTTGATCGCCGACACGGTCTGCGGCGGCGCCTGCATCGAACTCATGAATTTCTTGATCATCGCCGCCTTGAACACCTGGAATCCGAAGATCCCACCGAACACGATGGCGACCGCGATCAGCATGATCACCATGCGTTTGATCATTGCTTGGGCTCCGTCTTAATCCCGTGCGCGCCGGCGACCAGATCGGTCGTCGTCGCAGCACCCGGCTTGTCCGGACTGAATGGATTGGTTTCGACGTCGATCCGGTTCCACCAGCCGCCGCCGAGCGCCTGGAACAACGCAGCGGTGTCGGCAAAGCGCGCCGCCTGCGCCTGCACCAGCGCGAGCCGCGCCTGGGCGTAGCTGCGCTGCGAATTGAGCAGTGTCACGTAAGTGATTGCGCCCAACCGGTATTGTCCGCGGGCGAGATCGAGCGTCGCCGAGGCGGCGCGCAATGCCTCGGCTTGCGCCCGCAGCGTCGCCGCATCCAGCTGCAGCGCCCGCAACGCGTCGGCGACGTTCTGGAAAGCGCCCAGCACGGTGTTGCGGTATTGCGCCTCCGCGAGCGCATAAGCGGCCTTGGCGGCGCGTTCCTGATGCAGCAGCGTGAAGCCGTGGAACAGCGGCTGGGCGCCGCTCGCGGCGATCGTCCAGACGGTGGTCGTCGGCGAAAACATTGCCGCCACCGTCGGGCTGGCGGTCCCATAATCCCCGGTGAGATTGAACTGCGGCAATCTGGCGGCGATGGCGACGCCGATCTGGGCGCTCGCCTGATGCAATTGCGCCTCCGCGGCGCGCACGTCGGGGCGCTGCTCGACAAGCTGCGACGGCAGGCTGAGCGGCAGGCGAGTCGGCAGTCGCAGCGATGTCAGCATCAAGTGCGTGCGCTGCACCTCGTTGGGAAAATGGCCGGTCAGCACTGCCACTACGTGAAGCTGCTGTTCGAGCTGCTTCTCCAACGGCGGCAGCGTCGCCTGCGTGGTCGCCACTTCGGATTGCTGGGTCAGCACGTCGGTCTTGGTCGCGGCACCGACATTGAACTGCTGCTGCACCACATTGAGCTGGTCGGTCTCCGTCTTGATGATCTCGCGTGTCGCCGCGATCTGCCCGCGCAGCGAGGCTTCCGCGACGACCGCCGTCACCACATTCGCGGTCAGCGTCAGATATGTCGCTTCCAGCTCGAAGCGCTGATAGTCGGCGGCCGCCGCATTGGCTTCGATGGCACGCCGCTGGCCGCCGAACACATCGGGCGCGAACGAGACGTTCACCGTGGCCTGGAACAAGTTGAAGATGAACGGCGCGCCGCCACCGCCGAACTCAGCCGGCGAAAACTGTTCGCGCGTCGCCGACGAGTTGGCGTCGAGCGATGGCAGCAGCTTGCCCTTGGACGCGTAGAGATTTTCCTTGGCCTGCCACAGCGAGGCCTGGGCCGCTTGCAGGCTT
>Ga0335081_10007588_pt1 | contig 17346 bp, 16 predicted proteins | sample Lox_Sample_35_FD_206713 | JGI IMG/M metagenome (GOLD analysis project Ga0335081, IMG submission 206713) | Soil microbial communities from Loxahatchee National Wildlife Refuge, Florida, United States - Lox_Sample_3.5 | ecosystem: Environmental > Terrestrial > Soil > Wetlands | place: USA... | reverse complement strand
ATGTCCTGATCCTTGGAGAACAAATTGAAGCCGGGCTGGAAATGGTGCGGCCCCTGGGCGAGCGCGAGGGTCGAGAATAGGAGGGCGACTAACAGAGCAAGACTGGTTTTACGCATAAAATTCCACCCATCAGAACAGGATGATCAGGTGCTGTGAGATGAGAATATCACGGGGAAATTGGGTGTGGCGGCGGGTCGGGGGTGCTGTGGACGAGGCAATAGCCGGGCCATCTGGAGCGATTCCGGGACAAGGATTCTCGGCCAACTCTTTGCAACCTGTAAAGGCCTGTGACATCTGATTAGTCTGCGCGTCTGTACAATGGCGTACCTGCCGACTATGAACGGAACTTCCGAGCGCTGTCCTGTGAGGTGCGGGTGAAGACGGAGTGTCTGCCCTACGGTCAGATTCCGCACACCACCCGGCTCTTTGCCGACTTCCTGTCTCACTTCCCTAAAGTCCAACAGTTTTATCCCCGATCTCCACTGTTCAGCGAATGGTTCAAGGAAGAGGCGGCCAGCTTTCGCTATGGCGACGATCGCCGGCAGCGAATGGCTGCGATTCTGGAGCGCCAGAACCAGAACTTCGGCGCGGGAGCGAAGACGCTGGAGAATGTCGCGCGACTGCGGAACGGAGCCGCGGTGGTCGTGACGGGGCAGCAGGTAGGACTGTTTGGCGGGCCCGCGTTCGCCTTGTATAAGGCGCTCACTGCCGTGAAACTAGCGGCGGAAGCGACGGCAGGCGGAGTGGATTGCGTGCCCGTGTTCTGGCTGGCCACCACCGACCACGATCTGGAGGAGGTGAATCACACCTTCGTCCCGGGGGCGGAAGGAACTTTGGTGAAGCTCGCCACCCCGAGCCAGGGAGTGACCGACGCCCCGGTGGGCAGGGTGACGTTTGGGCCGGAAATCGAGGCGGTGGTCCAGGAAGCGACGTCACTTTTCGGCGACTCGGAAGTTGCGGATGTTCTGCGCGAGACTTACCGTCCGGGCGAAACTCTGGGCAGCGCCTTTGCGCGCCTTTTTGCCAAGCTGTTTTCCGATTGGGGCGTCATTCTGCTTGATGCTTCTGATCCGGAATTACATGCTGTTGCCGAGCCGATCTATCGCGCTGCGATTGAAAATGCGGCGCAACTGGATGATGCACTGCTGGCTCGGGGCAGGGAACTCGAGGCTGCGGGATATCACCAGCAGGTGAAAGTCACGCCCTCGTCGACGCTATTGTTTGCTCTGCGGGACGGGGCGCGCACGCCCATTCATCGCAGATCGAACGGGAAGCCGGCGGACGATGAGTTCGTGATTGGCGAGGAGAAGATTTCGAAGGCTGAATTGCTGCGGCAGATTGCAGCCCGGCCGGAAGATTTCAGTGCCAACGTGCTGCTGCGCCCGGTGGTGGAGGATTTTCTCTTGCCGACGGTGGCATACACGGGCGGGGCGGCGGAGGTGGCGTATTTCGCGCAGACGGCGGTGGTCTATGAAGCGCTGCTCGGTCGGGTCACGCCCATCCTGCCACGCTTTTCGGCAACGATCATCGAGCCCAAGCCGCAGCGATTGCTGGACAAATACGGCGTGGGTTTTACCGATCTTTTTGCCGGGCCGGGGCAGCTGCGCGAGACTTTGGCGCGGCACGTTCTGCCCTCGGAATTGCAAATCGCATTTGACCGCGCTAAGGAGTCGGTCGAGCGATCGATGGCGTCGATCCGGGAGTCGCTCGAGCGGCTGGACAAGACGCTGCTGGAAGCTTCCGACAACGCGGCCTCGAAGATGCAGCACCAGCTGGAGCAGTTGCGGTCGCGGGCGGCGCGGGCGGAGTTGCGTCAAAGCGAGATGGTCGGACGCCACGCGGAGATGCTCAGCAACGCGCTCTATCCCGACAAGGCGCTACAGGAGCGGGAAGTGGCGGGAGTTTATTTCCTGAGCCGCTACGGAAGAGAGCTGCTGCAAGATCTGTATGGGGCCATGCACACGGATTGTCACGACCACCAGGTGATCACGCTGGAGCAGGCATCGGCGTGACCGCTACTTTGAGTTGAGGTGGATTCCGTCATTTGTCCGCTGTCATCCCGAGCGCTGCAGAATCGTTCGCTCGCGAACCATTCTGCGGAGTCGAGGAACCTTGTGTCTGCCAAAACGGCAATCTAGACCAAACTGAAGTTCCGGCATGCTCTGTTGCCAAAAGCCCTTTTGATGGACGTTTTCATCTGCCCGTATCATCAATCGGTAAACACAAGGTCTTTCGACTACGCAGCAGTATGCGCGAGCGCATTCTGCCGCTTCGCTCAAGATGAGAATCTAAATTTGAAGATGTTGTTCGAGTTCTGTGAGCGAGGCGACTCGCGGCAGGCCCTTATCGCGGTAGGCGCCCGCCACGTCGAAGAGCATGGCTTGCATTCCCGCGCCCGTAGCGCCCAGATAGTCCACGGAATAGACGTCCCCAACGTACAAACTGTCCTGAGCGGTGGCCCTGAGGGTGTCGAGGGCTGTCTTGAAAATCACGGGATCGGGCTTCTCGCGGCCCACGATGCCGGAGTCGGTGATGCTGAGAAAACACTGGGCGATGCCGCAGCGGTCGAGCAGTTCAGCGATCTTGCCGTCCGCGTTGGAGATCACGCCGATGCGAAACTTTTTCCCGATGCGATCGAGGGCTGCGCGGGTGCCTGAAGGCACGCTGTCCCAATTCGCAGAAGTGCGTGTGGCTTCGACCAGCGTGTCGCGAACCGATCCATCTTCGATCCCGAACTGATCGGTGAGGTGGGAGTAGAACATCCACCAGAAGCTGTGGTCGGCGCGGCCGTTGTGCTCGAGGATGTCGTCGAATTCGTTCTTGGTCTTGCGTTCAAGTGCCTTCCACTGGTCCTCGGTGGGGACGGCACCGCGTTCGTAGAGCGGGGCCAAGATGCGGTCGCGATTGGGGAAGAGCAGAGTATTGCCGACGTCGAAGAAGATGGTTTGGGGATGATTGGGCATTGACACTATCTTCCCACGGATGACGGGGAGAGGCCAGGGACGACAAGGTGCGATGGATGTGGGTGATTACGGGCACCCTGAGAAGGTTTTTGCTCCATCAGCTAGCAGCAGCGCTATCTGATGGATTTGCTGGCGACGTGAATATTGGGCGAGATTGTGAGCAGGACCACGTTAGCGTTAAGCCCTTCGGCAACGTCAATCACGTTTACTACATCTGCCCACGAAACCTTATCTTCTACCTGGACGTATGCTAGCGACTGCGAGCGAACTCTTAGCTCGTTTCGTAGTCTGCCGCGAAGTTCGTCCGACGGCGTTTTCTTTGAGTTCAAATAGACAACGGGCGGACCGTTCCCGCTCGCGGCTAGTATTTCAACGATGATTGGCTCAACGGAGAAATGCTCCGTCTCATGCGCGCCGATCTTCTCGAGGCGGACGGGCAAACCTCGGGGTGGGTGAAAGGACGAGAATGTCATTAAACCTGCTAAAGAAATAGCTAGAACGGGCGTTGCAATCAAGGCGAACGCCGGCAGTTCCGAGAATCGTTTCATTCGTCGAAACCTAGGGGCGACCTGAAGGAATGGGAGTCGTCTATGAAATACGTTGCCGAAGATTTCGTCTTCGAATAAGTCCAAACGCGCGCGGAGATAGTTGTACGACACCACCCCTGTAATAGCCACCAGTAGTCCAGCAGCGGTTGCGAGAGGTGCTGCCCCTATTTCTGACGAAATCATTGCCAGTGCGGCGGATCTGGCCATGGCAAAGCCGTGGAATATGCTCAGAATGCCGACACATGTGCCCGCAAGTCCGAGGTATGGCGCGGTCAAGGCAATTGATTTAAGAGAGCCGATCTCGACGTTCAGGCCGGCTACCAGTTCCTTCCGACTGCGCTCAAGTGCCCTGCTGGCGATATCAAACCCCTGCGCGCGTCGAGCCGAGTAGTGGCAGTAGGAAACGTGGACAACAATAACAACGATATGAGCGAGCATGAGCGAAAGCACGACAAGGACGAGGCGCTCCCACATGTTCGTCCAGCGCCATAAGTATCCGACACTCCATTCACACCCATAAGATTGCCACAAATTGGGACAGACTCCGGGCATCAGAAGAAACTGCTTTCTCGTTTGCTGCCGTCATCTACAAAGACACCTTATTGACTTTGCAAGTTCCCAGTTAACGCAATCAGCGATATCACTCCCCCGACGTTAGGCTCCAGCACCAGTTTCTCCGATGCCTTTTTCTCAACTGCTCTGCGGGAGTAGGCCAACGGAAAATACTTACCCACATCCCAGAGCGGCAGCAGATCGGAATAGTTCTGGCTGCCGGGCCACTTGTTTCGATCACCACGTTTTTCACTTCGCCGCACGGAGGAAAACGGTCTGTCCGACCGCCAGCCGACCAGTGCGGCTGACCGCGCCGTAGACTCCCGCGGTGTTCTGGTGCGCACGAACGACCGCTTTCATCACTTCTGGCGCGGCAGTTGCTGAGTCGGGATCAAGGTTCACCATCGAGCAGCGCTCGTCGCGGATGGTGACGGCGATGGCGGGGGCGTCGTCCCCCTTGCCGAATAACAGCACTCCGCCCAACCACGCGTCCTCCTGGAAGGGAGCCGATTGGAGCAAGCGAACCACAACATTCGGGCGAAATCGTCGCACGTCCAGGCTGCGCCCTGCCAATCGTCCGATCTCGCGCACCGTGTCGGAGGCGATTACAGAGATGGGCGCTTCATCGAAGATGCCATTCCGCAACTGCATCATCTCGACGGGAGCTCCATACCGTCGTCCGACCTCAGCGGCCAAGTCCTCCCCGAAGACAGGCATGTCTACGCCATCGGGCGTGCGAATATGTGTCGGAAGCTTTCCCTCGAGACCGTCTTCGCGGCGCTGGGGAGTAAACAGGAGCAACTCGGGAAGCTTGCTGGCTGTTAACCACGGCATTCCGCTGCGGTCATTGATCCGCCGGAATGCCAGGCGTCGATCACCCTCAAGGCCGTACCAGCCCAGGTTGGCGACTTCGAGCGGTTCTCCAGCCATGGACTTCACGGGATACCGGAAGATCGCCTCGACCTGTCCGATTTCTATGAGCATGCTTGATCCGAGTCCGCCCAAGAGACAGGTTTACTTCCGCAGCCGCTCCGAGTGGGATGTGCGTACATGTTGGAAGTTGGTGCGCCTAAGGAAGCTGCCGTAGGGACTATACCGCGGAGCTCGCGGCGTATGGGGATTCTACGCCCAGAAAATTCGATCTGATTTTCGAAAGGTAATGAATACTGTCCGAATTCATGCGCAACAGCGGAATTGAAGCCCGGAACCGCTTTGGGACTGCGCGTCCGTTTTTCGACAAGCGGTCACCGGGATTGCAAGAAAGATACGGGTGACAATTGTGTTCCAAAGTCAGGCAGAAAAAAGGTTAAACTTTTTTTAGCTTTAATCCTCTTACGCGTTCGTACGGCAACGCATGGATTCGGCTCTGCTGCTCGTGTGGGCTACCGGCATGGTGTATGCGTCCCGCCTGATGGCGCGGATGCGCGCGGCGCTTTTCTATTCGCGATTTACCTCTTTCGGAACGGTGCTGGTGGCGCAATATTACGGGAAGAAGGGCGATGTTTACAACATCCTGTGGGCGCTGGTGTTCGGCTTTGCCACGCTGAACATTCTCAGCCTGGGCGCGCGGCGGTTTGAGCCGCACAAGAACCGCATGAATTTCGGCGAGTTGATGGCGGTCATGGTGGTGATTGCGTCAGTTTTCCTGCTGGGCTGGGAGATGCTGCACATGTTCAAGCTTTTGCCGTTACACATAAGGAGATAGCCGGATTGCGGTATGATTTGGGGTATGGCGAAAGATCTTGCAGCCTTCGAACTGACTTGCCCCTGCTGCGGAGCCGTATTAAAGGTCGATCCCAAGACTCGGGCGGTGATTGCCCACACCGCGCCGGTCGTGCCCAAGACGTTTAACGACATGGAAGAGGCGGCGCGAGCGATGCGCGAGCAAGATAGCCGCCGCGAGTCCATCTTCCGCCAATCGGTGGAGGCTCAGAAGCACGCCTCCGACGTGCTGGAAAAGAAGTTTCAGGAAGCTGTCAAGCGGGCGAAAGAGACGCCCGACACGGGCAAGCCGATTCGCGATTTCGACCTGGACTGAGCGGGCGGGTTTCGTCAGCGCTTTGGGTGCGATGAACGGACCAGGTCGGGGCGGTGAGGCGGCGCCACAGGTTAGGGCCGTCCCCTGTCGATGGTGAGGCGTCTTTCGGCTCTTGCCGGGTTCCCATGTCCCACCGACCTCTTCTTCTCGGGCACCGCGGTGCGCGGGCCACAAGATCCATCCCCGAAAATACGATTGCGTCGTTTGACCTCGCGCTGGAGCACGGTTGCGACGGCTTTGAGTTCGATGTGCGCTTCACCGCGGACGCACGGGCAGTACTTTGCCACGATCCGAAGGTTGGGATGATCGAGGTGGCGAGAGCCACGGCGGGAGAACTGGATCATCTGCCGCAGCTCGAAGAGGTGCTGGCACGCTATCGGCGGGGGATTTTTCTGGACATCGAACTGAAGGCTGGGGGGTTGGAGACGAAGATTCAAGCTGCGCTGCGAAAAGATCTCCCCGCAGGAGGCTACGTGGTCTCTTCATTCCTGCCTGAGACGTTGCGGGCGTCCTATGAGCTGGATGCGACGATTCCCCTGGGCTTGATCTGCGACACAGCGAGTGGGCTCTTGCAGTGGCCTGATCTGCCGATTCGCTACGTGATTCCGCAGCAGAAGCTGGTCAGTCAGGAGCTGATTGAACGCGTGCAGCGCGAAGAGAAAAAGATATTCGTGTGGACGGTAAACGAGAGGGAAGCGATGTTGAAGTTCGCGGACTGGGGAGTGGATGGAATCATCTCTGACGAAACGGAATTGCTGGTGAAGACGGTGGGGCGGTCTGGCTGATTCGTTACGGCACTGCAGATTCCTCGCTCGCCCTCGCCGCGCCAGCGCGGTTGCGGGCGGCTCGGAATGACAAAAAGGGGCGGGAGTGCGGCACGACTGAAGTCGAGCCCTGATACGAATCGCGCGTGAGATGGTTCTAGTCGGCGGCGTGTTCGAACGTGCGGTTCAATCGAGCGGGCTTGCGGAGAAATGCGGCGCGCTCGGTCTCGAAGGACTCAAGCTCGGCTGCGGTCTGCAATTCGTTCCAGTGCATGGCCGCCGCGATCCGCATCGCGGCCTCGCGACTGCAGGCATCCGACCAGCACGGGCCGAGAGCTACGGGAACTCTCCGGAGCAACACGTCGGCGAGAGTGACCGCGCACTCATTGGCCATGGCATCCGCGGCTTCGGCCACGATGTGTTCGGTGTGCGGGCATAGCGGGGCCCGCAGTTCCGCACTGCTCATGGCAAGGTTTGCGATCTCGAAAGCGCGCTTTCCGTGCCACTCAACAATGCTTCGCGCGGCGCTTTCACTCACGCTTGCCGCCTCGGCAATCTCAATCACCCACTGATCGAGCAACGGATCGAGAGAGTCGTTGCCGACGACGCCGACGGCCTCGAACTTCCTGGTGTCGATGCCAATCTTGCGAGCGCACTCACGCGCGAGCTCGGTGGCAGTAGTGAGCTTTCCTCCGATCACGGAAATCATGTGCGACGCGCCGTCAGGCTTGTGATCGCGAAGGATGTGATGCCGGCTGATGGCACCAAGGTCTTTGTCGTCGGAATAGGGTAATGGGCGCACGCCAGCAAACGAGTAGCGAATATTCTCCGACTGCACTTTTGCCTTGGGTAAGAGCTTTTTCAAAGAGCTGAGAAGATAGTCAATCTCTTCGGACGATGGCTGGGCTTTTGCGGGATCGCCCGCATCGGGGACCTCGGTGGTCCCGACCAGCACCTGCTCGTTCCAGGGAATGACGAATATGGGGCGCCCGTCGGTGGCTTCGGTGTAAAGCGCCGAAGAGGGCGCTCCGGCAAAGAGCGGGAGCACGATGTGCGAGCCACGTACTCCTCCGACCATCGGGTGCTTCATGTTGATGGACGAAGTCTGGCACAGGCGATCGGCCCACGGGCCGGTCGCGTTGATGACCCAGGTGGCTTCGACGCGTTCTTCCTTGCCGGTAAGCTGGTCGCGCAGCATGACGCCCCGCACCCGGCCGTGAGTTACGTTCACAGTCAGCACGCGCGTGTGGTTGCGGACGACGGCGCCGAACTGCATCGCGTCCACCAGCCATTCGGCAACCAGCCTCTCCGGAAACTCGCACTGCGCGTCTTCATAGCTGAACATGGACCAGCGGCGTCCGGAGTCGAGCCACCGCTCAAGGCGCTTCATTTCGAATTCAGCGGGCTTGCTGCCGAGGGATGACCCGCCAAAGCGGCGGTAGAGCCACAAGCCTGCGCGCACGCTCAACGCACTGCGACGACTGTTGGAGTCGAGCGCGAGCAGGAACTGCAGGGGGTGCACCAAGTGGGGCTGTTTGCGCAGCAGGGTGCGGCGGGCGCGAAGGCTCTCGCGGACCAGCCCAATCTCGCCGTGCTCCAGGTAGCGCAGGCCACCGTGAATGATGCGGGTGGAGCGGCTGGTGGTGCCGGCGGCAAAATCGTGCTCCTCGACCAGCAAAGTCCGCCGCCCGGCGCGGGCACATTCGCGGGCAATGGCCACGCCGTTGATACCGCCGCCGATCACGATGACATGGAAGTGATCGCTTTCCAGCGAAGGCCGCGCTTTGCCAGGGAGGTTCATATTTGTTGACGTCGCTTACGACAGTACTTCCCAACCATGACGCTCGTACTCTCTCAGTGTGGGCGCAAATCGGCGATGGCGGAAGATAACGTAAGTGCAAGAAAGTAATATGGTAGCGCTCGCGTAGAAATTCCGCTAACGGGCAACGGGCACGCACCGCCTTGAAAGCGGGCATCTTAGTCATAGTACCCAATGCCGGAAGTTACCTTGACTAGGATGGTCGAAGTTTCGGGTTCGCGTCGTTGCTCGCGCCTCGATTCGTCATTTAGAGTGTTGGGCAATGGCTGACTCCACCGGGAAGCGCTTCGAGCGGGCTGTTTCCATCATGGCAAGATTGCGCGCGCCGGGCGGTTGTCCCTGGGACCGCGAGCAGACCTTCGATTCCATCAAGCCTTACACCCTCGAAGAAACCTACGAAGTGCTGGAAGCGATCGACAATCGCGACTGGGACGAGCTGACCGGCGAGCTGGGCGACCTGCTGCTGCAGGTGCTGTTCTACTCCGAAATGGCGAAGGAGGAGGGAACGTTTTCGATCGACGACGTGCTCGACCGGCTGTCGAACAAGCTGGTGGATCGCCATCCCCACGTGTTTGGCGATGTGAAGGCCGAGACCTCATCCGATGTGTTGCGCAACTGGGAAGCCCTGAAAGCGGAGGAGAAGAAGAAACGGCTCGAAGCGCGCGGGGGCGAAACTGCGAAGGACGAAGGTGACGCGCGCTCGGTGCTGGCCGGGATTTCCGGCGCCATCCCATCGCTGCTGGAAGCCTACAAGCTGAGTTCGCGGGCGGCGCGCGTGGGATTCGACTGGCCGAATGTTGAGGGCTTGTTCGACAAATTGTCGGAGGAGACCGCAGAGCTACGGGAGAATTTGAAGGAGTTTCCCGCTCCCGGACCGCATCCGCATAGCCAGGGTATCGCGGGTTCGGGGCGGCCCGTGATTTCTGGAGCCTTGCGCGAGCGGCTGGAAGACGAAGTGGGCGACCTGTTTTTCGTGCTGGTAAATATTGCGCGCTACCTGTCGCTCGATCCGGAATCCGCACTGCGCAAGACGAACCGCAAGTTCAAGAAGCGCTTTCAGTTTATCGAGGAAAGGCTGCGAGCTTCAGATCGAGACCCGCGGCAGGCGTCCATGGAAGAGCTCGAATCGCTATGGCAACAGGCGAAGCTGCAGGAACAAGGGAAGTAGCCGGTTCGGTTTCAATCCGCAAGCTGCATGCGCTCGAGGAATTGCGGGCCTGCGTTGCGCTGCAGAAAGAAGTGTGGAATTTTTCTGACGCCGAACTGGTGCCGCTGCGGATGTTTGTGGTCGCGGAGAAGATTGGCGGCCAGGTGATCGGCGCGTTTGCGGAGAAGAGTCTGATCGGCTTCGCCCTTGCCATTCCCGGCGCCCGCGCCGGACACTCCTATCTTCACTCGCACATGCTGGCTGTGCGCAAGGACTATCGCAACGCGGGTCTGGGGCGGCGGATCAAGCTCTTCCAGCGCGACGACGCTCTGGAGCGCGGATTCGAGCTCATCGAGTGGACCTATGATCCCCTCGAGATCAAGAATGCGTATCTGAATATTGAGCGGCTGGGGGCGATTTCGCGCCGCTACAACGTGAACCAGTACGGGATCACGACGTCGCCGCTGCAGGGAGGACTGCCCACGGACCGCCTGATCGCGGAGTGGTGGCTGAAGTCGAAACGAGTACAGGAATTGCTGGCGTCGGGTACAAAACGGGGGGTCGATCCACAAAAAAAGATTTCGGTGCCGGCTCAGGTTTACGATTGGAAGGCGTCGCCAGCTACGAAAGATCGCGCGAAGGAGGTTCAAGACCGGAACCGCGCAGACTTTGAGAAGGCTTTTGCGGCGGGCCTGGCGGTGTTGGGATACGAGCGCGACGCCCAGGGAAATGGAACGTTTCTCCTCGGGCGGTGGGACGAGGCCGGGAACTATTAGTCGCCGTGCCCCGGACGGGCCCTGTCTCTTCGTCCTATAGTCACGAGCTGTAGATAACCTGATAAAAGTGGAAGCCATGGCCATAAATTATGAAAGTTGAAGCGATTACACTTCGTGAACTCCATGTTCCGCTGGTGAATTTCTTTGAGACGAGCTTTGGCCGCATCTACAGCCGGTCCATCGTGCTGGTGAGTCTCGAATGCGACGGCGTTACAGGTTGGGGCGAATGCGTGGCCGGAGAAGATCCGTTCTACAGCGCGGAATGGAAAGAAACGGCGTGGCCAACGATCAAGCATTACCTTGGACCCGCCATCCTGGGCAGAAACCTCAATACGGCTGCGGATTGCGTGCCGCTGTTTTCGCAGGTGCGCGGGCATCGCATGGCCAAGGCCGCACTGGAAAACGCGTTGTGGGATGCCGAGGCCCGCCAGAAGAACGTTCCGTTGTGGAAGCTGTTGGGTGGGACCCAGCGCGAGATCGCGTGCGGAGTCTCGATTGGCATTCAGGATTCGGTGGAGCAGTTGCTGGAGAAGATTGAGACGGAGCTCGCTGCTGGGTATCAGCGGATCAAGGTGAAGGTGAAGCCGGGTTGGGATGTAAAGGTTCTGGAGCGGATTCGCTCGCGCTGGCCCGGAATCCTGCTCAGTTGCGACGCGAATTCCGCTTATCGCATGGACCAGCTCGAGCACCTGCGCAGCTTCGATCAGTTCAATCTGCTGATGATCGAGCAGCCGCTGTGGAACGACGATATTTACTACCACGCGCGTCTGCAGCGCGAGCTGAAGACGGCGATCTGCCTGGATGAGTCGATCCGCCACGCGCGCGATGCCGAGATGGCGCTGGAAACCGGGGCCTGTCGAATCATCAATATCAAAGTGGGACGGGTCGGCGGCTTCAGCGAGGCTAAAAAAGTGCACGATGTGTGCCAGAGCCATAAGGTTCCGGTCTGGTGCGGAGGGATGCTGGAGTCGGGCATCGGGCGGGCGCACAATATCGCGCTCTCGACGCTGCCGAACTTCCGCCTCCCCGGCGATGTCTCGGCCTCAAAGCGCTACTGGAAGGAAGACATCATCGAACCGGAGGTGACAGTTTCCTCCAAGGGGACGATCACCGCCAGCGACGAGCCGGGCACGGGATACCAGGTGCGAGAAGACCTGATCCGGCGGCTCACCGTGAAAGAGGAAGTGATCAAGAAAGAGATGGTGGCCGCGTAGGAGTGGGCGAAGGCTTTCCACGCGAGAACTACTTTTCTCCGCCGCCATTCTGCTGGCGATTCTCCGCCAGCTCCGATTCTTGTTTCTTCAGTAGCTCCACTCCCTGTGCAAAGGTAAGATTTTTCGCGACGGGACGATAGTCGCTGAATACTTCGTCGGACTGGATCCTGAGGTTGTGAAAGAACAGGACCTTACCCGTGAAACTCAGCGACATGTGGGTGACGTCCCAATGACCGTTGCAGACGTCGCCTTGCACCACCAGGAAGTGGCCACCCTTGTCCAGGTGGCCCAGAATTCCCCAGCCGAAGCCTACGTCTTTAAAGAGCGTGCCATCGATCTTGGCAATGCGGTGCTGATTGGCGTCGATCAAAACAATCCCTTGCATGCCCGTAAGCACCTGTTCGGTATGAGTGGGCGGGGAGTATTTGGGATTGGGCCGGAACTTGAGGCGCACGAGTTCATCGCCGGGCTTGCCCACCCCTTGCGTTCCAGTTTCGGTCCCGTCGGCCTCGAACAGGAGAGCGTCCGGTAAGGCTTTCACCATCTGGAGAGTGCGGTCGGCGTCTTCCTTTTCCTGTTTTCTCTTCTTGCGCAGCTCGGAAGGATCGTTGACGAAGCGCGCAACTCGTTCCTCTTCAGCGCGCTGCTGTTCCGGCGTGAGCGGCTTGTCGTTTACCGCGATGACCAGGCCAGCGGTGGCATCGCGGGTTTCGACAAAAATCCTGGTTTGGGAGTCCTGCGGGCCCTGCTTTCTGGACCGGAACATAAACTCCGCGTCAGATGTGTCATTCGCACTCTTGACTTCGTTCCAAACGGTTTTTCGTACGAGCTCCTGGGGCGAGGACGCGGTCTGGGCGCACAGGACACCTGATGCCGCGGCCAGCAGTAGAGATACGGCCCCCAGCCCCGAACCCAAGCGCTTCCGCATATGCGGTTCACCCTCCTAAAGTCTATCAACAGAAGTCACGTTAGGCGTGTCCAGTGTGGGGCATAGCGGGCACAACTTCAATGGGTAGTTGGAGGTAGGGAGCATTTTTCGCTCGGGGGTCCGGGAGATCAGGCCGCAAAGCGGTGTAGGCAACCGTGGCACCCCTCGGCCGAGCTCCTTGAGAACGGCAGAGGGCCTTGTGTACAGTCAGAACATCCTGTTCAAACGAGAGAGCGTGAGAATCCATTCGCATCGTCGTGTGCGGCAGATGGCCGCCGTGTTGTTGGTCTGTGCCATGGCTTCGATCAGTGAGGGGGCGACCAAAGGGACTGCATCTCCCGTCCGGCTGTCCGTGATCGATTCGATCGTGCAGGACGCAATTCGAGAGGGGCAGATTCCCGGGGCAGTCGTCCTGATCGGACACAACGATGCCGTTGTGTATCGCAAGGCCTATGGCAACCGCTCACTCGAGCCCCGCCGCGAAGGGATGACCGTCGATACGATCTTTGACATCGCATCGCTCACCAAAGTGGTTGCGACCACAACGGCAATCATGCAGCTTTTTGAGCACGGGAGGATAAGGCTCAACGACGCGGTGGCGAAGTACATCCCGGAGTTTGCGCAGAACGGGAAAGAGGACGTGACGGTACGACAACTGTTGACGCATTTTTCGGGATTGGGGGAAGATCTCGATCTGAAAACTCCGTGGCAGGGAAAAGAGACGGCGTATCGCATGGCATTTCAGGAGACGCCGCAAAGTGCGCCGGGATCGGGCTTTGTCTACAGCGACATCAATTTCATCACGCTGGGAGCGCTGGTCGAGCGAGTTTCGGGGATGCCGCTCGATCAATATGCGAAGTCGCACATTTTTGTGCCGCTGAAAATGGCGCACACGCGGTTTGTGCCTCCGGCGGCGTGGCGTCCGAAGATTGCCCCCACGCAATACGACGACAGTGGAACCATGCTGCGAGGCGTGGTCCACGACCCCACGGCACGGCGCATGGGCGGCGTCGCCGGGCACGCCGGAGTGTTTTCGACCGCCGACGATCTGGCGAAGTTCGCGCAGGCGCTGTTGTCCGGGGGCACGGTCCTCTCGCCGCTTGCGATCGAGAAGATGTCGACGCCTGAGCAGCCCCCCAACGCCACCGTGGCGCGCGGCTTCGGTTGGGACCTGGACTCCCCGTTTTCGACGAACCGGGGCGAACTGCTTCCCGTGGGATCGTACGGGCACACCGGATTCACCGGGACCTCGCTGTGGATCGATCCCACCACCCGCACCTACATCATTCTTCTGACGAATGCGGTTCATCCACGCGGAAAGGGAAGTGCAATCGCGCTGCGCACCAAGCTTGCGACCGCTGTGGCCAGCGCGCTTCCGCTCACGGTGACGGAGAAAGAAAAGCTGCGTTGGGCAAGCATCACGGGTTACAACGAAGCGCAAGCTGCCGCAAAGCATATATCTGCGCGGAATGCCGTGGTGAAGGTGGGGATCGATGTCCTGGAAGAGCACAACTTCGACATCCTGACGGGCTCCGATGCGCAGGGAGAGAAAAAACATATCGGAGTGCTGACCAACCAGACCGGCTTGGATTCGCAGGGACGGCGCACGATTGATGTCCTGGCACAGGCGCCCGGGATTTCGCTCGATGCGATCTTCAGTCCCGAGCATGGAGTAACGGGCGAGCTTGATAGGACGAATGTAGCGAATTCGCGGGATGCGGCCACCGGCGTCACGGTTTACAGCGTCTATGGCGCGACGGACGCGTCGAGGCGGCCATCGATCGATTCGTTGAAGAACCTGGATACGGTCGTGGTTGACATTCAGGACGCGGGCGTGCGCTTTTACACCTATACCGCCACGCTGGGGTATTTCCTTGAGGCCGCGGCCAAAGCCGGCATTCGCATTGTCGTGCTGGATCGTCCGAACCCGATCACGGGGGCGATTGTGGAAGGCCCGGTATCTGATCCCGGCAAGGAAAGCTTTGTGAACTACCACCCGGTGCCGGTTCGCCACGGACTGACCATTGGGGAGCTGGCCAAGTTCTACAACGAGGAGCGTGGCATCCATGCCAAGCTCGATGTGGTTCCGATGGAGGGCTGGCAGCGGGGAGACTGGTATGACTCGACCAGCTTGACATGGGTGAATCCCTCGCCCAACCTGCGCAGCCTGACGGAGGCGACCTTGTACCCGGGAGTGGGACTGGTTGAGGGAACGAATGTCTCGGTGGGACGCGGCACCGACACGCCATTCGAACTGCTGGGGGCGCCGTGGATCAAGGGACGCGAACTGGCCAAGTACCTGAATGAGAGAAGCATTCCGGGGGTGCGCTTCGTTCCCGTTACGTTTACGCCCTCGAGCAGCAACTATGCGGGCCAGAGTTGCGAGGGCGTGAACCTGGTGCTGGTGGGGCGCAGAGTCCTGGACGGCCCGGAACTCGGCATCGAACTGGCGGCGGCTTTGCGCAAACTCTATCCGCAGAATTACAAGATGGAGCGGATCGTCGAATTGCTTATCAATCAGGAGGCGTACTCCGCGCTTCTGGAGGGACGCGACCCGCGCCGGATCGCGCAAGATTGGCAGGAACAGCTCGACAAATTCCAGCAGCTTCGCCAGAAGTATCTGCTGTACAAGTGAAGAACCTTTGCGCGGCAAAGGATCGGGACTCATCAAGATTCCCATTAGTGATCTGCTGCGATATTTTCCATGCTTCGGCTGTGACAAGTTCGCTAAACTGACGGCGTCCGATAAAATGTGCGATCGACGAGTGAAGAAGTAGTCGAATCGGGAGATCTGGGTTCATGAGTGTTGGTGGTTCGAAAACATCGGCGGCAAGCCCCTTCTACCGTTGCGCCGGTCCCAACTGCGGCGTATTGAAGGGCAAGACCGATCACTGGTGGCTGATGTGGACGTCGTTCGGGGAATTCGATGTCCCGGTTCTTTACCTTTGCCCGTGGGATGAGACCATTGCGCAGAAAGAGGGTACGCTGCACGTGTGCGGGGAACTATGCGCGCAGAAGCTGCAGTCGCAGTTCCTGGGAAATGTGCGGGAAAACCTGCTCAAGCGGTCGAGCGAGGGTTGAGGAGCAGGATGTCGTGGACTTTCTGTGGGCGTTTTAAAACTGGATACGCTTGAAAGTAACCTTTCCTGGATTGTGACGCATCCCACGATTAACCCTGATTTGTGGATGAGGCGGCTTCGAGAACGGGTAAGATTCTCGGGGTGACTCCGGCATTACGGCCGGAGATTCGGAAATCGCCGCTTGGGGAGACTTGGTATGAAGGCAATACTCTCGGTTCTGATCCTGTCAGCGCTGGCGGTGGGCCAGGCAGCGAACTCCGCCCCGAATGCAGGCGCGTCGAATGCGGGCACGGCGCCGGCGTCGAGCGCCAGGAATGCGGCGATCACGATCCCTGGAGGGACCAAGGTACCGCTGGCGCTGAAGCAGGCCATCTCTACCAAGAGCGGCCGCGAAGGCGATGCGGTCTACGCGGAGACGACCTTTCCTATTGTGCAGGATGGCAAGATACTGATCCCGGCAGGGACGTACGTGCAAGGCAGGATCAGCCGTATCCAGCGCGCCGGCCGGGTCAAAGGCCGCGCCGAGGTGCTGTTTCACTTCACAACCCTGATCTATCCCAACGGCTACACGGTAATGCTTCCGGGCTCGGTCGAGAACATTCCCGGCGCCGACAAAACTACGATGAAGGATCCCGAGGGGACCGTGCGTCAAGATGGTCAGACCGGCCAGAAGGTCGGGACCATTGCCGGTACTGGGGCGACGGGCGCGGTGATCGGCGGCCTGGCGGGACAGGGCGCGAAGGGAACGCTGATCGGCGCGGGTGTGGGAGGAGCGGTAGGGACGGCGATCGCGCTACTGACGCGCGGGAATGACGTGAAACTTGATAATGGCACGTCGGTGGAGATGGTGATTCAGCGTCCGGTCACGCTCGATCCCGCGCGCATTACGCTCGTCACGCAGAATGCGGTGCGCTAGCGCGAACGCAGGTCCCGCGATCGCGACTTGGCAGTCCGGGGGGATTGAATCCTTGTCCCAGCGCCTGAAGGCGCTCTTAATAAGCAACGAGCAACGGCGTGCCTGAAGGCACACCCTGATACGAATCAGGTGTCTCCGTAACCTGCTGAATGTCTCTCCGCACCCCTACTGGATCGAATTCCTCCTCAGCGTGGTAGATCGAACGCATCATTTCATCGTGAACATGGCGTTCACGTGCGCGGTCACGCTGACGGTTTGGGGCGTGAACTCCTCGGTAGGCGCGACCGCGGCCTGCGCTCTCATAAGAGCACCCGGGTGTTGTAGCTTCGCCATCATGATTACATTTTCGGCCGTGTCGACCGACGCGTAGGAAAGCTCGCCGAGCGCGCGGCCGCTGGAGTGGGCGAGAGCCTCGGCATAGAGATGGGCGCGGCGGTAAGCGTCGTCCACTGCCTTGGTCTTGGCCTCATCGATGTTCTCCAGCGTGTAGTTCAACGACTGGCTGGTGCTGACATCGGCATCGGCCAGTTGCTGCGTGATGGGACCGATCTTCGCGAAGTCTTTCAGCTTCAATGTGACGGTGCTGGTGACGCGGTAGCCG
>Ga0335081_10007587_pt1 | contig 17348 bp, 11 predicted proteins | sample Lox_Sample_35_FD_206713 | JGI IMG/M metagenome (GOLD analysis project Ga0335081, IMG submission 206713) | Soil microbial communities from Loxahatchee National Wildlife Refuge, Florida, United States - Lox_Sample_3.5 | ecosystem: Environmental > Terrestrial > Soil > Wetlands | place: USA... | reverse complement strand
GGGGTTGCGGAGCACGCCAGCGGCCAGCGGGGCGGGTCTAACAGGGGCAGAATCAAGGAGATGGGGAGAGACGCCGGATGCGGCTGGCCGCTTTCGGGACGGAGGCGTCGCGGAAGCGCACAATCACCGCGCCCGCCAATTACCAGGAGCCGGAGGTGCGACGAACGTGGCGCCGGCCGCTAGATGACGCGTGCTACGGCCGGGATGCGGCGCAGGGCGGCGGTGGCGCCCCAACTGAGGAGCACGGTGCCGATGATGGCGAGGAGACCTTTTGCGATAGCGGGCAGAGGCGCGCCGAGCAGGGCGAACTGCAGCCAGTTGGCGAAGGCGTAATGGATCAGGTACATCCCGTAGGCGTTGTCGCGCAGACTGTCGAAGAGCGGGCGCGTGCGCCGCGCGAAACGCAGGAAGACCGCGAGGCAGGCGAGGCAAGAGGCGGCGCAGGCAAGGGCAAACAGGATTCCGCCGATCACGGCCCAGCGAACCGGATGAGCCGGGGTGGAAATGGCGACGAGAAAAGCCACGGTGAGCGCAGCGAGCAGGAACGGAGCGACGTTGACCCACCAGACCCAGCGGCGCGCGAGTTTTCCGTCTGTGGCAAACAGGCCGCGGGAGATTCCGCAGGCACCGAGCGCCAGTCCGAACAGGAAGTAGGCGAGGTAATGGAAAATCCGGCTGGTCTGGAAAACGAAGGGGCCGAATTCGGTCCAGCGGAAGGGATCGAACAGGAGGGCCATGGGCAGGTAGGCGGCGGCGGAAACGGCGGCGAGAATCGCGAAAAACAGGGAGGGACGCCGTGCGATGCGAGAGAGGCGCTCGCCCAGGTTGAGAGCCGAGCGCGGCGCGGCCAGGAAAATGGCGGCGGCAGCACAATCGAAGGCGAGCAGAACCCAAACGAACCAGGCGGGCCCGGCCGGCCAGGAGCCGAGCGCGAGCCACTGGCGCCAGAAGCCGGCGAATCCGCGGGCGCCGGTCTGGAGATAGGCGGGATAGTAGGCGATGGGAGCGAGGACTGCGGCGGCCACCAGAAAGGGCAGGCCGAGGCGCAACATGCGGCCGCGCACGAATCCGCGGGGGCCTTTTCGCTCGATGCTGTTCCAGACGAACAGGCCGGAGATGAAAAACATGAGGGCCATGAAGTAGACGTCGTTGAAACCGGTGAAGAGGCCGAAGCCGCCCCATTTGGCGGGGTCCAACACGGGGAAGGCCTGCCAGAGGCGCGGCCTGGCAACGAGATTTGCCGGCACGGCGGCGCCGAACGGCACATAGGCGAGCACGGAATGATGGGCCAGGACCAGCAGGGTGACGAACGCGCGGAGATAGCCAATGGGGACGCTGTATTCGCCGCGCTGGCGAGGGGAAATCGAGGCGGCAACGCGGGTTTCGATGGCCGGGGCCATGGGCGCAGCTTCGATCAGGCTCATAGGGCCTCCTGGAAGACGAGTTTCGGGCAGAGGCGGGCGGGGCCGAAGATGAATTTGACCAGCGGCAGGGCGGATTTGACGAACCGCGGACCGGGAGTGACGAACGGCCGCGCTCGCCATGCGCCGGCAGCGCCGCAGGCGGGACGTGGCTAGAAGGGATTCGCGGTGAGGGCCTTCAATTTATCGTGATAGCTGCGGCCGGACTGGAGCCGCACGCCGTTTTCGAGAGTCAGGACGAATTCCCCGCTGGCGCCGGGCTGCATCTCGCGGATGCGGCTGAGATTGACGACGATGGAGCGGTGAATGCGGAGGAACTGGGCGGGATCGAGGGATTTTTCGAGCGTGTTGAGGGGAACGTGGAGGAGATGGTTCGATTTTCCGCAATGGAGCTGGACGTAGTTTTCGGCGGCCTCGATCCAGTCGACCTCGGCAACGTCCACGAAAACGGTTTTGCCGGCGGAGCGCACGGCGAGGCGTTTCATCCTGCGGCGAGGAGAGACGATGGTTTCGAGCAGGCCGATGATCTGCCGGCCGGCATCCTCGGCGGGACGCGCGGCGAGGCGGGATTTCGCGCGGGCCAGGGCCTGCTGGAAGCGGTCCTCGGCGACGGGTTTGAGCAGGTAATCGACGGCGTTGATCTCGAAGGCCTGGATGGCGTGCTGGTCGTGAGCGGTGACGAAAATGACGGCGGGCATGCGGCCGGCGCCGACATGCTCGACCACCTCGAAGCCGTCCATCTCCGGCATCTGCACGTCGAGAAAGACGAGGTCGGGACGGGCAGTGCAGATGGCATCCACGGCCTCGCGGCCGTTTTTGGCCTCGGCAATGGAGGAGATGGCCGGATCGGCAGCCAGCCAGATGCGCAGGCCCTGGCGGGCGAGCGGCTCGTCGTCAACGATCAGAGTCGCGAACGGCATGGATTTCCACCACTTCGAGTTCGGCGGGCGATTCGAGCGCGCGGAAGGGCAGCGAGATGGTGACCACCGCGCCGGCGCGCTCGCGGTTGCGGATGGTGAGCGCCGCGTCGTGGCCGTAGAGCTGGCGGAGGCGTGCGCGGGTATTGGCCAGGCCGATCCCTGCGGGTTCCGCCGCGGGGTCCGCGCGGAATCCGGGCCCGTCGTCGGAGACGGTGAGTTCGAGGCGGCCTTCGACGCGCGCGGCGCGGATTTCGATGAGGCCCGCGGCTTCGTGCTTGGCGAGTCCGTGGCGGATGGCGTTTTCCACGATGGGCTGCAATCCCATCTGGGGCACGGCGGCGCAGAGCACGGCGGGGTCCGCGGCGATCTCCACGCGGAGGCGGTCTGCGAAGCGCACCTGTTCGATGGAGAGATAGAGCCGCAGATATTCGAGCTCGCGGCGGAGGGAAACTTCCTGCGCCTCCACGTCTTCCAGGACGCAGCGGAGCAGGTCGCCCAGACGCGCGAGCATTTCCTCCGCCTGCCGGCCCTTCTGCTGGCGGACGAGGACCATGATGGCGTTGAGTGTGTTGAACAGGAAATGAGGCTGGAGCTGCATCTTGAGCGCGTTGAGCCGGGCGCGCGCGAGCTGCGTTTCGAGTTCGGAAGCGTGAAGTTCGAGGCGCAGGGCCTGCTGCTGGCGCTCGCGGTAGCCGTTGTAGTAGCGGAAGCCGGCCTGGATGCCGAGGATGGTGAAATAGGTGAGGATGCCCTGATGGAATCCGATGAGGGCCAGGAAGAAGAAGGTGGGCGCGAATCCGGTCATCAGGGTGGGAAACATGCCCAGGCGCCACAGGATCATGCTTTCCAGGGAGAGCTGCGTGAGCGCGACCAGGACGCTGAGCGCGAGGTGCAGCAGGATGCGGCGGAGCCAGTACTTGCGTTCGATGGCGAAGCGGCGGCCCAGCCACAGAATCGGGGGAGTCAGCAGCGTCCACAGGGAGATGCCGACCATCCAGGAGGTGAGGTAATGCCACCAGGGAGTGGGCTCGCCGGAGACGAGCTTGCGTGCCATGTCCTGGCTGAACAGGAAGAGGCCCACGCCGATCCACGCCAGGAAGATCCAGGTAAGATTGCGGAGACCGGTTTTAAGGCGATTCGACATCCGGGGAGTAGCTTACCCCAACCGTAAAATGGGAGCCCCAAATTGTGGCCTGCGCCCGGTTTCTCGGTTTGACGGGATTGAGAGCGCGGACTGTCGTCAGACGCGCGCCTGGAGCTCAGCAACCGGTACATCTGCCATGGGCAGCAGCTTGTAGCGACGTATCTCGGCGATCTTTATCTTGTCGGGGTGCGATCCAGGCGTGAACTCGATCAGCACGAGCGACCCATCTTTCATTTCTTGGATGCCGACCGGTCGCAGAATGAGTCCAGAATATCGGTCACGAGCAAAATCGATACCCTGCAAGATTTGCGTTTTGGAGAGACGGTCTTTCGCGCTCTTGGCTTCAATGGGCACCACGAATTGTTTGCCGTCGGAGTTCAGGCCGACATACAGATCGTCAATTTCTACCTGCCCCTTGGCCTTGACAGATGTGCGGAGATGATTCTGCAAATGGTAGCAGGTGATCCCAAGAAAGATGTCTAGCATCCTGTTATAGCGCAATTTGGCGAGAACCCCCTGTTCGTCGCCGCCTGCATATTCCAACACAATCTCGGGCGTGGCGTCGGGAAGCGATATCGTATAAAGGTCGTTTTGAATGTTGATGATCGGGGATTCTTTGAGTTTCGTGAAGGCGTATCTCGCCTTGCCCCTGCCAACGATCATCCAGGGCCCATGTTTGTCGATCGATTGCGGCAGGGGAGTCCGGCCTGAGGTGTATTGATAGCGAACGTCAGCAACATTGTTTTCTTTGTATCCGGAACGCTTTCTGGCTACTTGCGCGATGGCTTTGCGAACATCGTCCATCGTAAAAGGCACTTCGCGCGCGCCCCTACGATAACTCTTGTAAAAGACCAGCCCGATTACTTCATTCCGACCGTGTTTGAGCTCTTCATCCGATAATTTCATGATTAAACTTTCTTCAAGATTAAAACTTCCTCGCGTAGTCGCACAGTTCGCTGGTTGGTCTCTGAGTTTCTGATTTTAGTTCCGACGCGTTCTCGCCAGAGCTCCTGTCCGACAACCTTAAATCCTTCCGCTTTGGCGATTTGGCCGAGCAGTTCTGCGGTGGCGATCGGGACCATGAGAAATGAAAACTGGTCTCCAACAACGTAAGCCAGATGAGCCTTAGGCCGAAGCTTTGCACGAAGCGCTCGAAAGTGGCGACGCATGCCGCCAAAATAGTGGGCGACAACCTTGTGATAAAGCTTTTCGAAGCCGCTAGTCTTTTCCAGTTGGATTCGTCTTTGTTCGATCTTTTGGCAGACATCCTGAATTGCCTTGAACTCCAGGACCTCCTCTCCGTCATGGTCCCCAACAAAGACGTTTCGCGTGTTTGAGCGTAGCATCGACTCTTTCACGAAGCGTAGCTGTTCACGATTCTTCAGGAGGCGGAGCAATAGGGATTCAACTCGAGTAGTCCGAGTGTAGTCTTTCTCGTTGGGATAGGGGGGAGATGTGATGACACCCCCTACGCCTGATGGGATGCGATTAAGGAGCCGCGCATCGTCAAGGAGGACCTGCGCACGTACTTTGTCTAAACCCTCGATCTGCGCGCGCTGCATTTCCAGAATCATCAAGTTGACGTGGGACGCGTAATGTTCCAGGACGTCGAAATCAAGTTTCGCTTTCGTTCGATAGATCTCGGGGCCGAAAGCAAAATTTCCCGCGCCGTTGGCAATTACGTGAGCCATCGCGACAAGGAAGAAGTTGCGAATGTCTTGTGAATGCTCCTCAGTTTGCTCTTCAATTTCATCCCGCAAAATCAACAGACGTTGGAGCGGTCGCTCGCTGAGAAAGCCCGTGGGCAACAGTCTTTGTTCATCTTCGCTCAGGTGAATGCCGTTCTTTTCCCGGGAAACCTTTTCCGCCGTTACCAATGTGTAGAGTGAGAGGGGGGGCAGATTGTGTCGAATCATCTGCTCCTCGGCCCCTGTTAGAATTCGGCGGTGAAGCGATGACAAGAGGTCGATGTCCAACCCCCAATTCGTTTTTACGCTGGACACCATTATGGCGAATGGATGGGCGTCGCATCCAACGCTGGGGACGCCTTGTTTCTTGGCCTCGACCAGAGTCGTGCCCGTTCCGCAGAATGGATCACATAACAAGTCGCGACCGTGAAGCTGAAAGTGGGCAATGTATTGACGCACTAGATGAGGGGGGTAGGACAGGACGAACCGATACCAGTGGTGAAGCGGCGTATCCGCTTTTTGGATAGTGTTTGATCCCGCTTGAAGCTTCACTCGGCTTGTTTAACACAACTCCCGCCGCAACGTTAAGCATTTCCGCAGACCGCACCGTTCCGCGAGGTTGGCGGGCTTGCTTGACCGGTCCCGCGGCCATTGCTACTGTGGAAGGTTGCACCGGTCCCTCAAACTCCTTCTGAGGGCGCCATACGCAGGCCGGAAGCACGATTCATCGCAAAACCAATGGGTCTCGAAAAGATCGTCGTCCAAGGGGCGCGCCAGCACAACCTGAAAAACGTGAGCCTGGAGATTCCGCGGAATTCGCTGACGGTGGTGACGGGACCGTCGGGCTCGGGGAAATCGTCGCTGGCGTTTGACACGATTTACGCGGAAGGACAGCGGAGGTATGTGGAAACGCTGTCGGCGTACGCGCGGCAGTTCCTGGACCAGATGGAACGGCCGGAAGTGGACGCGATTGAAGGGCTGTCGCCGGCCATCTCCATCGAACAGAAGACCACCACGCGGTCGCCGCGGTCCACGGTGGGGACAATCACGGAAATTTACGATTACCTGCGCGTGCTCTACAGCGCGATAGGGCTGCCGCACTGTCCGAAATGCGGGAAGCCGATCGCGAGGCAGTCCACCGAGCAGATTGTGCAGGCCATCCTGGCGCTGAAGGCGGAAGACCGGATCATGATCCTGGCGCCGGTGGTGCGGGGGCGGAAGGGAGAATACAAGAAGGAGCTGGAAGGATTCGCGCGGCAGGGCTACGTGCGCGCGCGCATTGACGGCGAACTGGTGAGCCTGGACGAAGAAATCCGGCTGGACAAACGGAAGAACCACACGATTGAAGTGGTGATTGACCGCCTGCTGGTGAAACCGGGAATCGCGAAACGGCTGGAACAGTCGGTGGAAGCGGCGCTGAAACTTGCCGGGGGCCTGGTGACGGTGGCGATTGTGGGCGGGGCGGAGCAGATTTATTCGGAGAAGCTGGCGTGTCCGGACTGCGGAACGTCTGTGCCGCAACTGGAGCCGCGGTCGTTCAGCTTCAATTCGCCGTACGGGGCGTGCCCGGAATGCACGGGGCTGGGGTCGAAATACGATTTCGACCCTTCGAAAGTGATCGTGGACTGGTCGAAGCCGATCCTGGAGGGGGCGCTGGGACCGGGAGCGGGATCGGTGTATTTGCAGCGGACGCTGAAGCTGGCGGCGGTGGCGCACGAATTTTCGCTGGAGACGCCGTTCGAGAAACTGCCGCGGCCGGTGCAGTACCTGATTCTCTACGGGAATCCACCGAAGGGAGCGCCGCCGGGGGCGGCGGTGCGTCCGCGGCCGGGACTGCATTTTCCGGGCGTGCTGGAAGTGCTGAGGCGGAGCTACGAGGAATCCACGTCGGAGAATTACCAGGAATGGCTGCTGGAATACATGTCGCCGACGCCGTGCGCGGCGTGCGGACAGAGGCGGCTGCGGCCGGAGAGCCTGGCGGTTCGCGTGGCGGGAATGACCATCGCGGAATTCACGGCGAAGGCGCTGGGGGGAGCGCGGGAGGCGGTGGACAAAATCCGTGGGAGCCTGACGCCGCGGCAGCGCGAGATTGCGGGACGGCTGCTGGAGGAAATCGCGGAACGGCTGGATTTTCTGCTGGCGGTGGGGCTGGGGTATCTGAGCCTGGAGCGGTCTGCGGCGACGCTTTCGGGGGGAGAGGCGCAGAGGATCCGGCTGGCGACGCAGATCGGGTCGAAACTTCGGGGAGTGCTGTACGTGCTGGACGAGCCGTCGATCGGATTGCACGCGCGGGACAACTCGCGGCTGCTCTCGACGCTGGAGCGGCTGCGGAACCTGGGCAACACGGTGCTGGTGGTGGAGCACGACGAGGAAACCATCCGGCGGGCGGACTACGTGGTGGACCTGGGGCCGGGCGCGGGGAGCCACGGAGGCGAGGTGGTGGCCATCGGACCGCCGCCGCAGATCGCCGCGTCGGAAGCGTCGCTGACCGGGCGGTACCTGGCGGGGTCGCTGACCATACCGGTTCCGGAGCGGCGGCGGCCGTGGAACGGAAAAGCGATTACGGTGCAGGGAGCGCACGCGAACAATCTGAAGAACATCGACGTGAGTTTTCCGCTGGGGCTGCTGGTTCTGGTGACGGGAGTATCGGGATCGGGAAAATCGACGCTGGTGAACGACATCCTGTACACGACGCTGGCGGGGAAACTGTACCGGTCGACGCAGCAGCCGGGAGCGCACCGCGCGGTGGAGGGAACGGAGCACGTGGACAAAATCGTGCGGATCGACCAGACGCCGATCGGGCGGACGCCGCGGTCGAATCCGGCGACGTACACGGGGGTGTTCACGCCGCTGCGGGAGATCTTCGCGATGCTGCCGGAATCGCGGGAGCGGGCGTACCGGCCGGGACGGTTCAGCTTCAACGTGAAAGGCGGGCGGTGCGAGGCGTGCCAGGGCGACGGATTGCGGCGGATCGAAATGAACTTCCTGCCGGACGTGTTCGTGACCTGCGAAATCTGCCGAGGGCGGCGGTACAACTCGGAGACGCTGGCGGTGCGGTACAAGGGGCATTCCATCGCGGACCTGCTGGAGATGTCGGTGGAAGAAGCGAGCGGGGTGCTGGAAAACATCCCGCAGGTGCGGCAGAAACTGGAAACGCTGGTGGAGGTGGGGCTGGGGTACGTGAAGCTGGGGCAGCCGGCAACGACGCTCTCCGGAGGCGAGGCGCAGCGCATCAAACTGGCGCGGGAGCTTTCGCGGCGGCAAACCGGGCGGACGCTCTACCTGCTGGACGAGCCGACCACCGGGCTGCACTTCGACGACGTGAAAAAACTGCTGCACGTGCTGAACCGGCTGGTGGACCTGGGGAACACGGTGATCGTCATCGAACACCACCTGGACGTGATCAAACAGGCGGACTGGATCGTGGACCTGGGGCCGGAGGGGGGAGAAGAGGGTGGACGAATCGTAGCGCAAGGAACACCGGAGCAGGTGGCGCGCTCGAGGAAATCCTATACTGGAGCGGTGCTGGCACGCGTGCTGAACGCGGAGAAACCCGCGGCGGGCGCGGGCCAGAAAACGCGCAACGGGAGAGATCGGGGGCAGGGCAACGGACGAGCCAACTAAACCCGCAGCGGAAACCCAGACGCCGACGTGCCCGCAGTGCGGGCGCGCGCTGCCGCCGGGAATGGCGGAGTGCCCGGATTGCTCGGGGACGTGGCACTTCGGCGCGTCGCGGCAATCGGTGGTGCTGCTGAGCCTGCTGTGCCTGGTGGCGCTGTTCCTGTTCGCGGGCTTCGTGACGCGGAAATTCCGCGAGCACGAAGAGCAACTGGGGCAGCAGTGGTACGAGACCGGGGTGCGTGAGCTGAAGGCCGGGCAGGCGGAAGACGCGCTGGACCCGCTGCGCACCGCGCTGGTGTATTCCCGCGAAAAGCCGGAGTACGAACTGACGCTGGCGCAGGCGCTGGTGGCCGGCGGGCATTACGCGGAAGCGCAGACGTATCTGCTGACCTTGTGGGAACGGCAGCCGGGAAGCGCGACGGTGAACCTGGAGCTGGCGCGGCTGGCGGCGCGGAGCGGGAACGACGCGGACGCCATCCGCTACTACGAGGCCAGCATCTACGGGGTGTGGGAATCGAACGGGGAGGAGAAGCGGCGCGCGGCGAGGCTGGAGCTGATCGATTTTCTGGCCGCGCACGGGCGGGCCGCAGAGGCGCTGGCGGAGACGATCGCGTTCTCGGCGAATCTTCCGCCGGATCCGTCGCTGTACGACCGCGCGGGCAATCTCTTCCTGATCGAAAAGAGCTACGACCGGGCGCTCGAACAGTATCGCGCTGCGCTGCGGCTGGACGGGCGCAACGCGGAGGCGCTGGCGGGGGCGGGACACGCGGCGTTTGAACGCGGCGATTACAAGGGGGCGGAGCGGTATCTGGAGCGTGCCACGCGGGCGGATCCGGGAAACCAGCCGACCGCGGAGCTGCTGGCGCTGGTGCGCGCGGTGCTCTCGCTCAATCCGGAGGAGCCGGGACTTTCGGCGCAGGCGCGAGCGGGGCGCGCGGAGCGGGATTTCGAGATCGCGGAGGCGAGGCTGGCCACGTGTCCGGCGCCGCCGGGCAGCGCGCCGAACTCGGCGCTGAACGAGCTGGCCGCCGAGGCCAAAACGCTGCAGACGAAATTCGGGAGAAACCGGCTGGCCAAAGATATGGATCTGTTCTCGCAGACCGTGGAGTTTTCCTACCGGGCGGCGCTGGCGGCGCGCGGGGTGTGCGGGATCGGCTCGGTGGAAGACCGCGCGCTGGTGCTGCTGGCCCGGCAGAGGCAGGGCGGAGCACAATGAGCGACGCCGCAGCCGCACCGGCTCGCGCAGCGCAGGGGCGCTTCCGCGCCTGGCTGGCCCATCTCTCGACCGGGCGGCTTTTCTCCGAAGACCAGTTCTTTTTCTTCCTGTCCGTGGTGATCGGCCTGTTCGGCGGACTGAGCGTGGTGTGCTTCCAACTGGCGATTGATTCCACGAGGTTCTGGCTGCTGGGGTCGTCGCTGCGCCCCCCTGCGGTGCGGGTGCTGCTGGCTCCGACGATCGCGGGACTGGTGGTGGCAGCGCTCGTGCTGCGGCTGTTTCCGCGGGTCCGTGGCAGCGGGGTGAACCAGACGAAGGCGGCGGTGTACATCTTCGACGGGCGCATCCCGTTCAACACGGTGATCGGAAAATTTCTGACCTGCGCGCTGGGGATCGGGGCGGGCCATTCGCTGGGGCCGGAAGATCCGTCGCTGCAAATCGGCGCGGGAATCGCCTCCGCGCTGGGACGGCGGATGCAGCTCTCGCGGGAAAAGGTGAGGCTGATCGCGCCGGTGGGAGCCGCGGCGGGGCTGGCCGCCGCGTTCAACGCGCCGATTTCGTCTGTTCTGTTCACCATCGAGGAGGTAATCGGAAACTGGAGCGCGGGGGTGCTGGGCGCGGTGGTGGTGTCTGCGGTGGCCAGCGTGACGGTGGAGCGCTGGTTCATGGGGGACGAGCCGCTGTTCCGCGTACCGGCCTATCATTTCCGGAACCCCTCGGAACTGCTGGCCTATGTGGTGCTCGGAATCGTGGGGGGCTATTTCTCGGTGTTTTTCCTGAAACTGGTGCTGCTGCTGCGGCCGCGATTGAAGCGGCTGCCCCCGTGGACCTACTACGTGCAGCCGGCGGCCGCTGGCTTTCTGATCGGGCTGATCGGACTGGGCTTCCCGCAGGTGATGGGGGCGGGGTACGGATACATGGACCAGGCGCTGCACGGCCAGTTCGCCTGGCATCTGCTGCTGCTGCTGGCGGTGCTCAAACTGGCCAGCACCACGCTCAGCTTCGTGAGCGGAACTCCCGGGGGATTGTTCGCGCCGGTGCTGTTCATGGGGGCGATGCTGGGCGGGGGAGTGGGAGGGATGGTGGGGGGCCTGGAACGGCAATTCTTCCACCTGCAGATTCACTCGGTGGGGCCGTACGCGCTGGTGGGGATGGGAGTGCTGTTTGCGGGGATCCTGCGCGCGCCGATGACTTCGATCTTCATGATCGTGGAGCTGACGGGCGACTACTCGGTGATCGTGCCGGTAATGATTTCCAACGCCATCGCCTACCTGATTTCGCGGCGGCACCAGAAGGTATCGCTGTTCGACGAACTTTCGCAGCAGGACGGGTTGAATCTGCCTTCGATGGAGGAACGGCGGGAGGAGACACCGCTTCGCGCGGAAAACGCCATGCGCCCGTTTGCCGCTCCGGTGCTCACCGCGCAGGAGACCGTGGCGGTGGCGCGCGAACTGGTGCAGGGAACCACGGAGACGCACCTGCTGGTGCGCGGGGATTTTGGGTGGGGGAGTTTCCCCAGGGCGGCCCTGGAATCGGCGGGAGCAAAGCTGGGGGAGGACGCGCAGGTGGGCACGCTGTGCACGGCGCGGCATCTGCCCACGCTGCATCCGGACGAGCCGCTGGAGACGGCGCTCAGCCTGCTGGAAGACCGCTCCATCCTGCCGGTGGTGCGGCGCACGGACCACGGGATGTTGCAGGGCGTGCTGGGCCTACAGGAAATCCTGCAAGCCTACCGGCGTCGCGAGGAGCAATCCGAGCAATAATTCGCCGCGTCTCCGCCCCGGCCGCGCTCCGCGTTTATCTGCCGGAACGCTCTTTACCTGAACATTTAATTTATTTGACGCGAATTATCCACAGTGCCAGTTTCACTACCGCAAGTGGATACTCCAGGAGGGCGCATGGACACGAATCGGCCGTCGACGCTTCTAACAGCCAGCGCGACGATCTTGGCGGCGCTGTTCCTCCTAGCCGCCCCTCGTCCTACGCGTCCTGCCGGTTCGCGGTCGCAGTCGGCCGCGAGGCACAAGTTGGGACTGTCAGAACAGCACATGCAAGGTGGTTATTGGCGCGCAGACCATACCTTTCAGCCCGCCCTAATTCTTACCAACATTCTTGAAAATGAAGCACTTACTGTTACGCCGGTGCTTTACGCTGCGGATGGCACCGAATACGACCTGCCTCCAGTGACCCTAGGTCCGGCAGGTGTCACTTCTATAGACATCCGTCAATCGCTAAACGCCGCGCCTGACGACCTCAGAGCGCATTTTTCCGATCACGGGAGCGCTGGCGTAAAATATTCTTGGCAGTGGGCCGGGGCCGTTGATGCAATGGTCCAGAATCGAGATGCCAAGCGAAGTCTGAACTTTAATTTCTGCCTGCGGGCCCAGGCGGGAATGCAACATGCTGCGTCCGTGGTGGTACAAGAGGGCCTTTGGTGGAAAGCGGACGAAGGCGTTACAGGATTCCTGGGCCTCATCAATGTCTCCCCGCGCGCCATTCAGGCCCAGGTTCAAGTACTCACGGAATCCGGTGAGGTTGAGAGTGAACGGAGGGTAGAGCTTGAGGCGCATGAGACGCAGGTACTCGATCTGCTAAAGGATAGCCACGGCAGGTCCGGAGGGGTCCGGGTGACTTACGCCGGAACGGGGAGGGATCTTGTCCTCGCGGGGGGTCTTGAGAACGCCGAAGAGGGGTACCATGCACAGATTCCGTTCACCACAATTCAGGAGGCCCAGAGCCCTTCCGCCATTGCGGTTTCAAGTGTGGGTCTGATGTTGGGGACGCCGGATGCGAGGTTGAAGTTTCCTTCGGGCACCCAGTTCGGGGTCTATCTCGCCCTGCGCAATACCACGGAACAGCCAATTATGGTTAGCCCTACTCTTTATTGGATGGAGGGCGCCGAGGCAAGAACCATCCCTCTCAGGGGGCTGGCGTTAGGCGCAAACCAGGCAAAGTACTTCGATACGGAGGACCTTTCAAAGTTACTGGGCCTGCCTGCATTCTCAGGCATAGTGAATCTCGTTTTCTCTTATCAGGGTAGTCCGAGCGACGTTCTCATCGCCAATGGAAGCATCGCCCAGACGAAAAAGTACGATTCTCAGGCCATCACGCGAGCCGTGGGGAAGAGCCAGGCGATAGGTCTGAAGGACTGGGACCTGTGGAACGGCAATGACACCCTGATCAGCCTTCTGAATTTGGGCGACAATGACCAGGACCTGGCCATCACATTCTTCTTTGACGGCGGCCGCTATCGGCTTCCGGTGGAATTAGAATCCGGCGGCTCAACGATGGTCAATGTGAGCGACATTATCGGCATGCAGCAGCCGGACCCCGACGGACACCTGATTCCACCTGGGACCCTGCATGGCAGCGCAGTTCTCTCCGGGGCTTCTGGATACCCGGAATGGATCAATGTCGGGGTAAGCGTGGCCGTCATCAACGTGTCCACCGCAACATGCGGAACCAAGTGTCCCACTTGTTTTGGGTATAGCGACTTCCAAGTCCAGGGGGTGAACTCCACCGCGCCCGTTGGCGGTACGGCGACATTTAAGGCGCTCGCGCTGGGGCAAAACGGGGTCTGGACCGATGTCACCCGAGGGAATCCAGCTAATGGAGTCATTGTTGTTTGGAGCAGCGACAACTCTAATGTCGCGACTTCCCAAGGAGCAGGGGCTTTCACAGGGGTCAGTTCGGGAGGATTCGATGCGATCGCGAATGCCACGTTGCTTGATGAAAACCCCGACTGTCCTGAGGGATATAACCAGCCTTGCCCGAGTAGCCCTTACTTCGGCAGCGCGGGAGGCACAATCACACCGCCGACTGCCTCGGTTACTCTGACTTTTACAGGATCGAAGTCGACGGGCGACAACCTTTCATTTGGTGCCGCGTCCTACGATTGCTCCGAAAGTCTGGGGCTGCATAATTGTAGCAACACCAGCGTGTGGTTGTGGAACATGGAAGGCAAGGCTGTCGTTAGCGACGACGCCTCGAAATGGAGCGTGAGCCAGAGCTACACGGGGCGCAAGAAAGGTTTGTACAAAGATTCAAATGGCCACCTGCAGAGCTTCGACATAAGCCTAAGCGTGCCGAACGACAACCCCAGTTCGTCGTTCGTTCAGCAACCCTCTGGGCAGAACATTATTTTCTGGCTGGACGCGCCTGGCCACAGTTACTCGCTTCCCGGATTCGGTTTGATCGACTCGATGACTCAAGTGCAGAACTTTGTGACATTAGTGTGCAGTAAGACCGTGGCAGGCGACTGTTCAACCGTGTCTTGGTACTTCAAGCTTATGGTTGGCCCCGGTGCTCAGCTGGATACGGCAAATTCACAGGCTGGATTGGGGTCGGCGTCTACAAACTTTTGAGGTGTCATATGAAGAGAGTTTTATACCTCTCGGTTTTCATGTGTTGTGGCCTGGGAGCTGTGGTCGCTGGAAGTCAGAAGAGGCCAGATGTTCGGAAGCTGTATGCTGAATTCACTCAGGAGGAGACTACGGACACCGCGGCGCAGGGAATTCTGGAACTTGCGAGGAAGGACCTGCACGCGCGGGAGTATCTTGTGCAGAAGCTCCCTTCAATTATCCGCGGCCGTCCGTCCGGGCGGGTCTGGTTGAACGCCGTCCGATTGGCTGGGGCATTGAAGGCGGTCGAGACCGTTCCAGCGCTTACACAAGCACTGTCGCGCGGCCCGACCGGGGGCACCCTCACCCTTGGCGAGTATATGCGGCTGGAGACCGATGCTGTTGGTAAAGCTCTTGCTGACATTGGAGATCCTTCTGTTCCTGCTCTCGCAACTGTCCTCAGACAAGGGGACCACCCCATGAGACAACGAGCAACGCTGATTTTGCTAAACATCGAGACTGCTGCAGCGCGAAAGGCTTTGAGCGAGCATCTTCCAGATGAAAGAGACCTTGAGATCAGAGATTTGATCGAACATGAGCTCAAGGGAGGTGGGCGGCCCTCATGACGACCAAATCGTAGGCGCTTGGCCTGGACCGGGACGGGTGGAAGCTGACCCAATTGGCAGCGAAGATCGCGGCTTCACGCCACCTTGTAAGCCTTCGGGCGCCTGTACGACCGCAGGACAGACCAACGGGGGACCTTGTGGGGTAAACACCGCGTCCGACGGCACCTTTGGGGAGTTGGCGCTTGGGGGATGTTCGCCCGTGTGTTATGTGAACAATGCCTGTACGACCGGAGGGCCCTCCTCGGTAACGCAAACTTGGCATGTCGCAGGATACAGTATCGCTTAGAACATTTCGGAATATTGCGAAAAAGTCAACGTCAACAATGTGCGTGTCCAATAGGAAAGAATGCCCCCCGTGCGACTCTTACTAGCCAGTATTTTACTCGTCTCCATATGCGACGGCCAGGTGACTCCACCTCGCAACCGTTCGACCGCCCAAGTACTTTCTGCCAAGTTGAATCGCCGCGTCTCAGATTGTAAATTGGGCGGCACACCCTTCCTCGGGGCATTGATTCGGGTAAGTAACGACTTCCAATTGCCGATGGGAGTGGCCTGGGGGGACACGGAGACTGCGCGTAAACCGGTGCATCTCTCCTGGAAAGGCGCCACCGTTCGAGAGGTGATCCAAGCCATCACCCGGACGCAGCCAAATTACGGCTTCCATGTTCAAGATGGCGTGGCCCACATCTCAGCCGGGATTCCACCCCAGCAGAGTTTTCTAGCCGTAGAAATACAGCAATTTAACGTTCAGAAGCAACCCGTGGAACTGGCGTATTTCAAGCTCAGGACCTTGCTTCTCCCTCCGGAGCATGGCAAACGACAAGTCAGCGTGGCCGGCCCCGGCGACTCGCAAGTGACCCTGCAGCTCGACAATCCGACGGTCGAAGGGGTCTTGGACGCCTTATGCTTGGCTTCCAATCGAAAAATCTGGATTGTCACGTTCTCGGCGGACCAGCGCTTGACGACTCAGGGTCTCCGGCGCTCCATGTCGATTTGGACCGACCAGCCCACAGAGCCAGATACACCCCACTGGGATGTCATGAAGTGGGGAGACCCGCCGCCACCCTGGCTTAGGCTGAAGAAGTAGACATGGCGGCCTACTTGGCTCGAATCGGGAGTCCGCAGAAAGCCACCTGCGGTACCTGGTGCATCACCTGCGACGGCACCGTGGACGCCTGGATTGAAGCGAACCCATTTTCTGCGGCGGTGAACGGCACCACACAACTGTCCCTCACAGTGCAAGACAACAACGGCGACCAATACGACGCAACCAGCTACAGTGGCCGGAGGAGTTCCAATCCCAGCGTGGCGACCATCAGCGGTGGCTTGGTTACCGGCTACCTGGTGGGAACCCTTGACGGCTCCGCCACGGACGACATCGACCTCAGCTACTGCTACCACTGCTACTACTACGACCCTGAAGACTGTCCTTGCGCCCTCCCCGTCGTAGCCACCTCGCCGGGGACCGTGACGCCCATGATTTTACTTGGCGGTCAGAACGGAACCAATATTACCGGGACGACCGTTTCGGTGGTGGTCGGGCAGCAGATTGTCCTCTACGCCTCCTACACCTTGCCTTCCGGAGCAAGCGTCGTCAGCCAGTCGTGGACGGTGCCCGGAACCATTGTCGCCGGCTACAACACGTCCCCCAGCAGCGGCTCACTCAACACGGCGGTGACGCTGAACCAGCAGTCAACGACGTTTTATTGGGTGTACGCCGGAGACTCCCAGAGGGTCACTTTCACGCTCAACTACGGCGACAATCAAACAGCCACCGCAACGGCGACATTCAATGTCACGGGGCCCACGAACGGGACGATGACCAGTACAGCTTACAGCCAGCTCAGTATCGGCGATTGGACCGGCACCAACAACCCCGGCTGTATTTCCCCTGCGGGTCCGTACCTCGTCTACGGGAATCTTGTTTGGTCGAGCACATGTGCGATCCAGGGCACACGCGGAATCTCGTTCTCCGGGTCGATCACTGGCGGCACAGGGGGAACCATTCTACTAGCTCAGCTAATAGACAGTGGGAGTACCTCGGGAGGGCAGAATTGCACGTTTGTGTCCGGACTTGATACTGGCTTTCCTTACCCCTATACCAACGACTCTCCCGCGGCGTTCTTGCAGTCGACTTGGACTACGTTGACCCGCACTGAAAACTTCACGATGTATATGATGTGGCAGTCTAACACCTCGAACTCGATCCCCGTCCCGATTGGCTACCAGCAATGGGCCTTCTCAGGGTCCGCGAACTGTTCCAATTCCTGCGTGCTCCGCGGCCAATTGGACGGCAACAACCCAAAGCGCTGGGCTTACGGGCGGTTTCGTGTCGGCCCAGTCATCCCAGGCAAACTACGGTTACCCGACAT
>Ga0335081_10007586_pt1 | contig 17352 bp, 14 predicted proteins | sample Lox_Sample_35_FD_206713 | JGI IMG/M metagenome (GOLD analysis project Ga0335081, IMG submission 206713) | Soil microbial communities from Loxahatchee National Wildlife Refuge, Florida, United States - Lox_Sample_3.5 | ecosystem: Environmental > Terrestrial > Soil > Wetlands | place: USA... | reverse complement strand
GTTTCTCAGCCAAACGTACATGCTCCTCTGAAATGGAGCTGGCACCCTGGCGTTCAGCGACTTCTCCTGCAACACGCAATAGGTCCAGAGCCCGGCGTGCATCTCCATGTTCCGCAGCGGCCAAAGCGGAGCAAATACTCAATGCGGGTTCAGACAAAACTCCTTCTCTGAACGACAACTTGGAACGTTCTGAGAGAATGTTTCGGAGCTCTGCTGCGTCATACGGCCTGAAAACTAGTTCTTCCTCGCTTAACGAACTAAAAACTCGCGGATCTAAGAATTCTTTTAGGCGAAGATCGTTGGAAATCCCGATTATGGAAACCTTGCTTTGGGTCAGCGTTTCATTTATCCTGGTTAACTCGTACATGAAAGCATCTCCTCGATCTTTTATCAGCGCATCGATTTCGTCGAGCACAATAATGAAAATAATTCGGGAAGAATCAAGGCCAGCTCGGAACCTGTCAAATACTTCTCCAACGGACAATCCTGTAAAAGGGATTGCCATACCGACGCTTTGACTTAAACTGGCGAAAACACGGTATTCGGACCCCGTCATTCGGCAGTTAATGTAACAGAATTTTACTTTGGCGCCGTATTCTTTTGCTTTGAATTCAAGGTGGCTCAAAACATATTTTGCGACCGCTGTTTTGCCAGTTCCTGTTTTGCCATAAATGAAAATGTTTGAGCATCTCGCATCCTTTAGAACCGGAGCGACCGTTTGACCTAGAAGTTTTATTTGTTCTTCTCTGTGGGGTAGCTTGTCTGGAATATAATCGTGCCTAAGTACCTCACGGTCTTTGAAAAGTTTAACACCATTAACGAAGTTTTCAAAAACTTCATCTAACACATTTGAATTCGCCATTCTCCCACGCCCCTTTCTTTAGAGGTTCAACCGATATTTCGAGTGAAACAGATAAAGGATGCAGTACAAAAAAATAATTGTGAAGCACAACAATCCTAAAAATCAATGAATAGTTGTCATGTCAAGTAACCGAATCAACGTGAACACACACCCCAAAGTTTCTACTGGAAAAAAATAGTGCTGTTAAGAAAAACAAATAATTATATTATTTATAATATATACTCTGACTGGTTAGTAGCAAATTACTATAATAAAAATGTTGATTTACATTTTTAGATAAAAAAATCTTGAAAGTTTTTAACAATACTTTTGATATTCTTTTCTGCCTGTAAGCTTCGAGAGGAAACGTAGGGGTGCCTGTGTAAGCCATTTTTCATGGAGAAATCTTACGAAAATTTGAGAAAAATAGTATTTGAGGACGTGTCTTGACGAAATTTCGCTCTGCGTTTCTTTTGAAGAGTCTTCTTCATTTCACAAACCTGTTCACCGTTCACAAAACTGTGAATACATGTGAAATAGCATTGTACTTGTCGCTTAATTGACTCTGTTTTCACCAGAATTACCTTGTTTCTGTCTTTTTACAGTGAATAAGGCACCCCTATGCTTCCGCTGGAGAAGCAGAACCAAGCAATAACAACAAGCTTTCAGTCTTTTCAAATTCGTGTGAAGTTAGTTATGCCGAATAGAATGAAAATGTAGCTCTCTTCCAGAGAAGAAGCTCACAGCTGCCTTTTTCTTTTGACCGATTTCACCATAACAGCTATAAGTTGTGAAGTGTAGAGGTGTGAACCCTTAAGGTGCGTGCTAATGCCCGCTCGGAAAATGCGTGTGGAGCTGTTCGATAACGATGGCAACCGATATACCATCGCTTTTGAGGGTCAAGTTACCCGGGACAAAGCTCTGCGGCTACTAGATTTAGTAGAGTTGCTAGGCGGCGCACCAAGCGAAAACCCAAACTCTAGTCCAAATTCAGCTTTGACAAGCAGTTTAGTTTCTCGTTTTGAGAAAGTCCAAGTCGTCATCCAGAAGAGTTTTCCAATGATTTGGTTCTCCTCGAAGGATATCCAATCCGTATACGAGCAGGATCTCAAGGAGCCGATAGGCCTAAGCACTGTGTCAACTTACCTTTCAAGAATGGCAAGTAAGGGATTGCTCTTGAGAACTGGCGGATCTAACAACCTCAAGTACAGAACCGCTCCTAACATTCCGCAAGCAAGCATAAGACAAATCATAAAGTAAACCGAGGCTTAATCAAACAATTAAGCAGTGGGGGCGTTTTCAGTTTTTTTGAGCAACTTTTCCATTTCTACTTTGATCGTATATTTAAAAGGTATTTTTCCAGCTTCTCTCTCCACGTACCCGCCTTCATAGAGTTTCTTCATAAGTCTCGCCGTGTGCTCTCGGCTTAAGTGCACCTCTTCCTTGATTTCAGGAGCCGTTTTGGGTCCCTCAGAAGACAGCTTTTCAAGCACCACTATCTCCGTTTCTGTTAACGCCGCCATAGCTTTGTCTCGTTTGATTGGCATAACAGGCATGAAAGGTTCAATTTGAATTTCTGGAGCTGCAGTCATCTTTTGGATTTGTTCCTCAAGCCCGCTGAACTTATTTCTTATTGCCTCTTGCGCCGCTTCGATATCTTGGATCTTTGTCTCCAACCCTGTTAAACCCGATAGAATGCTTGTACTGGTTTGTCTGAGCGTTTGTGATACAGCGTTAACTTGACCTTCCATAGGCGAAAACTTCTTTTCTAAAGAATCTGCTTTCTTAACTGCTTCGTCAGCTCTGGCAAAGTTTCCCTCGATCTTGAATCCAACCAGATCCAGTTTTTCAGCTTCTCGCTTAAGCTCTCGATGAAAACTCAGGACAATATCTTCAACGGTGTTCTTTGCTTTCTCATATTCCCTTTGAGCCTTACGCAACTGACTGTAATACTCAGCTGACGTGGCAACTGTAATTGCTGCCAAAACTGCCAGGATTACAAGTGTGAGGTCAATCGTGATTTGCCATCCCCGTGACGCAGGCGTGACTTAGTCAGTTGCATCACACATCACAGTGTTTCATGGACTTTTTAAGGTTTTTGGTGATGTCAAATTGCCCTAAGCATGACGTCACATATCACAATTAATGCTTCATATTATAACCTTTGTTAAAACCATGGTAAAATCTTTATGATTTGGGTTTGTTTTCCTCTTTTAGACTTGTTTATGCCTTATAAATTTGACCTTTTTATCTATGCCCCTTTTTCAAAAATAGCCCTCGTCTAAGTGTGATTTGTGACGTCACACAACATCTGCTGATGGACTAGAAAGCCGTTTTAAGCTCGTTTCTAGCTCTTGGCGTATGATTTCTATGACTTTTAGATGGTCTTTTAGTTCTTCTCCCTTGATAGGCATGTCTTGGTGTGCCTCCATATATTCGTGCAGTTTATTGGCGATTTCGAGGTACGGGTCGAGAGTTGTGCTCTCAAACACTCCTAAATAACCTAAAAGTAGCACCGTGTAGATCGATTTAATTACGTTTTCTTTAGACTGTTTTAATGTCCTGTTAAAGGATCCTCGACTTATTTTTGCCTTAGTTAGCCTCAAGTTGGCTTTTTCATCGTACTTTAGCTGTTTGCCTGATAAATTCTCGGCTAATACGTCTATTAGTAGTGTTTCGAGCTGTGTTTTAGTTAATTGACTGTTTTTGGCAAGGATTTGAACAATAGGGTCGTTTAGAGCTCCGCTTAGCCAGGCTTGGACGCTATCTTTTAGCTTCAAACTTCATGCTCCCTCGTATTTCCCTATGAATACGGTTTTGTATACTGGCTCAAGTTTTTAAGGTTTATTGACGAAAGAACGCCCTACTTGGGGCTCTGAACTCCTCGATTACGGGCAGTAACAATAAAATGAACTATTGCATGGGGTATTTTGTGGATTTGGGACCAAAAACAGAATATTAACTGAAAAACGGCTAAATTATCGTATTCTGGAAAATTCTTTCTATGGAACTTTAAGCTCAAAATTGTATTTTTCGGTTGCGGGTTTTGCATTGTGCACTCATCGGCATGGCCTTTTTGAACGATCAAGTTACCAAAACACACTTTTTTGGTTCCGTTTCACGTAAGTTTTTCCAAAAATAAATAATACTACTGTCGACGTGACGTCAACAATCACGTTGCATCACTGTGATTTCCCTACTAACGGTGTAATATCACGTGATATAATGGACTTGTGATCTGTATGTGATTCTAAAAACTCCATAAACAGCTCTATAGAAGTTCCGCGTATTCTTTTAGCTTGTCGAAAAGTTCAGGTCTTAGGTCCCTTAGAGTCGGAATAAAGGTTTCAGCGGTTCTCAGGTCGCTGAAATCCACTTCGCAAGTTAAGAAGTCCTCTTCGTCATACTTTGCCTTGGCTAAAATGTCACCGTTTGGGCTCACAAGCCTGCTTCCTCCCCAGAATTGCAAGCCATCCTGTACACCTGCAAGGTTCACATAAGCCACATAAGCTGTATTCTCAATTGCTCTGGCGCAGGTTAACGTTTCGAAGTAGCTTCTGCGCACCGCGGGAGAAGCAGAAATACATACAATGAGTTGCGCACCCTTCAAACGGATTAGCCTGAGGACTTCTGGGAAAAAAATGTCATAACAGATGCATAAGCCAACGTTTCCGATCTCGGTTTGGAAGGCTGCCGTTTGGTAACCTGGGCGGAAATATCTTTTTTCTTCAAAGACGCTGTGGGTTGGAAGGTACATCTTGCGGTATTTGCCGATCAGGCCTTGTGGACCCACGAAAACGGCGGTATTGAAAACTGTCGCTCGGGTTTTATCACTTAACTCTGGCATCCCAAAAATGATATGCATCCCTGTCTTCTTCGCCAGCGCTTCCGCATTCTTTACGGTTGGCCCGGGAACAGTTTCTGCCAACTCGTAAAACTGGTCATGAACGACGTAACCTGTCAATGACATTTCTGGGAAAATAACTAAGTCTGCTCCTTGCTCTTTGGCTTTGAGTGTCAGTTTCTCAATTTTCTTGAAGTTGGCTTCTTTGTCCTCTCGTTTGCTGCTTATCTGGGCAAGGGCGATTTTAATTTTGTCTTTCATTTCCTTTTCCCTTTCAGTACGTGTGTCTTGGAAGCCTAAAATCTATTCCTACCGTTCTAAATCCGAGTTTAGGCGCAATAGGCATTCTCCTTTTATGTTCATTACTTAACCATCTGCATTTGACGGTTTCAACAGTTGATTTTTCGATTTTGAGTTGGCTGGCAATCTCTTCTGGGGTCATGAATCTTTCTAAGCCGTAGAGGATAAGATCCAAGGTCTCATATTTGATGCCGAGTTCTGTCTCCGCCATCTGCGCAGGCCAAAGTGCTGGCGTGGACGGTTTTAGAGCAAGCTCTTCTGGGATTCTTAGGTAAAGGGCAAGTTTGCGCACCTGAGTCTTGTATAAATCCAAAATCGGTGTTATGTCGGCGGCGGCGTCTCCCCACTTCGTGGAATAACCCATCATAGTTTCAGATTTATCTGAGCTGCCACAAACGATCTTGTTAAATTTGTTCGCGTAGTAGTATAGATAAATCATTCGGGTTCTTGCCTTGACGTTTCCTTTGCATAACCTGTCTTTGCGGTCGAAAACCGGAATCTGATCATAGAAGCATTCCATGACCTCAGTCATGTCGCAGATGTTGGTCTCCAGTTGAAACAAGTCCGCTACCGTCTTTGCGTCATCAATGTCCTTTTGGCTAAAGTTTTCCACTTCTGGAAGCATGAGGGCTAAGACGTTCTTGCCGCCAATTGCAAGGCTTGAAAGGGCGGCTATGGTGGCGCTATCAATCCCACCTGATAAGCCCAGCACTATTCCTTTGGCTCCTGCGTTTTCAACGTATTCTTTGATGAAACGGCAGATTCTTTGTTGTGTTTCAGAAAAGTCTCCGTCGAAAACAGAGGGCGTCAGTTTCAATTGGCTTCACGCAAACCTATACTCTTGACTTGTAGGCAAGTATTTAAGGACAAGGATAAATATTTACTCACAAATATCGTCACTTTGAAGGCTGTTACAGTTGGGTCGAAGAAGAAAGAAAGTTGTTCATATTCCAAAGAAGCACTTGCCAAAGTTTTTTTCCTGCCCTAGATGCGGGAAGGAAACAGTAAAAGTTGAAATTTCAAGAGAAGACGGAGGACACGCAATAGCACAATGCAGTAGCTGTGGGCTTAAAGAAGAGTTCCCGATTAAACAAGCCCAAGGTGAAGTTGACGTTTACTGCATGCTAACCGACAAAGTCTACGGTTCCGGCAAAAGAGCCCCATTACCAAACTTAAAGAAAGAGTAACTGAAGGATTATTGGCATGCTAGGGCCTATCGAAAAATACTTGCTTGAAAAAATAAAAGCCGAAGGCTCCATCCATCTTGCACTTATCGATCCGGAAAAAGTAACGGCGCAAGATGCTTCACGAATCGCTGAGAACTCCAAGAACAGCGGAACAGCCGCTATCATGATTGGCGGCTCAACCTTTATCTCGCAAGCACATCTCGACGACGTCGTTAAAGCCATCAAGTCCCGTGTGACTCTTCCTACAATACTTTTCCCCAACAACGTAACGGGCATAAGCAGCCATGCAGACGCAATCTGGTTTATGTCGCTTCTAAACTCAGTTGACCCGTACTTTCTCATAGGCGCCCAAATCCTCGGCGCACCTCTTGTCAAAAAATATCATTTGGAACCTTTGTCAATGGGTTACATAATCGTGGGAGACGGTGGAACCGCCGGCATCGTCGGAAAAGCAATTTCCGTGCCCTACAACAAACCCGAACTTGCAGCAGCTCATGCTTTGGCAGGCCAATATCTAGGCATGCGATTCATCTATCTTGAAGGCGGTTCAGGAGCCAAAGATCCCGTACCCTCTGAAATGATTCATGCTGTCAAACACGTTTTGGAAATACCGCTGATAGTTGGCGGTGGAATCAGAACAAAGGAGCAAGCTATAGCAGCTGTCTCAGCAGGAGCTGACATTATAGTCACGGGCAATGTCTGTGAGTCAAGCGATTCCAGGCAGAAGGTTGCTGAAATCATCGCGGCAATCAAAAACATCAAAGCTAAGCGTGCATCTTTTTAGTTTCTGGCTTTTGTGTTTGATTTTTAGAAAGGCAAAATAACCTAACATTCTATATCTTGCCATGGGAAGCTGCGCTTTGATCATCAGCAAAGGCTATCAAAACTACGTTGACACATTGGAAACCGAGTTGAAGCACCTTTATTCCATTAGCGACGGCGCTAGGTCTGCTGGTTTAGACCCAGCTTTGAAAACAGAATGCATTATCGCCAAAGACATCGCTGACTTAGTAGAGGGACTGGTTGGACCAAAGAAAGTGGCGCTAAGCATCAGGGAACTCAGTACAAAGATGCAACGTGAGGAAATTGCCTTCAAGGTCGCAGAAGAAATCGTTTTAGGCAAATTCGGCACAGGCGACCCTGAGAAGATGGCTGAACAAGCCATTAGAACTGCACTTGCAATATTCACCGAAGGCCTAACGGCGGCTCCAATTCAAGGAATCGCCCAAGTCAAAATAAAAACCAATGCCGACAGAACTCGATATTTGGCCATCTACTTCGCGGGCCCTATCAGATCCGCGGGTGGAACTGACCAAGCTTTAACTTTGGTTGTAGGCGACTTCGTGAGGCAGCAACTAGCATTAGACAGGTATAAGCCCACAGAGGAAGAGGTTGCCCGTTTCACGGAAGAGCTAAGGCTCTACGAACGATCCGTCGGCCGATTCCAATACCATATTCCCGATGACGAGCTAAAGAAAGCGCTTAACTTAATTCCAGTCGAATGCACAGGCACAGAATCCGATCCAGTTGAAGTTTCTTCGTACCGGAACCTTCCCCGGGTGGAAACAAACCGTGTAAGGGGTGGGGCTCTCAGGGTTGTCAACGACGGCATTGTAGGGCGTGCACAAAAGGTTTTCGTGATCATCAACAAAATCGGTTTTCAAGGTTGGGATTGGCTCAAAGAGTTCAAGAAAAAATCTGAGAAGAAATCAGGCGGCTTCATGGATGACGTGATAGCAGGGCGGCCCATTTTTGCTTTTCCTTCAAGACGCGGAGGGTTCAGACTCCGATATGGCAGGTCACGGAACACTGGGTTGTCAGCTGTCGGCATTCATCCGGCGACTATGCTCGTTCTTGAAAATTTTCTTGCAGCAGGCACGCAAATGCGTCTAGAGCTCCCTGGGAAAGGCTGCGTTACGCTTCCAGTGGATTCGATTGAACCTCCCGTTGTTCTGCTGAAAGACAACTCGGTTGTCAGGGTCACAATGCAGAATTATCCCGATGTTAAGGGAAAAATCCAGAAAATACTGTTTCTTGGAGACATCCTCATCAGCTTCGGAGACTTTCTTTATTCAAACAAGAGCCTTCCACCTTCGGGATACGTAGAAGAGTGGTGGGTAAAGGATCTTCAAACCCAGGTCAAAAACAAATTCAATTTCGATATCCAGTTAGCAGCTGAAGCCGCTGAAGTTTCCACCGCAAAAATCAAAGGTTTCATTGATGATCCCTTCTTTGACAAGCCCATAGCTAAGGAGGCTATACTTCTAAGTCAGCGCATTGGTGTTCCTTTGCATCCAAGCTTCACATTCTTTTGGTCGAGCTTAACCACGGTTCAAGAGGTTGAACAACTGAGATGCTGGTTAGGATCCTCAGAAGTCACTATGAATGATGGCTTTGCTTGCAAAATCACAGGTGAATGCCAACCTGACGTAGTGGCGATGTTGAGAAAGATTTTTGCTCCACATAGAATAATAAACGGTAAACTCGTTTTGGAGGGGGAAGACGCCACTGCCTTCGCGTTCAATCTCGGTTACGGTTCCACTGGACTGCTTGATGCTGCTCAACCTTTGAGTGTGACGGAAACGCTCAGCAGGGTTTCTGGCGTGCGAATTAAGGATAAGGCTCCAACTTACGTTGGGGGGCGTATGGGTCGACCTGAAAAGGCAAAGCGGCGCGAGATGAAGCCTTTGGTTCATGTTCTTTTCCCCGTGAGCCTGCAGGGCGGCTCGCACAGGGACCTTTTGGAGGCTGCAAAGCAAGGGCACGTTTTTGTTGAAATGGTAAAGCGCAAGTGTCCTAACTGTAAAACTTACACCCGAATGATAAAGTGCCCAAACTGCGGCGACGAAACCGTTGAAGAAAAGAGCTGCCCGCGTTGCGGAAAAACGCTGAAAGACAACGCTTGTCCTACCTGCAAGGCAGACGCTATACTCTATCAACGGCAAGCAATTAACTTCAAAGACCTAGTTGATGACGCTTGCAAATCGCTCGGTTACCCATCGCCGAAACAACTGCGAGGCGTTAAAGGCTTAACAAACTTGAACAAAACTCCTGAAATAGTTGAAAAAGGCATTTTGCGCGCAAAGTATGAGTTGTCGGTTTACAAGGATGGAACAATTCGTTTCGACGGCACAAACGCCCCTTTAACCCATTTTACCCCTGCAGAAGTTGGGGTTCCCATTGAAAAGATAAGGCAGCTTGGATACAACTGCGACACACACGGTGCGCCTTTGACGGACCCCACTCAAGTTTGTGAACTCAAAGTCCAGGACGTAGTAATTCCTTGGAAGGCAGGAGACTACTTCCTTCAAATCGCCGCTTTCATTGATGATTTGCTCATCAGAGTCTACAAGCTTCCCTCCTACTACAACGTTAAGAAGCCTGAAGACCTTGTCGGACACCTTATCTTTGGTTTAGCCCCGCACACCTGCGCTTGCATTCTTGGGCGGGTTGTCGGTTACACGGATCGCAACGTGATATATGCCCATCCAATTTGGCACTCGGCTAAACGCCGCGACTGCGACGGCGACGAAGACGCCATCATGCTCGCACTCGATACCCTTTTGAACTTTTCCCGCGTTTATTTGCCTGCTCAAATAGGCGGAATCATGGATGCCCCAATCCTGCTGATTCCATTCGTTAACACCAAAGAAGTGCAGAGGCAAGCACATGACTTTGACGTGGACCAAACATACCCAGTAGAGTTCTATCTTAAAACCTGGGATAAGGGCGAAGCTGCACCTGTAAGCTCTATTATGGATACTATCAGCCACCGATTGGGTACCGAAGCCCAGTTCGAAGGCTTCCAGTACACAACACCGGTCACCAATATCAACCTAGGCAACGCAAACAGCTCCTACAAAGAGTTCAAATCCATGATTGAAAAACTGGACATGCAACTTGGGCTGGGAGAAAAAATCGATGCAGTAGATGTTAAGCGGGTAGCATTAAAAGTTTTAACCACTCATTTCCTAAGAGACATAGCAGGCAACTTGAGGGCCTTCTCCACACAGGGCTTTAGGTGCAAATCGTGCAACAAAAAGTTTCGCCGGTTACCCCTCAAAGGAAAATGCCCTTTCTGCGGCGGAAAACTCACGCTAACCGTCTACCGAGGTGGCATAGAGAAGTACTTAGAGGCGGCGCAGAAACTCGTCGACACTTACGGTTTGCCTAACTATTACACGCAGCGTCTCGACCTGATAAAAGAAGAGATAACTTCAATGTTCGACAACAAAAAACCGAAACAAGCCAAACTCTTCGATTTCGGTAGCTAAAGCTTTTCAACCAAGAAGACTGAGTATCTTAACGGTGACTTTATGCATCCTAATGCTTACCTCAAAAACGTAAGAAACGTCAAGAACGGTCTAAAGGCAAGAAGCAAAATCTTGGAAACTCTGGAAACTGGGCAATACGATGCCCCCAAGATCGCGAAAACAACGAATCTTTCCTATAATGTTGTAACGCATCATCTTCATCTTCTCAAAAACGAAGGTATTGTCAACCGAAATGGTCGCCGACCCTTCTGTTGGGCAGCTACGGGTTTAGGGCAGAAGCGCCTTCAGAGTTAGAATGGGCATTGGCAGGGCGAATGCTGGCATTTGGGGCATTTGTGATTGTATTTGTTGATAGCCGCCCGCTCAAGGTCGATTCCCATTATATTTGCTAAGGAAGCAAGCCAGGCGATAACGTCCGCGAATTCTTTCTCAGTGCCCTCATTGTCTGTTCCTTTTTTGATTTCTTCCCCTAACTCAGCGACCTCATCAGCGAGCCAGTTGAAAGTTCCGTTTACCCCTCGTTCGGAGTCTCTTTTGAAGTAGAGGTCACGCATCATCTTCTGAAATTCACTTATTTGCGTATGCATCAACAGGTTTTAGTGTCTAAACAAAGTGGACTTTAAACATTTCTAACCTTGTAGAAGGCGAATGTTTCGGATAGCTGGTCTGCACAACATTAATTAATGGTTACGGTTACATGAAAGGCAGGGATATTAGTGAGTAGCAGAAGGAAAAAGAAAGATACCGGTCCAATGCCCGCAGCAAGCGCAGGTTTGCTCAGATTCTTCGAGGAAGAAACTGAAGGAATAAAGATGAGGCCTGAGCTACTTGTGGTTTTCTCGGTTTCACTGATTGTATTATCAGTGATGATAAAAGTGTTCTTCCCTTAGCTATTGCTTTAACGTCTCGGCACTGTAGCGTGTAGAACTTCTATTCTTTGAACAGAGTTAAGATGTAGAAATATCTCGCTTCTTTCTTCCCGACTGGTAATCTGCGGGATCGGCTGAGCAATGGTTGACCTCAAAACGATGGCTTCTGCCTCAGAAAGCCATATTCCTGACGGCTCATGAGTTACCGCGGCTAAGGTTCCCTCGAACCCGTATGCTGGGTCAATTATCACCCTTATTTTCTTGCCCACGTTTCGCTCCAACATGTGAAATATCGAAGGGGGCAAGTCTCGTTCTGACATAGCCATCGCAAACTAACACATAAGTCAAGTTACAGATAAAACAATTACCTCTAAGCGGCACGTTATTTTTTTGGGTCTTGAAACAAAGGTATCTGTTTTTCTCTCTTGGCTTTAACTGCTCTATGCTAAAATTATTGTTGTCTTCTTCATTTATTGCAGAAAAAGTGTAACTAGTGTTAAGCACCGGCGTTTAACTTCGCTAAATTTTAATAAGGCACACTGCTTCCATAAGAGACTCAACCTTGAGCTGAAAACATGGATGATACAACCACGCTTAACCGTTCTATAGACGACGCAAAGAAACATTACACATCCATGTTTACTCTTCCATCGCTCAAAAAAGCACTCGTAGCAGTCGCTGCAGTGTGCTTGGTTATTGGACTGTTATCTTATACAGTTCCATCTCAGGGCTTAATTCGTGCCCTTCTTCTTGCTCTTTCGCTTTTTGTCCTTACGGTTATCGCGGATCTAACGGTCAGTAAACTGGTTCTTAGAAAAGACCCTATTTTTCAGTTACGACGCATTCATGTGCTTTCGTTGTTCAGTCTGGCTTTCTGGATAATCTTCGTAGTAGTTGGTGTCATCTTAGGGTCTGCCTTTGGTTGGCAACTGTTGGAAAAGCTTACCCTGGTAGGTTTCGGCGCAATCGTCACCTTAAGAGTTATAGTGTTTATGGCAACCTCAGAGGCTGATGTGTGGCGTAGAGGATTGTCCGTTTTGCTTCAGCCTACGCTCTGCTTGGTTCCCTTTTTTATTTTTTTGGGTTCAAGCAGCATATCACTTTTACAGGTCCTGCCTTTCCTTATTCTATCTCCCGTAGTTGCTTTGATGACGGCTCTGCTGTTTTTTTACCCGGTTCAACGTTTGGGCAAGGCGTATTCAATTTCTTCGCTTCCTCTCTTCAAAGCTTTCATAGCGAACTGGGTGACAAGCGACAATGCGCCTTTAGAGAAATTCTTTGAAGACATGGGTGAAGACACAGACATTGAAGTCAACATCTTAAAGTTTGAATCATCTAGACCTAAAGCAGCAATGATCGTTCCATTCGTGCATCCTGGTCCATTCAAGAACATAGGCAGCAGCCTCTTGCCTTCGATGATGAAGCATGAATTTCAAAGAGAAATCAACTGCGAGGCCTGCACGCCTCTGGGGATTTTGGGGCATGAGCGCGACTTAGCGTCGCAAAAGCAGAATCGCAAGATCATCACTAAAGTGATATCATCTGCTGGATTTAAGACATCAGGTGATTCGGCGTCACCTTTCATTCGAGTTTCAGATGGGGTTGCCTCGGCTTCATGCCAACTCTTCGGGGACACAGCCTTTCTTAGTTTTACGCTTGCTCCAGAAACAACTGAAGATTTGCCTCAGGAATTAGGACGCATCGTAGTCGAAGAAGCCGCAAAATATGGGTTAAAACACGCAATAGTGGTAAATGCTCATAATAGTATCACAGACATAGTGGACGTTGAAGAGCACTTGGAAGCATTGCAAAGTGTCGCTTCAAGTTGTCTCCAGAAAGCAACTGCACAATCAACGAGCCGCTTCAGGGTCGGCGCCGCAAGCGTTTATCCACCAGAGTTTTCTTTGAAATCAGGAATGGGAAGCGGCGGAATCACTGCGATAGTAGTTGAGGCGCTTGATCAAAAAATTGCCTACGTAGTAATTGACGGCAACAATATTCTTTCTGGTTTGCGAGAGAAGCTTCTAGCCGCTTTGGGTGCAGCAGGTTTCAACGAAAGCGAGGTCTTCACTACGGATACGCATGCTGTGAGCGCAATAGTCACTGGCCGTCGCGGCTATCACCCTGTTGGGGAGGCCATGGATCAGGCGCTGCTAACGCGAATCATTGTTGATGTCGCAAAAAGGGCAGAGGAAAACTTGGAGGCAGCGACGGCTGGTTGTGCGCAGTTGGTTGTTCCGCAGGTCAGAGCCATCGGGGAAGCACGATTGAAGTCAATGACGACACTGGTTGACCGGGCGATTCAAAAGATTAAGCAAACTGTAATTCCCGTTTTTGCGTTAGAAGGCGTAATTCTGCTCTTGATTCTAACGTTTCTTTGAGCCAAACGCCGCTTTTCTAATTGGCTAAAGGTTAATATTGCGTGCCCACTAGTCTTTTTGCTGGAGTTTTCTTCAAATGCTTTATCCAAAAATTGTTGTTTCCCCGCCTGGACCTAAGGCTAGAGAGCTTATTCAGAAAGATGAACAGTTTGTCTCCCCTTCTTATCTGCGATATTACCCGCTTTGCATTGACTCGGCGAACGACTGTATAGTTAAAGATGTTGATGGAAACGAGTATATCGACTTTAACGCGGGCATCGCCTGCATGAACGTAGGTCACAACAACCCGCTTGTGGTAGAGGCGATAAAAGCACAGTGCAGCCGTTTTCTGCATTACTCTAACACAGACTTCTACTACAAAGAAGCCATCAACTTGGCAGAAAAACTGTCAGAAATCACTCCTGGCGAATCTAGGAAAAAAACGTTCTTTGGCAACAGCGGCACCGAAGCCGTTGAAGCCGGGATCAAGCTTGCAAGGTGGCATACTCGGAAACCTTTGTTTATCGGTTTCATCGGTGCTTTTCATGGTCGCACTATGGGTTCGCTGGCTTTCACTTCTAGCAAAGCGGTCCAGAGAAGATCCTTCTCTCCTTTAATGCCTGGCGTCGCGCATGTTCCGTACCCATATTGTTATCGTTGTCCCTTCAAGTTAACGCGTCCAAATTGCAACTTTTGGTGCGCAGACTTTATCGAAGAACAAGTCCTTCACAAGTATATGCCTCCTGAAGATGTGGCTGCGATTCTTTTTGAGCCTATACAAGGCGAAGGCGGCTACGTAGTTCCTCCGCCCGAGTTTTTCCAGAAACTGAAGAAAATTAGCGACGAATACGGGATCCTGCTTGTCGACGATGAGGTGCAGTCGGGCATAGGCAGAACAGGCAAATGGTTTGCTATCGAACACTGGGGCGTAGAACCTGACATAATTTGTTGTGCTAAGGCTTTAGCTTCAGGTTTGCCTATCGGTGCAGCCGTTGCTAAGGCGTCCATTATGGATTGGACGGCGGGTTCACATGCAAGCACTTTTGGCGGAAACCCCGTATCCTGCGCCGCGGCCCTTGCGGTCATAGACTTTATAAAAGAGAAACGTTTGCTGGATAACGCCAACAAGCAGGGGGACTACCTCAAAAAGCGACTAGAGGACTTCGCTGAAACTAACGGCATAGTTGGAGATGTACGTGGCAAAGGTCTGATGATCGGGGTTGAACTTGTTGAGGATAAGGAAACAAGAAAACCTGCCGCTAAGAAGGCGTCTGAAGTAATGCTGCGATCGTGGAAGCGAGGGGTCGCCGTTGTTACCTGCGGAGTTTCAACGCTTAGAATAGTTCCGCCTCTTACCATACAACCTGATCTGCTGGAATCTGCACTAGCAATCATAGAGGATGCGATCACTGAGGTCTCAAAGGAAACCTAAGTCGACTGCTCGCGCACTTTTTTGACTGTTCTGCGTGGCTTTCTTTTTAATTGTGTTCCGCAGACCAAGCATTCTTTGGATGAACAGTTAGCCGGATAATCTTTGTGGCAAGCTGGACAATATCTTATCCACTCTAAGAGGCGTTTGATGCCGAAAGTGGCAAGCGCCAAAAACTCAACCCTCATCTGCGTCGCGACGTTCTGAATCGAATAATCGTCTGTGACGATTTGTGGTACGTAACCTTCTGCTTTCAACTCCAGTGCCAGAGCCAAAAGCTCCATATCCGCCTTGGACAGCAGATACGAGTCACCGAGTTTACTCGCAGAAACCTTCGCGCCGTCAAGGAACTCTTGGCTGGGGACCTTGACTTTTAGTTTGCCGCTTTCGATGGCTGTCCTAAAACGTGTGATTATAATTGAATTTCTTTTTATTTCCTCTTCAACTCTGGGAACAGTTACTTGCTCGACACTTAATGAGAATGGATCATAGCCTGCTAGAAAAGCAGACGTATCTAGAACGATTATCTTTCTGCACGGGCTGCCGTTTTGGGCTTTCATTGTGTTCCCTTGAAAAGAAGCCGGCTTCGCAATCGGTCGTAGAAGTCTTCTTCAAACCTGATAAATGACGTCGTGTTCTTCGACACTGTTACTTTTAGCATCAGCTCCTGGTCACTTACAAGTTTACGGTATTTTCCGTCAATCGAGACAAGTACTTCTTTGGGGCTGGAGATGTTGAAGGTCACGTTTGAGTCTGCGGGTAGGACAAGTGAAGGAAATACAGTTAATGGGCAGATAGACGTGACGACGAAGGCATCTAGTGCGGGATCCAAGACGGGTCCTTCAGCTGAAAGAGAATAACCCGTCGAGCCAGTTGGGGTTGCGACTATTAATCCGTCGGCTTGGCATTTAAGAATGGGTTTTCCATTCTTGCATATCTGCGCTTTAAGGATGGTTGACGGTTCGCCCGCAGAGATGACGACGTCGTTTAAAGCATCTGGAAACGGCTTGCCGCCGGTTGAAACACAGAGCTTGGTGCATTTCTCTACTCTGTAGTTACCCTTCAAGATTTTGTCTGCTGCCTCCAAGGCGTTTTTGGGTTCTACCTCTGTTAAGAATCCTCGTTCACCCATGTTAACGGTTAGAAGAGGCGGTTCGGGTTTTGGCACCGTTATGCAGGTGCGAAGTATTGTTCCATCTCCTCCAATTGTGATTATGAAGTCAGTTTGCATTTTTGCAAGAGAAACCGTCTCGGCCTGGGGCGCACTTATCTTAGCTACCAAGCTATCTTCAAGATAAACCTTCAATCCTTCCTTCGCAAGATGCTCCGCCAACTCCTCAGCAAGTTTCAAAGCTGCTTTCTTATCATAGCGGGCAACCAAACCAACGGTTTTGAACACGAAATCAACAGCTCAGTAAAATACCGTCACCTTAGTCTATATTAACCCTTTCAGTGGAGAAATCTCCCTTTCCGCATTTTCTCTCCTCTTCTTGCTTCAAACGAGTGCGCTAGTGGGTTATCCTATACGGAAGGCTCGCATCGAAACTGAACCATTCTGAAAACCTTCATGAATGAACTCCAACTTCTCCTCCTTCCTTTGCAGCGCAACCGCGTAAATCATCGGCAAATAATGATCGAGAGTTGGAACCGCATAAACCGCTTCTTTTCCAATGCTGCGGTAATTAATAAGCCCATCATGATCGCCTGAAACTAGCAATTGTTTGATTTCTGCGTCAAATCTAACAGCCCACTCGAACGGTCTAGCGTCAACGTCAAAATCGATAAGACCCAAGTTATGGACAATGTTCCCGCTTCCGATTATAAGAACACCTTTCTCTCGTAAAGGAGCAAGCTCTGAACCTACCTTGTAATGAAACTCCAAAGATTTCGGGTTCCAATTGTTGTATGGTGAGTAGTCCAAACTCATTTCAAAAACTGGGACATCAGCCAGGGTGTACATATGCTTTAAGACAGCCCAGGCAGCGTGGTCTAATCCCCAGCTTCCGCATCTTATCTGAGTCGACTTTACGGTTTTGATTGCCATTTCAGCGTCTCCTGGCGAGCCGGGGCTTGGATAGCTTAAGCGGTACAGTTCATCTGGGAAACCATAGAAGTCATAGATGGTCTTAGGATTGCTATCGCATGTCACACAAGTACCATCTGTTAGCCAGTGCGCAGATATCACAAGTATCGCCCGGGGCTTGGGAAGCTCCCTGGCGGCTTTGGCGAGGCTTTTGGTGTAGCTGTT
>Ga0335081_10007584_pt1 | contig 17353 bp, 18 predicted proteins | sample Lox_Sample_35_FD_206713 | JGI IMG/M metagenome (GOLD analysis project Ga0335081, IMG submission 206713) | Soil microbial communities from Loxahatchee National Wildlife Refuge, Florida, United States - Lox_Sample_3.5 | ecosystem: Environmental > Terrestrial > Soil > Wetlands | place: USA... | reverse complement strand
ATCGGAGTTTGATTGACTATGTACGGTCTTAGACCATGGTTTACTTGCAACATGAAGGAAATAGCGATTTCCGAATTTAAAGCCAAGTCCCTCGGTATTCTCGAAGAGGTTCGAAGGACGCGTAAGCCTATCCGCGTAACCCGTTTTGGCGAACCCGTAGCCGAAGTGACACCGCCTACGCCATCAGTACGCCCCCAGAATTGGCTTGGATCCATGGCCGGAACCGCTGAAATTACTGGAGACATCGTTGGTCCGCTCGGCACCGAAGCAGACTGGGAAGCTGGACGCGAATGAAGCTCCTGCTAGACACGCACATTTGGATTTGGAGTATTTTGGAGCCAGATCGGCTGTCCCGCAGAGTAGCTAAGGAGCTTGCTAATCCCGAGAATGAACTTTGGCTTTCTCCTATCAGCATATGGGAACTGGTATTGCTCCATCGAAAGCGAAGGATTAAAGATAGCGGCGGATCTCTCAGCTTGGATTGCGCAGGCAGTAAACGTTGCCCCCGTAAAGGAGGCGCCCGTCACCTCTGACGTAGCATTAGCGATATTGAGAGTAAGACTGCCTCACGACGATCCGGCGGACCAGTTCCTCGTCGCCACCGCAGCGTTCGGGCTTACGCTAGCTACCGCTGACCGCCATCTCGTGAGGGCAGAGGGAATTTCTGTGCTGGCAAATTAGCAGGCAGGGTCGCGCTCATGCAGTTTCGATCGTGACTTTCTTCAGCACGATATCTTTGCTCGGCCGGTCATTGCGCCCGCGCGGGACGCGCGTGATCTTATCTACCACGTCCTGCCCTTCGACGACCTCGCCGAAGATCGTGTGCTTGCCGGTCAGCCATGTGGTCGGGACGACCGTGATGAAAAACTGCGATCCATTCGTGTTCGGACCGGCATTCGCCATCGCAAGCTTTCCCGCCTTGTCGAACTTGTGCGGCGAGCCTTTCGTCTCGTCTTCGAACTGATATCCCGGGCCGCCCATTCCGGTGCCCTGCGGATCTCCACCCTGAACCATGAAATCAGGGATCACGCGATGAAAAATGGTTCCGTCATAAAGCCTGTCTTTGGATTTTTTGTGCGTCGAAGGATGCGTCCATTCGCGCTTGCCTTCCGCCAATTCCACAAAGTTGGCTACCGTTTTCGGTGCGTCCTTGTCGAACAGCTTGCAGACGATCATTCCTTCGGAGGTTTCAAAGGTTGCGTACATTCCAGGTTGGCGTGTCATGAAGTCCTTTCTAGAAATCGGTCGTTAGTCGATGGCCGTTGCTCGTTGGCCTTAAACACCAAGAGTAGAGTGCGAATTATTCTATTGTGCTTCCCGCCTTGTGCGTTGCCGCTGCTGGCTTCTTCGCAGGTGTGGTTGGAGGCTTGGCTCCTGCCTTCAAAATCGTGATGTGAGTAATCTTCACAGGTCGAAAGGGCCGGTCGTTTTGGGGATCAGTGGCCATGCGCGCGATTTGCTTCACTAGCGCTACCGTAGCTTCATCGCATTGGCCAAAGATTGTGTAGCCGCCATTCAGATGCGGCGTTGGCACTTCGGTGATGAAGAATTGCGATCCGTTCGTGTCGGGGCCGGAGTTGGCGTAGGCTAGGCGTCCCGGACGATCAAAGAGCAGATCAGACGAAACCTCGTTCTTGAACTTATATCCGGGATCGCCCGATCCGTTGCCCGCCGGGTCTCCTCCCTGAATCATGAAATCGGGGATGACACGGTGAAAGATCGTGCCGTCGTAGAGCGGAACCCCGTGCTTGGTTGCGCCGCTGACGGGATTCTTCCAATCTCTGGTTCCATTGGCGAGGCCAATAAAATTCGCTACGCCAATCGGAGCCTTGTCTGGAAACAGGGTGCAAGTCATAGTGCCCGCGGTCGTATGAATCACTGCGGTCGGTTCTGCGGGATGCGTCGCCGCGGCAGCTTTCGTCCCCGGCTTGGCCGGTTCGCTCTGGCCAATCATGCCGGTCTGCGCGAACGCCATCCCCGCGCATACCAAGAAGAACAGAATCCCGTGAATAATCTTCTGCATGATTACTCCTTGAAGCAGAATTAATTGTGTGAAGTGCAACGGTATTGTACGACAGAGCTCGATGCGAATTAGAAGCACTCAGCACTCGTTGCCGTTTTCTTGCAAGCCCACCATGCATCCCCATTCCTGCTTCCCCTATGTCCCACGGTGTGGAAGTTGACCTGATGCTGCACGGAGTTGTTGTACAGGCTTCTCCTCACATCATCACGAATCGATATCAAGGACCATGCCTGTTTGGCCGTGTCTCCACACAACAGGACATCATTGGCATAGTTCGGCGTCGGCGGAGTTCGGCTTGCGAGCCAACATTGTTTCACCTTGCCTTCCGGCCACGCGGATGCCTCGAGATTTGGCAGATACATGTCGCCCTAGACGCACACTACTCGCATTATCCCGTTCGTTGGTCGGCGAGCGGGCCAACTGGACAGAAGCAGGAGCAGCAGCGCAATCAACAGAGGTGGCATCCGCAATGAAGCGCGCATGGGTATCGCTATTAATCAATTTGCCGGGGTTGAAGCCTGCATTTCCCGGCTGACCCGCTCGACCTCCAGAAACACCCGCATCAGATTTCCGCCCAGGATTTTATGAATCTGCTCTTCGTTATAGCCGCGGTCGACGAGAGCCTGCGTGATCTTCGGCAGATCGGCGGCAGAGTTGATGCCCTGCGGGGTGGCACCGCTGACACCGTCGAAATCAGAGCCGAGGCCGACATGATCGATGCCGGCAGTCTTCACCACGTGATCGATTTGATCGATCAGCGAGCTTAGCGGTGGCCGCGGAATCTTGGCCATCCACTCGCGCTCAATGCGGTCGATATCCACGTAGTTGACCGGCTTGCCCTCGGCCTTCAACTGATCGGTATATTTCTGGATCGCCGCGGCCTGATCCTTGGCCTGCGCCTCCATCGCCTTGCGGAAGTTCTCGTCGTCAAATCCGCTATAGAAGTTCACCTGCACGACCCCGCCGTTCTTGGCGACCGCCCGCAGCATGTCATCCGTCATGTTTCGCGGAGCGTTCACCAGCGCACGCGCGGATGAGTGCGAAGCGATCACCGGAGCCTTCGTCACGGCGATCGTGTCCCAGAACGTCTTGTCGGCGACGTGCGAAATGTCGACCATCATTCCCAGCCGATTCATCTCGAGCACAACCTGCTTGCCGAAATTGGTCAGCCCGTTGTGATGCTGTACCTTCGGATCGTCGATATCCCCGGAAGAGTCGGCCCATTCGTTCGTGTTCGACCAGCTCAGCGTCATGTAGCGAACGCCGAGGCGATAATAATCGCGCAGCAGATGCATGTCGTTCTCGATCGAGTGGCCGCCCTCGATGCCCATTAGAGCTGCCAGTTTGTGCTCGCGGTGCGCGCGCTCGATATCGGCGGGAGAAAACGCCATCATCATTCGGTCAGGATGATGCGCTGCCTGTTCGTACACTGAGTCGATCAGATCGAATGTGTGCTTCGCGAAGTGGCCTTGATTCGTCTCAGGATCGACCCAGATGGAAAAAAATTCTGCACCGAGATTCCCGCGCTTCGCCTTATCGAGGCTGATGTGTCCGGTATCGTTGGGATCGGTCGAGCCGATATCGAATCCTTCATCGAGAAAACGCTGCGGCGTGTCCGCATGGGTGTCGATGATCAACGCCGAGTCGTGAATCTTGCGCGCCTTGGCGCTGATTTGCATGTCGGAATCGCTGGATATTTTGGAGGTCTGTGCGGCGACAAAGGAACAGAGAAGAACAGAAACAAGAAAGAGCCTGATTGTCATAGTAGGTCCCAGGGGAAGATCGCTGGCAAGCTGTCGATTGTATAGGCAACCGCCGTGGCGGACAAAATTTGTACGGAGGGTTTGTTATGTCTAGGATCAGCTCGCGAGAGCGTCGAGACCTTTCGCGATGCAGGTCTCGAGCGGTTGCTCGGTATCGATCACACGTTTCGGAAGCGTAATTGTCTCGAAGCGCGCTTTGACAGCGAGATAGAGTTGGAAATCCCGGTTACCGGCAGGATGATCTCCGCCATTGGAGTCGGCTTCAAGTCGTCGGCGTGCAGTCTCATCCGAACATACGCATTCGATGATCTTCCACGGCTGGTGTAGGGAAGCGGCCGCCGTCAGGACATTCTCGGCCTGATATCGGCGGGAAAACGGACGCCCGTCAAGGAAGATCTTTCTTGCCGGATCGCTCGACAGCAGATACCCCGCCGTCTCAAGTATCAGTTGCAGGACGAAATCATCCTGTCGCGAGGAGTAATCGATCTCTTCCGGCCCGAAAATCGTGTGGCGGAACTCGTCTTTGCCGAGCATGCGTCCGCCGGTCCGACGAGCCAATTCGCGCGCAAGCGTGGTTTTGCCCGTTCCGGGCAGTCCCGCCATGAGAACGATCATAAGAGGACAATTCTAAAAGGTTGGATCGTAGGGAAAGAGGGAGAAGTGACTTTGAAACCCTAAAACGTTGAAACTGTGCAAAGTTCTACTTCCCTCCGCTGCCCACCGCAACTTCCGTGGAGGGAAGTTCAGGCTTTTCCTGATCAGGATGTTCTACCGGGAAGATGGTCTGGGTTTCACGCCAATCCGCATAATGTCCGCTGACCATGATGTGGAACACCCACTGGCGGCGTTCTTCTTCCGGTTCTACCAGGCCGAGCGCCTTCATGTAGAAGAGATAGTGCTCCATCCAGCGAATCTCCGGCTTGCTCATGCCTCGGCGTTGCAGATCGACGGTGACGCCGGCGAGATGCGACGAAGCAGTGTCGCCTTCCCACGGCGCAGCATTCCGATTATGGCGGATAAGTTTTTTCTGCACCTTGACGGTCCGCACGGCCGAGTTCACCTGAATCTGCTGATGAAAGCGGTTATAAAAAGCTTCGCTGAGATCGTCGACAAAGCTTAACGTCCACGGACGGCAATAACGCCGTGAGGGATCGAGCCGCGGATCGATTCGCAGGGTGTCCCCGGGAAGGATCTCGAGCAGCGATCCATCAGCCTTCAAGGCTTCCAGTTCGGTCTCGTCCTGAATGCGGGGCAAATCAAGCCGATCGATTTCGGCATTCTGAATCAGCAGCGATTCATGCGATGGCCGGAACATCGGATTCCAATGCATCCAGCGCAGGTGGCGCCGGCTGGTACGGTGCAGTACGGCGTGGTGCACGGCGAATGCATTTGGCGAGGTCGCGAGGGAAATCAGGGCCGCGAGGAAAATCGAAGCGAGTTTGAGGCCAGAGATTCTTCTCACGTTATTTTCTCGGGTTCGAGAACTGTGCTCCCGCCCGCCTGCTCTATCCTGCGCGAGTGCCGCTATTCTAAGCCATCGTGTCAAGCGTACCAATGAGATATCGGTACAGTCGTGTTACTTGCGTGCCATTGTCCGGTCTCGCGTTCGCGGTGGTTACTGCTGGTTACGCAAGCCGGCGGCATCACCGACACACGAAATACGCCCGCATTTCGCATACCGCGAATCAACATTGCCTTAGCAACGACTTATGTGAAGTGCAGACTACGGGTTAGCCGGACGTAGAATGTGCGACGAATCCGGCGGGGTTGCAACATTGACAAAAATCAGCGCCGGAAAAGGTCACCAAATGCCTGTTTCATCACCTGCCCGCCGACCTCGGAAATCGACTTGGTCAGCGGGATGTCCTTGGGACAGACCTCTACGCAATTCTGGGCGTAACCGCATTCCTGGATCCCGCCGTCGCCCATGAGCGCGTCGAGCCGCTCGTGCTTGAGGGCCTTGCCCGTTGGATGCGTATTGAACAGCCGCACCTGCGAGATGGTGGCGGCTCCTACGAAGCCCGTGCTCTCGTTAAATTGCGGGCAGGCTTCCATGCAACAGCAACAAGAAATGCACCGAGACAACGGATAGGCCGCTTCCTGATCTTCCGCCGTCATGCGCGGGCCAGGACCGAGATCGTATGTGCCGTCGATCGGAACCCACGCCTTCACGACTTTGAGATTTTCAAAGATGACGCTGCGGTCAACGGCGAGGTCGCGGACGATGGGGAACTTCGAGAACGGCTCAAGCTTGATTGGCTGTTCGAGTTGATCAATCAGCGCCGAGCAGGCCATTCGGGCTTTGCCGTTGATCAGCATGGCACAAGATCCGCAAACCTCTTCGAGGCAGTTCGAGTCGTACGTGATCGGCGTGGTCGCCTTGCCGTCGCGCGTGACCGGATCTGCCGCAATGTCCATGAGCGCCGAAATTACGTTCATGTTCGGCCGGTAGGGGACGGAGAATTCTTCCCAATAGGACTTGCCGTTGGGAGTGAGTTGACGCTTGATCTTTATGATGACGGTTTTATCAGCCATTAGCTATTAGCCTTTAGCACTTAGCCGAGTTGGATCTTTCGCTAACGATCGCCGATGATCCATTTCTTCGGAGAAGTAATCGCGCCGTTCTTGATAGTAGAAAATTCGAAAAAGTCCCGAGAGTATCGAAACACCGGCAAGCGCAAACCAGACTTTGCCCCAGAACAGACCGTCCGGACGCGAACCATGCATATAGCGGGTAGCCAGCCATACCGCACAAGCAGCGGCGATTGCGTTACCAGTCAGAAACCGTAGCGTGGCTCGGCGCGTGCTCGCGTTCACGTTTAGTACTTCCTCGCTCGTGGCGGAATCAACGATATATCCACCGGCTCAAACTCGAACTTCGGCTCGTCCGCGTCCGGAGCGAAATACGCTTTCGTCGTCTTCAGCCAGTTCTTGTCATCGCGGTCCGGGAAATCCGGCTTGTAATGCGCACCGCGGGATTCGTCGCGCATCCTCGCACCCTGCGCGATCACTCGCGCCAGCTGCAGCATGTTATAAAGCTGCCTCGCGAAGACGACCGTCGTATTCGCCCAGGCTGTGCGGTCGCTTAAATTGATCTTGCGGTAGCGCTCGAGAAATTCCACCAGCTTCGCATCGGTTTGCTGCAGGTTCTTGTTGTAGCGGATGACCGTGCAATCCTTCGTCATCAACTCGCCCAACTCGCGCCACAACTTCACCGGATTCTCGTCGCCTTGATTCTTCATCAGCAGGAGATTGTTTTCTTCCTGCTTCTTCTGCTCGGCGGCGAAGTGCCCATTCCCGTCGGTTACGGCCTGCAACCCGCGCGCATAATTCACTGCGTTCGGCCCGGCAACGCCTCCACCGAAGATGCAGGAGACGAGCGAATTTGCCCCCAACCGATTCGCTCCGTGATACTGGTACTCGCACTCACCGGCGGCGAAAATCCCCGGGATGTTAGTGGCCTGTTTGTAGTCAATCCAAAGGCCGCCCATGGTGTAATGAATGCCGGGAAAAATCTTCATCGGCGTATCGCGCGGATCGTCGCCAACGAACTTCTCGTAGATTTCGAGAATCCCCTCGAGTTTCTTGTCGAGAATCTTGCGGTCGATGTGCGTCAGGTCGAGATAGACCATCGGCTTGCCATCGATGCCGAGGTTGTACTCGTAGACGACCTTGAAAATGGCCCGCGTTGCCACATCGCGCGGCACGAGATTGCCGTACTTCGGATACCACTCCTCGAGGAAGTACCAGCGCTCGCTCTGCGGAATCGATTTCGGATCCCGATTGTCGCCGGCTTTCTTCGGCACCCAGACGCGGCCGCCCTCGCCACGAGCGGATTCCGACATCAGCCGCAGCTTGTCTTCGCCCGGAATCGACGTGGGGTGTACTTGAATGAATTCCCCGTTCGCGTAAAAGCAGCCTTGTTGATAAAGCGCCGATTGCGCCGATCCGGTGCAGACGACAGAGTTGGTCGACTTTCCGAAGATCGCGCCGATGCCGCCGGTCGCAATAATCAGCGCGTCGGCCGGGAACGTGCGTACTTCCATGCTGCGCAGGTCCATCGCGCAAATGCCGCGGCAAACTTTGTTACCGTCGAGCACCGCGGACAGGAATTCCCAATGCTCGAACTTCTTTACTTTTCCTTCGGACTCATACCGCCGCACTTGCTCGTCGAGAGCGTAGAGAAGTTGCTGGCCGGTGGTCGCTCCGGCAAAAGCGGTGCGGTTGTATAAAGTGCCGCCGAATCGGCGGAAGTCAAGCAAACCCTCCGGCGTGCGGTTAAACGGAACGCCCATGCGGTCGAGCAGGTCGATGATTCCGGGCGCGGCCTCGCACATATCCTTGATCGGAGGCTGGTTTCCGAGGAAGTCTCCGCCATAGACAGTGTCGTCAAAATGTTTCCAGGTTGAGTCGCCCTCGCCCTTCAGGTTTTTCGCCGCGTTGATGCCGCCCTGGGCGCATACCGAGTGCGACCGCTTCACAGGGACGATCGAAAACAGATCGACCTGCCCGCCCATTTCCGCGATTTTGATAACTGCGGCGAGCCCGGCGAGTCCGCCGCCAACTACGATGATTTTTGGAGCTGCTGCCATAATTTTCGTCTACCGGACTTGCGTCATTTGCTGATCTTTAGAGGTGCCGAAATCAGTCGGCTGCTGCGGACGCGAGCGGAAAGAAGCCAGGCTCGCCAGTCCCACACCCGATAACAGGAAGAAGAAGGCGATGCACGCCGTCAGGAAGCGCTTGCGCGCCACCTCGCCGGAAACAATTCCCCACTTCGCACAAAATAGCCAGATTCCGTAGGCAAAATGCCACGAAGCAGCGATCAGACCGACGACGTAGAACACGAACAGAGGCGCATGGAAGAGTTCGCCCTGCACTTTGCCGAATGATGCCATGGGAACGTCGTGCAGATCGACGCCGGTGAACCGCATCGTCCACGTATGCCAAATGATGTATGCAAACGCGATGATCCCGGTCCAGCGCTGCATCGTGTACATCCAGTTGCCGGTCCAGGGATAGGAGATGGTGTTTGCTTCTCCGCGATACCAGATGTAGAGGCCGTAAATTCCATGGAAGGCGATCGGTAGCCATATCCCGAACAGCTCAAGGAAGAAGACCAGCGGAAGATTCGCCAGAAAACTCACCTGGCGGGCATAAGCCGAGGGGCCGCTGATCGCCGTCGCGTTCGAAACCAGGATGTGTTCAAAGAGAAATGCCCCAACCGGGATGATTCCAGTCAAGGAATGCAGGCGGCGCAGAAAGAACGACCATCCTTCGCCTGCGCGCAATGGTGCTACGCCATGCCCGACATAAGTCGTTGCCCCGGGAGCAGAAGTACTGGCTGAAGCCACGAAACGCTCCTTATGAGTTCAGCAATGAGAAAAGAACTTTTCATTATCTTGTGTCGGAAGAAGTTAAGTCAAGAAACGGAGAGTGGTGGCTAGTGGCTAAATTGAAGTTTCAGGCGACGCCGTCATCCCGAACCTGCCGCGCGTTCTCCAGCGGGTCGACGGATGTCGCGCGCACCGGATCCGCATCTTTAGTCCGCGAGATCCTTCGCTTCGCCTGAAGAACGGCTCCGCTCACGTTGAATGTGTAGCGCTGTCATCCTGCTTTCAAGTTAAGGACCCTGCGAACGTAGATTCCAGCACCGTCTTTAACTCCGCAAATGATTCGACAATCAAATCTGCGCCTGCATCCGCCAGAGTTCTTCGGTCGAACGTCGTTGTAATTGCGACTGTGAAACCTCCCGCGGCCTTTCCTGCTCCGACTCCCGCGAGCGAGTCTTCAATGACCCAGCACTTTTCTGGAGGGAGTTTCAAATCACGCATAGCAACTTGAAAAATCTCCGGATCGGGCTTGGACCGGTGAAATCGGTCTGTATCGACGATTGATTCGAAGAAATTTTCGATTCCAAGCACTGTTAAGGCGGCGCCCCGGTTGCGCGGCGTGGCCGAGGTCGCAAGCGCCAACCGATACCGGCCAGATGCCCACCGGATAAATTCTGCCGCCCCATCAACTGGCTGCAACTGATGTTCAATCTGTTCGTAAAACTCCTTCTTCCTCTGCATCACGCGTTCGGCATCAGCATCGGGGCGGTGGATGGCCAGTACCTCCGGCATCATCGTGCGATCGGGACGTCCCTTGTAGCCGTCATAAACCGACTCCGGGAGCACTAGCCCCAGTTCTCCGAACGCGAGTTCTTTAGCGCGTTTGTGCAGAGGCTCGGAGTCGACGAGCACTCCGTCCATATCGAAGATCAACGCAGCGGGCTGAGATATTTTGCTTGGAGGCACAGTGGCAGATTAGATGTCGGATGCCGGAAATTGCTCCGGATACCAGCTCAAGAATTGGCGGAAAGCCGCGCCGCGGTGGCTGTACTTCGCTTTCTCTTCGGCGCTGAGTTCAGCAAAAGTCTTCTCGACCTGAGGGAAATAGAAAAGTGGATCGTATCCGAAGCCTTTCGATCCGCGCGGATGGTCAAGGATTATGCCCTCGGCAACACCTCGGAATTCGCCCAGCATCTTTCCGTCGCGCGCGGCAACCAGCACACAAACAAAACGTCCGGTGCGCTTCTCGGCGGGAACCTTTCTTAATTCCCTCAGCACCCGGGCATTGTTCGCCTCGTCATCCGTATTTTCGTCTGCGAGATGAGGCTGGTTCGCCGCATATCTTGCCGAATGGACTCCCGGCGCTCCGTTCAAGGCGTCGATCTCGATTCCGGAGTCGTCCGCGAGAACGATTTCTCCCGGCACCGCAAGGCTGTATTCTTCCGCTTTCTTGCGGGCGTTTTCTTCGAAGGTGTGTCCGTCTTCGACAACGGTCGGCAGCGAAGAAAAGTTTGGAATACCGGTGATCTCGATTCCGAGTGATCGTGCCGCGCCCGCGAAATCTCGCAGCTTACCGGGGTTTGAGGTTGCGATCAGGACTCGCTTCATCTCTTTGAAAAATGCATCATGCACATTCCCAATTTCAAGCTGCTGCCGGGCGCGTGCGTCTTCGAGTGATCCAGCCGATCAGGCCCAAAACACTGATTACAGAAATCCATCCGCCGGCGCGGCGATCCGATGTTCGAACAAACGTGATCTGTACCCGATTCAGGCCCTGTTCGACCGGAACGAGCATCTGCCCCGTGCCCGCACAAACGCCGGTTCGAACCACATGACCGTTCACCTCTACCTTCCACGCCGGATAAGGGAACAATCGCAACGCGAGTTGGTCCGGTGCAGACATCTCGGCGGTGAAGCTCTTCGACTCGGCATTCCAATTCAGAACATGAAACGCGGCGCGGGCCGGGCCATCCACTGTCACATTACGCGCATCTTTGTTTATCGCCGAAGGTTCAGCGCCGAGCGGCGTATATTCGTCGGTGCCTTCGTACCCAATATGGTCGGTCATGTTGTCTTGCATCTCTCGAAGATCCGCAGCATTGTCCCACCACGGCGCCTGGATCTTGCTCCATGCTCCGACCACGACCGCGAGCGATAGCAAACAAGCGGCCCCACGCCACGACCAGCGCCGGAGTCCTATCGTAGGAAGAATCGCAAAGATCATGCTGAGGCACAAAAGCCATCGCCACGGAAATTGCATGAAGCGCATCTTAGGAAGGATCTCCCAGAGGAAAAGGCTCACCGGGAACATCAGAATGCTGCACGCGGCCGCCCATACCAGCGCAGCATCCGCGAATTCATCTTTCCTCCGCCACAACTTGCCGGCAATGGAAGAGAGGGCAATCAGTGCCATTTCCAGAACGGCTACCCAGGAGATGACCCGGTTGAACGCGTCATGATCGGCATCGGTCGTGTGGATAAAAAGAAAATTATCCCGCGGTCGCGATCCTTGAGAGACCGCCTGCGAGATTGTCACCCACTTCTGCTCATAAATCGCGGGTAGCAGGTAAAAGGCCGCGAGACATGCCCCTAAAGCAACCGCCGCCGCCCCAATGAGGAGAAGTCGCGGGGAACGCTTCCTCCACGCAAAAAACACAATCAGAAGCGCCAGAGAGTAGTGAATCATGACCGCCGCTGGAGCATTCGTCAGCCATGCGGCTGCAAGCACCAACCCCAGGGCCATCACTCGGCGGCGTCCCTCAGCCGCTTCAAAAACAAGCAGCAGCAGCAACGGAACGAGGCAGGCGGCCAGCAATTCAGCGAACGCACTGCGCCAATACACGATCACAAGATGATACGGATTTACCGCATATAGCACGGCTGCGAACGTGGCGCTGCGCCGATCCAACCAGCGGCGAGCCAGGACGAACATCGATATGCCCGCTGCTACCAACGCAATCCAGATATAAACGCTCGTTGCCAATCCCCACGGAAAGATGAGACTGACCAGCGCACCCAACATCCACGACGCAGGAGGATAGAAGATGAACCTCGGTTCGCCATATCCAAAATGCGCCCATGCTGCCCATCGCGGGTAAAAAATCCCATGTTCCCATTGCGCCAGAACTTCCAGCCACGAATACGTGTGAAACTCGACGTCGTGCCCCGAAGGCGTTCCGAAAAAAAAGAAAGGCACCTCGACAAGGAAGGCCGCCAGCCCAATCGCCAGCAATGGTCCCCAGAGCAATGAATTCTGTCCCAAGGTACGCGACGCCTCGGACGAATCGACAACGTCGGACGCCTTGTCCAGAAGCGGCTTCCCGGGCGCTTGATTGAGTTCTGCAGTCAATTGATAGTCAACAGTCTACATTTAACCGTGGAACGGATTTCATTCACTTTTAACACTCCTGAAACATCCGGGTAACTGAGGTCGAATAACCTGCTGGCATTGGGGTGGAACAGACCACAAGAGTCGGGGAGCTCGCACCAGAGACGGGGTTCGAGCTCTTCGATTCCTGGACATCCCGAAAGCCTCTCGGCCTCTGCAATTGCCCAGCTACTGAAATCCTCTCGAAAACCTGCGCACGTTCTTCGATAAACCTGCCATGGGAGGCTTTTTGCAGGAAAGCGATTGTGGCCGGAATGGTTTTGAGGATGGGAGATGCGCAGGAGTTGGGCGACTCCGCGCCTCACGGGGTTTGTTTTCGAGGTGAGAGTTTTAGCCGTTGCGCTGCTGTTGCAGCTCGCCGAGAAAGTCTTCCTGCTGCAGCGTGTCGCCGCGACGCAAGAGCTCGAGTAGCGGATCTTCGAGATCCTCGGATGACTCTTTCCTGTCCGCCGGCTCGAATTGGGTGAGATCGGCGACCAAAGACTTCGGAGAAATGCTCAATTCGGGAGATGTCTCCCGATTGCTTTGCAGGAATGTGATGAGATTTCCTACCTGCGCTCTCTGCTCCTGAGTGCGCGAAGGGAACTCCACGCCCATGCCGTGGCCGGGATGCGTCACCCGCACCATGCCTTCGGTGTGAACTTCCATTTCGTTGGTCTTCAGGCAGAGATCGATCAGGGCACGCTCTGGGAACGGAGCTTCGGTCTGCACATAGCAGCCGCCCAGGCTCAAATCAGTGAGCTTGCAATGAGGAACCGATTCGTCCGGATCCACGCCAGCTCCGTTGGCGGCAGCCTTGAGCCACGCCTTGAGGTTCGTCGCGACGTTTTCCGCCAAGTCAATGAAGTGCACGCCCGTCTGACCGTTTGGATTTGCCCACGCCACCTCCCCGTGAGCCTCGACTTCCAGAGCCCCATCGGGCAATTGAAAGTGGCAGGCCATCACCGCGCCGGCAACTTGGGGCTCGGCTGTGAGCACGTCCATGCCAGTTTCGGAAAGGTCGAGCAGGATTCCGTCGAGCTTCCGTTGATCCGGAAGCGTAATCTCAACCGGAGCCTGCACCGGAACGCGGAACGCCCTACGCCGCTCCCGACTCAGCAATGCCGCGGCAGCCCGCAATCCAGCTTTGGCAGCCTCTTCCGTGACCGGCTTATAAAGAACGAAATGCGCGCCGCTGCTCAGGATCTGGCGAACTTTGCCCGAATCCGTAACCAACGCGACGCTAAGCGGGGCAGAACCAAGCTTCTGCGCCTGCTGCAGGACGTTCTCTGCCGCGGCTGGATCGTCAAAGTCCACAATCAGCGCATCGAATTTCTGATGCTGAATGCGCGAGAGTGTGGTCTCAAGATCGCTTGAACGGTCGAGCGCGACGCCAAGGCCGGGCAGTACTTTACCCAACACTTCCGCCGCGGAGTCATCGCTCGAAACCAGCAGTGCCTGAACGTTCATAGATCGAATGAAATGCCGCTTACCGGCAATGGTTGTTTACGGCCAGCGAGGAGCCGCCGGACGGGATGACTTCGATGACGAGTTGCTACCGGACCCAGCACCGGCCTTCGCGGCCATCGCATCCGCCTGCGCAGTGGCTTCGTCCACATCTGCCAGAACGACGTTGTCTTCTTCGTCGCTTTCCGCCAGCAATGGAGCTACCTCGCGCAGCTTTTCCGCAGCCTGCTGGAGCATCTCAATCTGCTTGCCAAGTTGGGCGTATTTCGCCTGCTTCTGCCGCAGGACTTCATGGATATCTTTCATACAACCCCCTGCTGGCAATTTAAGGAGCGGGCGCTGGATGGGTCAACGGTAATCCCGGCAGAGAGATTACTGCAGTAATGGAAAACGGAAGTAGATGTACCTGCGGAAAGGCAAGATTGACCGCGAAGGACACGAAGTCTCGCGAAGGCGAAAGCCTTAGACAAAAAGTTTCCCTTCGTGATACTTCGTGACCTTTAGGGTCGATTTTGAAGTTAACCGGTCAGCGACGGCAGACGGCCTGCCGATCCCAGCAAGAAAATCATCCCGACAATGATGCTGTAAGCCGACGTCATCAGCGTGACGGCGCGCAAGGCATTGGGACGCGCCAGCGCCGCCGAGAAAATGCCAGCTGCCGACGCACATATCAGGGTATTCATGATGATCAGCCCAATGATGAACATCAGCAGTCCCAGCAGCCCTGCGCCAGTTCCACCCAGGTTCGCGGCCATCAGGAAGAGCAGAATCTGCGTCGGAGTCTCGGCTCCCAGCCCGTGGATCACGCCCACGAGAAAAGTGGAACTCGTACCGTAGCCATGCTTGAAAACCTGCGGCGCTTCGACGCGTGTGCCGCCGAAGATCAGGCTCAATCGCCAATAGACCCACAGTGCCCCGTTGATGACCAAGGTGATGCGAGTCTTCGGAGCGTGGCTGTGCTTGCCCGGCCGAAAGAATGTGCCCAGAACGTAGAGGCCGAGCACAAGCAGTGTGAAGCCGACCAACCGCTCCGCCCAGCGATCGCTCGCCGGAGGCAGGGCCAACCGGAACACCACCGCCAAAGCCCCGAGAACAAACACCGTGGTTGCATGTCCCATGACATAGAGCAGTCCATAGCGCATGGCGTCCCGCGCCTTCGATTGCACGCTGCTGATGTCGGTGATCGCCGCGATGTGGTCGTAATCGAGACCGTGCCGAAATCCAAGGATCGCCGCCGAGAGCAGAGCAAGGCGCAAATTGGCAGGATCCATCATGCAAGTAGCTTCTGCGCGCAGCCGCGGATCAAAGCCGCTTGGCACGCTGGCATTTTAGGCTAGCACACTCCCAGCTTCAGAATAGGGCGCAATCTGAAAGTGAGGTTTTAGCGTGCCTTGAAAAGGAGAGGCACCCGACGCGGTAGGAATTGACATTAGTCCCGGCGCATTTTTCACATCAACCCCGCCCCTTCAAACTGCATCGAAAGCAGGCTGAGTTCTGCTGCCTTGTCCTACGAAGAGACCACTGACCGGTCCGCAATCTCGGGTCTGCTGACCTTGGCCCTCTCCGTATGCCTCGGGATGTTCGCCTCGGAGCGCCTTCCCAGCATCGCAGCCCTGATCCAACAGCTGACCCAGCGCTACCGGGACGGAGTGCTGGCCTCGCTCGGACTCTACAATCTCGACCTGTCTGCCATAACCTGGGATGTCGTCATAGCGGTAGCCGGAATCTTCTGGCTGACCAAGCTCAGCAAATCACCGGTAAGCCAAATCTTCATTGCCGTTGTCGGAGCCTCAATCGGTGGCTGGATCGGCCTGCACGGGTAGGTGGGCTCAACCGAGATTTGAAGAGGGGAAATGGCGCGCCCTGAGAGATTCGAACTCCCGACCTTCTGGTTCGTAGCCAGACGCTCTATCCAGCTGAGCTAAGGGCGCGGATCTGCTTGGCAGGAAAAATCTGAAAATCGATTATAGCGAAGAAATCGTTTCGCGGAAAAGCGATTCGGGTCGGAGTCCCTTGCGCCGTTTCAGCTTCCGCCCCCGGCAGTCTCTGTTCTCAACGGCAGGCGTGGTTCAAGTGCGGTTGGGCTTCGCCTTCAACGAAGCTCAATCCTTACTCTCCATAACAACGTGCCTTAGACAGATCACAAAGCCTTGAGACACACAAGACCTTGCGCCCCGCCGCACGTTGTCACTACACGGGCCTGGCATCCGACCCGGACAACTTAACGAAATCGACCAACCATCAAAAATACCGTAGATGAACTGATTTGATCCCCCAATTCGCTTTTCAACAAGGCTCCGTGGCCCTTTCGTTGCGTTGGGCCGTCGAAGTAATTCTTTCCTCGTCGAAGGCAAATCCTACAAAGACGGTGCATCGCCTCAGACGTGTTTTCAACGACTTGCACTACGGCATGCGACTTGCTTTTAGAAAGAACAGACGAAGTGGCGCGCAACGGGGTGCTTCGGAGAATAACTTCGGCCAGAGGTTTTCTGTGAGCACCCCTTGCTTTATCCCCCAAACGTCACAACGCCTGCCCTCCCCAATATCCCATTTCCAACCCCGGCTCCCAGGTTCTCGGTAGAGAGCCCCGCCCGCTCAAACTGCTTGCGGATCCCCAAGCTAAGCCAGCGCCATCGGTTCCCGCACATGGACTCCCGCTTGTCTTAGCAATTTGGCGACGGCGTCCTGCTTCATCCGCGAGGCGTCGAATAGCACCCGCACCGTGCGCTCTTTCTCGTTGAAGCGGACGCGTTGAATCCCGTAGACCTCGCGCATGCTGTCAATCGCCCGCAACTCGTTCTCTCCGGGCAAGGAGCCGTAGCTGAAAACTATCTCCAGGTAGGTCATTCGCTCAAACCCTTCTGTATGATGAATTTGAAGTGCCCGGGCCGTTTCGCCGGGTGAATCCAATATAGAGCATTCCCTATCCAACAGGACAGTATCGTTATCGAAAGACGAAGAGAGAGATGACACCTCCGGATGCGGTTTCGGCGCTCGAGCGCGATCCGGTCTGCGGGATGAACGTGAATCCCGCAACCGCAAGGTATATCCACGAACACGAAGGCAAAAAGTACTACTTCTGCTGCGCTGGCTGCGGAGAAAAATTCACGGCCAGCCCCGGGACATATCTAAAGAAATCGGCCGCGCCGGGACTGGTTATGCTTGGGATGCCGGCAAAGGCGCCAGCCGCGGCTGCGGCTGGGATCGTAGAGCGCGATCCAGTCTGCGGGATGAACGTAAATCCGGCGACCGCCAAGCATGTCCATGAGCATGCAGGGAAGAACTACTACTTCTGCTGCGGAGGATGCGCGGAGAAGTTCAAGGCTCATCCAGAATCATATTTGTCGAAGGCGGCGGAGGCTGCGAAGCCGAAACTGGAAACGAAAGCCCAGACTGAAAT
>Ga0335081_10007583_pt1 | contig 17353 bp, 10 predicted proteins | sample Lox_Sample_35_FD_206713 | JGI IMG/M metagenome (GOLD analysis project Ga0335081, IMG submission 206713) | Soil microbial communities from Loxahatchee National Wildlife Refuge, Florida, United States - Lox_Sample_3.5 | ecosystem: Environmental > Terrestrial > Soil > Wetlands | place: USA... | reverse complement strand
TCAACCTTGCGGTCAAGATGGTGACTTCGCTCGAGCCCCGGACGCCGCACCAACCGGAAAAACTTAAGAAGTTGTCAAAGAACGAGTATGTTTTTACTCCTTCTATTTTCTACGTCAACGGAAAATATGCGTTTGTAAGTACGTGAATTTTCAATCGAGTGCACGCCGTTCACAGGCCGGTGACCGGAATTGGTGCAGCGGGTCGGAGCAGTTTTCGCAGAACGCTTGTCAGGTGAGGGTTTCCGCGGAATTCGCGGCGCGGCTTGGCCAAGAATCCGGGCCGCAGGTTGTGCGAAACGGCTGTGAAAATCGTGCAAATGGGGCGCGGGATGCGGGATTGCACAGAATCTCAACTCAGAGGGCGCGGCGGACGCGGAGGTAGAAAATGCGGACACACACTTCAATGTTTCCTTTCGACAATTTTCTGCTTGACTATAATTATTTACTTATATAACTTATAACTTATGGAACATGGGTTTGACCTAGACTCTGCATTCGCCGCCCTCGCTGACCCCACTCGGCGCGGGATTCTCGCCCGTCTGGCGTTGGGGGAAGCGACCGTCAACGAATTGGCAGAGCCATTCGACATGACGCAGCCCGCGATCTCGCAGCACCTCAAAGTGCTGGAGAAGGCAGGCCTCGTCGTGCAGCGCATCGACGGGACAAAACGTCCGCGGCGGCTTTCGAAGACGGGTATCGATGCGATGGACCAATGGCTGGCGATGCTACGGAAAGCTCTGGAAAAGAATTACGAACGACTTGACCAGGTTCTGGCCGCGATGGACTCGAATTCAAAGGGGGAAAAGAGATGAACACTATGACTCCACTGACACTCAAAACCGAAGGTGATACGCACATCGTGGTAACGCGGCATTTTGCCGCATCACCGGAAGCTGTGTACCGCGCGCATACCGATCCGAAGCTGCTACAGAAGTGGCTGCTAGGGCCGGAAGGCTGGACAATGCCCGTCTGCATCAATGATGCGCGGCCTGGGGGCAAGTTTCGCTACGAGTGGGCGCACCCGAAGAAGCCGGGTTTCTATATCGCGGGCGAATTCCTCGAAGTGGTTCCTTACAGCAAGATTGTTCATGTTGAGCGGATGTACTTGCCGGATCCGACGCCCGAAAATCACGTTGAAACGCGATTCGAAGCCGATGGCGACGGAACGTTGATGACGATTCGCATGACACTGCCTGACAGCAAGACACGCGCCATGATGCTCTCCAGTGGGATGGATAAGGGAATGGAAGCGAGCTACGCGCGGTTGGAAACGATGCTGTGAGTTAGCGTCACGCCCGAAAACATAAGGTCCGTCGCGCGCCACGGATCGGCATTCGCCGATCCGTTGGCTTCGTCGGGATGACAAAAGTGTTTTGCCTTGATCGGGAACCAGTTAAAGATCCGCGCGCTTCTTTGCCGGCGAGTGCGCGCTCTTTCCCGAGCCACGCTTCCCTTTGCCGTTGTCGACGAGGTCGGCAACCGTTGTGTTCTCCAGGATCTTGGCAGCCGCGTCTCGGACAGCAAGAAACACTTCGTACAGCGCGCGATGATCGGCGTCTTTGGCGATGAGGCCGCGCAACTGCTCGGCGTCGCCCATGGGAGCCAGTGGACCGTCAACCAGCCGGATAATGTCGCTTAAAGGGATTTGGGAGGGATCACGGCGGAGCTGATATCCACCGCGAGCGCCGCGCACGCTGTCAACAATGCGGGCGTTTTTCAGCTCCAGAAGGATCAGTTCCAGGAATTTCTCGGGTAGATCGCTTTCTGCGGCGATCTCGCGGATCTTAATCGCTCCTTGCTCGTGCTTGCGCGCGAGGGTCATCATCGCCTGCAGCGCGTAGAGTCCTTTCTGAGAAATCTTCACTCCGCTGTTCCTCCCGCCCCGTCCTGCATTGTCGCTTATTTCCTCGTTCCTGCATAGACGGTGGAGAGATGAGGGCAGGGTTCTCGCGAATCCACATCGCCAAGCGGTGCCATTCGTTGGTGCACGCTGGTTGACGGCAGACACGATTCGAAACAGCGGTGGAGTTGCCGAGGGGGCATTGTCATCAAGCAAATCAAGAAAGGTGTTTGTTCGGCAGATTGCAGAAGCTGCTACAGGGTCAGCTGAGGAATACGCCTGTATTGACCGTGTGCTCACAATTGGCACCGGGCTATAATTGCGCCTGCCCCATGCCCCTCTCTTCTGGTACGAAACTCGGGCCGTACGAAATCCAGTCCCCACTCGGCGCGGGCGGAATGGGTGAGGTCTATCGCGCCCGCGACAGCCGCCTTGAGCGCACCGTAGCCATCAAGATCCTTCCCGAGTCGTTCAGCTCCGATCCCGGCCGGCTTGAACGTTTTCAGCACGAAGCCCGATTGCTGAGCACCTTGAATCATCCCAACGTGCTCGCTATCTATGATGTCGGTGCGCAAGACGGGCTCCATTACCTCGTATCAGAATTTCTCGACGGGCGCTCGCTCCGACAAGTGCTGGCTGACGGCCCGATCCAACGCCGCAAGGTCGTCGGATACGCATTGCAAATCTGCAAAGGGCTGGCCGCTGCTCACGATAAAGGCATCATTCACCGCGACCTCAAACCGGACAACATCTTCATTACTCAGGATGACCGGGTCAAAGTTCTCGACTTCGGCCTGGCCAAACAAGTGTCTGCCGCAGCCGAGGGCGTCACCGCGACTCTAGGTGTGCCCACAACACCGGGCACCGTCATGGGGACTGTTGGCTACATGTCCCCAGAGCAGGTTCGGGGCCAGCAAATCGATCATCGCTCCGACATCTTCAGCTTCGGAGCTGTTTTGTTTGAAATGATGTCTGGAAAGAGGGCATTCCACGGCGAATCGTCGGTCGAGACGATGAACGCGATTCTGAAGGAAGACGTCCCCGAGGTTTCAGTCTCCAGCACCCAGCCGTCGCCCGGACTGGATCGCATCATGCGCCGGTGCCTCGAGAAGAAACCGGAGCAGCGGTTTCAGTCTGCCAGTGATCTAGCCTTTGCCCTGGAAGCGCTAAACGCCGGATCGAGCACTTCCGAAGCGGTACTAACTCCAGTACCGACAACTAAGAAGCCGCGCCTGCCCGTGATTTCCGCGGCCTTTGTCGTGGCGGTGTTGGCAGCAGCGGGAGCCTGGTTCTTTAGCCGACCTCAGTCGTACAAGTTGAACTTCCAACAGATTTCATTTCGCCCCTCCTACATCCGCACAGCCCGGTTTGCGGCAGGCCGTACCGTGGTGTACGCGGCGTCCATCAACGGCGAACCGATGACGCTGTTCTCCGCGCGAACCGATACATTTGAATCTCAGCCTCTAAATCTAAAGGCCGATCTGCTCAGCGTGTCGCGTTCGAGCGAACTGGCGGTTTCCCTCGGTCGCGTTTTCGACACGATGTGGACGCCGACCGGACGCCTTGCCGAAGCTCCCCTGGGCGGCGGCGGTTCCACGCGCGAGCTGCTCGACGATGTGATCGATGCTGATTGGAATAAAGACGGGACCGAGCTCGCGGTTGCCCGTAGAGTCGGCGACCACTTCCGCCTTGAATACCCAATCGGCAAGGTTCTGTACCAGACTGCTGGGTACATCAGCGATGTGCGGTTCTCGCGTGACGGTGGTCAGATCGCCTTTGTCGATCACGGGATTGTCGGAGACGATCGCGGGACGATAAATCTGATTGATCTGCAGGGACAACGCCGGGTGCTAACCAAGGAGTTCGAGAGCATCCAGGGACTCGCGTGGTCCCCGAAGGACAACGAAATTTGGTTTTCCGCCAGTGAGAGTGCAGAGCTTAATTCGATTCGTGCTGTTGACCTGAAGGGACGGACGTGGCGCGTAGCCGCTGGCCCGATTCGCATGCACCTTCAGGACATTGACGAAGATGGACAATTGCTTCTGTCCGCGGAAAACATACACTGGCAGATCGGAATCGGCGATACCAAGTCGGGGTCGGTGCAGGATTTCTCCCCTTTCGAATACGAAGCCATGGGCGGGTTGTCGAAGGACGGCAACACGGTTTCGTTGAACAGCTTCGATATCGCGGGCGACTCAAGTTATCGGCTTTACCTGCAGAGGAGGGATGGTTCGACTCCGATCCTTGTAGGCCACGGAGTGGCAACGGCTTTCTCGAATGATGGCAAATGGCTGGCTTCAGTCGATCCAGCCCACCCAGAAAACGTTTTTCTAATTCCGGCTGGTGTCGGTGAGACCCGCACGTTGCACGCTCCTGCCGGCCGTTACTACGCCGGAGCTTCATTCTTCGCCGACGGGAAGCAGCTGTTAATAACCACCGTGAGCGCGGGTCAAAGTCCGCAGAGTGCAGTGCAGGAAGTCGACAGTGGATCGGTGCGCGCGATCGGCCCGGACGACAGATTTGTCAGGCCCAACATCATGAACCTGTTCCCCGGGCCATCTCCGGATGGAAGATACTGCATTGAATGGGATGGCAAAGGCGGGTATTGGTTACAGCCCATCGAAGGAGCAGGTGCGCGTCAAATTCCGGCAATCGCCGCGGACGAACGAATCATTAACTGGCACAACGATTCGAATAACATATTTCTGGCTCGTGACGATGGCCCGAACGTTCAGGTCACAAACCTCGAGCTCACGTCAGGACGGCGCACGCCCTGGGTGACCTTTTCTCCTCCCGACAAAACGGCGCTGACACCCAACACGTTCCTGCTCATCACCCCAGACGGAGCCCACTTTTCCTACGAAGCACACAAGATTTTTTCCACGCTATTCATCGCTAATCGCGTGCAGTGAAGCGGTGACGGTCATAAGGTCGCAGAATAGCTCAGCTGAAGTACCCGCTAACACGGGCTATGCAACGCGCCGGTTCCTCCGGGTGGTCGATTGCTGGCAATAGCTTCCACGCTGACTCGCCTCGGTAGAATGGGATCGTATTCCATCGTCTCGCGACACACGTGCTGCCACAGTCGCTCGATATTCCATGGGTCTTGTCCAATGAGCAATGGCTTCAAATAAAGATCGATGATCTCTTTCGTTACCTGTGGGGCCAGTGCTGCATTGCCCAATCCCACCTGTGCGTCGTCCGCGAAGATCTCGACCAGCAGCCATCCATGGAAGGTAAATGTCTGCATCGTGGCTTCGGGCAGTTCCAATAAATCCATTGGATTCGTGCAGAAATGCGGCGGCGGTTGGGAGTATTGGAAGCGGGTGCGCGATGGACCTCTATCAGAATAGAAGACGGGCTTGAACCTTGGTCCGAACCTGCGTTGAACGATCCAGACACACTTAAATTGGCTGGACAATCATACGAATCGTGAGAATCTGGTGCGCGCGAACCGTGATCTTGAAGGTGTGTATATCCTCCTTCACAATCGGCTTCTCATCCCGTTCGACCGCATCCGTCGCAATGACCTGGCTTATCGATAGCAGTGGGCAGTGGACCGCAACGGTACGCGGCTCGCCTCCCAGATCAATAAACCGGAGGATGGTCCCATGGCCATCTTCGGCTGGCTTCCATGTGTCGAGAAGAAGACTCGGATCATCGACGGTAAGAAAGCTCCCCTCATTGCCATCGAGCGGTCGAGGCAGATCGAGTGCCTTGTCCTGCGAGCGGATTTGGTCCCGCTCCAGCGGTGTCGATTCTTCCCAGCCCACGCGGCTCAGCGCTGCTGCATCCGTGCGCGCCGAGCTCGTTATGACGTAGCGGAAGCAGAAGTGGCCGCCCTGCTCTGCACGATAGTTTGTGTGCCAGTAGTTGTTCATCACGTAGGAAAAAATAGTTCCAGGGCGCTGGCCGAACTCCGTCGGCCACTCGCCGCGATTGATATCTCCAAACGTCGCCAAAGGGGCGTCGAGCGGCATCACTGTCGCTGACGCCCCATCCTGCTGGACGGAAATCCAATGCTGAATCGAGAACCACTCATGCCCCGCGCCCGGATACATGTCCTTGGCCGGATCCACCACTCCATTTTGAATCTCATACTGAAATTGCGGGTGCGTCATGGCAAACGGAAAAGCAAAGTAGGCAGCTTCTTTCTTAAGTTCAGGATTCTTGTCGATCTCTTCGATCAGCTCGATCTTCTTTTCACTTTTGTAGACGCGGATCTCTGTATGAATTTCCGGCGTGTTTTCCGTCGATGACACGAGTTCTGCACGCCAGTACCACGGCGTTTGCTCCACCGAGAGCAGCCGCCCGTCTTTGCCAGCATGAGGATGCAGCTCAGGCTTGGGAGAAACCGTACGGTACTGAAGAATGCTGTTCGGCTCCTTATCGCCACCGGTGACGTAGAGAAATTGGCCGAAACGCCACGAGCTCTGAGTATCGACGAGTTCCTTATTCAACTCCTTGTCATAGATGCTGCGGATGCTACCGGCGCCCGGATCGAGTTCGACACGATAGAACGGGCTATCGATGGTCGTCGATTTTGTCTTTTGGAGCGAGGGCGATGCCGGGTGCGCGGCGCGGAGTTCGTAGACTTTGTATCCCACAGGAGGGACGTCTGCAGCGCGGAACTCCACCTTGCGAAAGTTCGGCCCTTCGTGGAGAACCACGTACGAAACCAGTTTTTTCGTGCGGCGATCAGCTATCTCCATGCCTCTATCGAGATCGATCGTCACCGCTCCATCGCGTTTCCAATTCAATGGGTTGAAAACAACCAAACTATCGACACCGGCTGCGATCGAATCAGCCAGAGCCGCCATGCCGTTGCGGAGAATGGCATTACGCTGATCAGTAGCGGTAGTGGTTCGCGAATCCTTCACCCGTAGTTGCTCGACAGCCTCGTCACTATCGGGGTCGGAGACGCTGTTCCACGAAGTCCAGGTATGCTCATCGAAAAGCACCATGTTCGCCCACATCGAGTGCAACTCCTCTCGATTCACGGCTAGACGGGGATTCACCAGTGTGGCCAGAGTTGCGAGCTTCTCGGCCGATGGTGCACGGCTCTCGTTCTCCCTTTCTATGGCTGCGTAGAGCGCATCGGCGCCGATGCCGTCTTCCCAGTACGGACCGCCATCTCCGCGAACCGTCGGGATCGCGTTCCCAAACTGCTCCGCGATGTTTCGAAGCGCATCATGAAACCCTGAGTATTCGATATGCGGGTAGGCATAGAGTGCATTCCATTCATCAGCCAATGCAGCCTGCTGCGGAAATAGGTCGGTGTTTTCAACCTGCGTACCGAACAGGATCGTAGAGTTGGCGAGATAACTTGGGCGCTGGTACATCTCGAGAAAGAGCGGTAATACTTCCTCACCGGTTTGGGTAAGTGGAGGCAGGCCAAACAGGAACTGCATCTGCATATAGTGCCGCGAATACCACATCAGCACCTTGCCGCCGTCCGGACCCTCCCACCAGAACGGAGCGTTCTCGTTCAGATGTCCCTGCAACAATACAGGCGCGCGATCATTGTTGCTCCCGGCAAAAAAGTACGGAATACCGGCCGCGGCCAGAATCGAGGCGTAGGACCACGAATAAGAAGGGACGTCAGTGATGTTGGCATAGTTGAGCGGTGTCCCGTGGATGCGGCTGAAGTTCGCCCCGGGATACAACGATCGGATCAGCGTTTCTGCGGTCGGAAATCCAGTGAGGAGATTACTGGATTGCGCAGGAATGTAAATCTTCTGCTGGCGGATAGCCTCGATGACCCGATCTTGTTCCATTCGGGTTCGCGAATGCAAAAATTGGTCCAGGTTCCACTCGCCGTCCGTGCTGAAACGGAAGGCAGGGTGTTGCGCAACCAGATCCATTGCCTCATCCAGAATGCGGCTCTGGATCGCGGATACTTTCGCCTGGTAATCGGTATAGCCCACATCAAGATGCACGTGAGGCACAAGGAAGAGCGTCCACTTCTTCTGGGGCTGGAGCGTCTCGTGTACCTCGGTCTTATGCTGATTCACAACCACGGTGAGCTTGGCCTGCGTATCGCCTGTGAACTCGGGAATTTCGAAGGAAATACGTTCTTCTCCGAAATCCTGATTGGCCTGTAGAGACGCGCGGAAAGTGTGGCCCGCAATGGCGAGCTCAACGCGCCCGGAACGGGGATGTTGACCATACCGGACAAAAACGTCGACTCGTTCGTCAAGGGATGCACCATGTTTCTGAAAGAAGATGGTCGGCTCCGCATGTGCGCTGACGGCAGTTGGAACAGGATCGGCTTCCTGCAGATCGATGGCGTCATATTCAAAGCCGGCATCCGGAATAATCTTGTCACCTGCCGGTACAGCCTGAATGGAGATGCTATTTTGGCCGGTCTTCAGCCATGATCCTGGAAAGGCAATTTCGACTTCGGCACGCGCATATGCCGGATCGAAAGCAGCCACCATGTCGCCCATGTTGTAGTCGAGCCGGGGATGAAGATAGAACATCCCCAAACGGCCATTGATTCCAACGCGCAACGCGGGAACACTGGAATGTTCGATCAGTAGCGATACTTTCAAGCGATATTCCGGTTCAGGTTTGCCGCTAACGGAGAAGTCGATGGAGCGCGGTGCAGACGTGGGATCTGCCGGTTTACCGGTTTGCGAAACAGGAGCAAAAGCGTACCAGCCTGTGCGCGCCTGATCCTGACCGGCCAGAAAGTGAACGGGCCCATGAGGCGCTCCGTCGGCAAACTCGCCGGAAGAGCCATCGAAAACACCCAGCCTCCACACTGTCCTGTCAGGGCTCTCAGCGAGCGATAGCAGAGGCAGCATCAAGGCAAACGCAAGCACAATGGATTTCATCGTCATTAACCTCAACACGCACAAGCATCTGCGGATGCCCAGCCCGGCCTCCAAGCTCTGCAATCAGAGCAACCGCAAGTGATGCCTATCCCCTGCCAAGCATTATGCGAGAAATGGAATCTCTAGGCCGCAGCGCGCCAGTCCATTTGCTACGGTCAGACTCGCTTGACTTCGATCCCGCGATCAATAAAAGGAGCGATGGCTTTATCGGAAGCGCGCAAATCCGTGACCAGCACGTGAACGTCGGAAATCGGGCAGACCAGTGCCGGAGTCACGATTCCGATTTTGCTGGAATCGGCGACGACAACTGTTTGCTTCGCTTGATGGATCATGGTCCGGAACGTTAGTCCCTCTTCGGGTTCGATCACCGTGATGCCCCGGGCCACGTCGATGCCGCAAACGCTAACGAAAACGCGGTCCATGTAGATATCACTTAATGAGGAGATGGCGGCCTGTCCAATTAGCGAAAACGATCCGGCCCATTGTACGAAGCCTCCAGTGACAAATGTTTTCAGGCCGGCGCAATTGCTTAGTTCCATTGCGATATTGATCGCATTCGTGACGACGCGGATATTGTGCCGATTCCTTAAATTCCTCGCTACCTGAGTCGTCGTCGTCCCGGCCGTGAATCCGACCGTCTCGTTCTCCGAAATAAGTTCAGCGGCAGCCATTCCAATTCTGCGTTTTTCGGCGGGCCGGTGCTGCTCGCGGTTCTGATATAAGGAATCGTAACGGAAAGGCTCATAAAGGAGTGGCTCGACCAGAGTGACTCCACCATGCGTCCGCCGCACCATGCCCTTGGCTTCGAGTTTTGCCAGGTCGCGACGTACGCTTGCCGCCGAGGCGCCCAAACTTTTGATCAACTCATCGAGAGAGATGCTTTCTTTCTGGCGCAGCTCGCGCAGAATCTGGTCGGCACGATTTCCCGGTTTCATAACGGATTTTGTTCCTGCGACATCTCGAGACTTTCCCAAGATCCGACTTGATTGAAGCCAGAGTGTACAACAAGTGCTGGCTCAAGAAGCACGTTACTATGCTGAATTGCCGCAGACATAACCATAACAATGATTGATCTTGGCTGATTCGATCAATTCTGCCTTGACAATGCGCAGAAGTTGATGCGATAAGAAGTTCTCAGAATTTGGGGTTCTCCAGAGCTTTTCAACTTCGTGCCCGCCAAGGAGTTCGCAATGAATCCCGCTGTTCGCTACTTACGATTCGTATTTCTCGCCGCGTTTCTCATCCTAAGCACAACGTTCATTTTGGCTCAAAGCGCCCATCGGCAAATCGGCACACAATTTGAAGCGACGGCAGATCCTCTGGTCTCAAGACCGCATGTGAAGCCCTGCACGGTGCCACTGTTTGCAAACTATCAGTTCGCGCATTTTGCCGATACGAGTCAGACTTTTCAATTCACGCCGGCGGCGAATTGCACTGGCCCATGGAAGAAGATCGTGTTCGAGGCGGACTTTAGCGAGAACGCAGGAGTGCAATTTGACCGGACTGCGACCATATTCGTCGCCAACACGAACATTTATTTCGGGACCACTCCGGAACCTCTGGCAAGCGACACCAATACGTGGCACATCGAGCGGGACATCACTGACTACGCCGCATTGTTCGCCTCGCCGCAGTCTGGAACGATCGTTTTGGCGAACTGCACGACGGATTGCCCTCCCCCTTACAACACTCTGAACGGCGTGTTCACAGTGAATGCCGACATCGAGTTTTATCCCAATACAGATGCTGATTCGGACGACGGACGCGCCCCGGATGCCGTTCTGCCGCTCCAGCAGTCGAATGGAAGCGGCGGTTTCAATTTGCCCGCGTATCTCTATTCGCCGACCGATCAATTCTCGACGACGTTCACCCTTCCGACCAACATTGAACGCGTGTACATGGATGTGGTCTCTCAAAGTCAGTCCACCGACGAGCAGTGGTATGCGTGCCTCCCGAATGACTTGAGCGCCATTAATGAAGTGTATGGATGCGGGAATACTGACTTCCGAGAGACAGAAATCACGATCGACGGGACAGCGGCGGGAATCGCGCCCGTGTCACCGTGGGTCTACACGGGATTTCTGCCGGATCAGTGGGTTCCAATGCCAGGAGCGCAAACGCTCGACTTCGTGCCGTATCGCGTCAATCTGACGCCGTTTGCGGCGATGCTCAACGACGGCAATCCTCATACGGTCTCGCTCAGTCTGTTCAACGACGACAACTACTTCACCGAAACGGCCACGCTTCTTCTTTATCTTGATCACGGATCGACGAGTGTAACCGGAGCTGTAACACAGAATACTCTGGCCGCTCCTTCGCCTGTGGTAACGGAAAACCTGCAAGGCACTTCGACGGTGACCGGAACGATTGGAGTCACGTCGGATCGCCATTTCACAATCGCTGGATACGTGAATACTTCGCACGGTAAGGTGTCGACGACCTTGGTGGGGCATCAAGACTTCGCGAGCACGCAAGCGATTGATTTCGACACGGTCAACTTCACGGTTCTCGACCAGAAAACCTCGGTGAAGAACAAAATATGGACCATCGCGACGGTCACGAGTTCTCAGGGGAGCGTCATTACGCACGATGACTTCAGCTTCCCCATCGACGTGGATTTCATCTATCCAGTTACCACGGCGCCGTTCGGATTCACCGTCGCAACGCAGCAGGACTACAAATCCGATAAGAAGGTCTTTCACAACCGAGATTTAGTACGGTTCAACACCGTGACGAATCACATGCAGGCGACGGACGTGAGCCCTGCGATGAGTTCGCAAGAGTACACGCAATTCAATTCGAGCGGCATGTTCTACGACTGCCACCTGGCGTCCAAGAACAACACGCTCACGAATGTGAGCTCAGGGTGCATGTCGAAGAAGCATTAGGCAGGAAGGATGTGTCTGATTCGATCCAGAGAGTCCAGGCGCATGAGCCTGGACTCTCGGCTTTTTCCGCGAGAAGCCTCTTGACCCCCCGCGCCCCGACGAAAAGCAGGATGCGCCGTGCGCGAATACCCAATTTATGGACGTTTAATATGATTGAAATTATCGAAATCGATCACTTTATCCTTGACAGTGGCTATTCCTCCTTATTACTGTCCGTCTGTGGAGCTGTACGTCCCCGGCCTTCGATAGTGCCGTAAATCGCTTCCACCAATTGAAGAGGACATTATGACCAGAGACTCTTCCTGCCGTTTGGTTCTGTGCTGCTTCTTGTTCTTCATTTCCTGCGGGCTGGCACTCGGGCAAACCGTCACCGGTTCAATCACGGGCCAAGTCAGCGACCCGAGCGGTGCGCTCGTGACTGGCGCAATGGTTACGGCCGAAAACATCGCGACTGGGGTTCGGACATCGGCAAAAACAAACGCGTCCGGGGTCTATACGATTCGCTTCCTGCCGATTGGCACATACACGGTGACGGTGGAAGCATCCGGTTTCACTACGGAGAAGTTAGGACCATTCGCGCTGGAGATCGATCAGACCGTGAAGGCAAACGCCGAGATGAAAATCGGGGCGGAGACGACGGTCACAGTGCAGGAGAACTTTCATCCCATCCTCGACACCAGCGATGCGACCCTCGGGAACACACTTTCCACGAACGAAATCCAGAACATTCCACTGAACGGGCGGAACTTCTCGTCGTTAACTCTGTATCAGCCTGGAGCGATTGATACCGACCCGACGGGCATGACCGGGAATAATGCCATCGAGCGCAGCACGTATAACAATGGCGTGGCTGCGATCAACGGCAATCGAGAGCAGGAAAACAACTACACGATTGAAGGCGCCGACAATAACGAGCCGCAGAATAATCTCATCGGCTACAATCCCGCGCCGGATGCGATCGCAGAAGTGCGCGTAATCTCTGCGAATGCGAATGCGACCTATGGCAATGCCAACGGCGGCGCGATTGTCACCATCCTGAAGTCCGGCACAAACAGCTATCACGGGTCCATTTACGATCTGTTGGAGAACGAGAATCTCGACGCAAACTCCTGGGTAAACGATCACAACTTTCCAAGCATCCCTAAGAATTCCTACACCCAGAATATTTTTGGAGCTACCTTCGGGGGTCCGATCATACACAACAAGCTTTTTTTCTTCGGCGATTACGAAGGTGTGCGCCAGCATAGCGGAGGCACGAATTCCGCCAGTCTCCTAACTCCCGCCATGCTTCAGGGAGATTTCAGCGCTTTGAACGCGGAGGGCATACAGCTTTACGATACGCAAAATGGGTTTGCTGCCTACACGAACAATCAGGTGCCCGTAGTCAATCCGGTAGCGCAGTTTCTGGCGGCGCATCCCGATTTGTATCCCGCGCCGAATGCGACGCCGACGGACGGTCTGCTACAGAACAACTATCAGGCTAGGTACTCGCGTTTCGTTTCCAACAATCAGGGAGACGTCAAGATTGACTGGACGCTAGGGAATGCAAATACTCTGAACGCCTTCTATTCTCAGGGTACAGGCAAAGATTTCACGACGCCCTTGGTCGACGTGTTCTTCCCGGCTGAGAATACATATCCATCCAAGATTTTCGGGGCTAGCTTCACTCACACATTTTCTCCGACGATTATCAACGAAGCGCGATTCGGTTACACCCGGGTAAGATGGAATAACGGTGTGCCGACCGATCCTTCAGGAGAGTTCGGATACACCGGGGATCAGAAAGTTGGAATTCCCTTTGGCGCGCAGCTGTTTCAGGGATTCACGGGAGAAAGCATCAGTAACAACGCCAGCTACATCGGCGCTAACGCCAACCTGCAGGTTTTCACCGATAACACTTTCAATTACGAAGACAACCTGACGTGGCAGCACGGGCGCCACTTCTTCACGATCGGTGGCCAGGCGACTCGCTTCCAGCAGAACTATGTCAATGCGGGGAACGTCGGCTTTCTCGGTCAATTCAGTTATAGCGGCATTTTCTCTTCAAATCCGAACGCCACAGACGGACCAGGGTATGGTCCGGCCGATTTCGTTCTCGACCGCATCTCCAATGATCAGCTCGCCTCCCCCACGGGCTGGGTCGGCAACCGCCAATGGCGTCTCGCTGGATACTTCCAGGACGATTTCAAAGTGACTCCGAGACTGACGCTGAACCTCGGAATCCGCTATGAGTACGATCAGCCGTGGTATGAGCAGAACAACAAGACGGCAAACGTGCTGCCTGATGGCACAGTCGAGTATGCCGGTCATGTTCCCACAGGCGCAATTCCCGGATCGATTGTTTGCGCGACCCGCGCCTGCTACAAAGCGACATGGGACCAGGTCATGCCGCGCCTGGGTTTCGCTTATCAGGTGACGCCGAAAATGGTGATTCGCGGCGGATATGGAGCAACCAGCTTCTTCGAGGGATATTCGTTCAACCAGCGTCTGACCTCCAGTCCTCCGTTTTCGCTTGCCATCAACAACAATGCTCCAACGCCAACCACGACGTCTGGCGGTACTCCGTTCACGGTGGAAGAAGGATTCGGCGGCCAGCAATACGGAATCAACAACTCCCTGTATTCCGTATGGCCGCAGAACACGCAGCCGGCATACATCCATCAATTCAGCCTGACGACGGAATACGCGCTGACGAACGAATTGTCGTTGAGCGTGGGATATCACGGCCAGCACGGAGATCACCTGGCAGATTACCGCGACGGAAATCAGGTTCCGATTGCGAATGCAGCGGCCGTACAAGCCATCATCCAGCCCAACGGCTGCAGTGCACCCATGCCGACGTCCCTCCAGACGCCCTATTACTCCCTGGTAGGAGAATGCGGCACGATTCTGATCACCGAATCTGAGGCCAGAATGAATTACAACTCCGGCCAGGTCACGCTGCGGCAACGCACGCATCGCGGACTGGAGTACACGCTGAACTACACGTTCGCGAAAGCAATGACGAATTCTTCCGGAAACTATGCAGTTGCCAACACAAGCTGGAACGGATCGTCTGTCCAGGACTCGTACAACTTGAACGGCGACTACGGCCCATCCGGAATGGATATCCGCCACAGCCTTAATTTTGTCGGCGTGTACGATCTGCCCTTTGGCCACGGGCGCACTTACGGCGCGAATGCAAGCCGTTTCGTCGATGCGGCGCTGGGAGGATGGAGATTCGCCACTACTGCCATTCTTTACTCGGGATTCCCGGTTACGATTTTTGGTCCGAATAACAATGGCGCGATGAACGCCTATGGATTCAACCGCCCCAACCAATATCGGCCGATGATCATTCGGGGCCGATCGATCAACGACTGGTGGGGAACCGATCCGTCTGCAACCCCCTGTCTAAATGCAGGAATCGACGATGGAGTTTGCGCTTACGGAGCCGAGGGAATTTTCCAGTTTGGCACCGCTCACAACAGTACAGAGCGTGCACCAGGGTATCGCCAGGTGGATACTTCATTATTCAAAGACTTCCACCTATGGAACGAGCGCAACGTCCTTGGCTTCCGAGCCGATTTCTTCAACTTGTTTAACATCGCCAGCTATGGCAACCCTGACAGCGGAATAACCGATGGCAAGGCTTTCGGTCAGATTACGAGCGTGCGTTCGCCAGTGCGTCAGATTCAGCTCAGCCTGCATTACAGCTTCTAGCTGAACTTGATTCGTCGGGCTGCTAATATAGTCGACTTGTCAAACGCAGGGACAACGGAGAAGAAGAAGCGCGCGTATCCGTTTCAACGCTTGCTGCCGAGCCATGAATAATCCAGTGACGGTGGAGATTTGTGTCGATTCGATAGCGTCAGCAATCGCCGCAGACCGAGGCGGAGCCCATCGAATTGAGTTGTGCAGCAACCTGGGAGAAGGCGGTACCACCCCAAGCGCCGGCTTGATTGAGAGTGTTCGCAAGAAAATCAAAGCGGATCTTTATGTTCTTGTTCGCCCGCGCTCGGGCGATTTCTATTACAGCGATGACGAATTCGAAACCATGAGACGGGACGTGCTCCTGGCCAAGCAACTCGGGGCAGATGGTATCGTCTTTGGCATTCTCAAAGAAGACGGGCTGGTGGATGTGAAGCGAAGCCATTGCGTGGCCGAGTTGGCCAAACCTCTGGGCACAACTTTCCACCGGGCATTCGATATGTCCTCTGACTTCAATGAATCGCTAGAGGACGTGATCAGCGCTGGCATCGATCGCATCCTGACATCGGGGGGTGAGCAGGCCGCAGAAGATGGCATTGCCACTATCGCCAGATTGGTTAACGTAGCGAAGGAGCGAGTCAAGATCATGGTCGGCGGCGGCATTCGAGAGACGAATGTGCACCGATTGCTGGCGGAAACAAGAGCCCGCGAGATTCACGCCAATCTGGCAACTTCTACTCCAAGTCCAATGCGCTACCGAAACGAGAGAATTTCGCTTGGGGCGGTCAAAGGACATGAGTATCGCCGGGTGGTCGTACAGGAGGAGAGAGTTCGAAAATTGATCGAAGCGGCAACCGACAGGGCTTCGCTGCAATAGACAATTGGCCCTACAGACGACCCGCATTCTCCACCTGAAAACCCCGTGGAGGCGGGTGCTTGCGCGCTTGGGTGCCGGTTTACCACGTAGGCCATCCCCCAGGCAACGGCGGAGGAGCGAAACTTGGGTCGTAAATCGTCCAAGTGACAGATAGCGGCATGACTTACTACGCGCTCTGAGCCTCGGCAGAAATGAAATGGTATATGGCCAGCAGAATCAGGCGGGGAAAACTCTGCGAGCCAGAGTGTCCTGCGAGAATCCTTCGCTCGACTGGAAACAGCCCCCACTTCGTTCAGCAACTCAACACGACGACGAAAAACATGCTCCTTTGCACGGATCAGCCGAGTCCGTAAGGTTAAATTCTCTATCTCTGCGCGCGAGCAGTCCGAGCATTTGAAGGAACAGGCAGATTGCGTATGAGTTCGGATTCATGCTTGGGACCGGCGCATGCGCTGGCGGAAGTAATAGTGCCACGCGCACGCAGCTTCTGTGCAAGACAGTTGGCGAAGAATCCCGATGTTGCGGAGCCGCCGCAATCTTTACCGCGCCAAGGCTATTCGCCCGAGGCCGCCGGGTAGCCTTATTCATAGTGCAACGACATAATCGGGTCGATGTGGGCGGCGCGATGAGCCTGAATGTAGCTAGCCAGCAAAGTAACGACAGCCAGAAGAAGAGCGATCGCAACGAAGGTGACAGGATCAGCGGGGTTCACGCCAAACAGCAGACTTCGCATTAGACGGGAAAGAGCGAAAGCTCCGCCGAGTCCGACGGCTACTCCGGAGAGTGCTAATGCCATTCCCTTCCATACGACTAAGCGTATGATTCCGGCTTGAGTGGCGCCTAGCGCGATTCGGATTCCAATTTCGCGTGTTCCCTGATTCACAAGATAGGCCATGACTCCGTAAGTACCGATGGTGGCCAGGGCCAAGGCTACACACGCGAACAATGTCAGAAGCAGCATGGAGAAGCGACGCTGGGTTAACGATTCCTCTAAACGCTGTTCCATGGTGCGCACGTTATACAGCGGAAGGTCGCTATCCAGGGCGCGAATTTGCCCTTTTACCGCTGAAGTCAAAGCGGCGGGATCACCGTCTGTGCGAAGCACGACATTCATGGCGTGCGCGGGATATTGCGTTTGCGGACGATACAGAGTGATGCGCGAATCGGCGTCGAGCGTGTATTGCTTAACCCGTCCCACGACTCCAACCACGGTCTCCCA